>Ga0181521_10008145_pt1 | contig 10847 bp, 6 predicted proteins | sample PEATcosm2014_Bin_32_FD_119764 | JGI IMG/M metagenome (GOLD analysis project Ga0181521, IMG submission 119764) | Peatland microbial communities from MTU Mesocosm Facility, Houghton, MI, USA - PEATcosm2014_Bin02_60_metaG | ecosystem: Environmental > Terrestrial > Soil > Wetlands > Peat | place... | reverse complement strand
CAGGGACCATCGCGGAGTTGTCGATGCCATCGACACGCAGCGCGTTGCGGCCGATTTCCTCATGCAGCCAAGTGCCGTTGCCGCGCTTGGCCGCCCAAGCAGTTTCATCCATGGCGCCGAGATCGAGCACGCGCTGGCCCGCGCAAACGCGCGCGATGTACGCTATCCGGTCGACCGGTCGCGCCACCGCGAGGCGCTCGAGCGGGGTGTAGCGCAGCCGGCGGGCGGTTGAAGGCGAGGGGCGCGAATCCATGGAAGCCTACGATCCTTCTTTCGCTCCCGGAACTGTAGCAAAATAACGACCGTTGCGACGCCCGCAGACAAGCGGGAGTGGTGCCTTCGCCCAATCGCTCTCGTGTCCCAGGTAGATCGTCGGACCGCCTCGAAGCGGGTTGAGAGCCATGACCGAACCGTGGCTGACCGAGGCCAGCAGATCCGTATTCATATAGAGCCGCCGCCAATACTCGCCGTCGTGCTCGGTGTGCAGACGGCGTGGCTGGAAGAGTTCCGGGCAGGCATCTTCCAGGTGATCGAATACGAGGTCCACGGCGCGCTCGCGGGCGATCATCGCCGAGCGATCGGTGTCGTCAGGGACAATGTGACAGCTCATCAGTGAGTTCGTGTTGGAAAGTAGCTGCTCCCTGGGCGCAATGGGCGCCGAGGCCTTGAATTCGATCCTCACTTCGCGAGGCATATCCTGCACGGTGATCGCAGCGCAGTCGCCGGTATCAACGCGCAGGCCAAAGCGCGCCAAGGCATCATCCAGCGGCGCGAGACGCCGCTCATCGTCCGCCAGCGGCTCACCTCGCCACAGAACGCGCAAGTGCGGTGAATACCGGCGGATCAGCGCCTTGATTCGCGCGCCGTTGGCTCCCTCCGCTCCCAGTGCATAGCCTCCGGAGAAATTGACCAGTCCCGAACCCTTCGCCAAAAACGCAGCAATGAAGGAATTCGACTGCGCACCCACGGTCAGATATAGATTCGGCTCGGCCATCAGCTTTTTCGGCGCCGCAACGCTGAGCCATGGGCCATCCCACGGTGCGGCGTTCCATCGAAGCTGGGCACCCATGGAGAGTTGAACGGTCTGAACGGCAAAAAGGGCGGCGAGGATGTAATTGCGCACCTTCGCCCGGGTGGCGAAGATCCTGAACACCAACGCGATGACCACCACGGCAGTGACGCAGGCCATCGGCAAGAAATAGCGGCCGTTGCCGGAGCCCGCGAGCCACAAGACCCAATCCGCACCGAGGCCACAGCCGAGTGCAGCAAGCGTGCGCGTCGCAATGGCGCTGTCCGGTTCCGGCGACGGCATTGAAGCGCGCGTAAATCGCGTCCACAGCCAGCGCAGCAAGAGCCAGCCGGTCAGCACCGCAAGCACGGCATAACGCAGATCGGGTGCGCTCAATTCCTCTTGCACCAATCGCACGGGATCAACCATCGCAAACGGGCGCCATAGGGCTTCCGCAAGGTTCTCCGGGATGTAACGGAAGTGGCGCAGAGGCTCAGTTGTGAATTCCGGAGACCGGAATATTCCGTTCATCAGCGGAAACACCGGATTACCGAAGGTTCGCTCGAGGCGATACGACCATGGCGCAGCGACCATCGCAAAACCGAGACCGAGGCAGATCATGTAGACGAACCCCAAGCGGATTCGGTCACGCACGGACAACGGCAGGAACAGCAGCATGGCAATGGCGGCAGTTGCGTGCACCGAGTTAGTCGGCTTCAGCGCAGTTGCCGCACCGAGCAGAAGCGCGGCACAGGCGACCCGCGCGTTACTCGGCGCGCGCACCGCGCCGGCGAGCAGCAGCCAGCCAGCAAGCACAAGTTCCGCCGTCGTAAGGTCGGCGAAGCTTGAACCGATTTCTTGAATCAGAATCGGGTTGGCGAAAGCCAGCGCTACCGCACAGACGCAGAAAAAGAATTTCATTCGACGATCGGCGAAAGGGCACACCACGACCGCCAGCTCGTAGGTGAGCCAGAGCATGATGCTGTGCGCTGCCGCCAGCAGGGAACTGATCGCTAACGCCGGGAGCCCGATGCTGACCAGCGCGTAGAAAGGCAGGTAGGCATAGGGATTGAAGTAGGAAGGGGCTCCGGCTGCGAAATAGTCCTGAGCGAAGCGGTCGTTGACGGCACTAAATCCGGCATACAAGTGATAGTTCAGCATATCCCACGCCACGTCCTTGCCGAGCAGGTAATTGGTGACGAGTGCCAGCACCGTGCACGCGACGTACACGGGCAGCCGGTGGAACGCGGCCGTAGCGCCCACCGCGACGAGCGGCGTACCACGCAGGCGTGCCGGCTCTAGAGCGTCTTCGGCAAGACTCATGAATCACCCGCGCTGGTCGCGCGGACATCGATGAATCCGAGCAGAAACGAGGCAAATATGATCTCGGCGCCCGCAAGCATCAACGTGACCGAGGGGATCGCCACGCGCATCATGGTCGCCGGGTCGAGTGCGGCGAGACGCGCGTGCGCCCAGCTCTCCACAGAATAGACCGCGAGTCCAAAACCGGCGAGGCAGAGCATTAAGCCGAGCAGAATGCCGCGCTCGAGCGTGAATACGCGCAGAAAGCGCGCGAGCGGCCGGGACATCGGCAAGAGTTGCTTCAGTACGCCGACAGTGCGTGCCAACAGCGAGAACAGCACCAGTTGTACCCCGAGAATGGTTGCGCCGGCGGCATAGAGCATGGTGTGGATGTCGAATCCAACGCCGTCGACGACGACCGGACCATGCAGGATCGCGAGCTCGGCGGCAACACCGATTCCGATCAGGCACGCGCCCGGATACAGCATCAGCCAACGCGGGCTCATCATCAGTAAAAAGCGCAAATGACGCCAGCCATCGCGCCAAGTGCGCAGGTGCGGCGCGCGCGAGCGCCCGTCCGGCGAAAGCACGGTGGGCACCTCGGCGATACGCCAGCCGGCGAGCGTCGCCTTGACTATCATCTCGCTCGCGAACTCCATGCCCGGGGCGCGTAACCCCAATTGCAGCGCCGCCCCGCGATCGACGCCGCGCAGACCACAATGAAAGTCACCGATGCCGGAGGAGAAGAAGAGGCGCCCGGCGAAGCTCAGCAGCGGATTGCCAAGATAACGATGCAGCGAAGGCATGGCGCCCGGCCGGATGCCGCCACGAAAGCGGTGGCCGATGACCATCGTGTTGCCGGCGCGCAAGCCTTCGACGAAGGCGTCGAGCTGCGAAAAATCGTAGCTGTCGTCGGCATCGGCCATGATCACGAATCGTCCGCGAGCGGCGTTGATTCCGCCGATCAGCGCGCTTCCATAGCCCTTCTGTGCGATGCGCACGACGCGCGCACCCGCCTCGAGGGCGAGTTCCGGTGATCCGTCGGAGGACCCGTTGTCGGCGACCAGCACCTCACCCTCGATCCGGGTTCGCTCGAGAAAGCCGCGCGCCTTGCGCACGCACGTTGCGACAGTCTCGGCCTCGTTGAGGCACGGCATGAGAATAGTCAGTTCCAGGAGGCGTGACGCTTGTTCGGGCGCCATCAAATCGCTGCACCTGATCATGATAGGGACGGATTCTAAAGCACGGCGCACAAAGCACAACCCGCAACGCGTGACATGCGTCCCGGTTTAGGGAGGTGCGCCAATCTCTTCGTGGTACTCGTCTTCGGCGTTGATGTTCCAGATCTCGGATTTGCCGTGGCCGCCGTCGATGATTGAGTTCACCGCGCCGTTGGCCGCCAGCATCGAGTGGTCCTGGTTGTTATATCGGTGCATGCCGTTGCGTCCAACCGGGTACAGATTGGAGAATTGTTCCAAGTACGCGCGCACCCGTCCGAATTCACTGTACTCGCCAAAATAGGCGGGATAAGCCAGGGGTACGCGAACCACGGTTCCGTCGCGCACATCCTTGCGATCGAGCATGCCGATCTTCTCGAGTTCCGCGGCCGCGAAATCGATGAACTGTCCGTCGCTCATGGACCACAAATCGTCGCCTTGCCGACAAAAATACTCCAACCCCAACCAAATCGTATCGGGGTCTGCAACCAGCGCCGGACTCCAATTGTTGAATACTTGCAGTCTCCCGATCTTGACGTCCGGTTCTTGGATGTATATCCAATTGTCCGGCGGCATGCCCCTCACCGAGCGTCGCTCGGTTTGATCGCCGGTGAAACGCATTTTTCCAAGAAGCAGGCCCGCTGTCATGAAATCGCGATAGGGAAGCCGTCGAGCAATCCTAAGCACGCTCGGATCTTCAGGTTCCAGCATCGCGGTGAGATCCCGAACCGGCATCGTCGAGATGAAGAAATCGCATGCTACACGTCGCCTGGAGCCCGTTGTCAGGTCTTGCACTGTAACCGCAGTGACCTCCCGGCCTTTGCGTTCCAGTGCGACGATGCGATGACGAAGAAGAATATTCCCGCCACGCAACGCGATCTGACGCGCCACCTCTTCCCACATTTGACCGGGCCCAAACTTGGGATAAAGAAAGCGTTCTATGAGGCTGGATTCAGTTTGCTTCTGGCTCGTGTCTGCGGCCGCGCGAAAAGGGCTCGTAATCGCATTTGCAACGGCTTTTGCTACCGACAGACCTTTGATGCGCTGCGCGCCCCACTCTGCGGAGATTTCTCGGCAGGGTACTCCCCACACCTTTTCCGTGTAATCCTTGAAAAAAGTTCGGTATAGACGCCGTCCGAAGCGATTCACTAGAAAATCCTCGAGCGACGTTTCCGGGAACCGCCGCGCGAGGCGTGCATTCGCGTAACTCAAACCCAAACGCAGCGTTTCCGCGACGCCCATGTTCTTGAGCGTGTTCGCATTGAGCTTCAGTGGGTAATCGAAGAAACGGCGCCGATAGAAAATTCGGGAGAGCCGTCGCCGAATCAACATCACCGAATCGGTTGAGGACGCTGCAAACGTCGCGGGCACCCAATCGCGCGATTGCCGCCGGTAACTGATGCGCAGCGCCTCGTCGGCCTGCATTTGGCCTTCGGCGATGGGCAGAATGTCCTGCCACCAGCGCATCACCCAATCGGATTTGGAGAAGAACCGATGGCCGCCGAGGTCCATTCGATTGCCGCGATAGTTGACCGTCTTGGAGAGTCCGCCGACCTGGATGTCCGGTTCGAACACGTGGGGCACGACATCCGAGCGCCGCAGCAATTCCAGGGCGGCGGTCAGCCCGGCCGGGCCCGCCCCCGCCACGACCGCAATGCCCTTCACGCGGCCGGCGTCGGGGAGGTGACGCGCCGGCAATCGTACAGGTTCCAGTCCTGCCATATGCCGGGATGAATATGGCGCAGCGGCTGGAAGCCGAGTTCCTCCCGCGCCACCACGAAATTCAGCTGCGGATCAGCGCACACGCTGATCAGCTCCTCGCGGGTGAGAGGCCGCAGCGAAGCGCTCGTCTTGCTGCCGCTGCGGGCCGCCTGCATCTTTGATAACAGCCTCCAATCAGGGTCCATGAGCGGCAGCAGCACCTGCGACCGGCGCCGAACCTCGAGCGCCGTGGCGCGTGCGAAAACCACCCCCGACGATTGATCAACGGTCAAATAGCTCGGACGCTCCAACGTGAACCAGGCAAATGCGGCGGAGTTATGCGCCGGTACGACAAATACATTGGCGTTGGGTGGAATCGCACCCCGCCAATCCGAGAGCTCGTCGATCTGCGCGGCAGTCCCGTCCGTAACGAGGTCCCGCAGCGCCCGGGGCACGCAAATCATGCAAGCGGCGACGAGCATGACCGCCACCAGCGGCGATGAGAGCGCGGATCGAATCCGGCGGATCCAGCCGCCAATCGTTTCGGTGATCACGCCGGACCGCACCGCAACGCCGCGCAGAATCCTCTCTGCGGGAGCGTTGATGCGATCCCGCATCAGCCACAGAACCACTGCGCACGCCAACCATGCCGCGCCGCCGATTGTAGAGAATGTCCAGGCGGAAATCATCAGCAGGGAGCATAGCTTACCCACTGTCGCAGAGCGCCACAGGGACAGAACCGTCGCCGGCAACAGCAGCACGCTCGCGAAGCCCGTCACCCACACCCATCGCCACGCTTGGCCTTGCAGCAGCAGGCTCACCGGGCCGAGACCGGCAACGAGCGCGACCGCCAATCCGGCAGCTCCGACCAGCATGGCAGCCGCGCTGAATTTACGCACTCGCGCATCGTCAATCGCCAGCGCAGCGAGGCACAACGACAGAAACGGCCGAACGTTCAGGCTCCAATCGGCGGCGCGCCAGTACTCGAGAAAAAGAAACTGCGAACGTTCGCGCACGACTTCGAGCCAATCGGCATCCATGAGGGGGAAGAAGCGCGCGATCAGCGGTTCGCGCTGAGCCCCGAGGGCAATGCCGAGCGCAAGCAGAATTCCGGCTGCTGCGCCTGCGGCGCTCAGCCGCCAGGGCAACCCCAGGCAAATCAGCAACATCAGGCCGGGCAGGGCCATCAACGGGTGCACGAACAGCGCTGCGCACGCGAGCAGCCCCGCGAATAATCGCGAACCGTAAAAGCCGCACGCGAGCGCGGCCAGCACGAGAGCTTCCGCCGGCGTACGGGCGGTCAGCCAATCCTCCGCCGTGTGAAACACGCCAAACGCGCCGTAGCCGCCCGCCGTGACGATGAGCACGGCCACTGCGAGAAAAGCGCAGGGGCCGCTCGCAAGCCGGCGAGCCAGCAGCCACGCAGCGGCGAAAAACCCGGCCTTGAATACAATCATGAGCCCCAAGGCGGCGTTTCGCAGGCCGATCAGCCCGATGCAGGCGGCGTAGAAACTCGAAAAAACGCTATAGGAGTCCTGAGAGGTATTTTGCAGGTACAGATCATGGAACAGGTTGGGATGAATCCGGGCCCACGCCTGCACCGCGTACAGCTCGGCATCGCCGCCCAGACCCTGGTAGTGATGCGTCGCGCACCAGAGCAAGACGAGCAGCAATAGGAGGGTTAGAGTCGATGCGCCGCGCCGCAGGGCGTCATTGGGCGGCTTGCCGGAGAGTTTGCCGGGAGTCGCGAAGATTTCTAGTCTCTCAGCCCTTTCAGCGGACCGATGAATTGCTCGTAGTGGCGCCAGCGCTGCACGGATTGCTTATATATTTTCTGCCGTACCTGCCAGGCGCTCGCGGTCGCCACGGAACGTTGGGTCTCGTGGAACGCCAGGCAGCGCTCGTCCCACTCGAGGCCGATAAAGTCGATGATCTTTCGCGTCCAGCTCTCTTGATCGGCCACGAGCTCCTCGTAAGGGACTTCGAGCATCGTCCCGGGCGGCAGCGCGCTGCGCCAGTGATTCATCAGCCGCTGGTGGGTACGGTAGTAGGCAGCCAGATCGCCCAAGTCCAAGGTGAATGTCTGGCCGGCCGAGAAACGTTGGAAATAGCACGACAGGCAGGTATCGATCGGATCGCGCCGCATGCGGATGATGCGCGCCTGCGGCAGGACCGAATGAATGAATCCCACCAGATCGGAATTGGCCGGCGTCTTGTCGACGATACGCCGCGCGTCGCCGCAGCGGCGCTCTAAAAAACGCAGGTAATCCTCGGCCAGCTGGTGCTTGACGGGCTCGCTGATCTGTCCCTGCCGCAGGTCGCCTTGATGCGTGCGTGCGGCCTCGAGCCAGAATTCCGGCTCGCCCGCGCCTCTTGCGGCGGGATGCGAGGCAATGATCTGCTCGGTCAACGAGGTGCCCGAGCGCGGCATCCCCAGCACGAAGATCGGCTGAGCCGAGGCCGAGCCGCCGGTCCCCGCTGCCGCCAGCATCTCGCGCGTGTAGATGCGAATCATGTCATCGGCGAAGCGGGCATGCGCCTCTCGATCGTACCCGTCCGACACACTCTTGAGGAGCTCGTTGCCGCGCCGGTAGCTCGCGAATGCTGGCGCGTATTCCTCGACATCGTCGTAATACTTGCCGATGGCGAAGCGCAGCTCGGCCTCCTCCCAGAGGGTGGGGCCGCTGCCCGCAATCTCCTCCGCTTTCGCTACCCACTCGCGATCCGCCAGGGTCATCTTGCGAATGCCCTGCAGCGCGGCCCAGGCCACTGCCGAGCGGGGCTCGATTTTCAAGGCTCGCTTGAGCTTCGACTCCGTCTCCTCGAAGCGGCCCTCCGACATCAGGATCTTCGCCATGCCGATCATCGCGTCCGCGTCGTTGGGATCGAGCTTCAGCGCCTTGCGGAAGGCCGCCTTGGCCTCGTTCGTCTGAGCGGAGGACAAGAGCGCGATGCCGAGCTTGGTGCGCAGGCGGGGATACTTCGGGTTGACCTTGAGCGCACGCCGCAGCCATTGCTCGGCTTCCTGGGGATTCGCCTGCACGACGCCGGCGAGATTGGACAAGGCTTCGACATGGTTGGGATCGATCTCGAGGGCCTCGCGAAAGCGCTGCTCCGCCTCCGGAATCCGCTGCAGGTGGCACAGGGCGACTCCCAGCGTATTGAGCACATCGGGACGGCCTGGATCGAGAGCATCGAATTCCGTGAACAGCGCGAATATTTGCGCGTGATCGCCGGCGGCGAGCGCCTTATTGCCGCGCGCACGAAGGCTCTCGATGCGCTCATGGTCGCGCCGGGGCGCCGCAGTGGCGGGGGCAGAATCATCCTGCTGCTGCGACAGATGCATGATCAAGGCCTGGGTGAGCTCGTCCGCCGCCTTCGGGCTGACACCGTTCTCGATCAGCCGCCACTTGAAGGAGTTGGCGAATTTCGCCTTCTTGTAGACGTTCAGGCGCAACTTGCGAACGGTGCTGTCCGCGCTGCGCAGCAGCTCCTGCAGCGCGTTGCTCGAATTGCCCTTTGCCGCGCCGTTGCCACGCGAGGCCGCAGGCGCCGTTTGCGGCGCGAATTGGTCGGCCAGCGCGGTGCCGACCTCGGCGGCTTCACGGGCGTTGAACCAGTTGAGCATCATCTGTTGATTCCAGTATTCAACTACGTTTTGGAGTCTACCTCAGCGAATGGGGATACTTGAACATAATGAGTGCCAAAATTTGGTGAGAGCAATCACGCTTTTGCGCAGCACTACTCGATCCCGAGCTTCTTGATCCGATAACGCAATGCACGAAAGGACATCCCCAAGACCTTGGCGGCGGCCGTCTTGTTGAAGCGCGTCTGCTCGAGTGCCTTGATGATGGCATCGCGCTCGATGTCTTCCAGATGATCGCCCAGCGCTCCCGCATTCGATGATTCGATGGCCGCGACCGTGCCGCCGGGGGTCGGCCTGAGTTGGATATCACCGGCGCGCACTTCGCCGCTGGTGCTCAGCGTGATGGCGCGCTCGAGGATGTTCTCGAGCTCGCGCACATTTCCCGGAAACGCGTAGGCCTCGAGCGCGGCCAGCGCGTCCTTACCGAGCATCGGCGGCGTGATTTTCATGCGCCGACCGAGTCGGCGCAGAATGGCTTCGGCGAGTTCTTGGACGTCTTCCGGCCGTTCGCGTAGTGAAGGCACGCGTAATTCGATGACATTGACCCGGTAGAATAGGTCCTCGCGAAATTTTCCCTCGGCGACCAGCTGGGAGAGATTTTTGTGCGTGGCCGATAAAACCCTCACATCGACGCCGAGCTCCAGCTGCTCGCCGACCGGCCGAACCGCTTTCTCCTGGATGACGCGCAGCAGCTTGACCTGCATGTGCAGCGGCAAGTCGGCGATTTCATCGAGGAACAGCGTGCCGCCTTCCGCGGACTGGATCAGCCCCTTCTTGTCGCTGACCGCACCGGTGAAGCTGCCGCGCTTGTGACCGAAGAATTCGCTCTCCATCAGCTCCGTGGGGATGGCGCCGCAATTGACCGGTACGAAAGGGCCGTCGCGGCGTGGGCCGGATTCGTGAATGAGCTTCGCCACCAATTCCTTGCCGGTACCGGATTCACCGAAAATATGCACCGGCGCCTGGCTGCGCGCGACGCGCGCGATCATTTCGCGCAAGTGCTGCATGGCGGTTGACGTTCCGAGCAGGCGCGGGCCGAACACGCTGGTGTCACCTTCATTGGTGTCCGACAGCTTGATGGCGGTAGCCACCAATTTACGCAAACCCGCGAGATCGAGCGGCTTGGAGACAAAATCGAAGGCCCCCACCTTGAGCGCGCGCACGGCGGTTTCCATGCTGCCGTGGGCGGTGATCACGGCGACCGGCACGCTGGGCGAGTATTGCTGAATCCATTTGACCAGATCCAGTCCGTCGCCGTCGGGCAGTTGCATGTCGGTCAGGCACAGCTCGAACCGCTCGGTTTTGAGCATGCGTTGCGCTGCGGCGACGCTATGGGCGGTGCGCGGACTCAGGTTCATGCGCTCCAACGTGATGGACAGCAATTCGCAAAGGTCCGGTTCGTCATCGACGACCAAAACTGCAGGCTTCGGCATGGCTCTATTGTAGCGTCAGCGGGCTACGGTCTGCGCTATTCCTCCCAGCGCTGCGGGTCGCTGAAGACGATTCGGAAAATGCTGCCGTCCCCTTCGCGGGGCTCATAGAGCAACAAGGCGCGATTCAGTTGGCACAATTCACGGGCGATGAACAGCCCGAGTCCCGTGCCGCCCTTGCGGCCCGTAAAAAACGGCTCGAAGATGCGATCCACTACCTGAATTTCGATGCCCGAGCCGCGGTCGGCGACTTCCAGGTAGGGCCGATTGCCGGCGTTTAGCCGCCCCAACCTGATTTCGACTCGTATACCGTCGCGAATCTCACCGTATTTGACCGCGTTGTCGCACAGATTCCACACCGCTTGGTGCAGGTGGCTGGGATCGAACCGCACCTCGAGATCCTCCGCCGCTTCGTGGAGGCCGATCTGCGCACGGGAGACCTGCATGGTCTCGGAGAACTCGCGCACGAAATCATCCGTCCAGTCGCCCAGCATCAGGCGCGTGGGTTTCGTCGCTTCGCGTCGCGAGAGTTGCAAGACGTT
>Ga0181521_10008144_pt1 | contig 10848 bp, 2 predicted proteins | sample PEATcosm2014_Bin_32_FD_119764 | JGI IMG/M metagenome (GOLD analysis project Ga0181521, IMG submission 119764) | Peatland microbial communities from MTU Mesocosm Facility, Houghton, MI, USA - PEATcosm2014_Bin02_60_metaG | ecosystem: Environmental > Terrestrial > Soil > Wetlands > Peat | place... | reverse complement strand
TTGCGCGACAAACCGGCCGGCACGATCCGCGTCTTCGTCTTCGGCGAGTCCGCGGCGTACGGGGATCCGCAGCCGCGCTTCGGGCTGCCGCGCGTGCTGGAGGCGATGCTGAGCCTGCGTCATCCCGGGGTAAAGTTCGAGGTCGTCAATGCCGCCATGACCGGCATCAATTCCCATGCCCTGGTGCCCATCGCGCGCGATTGCTCCCGCTCCGGCGGCGACATTTGGGTTATTTATATGGGCAACAACGAAGTGGTCGGCCCCTTCGGCGCCGGCGGCATCTTCGGCGCGCAGACTCCGCCCTTGCCGCTCATTCGCGCCAGCCTGGCCCTCAAGAGCACGCGCACCGGCCAGTTGCTCGATTGGCTGCGCCAGACTTTGCAACGGACGCCGACGGCCAAGAGTGAATGGGGCGGCATGAGGATGTTTCTCGACCAAAAGGTGCGCGCCGCCGACCCGCGCATGGACGCGGTCTATCGTAACTTCCAAAGCAACCTGGCAGACATGATTCGCGCCGGCCGCGACACGGGCGCTGGAGTGGTCGTCAGCACGGTGGCCGTCAACCTGAGAGACTGCGCCCCCTTCGCTTCGCTCTACCGCGCGAATCTGCCCGACGTCCGACTGAAGGAGTGGGAAGGTCTCTTCTTCGCACCGGGCATCGAGGCGCAGCAGGCCGGAAACTGGCGCAAGGCGGAGGAACTTTTCCGCCAGGCGGCGCGGATTGACGACAGCTTCGCCGAACTCCGTTTCCGCCTGGGGCAATGCGCGCTGGCCCTCGGCGAGGTTGGCGAAGCGCGAAACCAATTCGCCGCCGCCCGCGACCTGGATGCCTTGCGCTTTCGCTGCGACACGCGGCTCAACGACTTGATCCGGCAGGCCGCGACGAATGGCCAGGCGGCTGGCATCCTGCTCGCGGACGCAGAACGCGCCCTGGCCGCGGCCAGCCCTGACGGCCTCCCTGGGGCGGAGTTGTTTTATGAACATGTCCATCTCACATTCGAGGGCAATTACGTTTTGGCCCGCGCCATCGCCGAACAGGTTGAAAAACTCCTGCCACAGACTGTGCCCGCTTCCACCCGCCCGTGGCCGGAAATGGCCGATTGCGCGCGCCGGCTGGGGCGCACCGAGCGCGACGGGCAGTTAGCCTTGTCGGAAATCCTGGGGCGGTTGACGGATGCGCCGTTCACTCTGCAAAGCAATCACGGCGACCAGCAGCGCCGGCTGACGGGGTTGGCGCGCAAAATCCCGCCGGCGGACTCCCCCGGCTCCTTGCGTGAGGCCCGCGCGGCTTGCGAGGCCGCTATTGTGGAGTGGCCCGACGATGCGCTGCTTTATCAGCAACTGGCCGAGCTGAAGCAGGCGGAAACCGACTACGCCGGAGCCGTCGCGGCGGCCAACCGCTCCCTGAATTTGCTGCCGAGCAACCAGGAATGCTGGTTGCTCCTCGGGCTGGCGCTGGCGCAGGAAGAAAAATTCACGGACGCCGCCGCCGCGTTCCGGCAGGTTTTCGCGTTGGACCCGCAGGCCGTGTGGGGACGGCACAACCTGGCGCTTTGTCTTGATAAACTGGGGCGCCGCGACCAGGCCATCCGCCAATTCAAGCGCGCGCTGGCGATCAAGCCTCAATTCGGGACGGCCTGGCTGGGCCTCGGCCAGTTGTATGAAGACATGGGCCGCAAGAACGAGGCGGCTGAATGTTTTCTCAGCGCGCTGACCAACCGCTTGAACACCGCCGACTATCTGGCCACGCTGGCCCGCTTTTGTCTGAGCCGCCATTGGTTTGAGGCCGCGGTGACCAACTACGCCGACGCCATTGAATTAAGCCCGTCCGACCCCGCGTTGCTCATGGAGGCGGGGCAGTCGCTGGCGGCGCTGGGCCGCCATGTCGAGGCGGCGCAACGTTATGCCGAGGCCATCCAGCTCGAGCCCGACCAGGCGCAACCGCATTTCCAGCTTGGAGTCGAGCTGGGCACGCTCGAAAAGCCGGCCGAAGCCGAGCAGGAATTCCGCGAGGCCCTGCGCCTCAGGCCCGACTCGGTCCAGGCGCGGCTGAACCTGGGAATTGCCCTCTACAAACAGGGCAAACTGGATGAGGCCCTCAAGTATTTCGAGGAAGTGCTCGAGCGCAGTCCCACCAACGCCCTGGCCTTGCAGTATGCCCGGGAGTTGCGGAGCAAAACATCCCGCCCAACCGCGAAATAGCGAGCAAGTTCGGGCCCACTGCATCATACAAACGTATGAGTTGAATCGTGGCGGGTTATTCGCTAAATTCTCATTTACGATTCGAAACACGCAACCAATCAACTCAAATAAAGCCGTATGAAAAGAATGCTCGTTTGCCTTGGCGCAGTGGCTCTGGCCGCTGCTTTCACCTCGTCGGTTTCGGCGCAACCCGCCGGCACCGTAATCATCACTGACCCGGAAGACACGAACCTGGTGATGCAGGTGGGGACCTATGTGATATCGGAGTACTATGGCGCGAACAACGGCCAGCTCTCGATCAACAGCCAGGTCTTCACCAATAATAGTTCCCGGCTGGGCGGCAGCCCTTACACCCAAGACCTGCCGTACTTCGGCGCCACTCAGGATGACACCAACCTGGCGCTGATCTCCTACAACAATGTGTTTGCCGGCTCCTTTGATTTCACCGTGCCCACCGTCACCGGGCACAGCTACGTGCTGGAACTCCTTTTCCACGACAATGCCTGGGTCAACACCGGCCAACGGGTGTTTAGTGTCAGCATCGGTCCGTTGGGCAACACGACCTTGGCTGCCACCCTGGACCTCGCCGCCTTGGGCGCCGGGGCAAATCAAAACGCGGACGTGTTGTTGCGCTACGTCCTTGATAATTCCAGCGGCAGCCCGCTGGAGATTAAATTGCACGCCAGCGTGAACAACTCGTTGATCAACGCCCTGGCCCTGCTGGACGTGTCGGACCCGAGCATCCCGCCGCAGTTGTTCGTCGGGCCGGCCTCTCAAACCCGTTATGCCGGCTCGCAAGCGGCCTTCTCCTGCGTCGTCGCGGGTCCCTCCCTCGCTTACCAATGGCAGGCCGGCGCCGTCGCCTCCAGCTCCTACACCAACCTCGCCGACGGCTACTCCGGCGTCTCCGGCTCTCTGACCCCGACGCTGACCGTGAACCCTCTCACCACGAACAACCAGGCCGACTACGTGGTGACGGTGACCAACTCGGCCGGTTCGGTCACCAGCGCTCCCCCCGCCACACTCACCGTCACCTACGTCCCCGGCATGTCCATCATCGCCGGACCGCAGGATCCCAACCTGCTCCTCACCGGCAACTTCCTCTTCGCCGAGTACTACGGCGCCAACAATGGGCCGCTGTCCATTGGCGGCCTGATCTTCACCAACGACAACGCCCGGCTGGAGCCCGCCAACACGGCGACGGAAAACCTGCCCAATTTCGGCGCCACCGCGGACGACCAGAACCTGGCCCTGATTTCCGAAAGCGATCTCTATAGCGGTTCCGGCTTCCTTTTTACCCTCCCGACCGTCACCGGACGCAGCTACGTACTCCAACTCCTGTTTCACGACAATGCCTATGCCACGATCGGCCAGCGCCTCTTCAACATCAACGCCGGCCCGGTGTCCCCCGGTGTGCAGCCCTGGGTCCAAAACCTCGATCTCGTTGATGCGGGCGCTTACCAAACCCAGCCCTACGACGTTCTCCTGACTCTCGATGTGCCCAGCAGCAACGGCAGCGGCTTCGCAATTCAACTCGTTCCCGCCGTTGATAATCCAATGCTCAGCGCCATGACCTTCCAGGACGTGTCGGGCGCGCCCGTGCCGCCTTTGATCACCGGGCAGTCAACTTCGACGAATCTTTTCGTCGGGCGCACTGCGGTCTTGAGCGTCGTGGCCGCGGGCACGCCTCTTAATTACCAATGGCAGTCCTCACCGACCGGCCTGAACACTTTCACCAACATCACCGACGGCGGCAACCAGTGGGGCTCGGCCACGGCGACCTTGACCATCACGAATATCACGCTGGCCCAGAGCAAGGATTACCAGGTCGTGGTCAGCAACCCTGCCGGGACCAACACCAGCACCCTGGCGACCGTCACCGTCCTGCCGATCGTCACCCCCATCACCGCGGGGGCCAACTATCCCTATGCCATCAAAACCAACAACGCCGTTGACTATTGGCAGTTGAACGAACCCTCCGGCTCGCCGATGGTGTATGATTATGGCACGCTGGGGGACGATGGCGCCGCCGGAGCCGGGGCTTTCCTTGGGCAGCCTGGCCCGCAACCTCCCGACTTCCCCGGCTTTGGGAACGCGAACTCGGCCCTGGGAACCGTCAATTCGAATGCCCCAACCGTGGTGGCGTCGGCGCAGAATCTGAACACCAATACGGTGACGCTGCTCGCCTGGCTCTATCCCACCAACACCCAGGGCGCGGGCGCCGGCGTCATGCTCTCCCGCCTGGGCAGCACTGGCCCGGCCACCGGCCTTGCTTACGGCATCACCCTTCAATCCTTCAACGATTACTCCTTGAGGTACTTCTGGAACGGCGTTTCCGCTGATTCGGGCTTGCAGGTGCCTCAGAACCAGTGGTCTCTGGTGGGCCTGGTGGTGACCTCTACCAATGCTACCATCTATGTCGTCAATGCGAGCGGCATGAGTTCGTGGACCACTCTGGCCAGCAACGCCGCCTGTCCGTTCAGCAGTCCTTTCCTCATTGGCAACGACACCGCTGACACCGCGGGCGGGCGCGTCTTCGCCGGGTCCATAGACGAAGTCGCCGTCTTCAGCTATGCCCTGACCCAAAACCAACTCTCGGTCCTCTTCGCCATCGCCACGGGCATCTCGGTGCTTCCGCCCACGGCCTCCGCCCCGCCGGCGCTCACGATCACCAATGCGGGCGCCAATGTAGTCCTCACCAGCGGCATCGGCGGCGTCCCGACCCCAACCGCCCAATGGATGAAGCGGCCCCTCGGCCTGACTGGCCCTTACGCCAATGTCGTTAATGGCAGCGGCATCTCCGGCGCCCAGACCGCCGTCCTGACGATCAACGGCGTTTCCGCCGCCAACATGGGCGACTACGTCCTCGCCGTCTCGAACATTGACGGCACGGCCACCAGCTCGGTGGGCCGGCTGCTCGTCATCCAGCCCAATAATTCTCCGGCCCTGATCGGCCAGTGGCTGACCGGCAGCCAGACCTTTGCCGACCAATCCGGGTACTTCAACAACGACAACAACCCTCAAGTGCATACCGGCGTCGCGGTGGGTTCGCCCACGTGGGTTTCGGGCGATGTGCCTCCTAACTTCAATGCCCTGGGCTCCTCCCTCTCCGTTAACGGCTCCTCCTCCGCCGTCATTATCACCAACACCAAAGTCGGCGACCTGGATTACCGCCTGGACTACGACAACAACATCACCAACACCTTCACCATTGCCTTCTGGGCCAAGAATTACCCGACCGGCAACTGGAATCCCTGGGTCACCAAGAACGGTGAGTCCACCCACGGCTGGCAGTTCCGGGTCCTCGGCGCTAGCGGTTATAGAACCAACATCCCGACCTTCACCTTGCAAGGCACCGGAGTCGCTGTGGACAACGGCAACGTCGGCTCCGCTATAACTATCCCCGCCCAGGGCGTCTGGCATCACTACTGCGGCACCTTGGATTGCGTGAACAGCCACCTGGCCCATCTCTATGTGGACGGCGTGGATCGGGTCAACATGGGCGAGGAACTGCTCGGGGTGACGGCGGCCAATGTGTACCACATGATCATTGGGGCGAAGGAAAACCCCGGTATCGGGAATTGGTTCAATGGCTCATTCTACGACGTGCGCCTCTACAATTACGCGGTATCGCCCGGCGAAGTCCAGGCCATGATGACTCCGGGCTCTCAAGCTACGACCGGGGTGTATTTCAATACGACTAACTCCACTCCCCTTGGGCTGTCCGTCGGCTTCAGCGTCGTCATTCCCATCGGCGCCAATGCCTCCGCGCCGTTCACCATCTGGATCACCAACAATTCGCCCAACGTCTGCTACTTCCAGGGCTATGCCGGCAATGTCTTGCAGGTCGTATTTGCCGTAGGCGATCCGACCACCAAGTCGTACGTCCTCGACACCATCGGCACCGGCGCGATCGTGCTCACGGCGTCGGACCCCAACAGCTACACCCCGATCATCGGCACGGCGCCCGCGGTCATTACGCCGGCCATCATCGGCCACTGGCTCACCGGAGGGCAGAACCTGAGCGACACCGCGAACTACGTGGGCCAGTACGTCCATGACGGCTACGCCTCCTCCGGCACCAGCATTGGCACCGCCACCGCCCATTATGCCAACGATGCCCCCGCGGCTTTCCTCACCCCCAACCCCTCGCTGTACTGCCTGGACCTGACCGCCAACAATTATGCCGTGACGATCAGCAACAGCAGCACTTTGGTCACTGGCAGCACTCCGGACGCTAACTATCAGCCGACCTTCGATGACAAGATTGCCAATGCCTTTAGCGTCACCTTCTGGGCCAAAGGACCCATCGGCTCGTGGAATCCCTGGGTCTCGAAACAGGGGGATGTCTCCGGCGCGCACGGGTGGAGCGTCCGCCAGCACGGCGGCGACTCCTACCCTAGCTTCACGCTGCGGGATACCCCCGACAACCCCAACGCGGACCCGGCCAACAGCGCGAACCTCGTTAACGCCTTTGGCAGCCCAACCTTCCAAACCTCTTGGCACCATTTTGCCGCCACTTATGACGGCCAGGCCGGCGTGCGAAAACTCTACATTGACGGCCAAATGAGCGCCAGCTCTCCCCAGGACTATGGCCCGATGGGCGTGGCCTACGCCAGCTACCTGACCCTGGGCGGCGTGGATAACTGCAGCGCCGACTTGACCGCTGCCGGCAACAGCTCTCCCAACATAGGTAGTTATTTCGTCGGCAAGCTGTTTGATGTGCGTATGTATAACTACCCTCTCGGTCTCAGCGAGATTCAGGCCATCATGGCTCCGGCCAATGCCGCCGCCTTCACCGCCGCCGCCGATACACCGGCCCTCACTGTGGGCGACACCGGCACAATCAGCTTCTCGCTGCCCGCCGGCGCCAATGCCTCCCAGTCCATTACGGTCACGGTGAACAATGGGAACCCGAGCGCCCTCAGCATCGTCGGCGCTCCCCCCAGTCCCTTCACTCTCACCTTCCCTGCCGGGGCTTATCCCACGGAAAAATTGCCGGTCACGGGCCTCAGCCAGGGCGCGGCCACCATCACCGTTTCCGCCCCCGGCTTTACCTCCGCCTCCGCCACGGTCAATGTTTACGCCAAGCAATTGGTCGGACACTGGATCGTCGGCGCCCAGAGCCTGGCCGAAGTCTCCGGGTTTATGCCGGCGGGCACGCATGACGGCTTCGCCACGGGCACCCCCTCCTCCCTTGCCTACGCTACCGGCACCGGCAATGTGCCGACGGGATTCAAGGGCTATTCCATCTTGTTTAACCAGAGCTATGCGGTGCGGATCATGAATTCGAGCGCGGTGATCCCGGCCCAACCGAACAGCGCCGGTTACCAACCGACCTTCGATGATCTCCTTAACAACCACATGACCATAGCCTTCTGGCTCAAGGCCACTACCGGTGCCCAGGCCAACAACTCTACCGCCTTCGTCTCCAAATGCGGCACCACATACGAGATTGGTTACCAAGTCAGGCGCAACGGCAGCACCGCCGACGCGGACTTCACCATTCGGCAGGACTCCTGGCACGGTTTTGACGAAGATACTAGCGGCGCCATTACGGTCATGGATGGTAACTGGCATCATGTCGCCGCCGTTTATGACGGTGCCGCCGGCACCCGTCAGGTTTACGTGGACGGTGCCCTGGATTCGGGCATCAATCTGGTCGGAGACTTCGGTCCCTACACCATGGCCCGAAACCACTACTTGGACATTGGCTCGGACGAACAGAACATCGTCTCGGCCCCGGCCTCGGGCAACAACGGCTACCTCAGTGGCAATATGTACGACGTGCGCATCTACAACTATGCGCTCTCGCAGAGTGCCGTACAGGCCTTGACGGTTCCCTCGGCGCCAACGCTCACCATCCAGCAGATATCGGCTACCCAGGTCCAGCTCTCCTGGTCCACTTCTTATGGCGGCTACAGCGTGCTAACCAGTTCCTCGGTGACCGGCCCTTGGGGCGCTGCCAGCCTGACCGTGACGTCCCAAAACGGGCAGTTCGTTGCCACTGATACCATTGGCGCCGGCGACAAGTTCTACCTGCTCACAGGCCCAGGCGAGTAGATTCGAGGTTCGGGGGGTGAACGGCGCGTGCCGCCATCCGTACTGGCGGGTGGCGGCACGTTGCCAGGCCAACGGTTGTCCTTAGCAGTCCGGTTTATGAAGACCATCAAGACTCTGCTTCTTTCCGCGGCCATGCTGCCGCTGTGCCCGGTCGTGGCCGGCGCCCAAGCGCAAACTTACGACTTTATCACCATTGCCGGGCTGGCCCAAGTTGAGGGCGACACCGACGGCACGAACAGCAGCGTCCGGTTCACGCTGCCCGGTGGCGTGGCCCTGGACCCCGGGGGCAATGTGTATGTGGCCGACACTTCGAACTTCGTGATTCGCAAGCTCAGGCCGGCGGGGGCCAATTGGGTGTCGAGCACCATTGCCGGCACGGCGCCCCTCAGCGGCTCCACCGACGGCACCAACGGCGCGGTGCGGTTTAACAAGCCTTACGGGCTGGCCGTGGACAGCAAGACCAACATCTACGTGGCGGACAGCAACAACGACACGATTCGCCAGCTCACGCTGGCGGGGACCAATTGGGTATCGAGCACCATCGCCGGGTTGGCCCTGTCGCCGGGCAGCGCGGATGGCACTGATAACGCCATACGGTTTAAGACTCCCTATGGCGTAGCCGTGGACACCAATGGCAATGTGTACGTGGCGGACAGCGGAAACGACACCATCCGCCTGCTCACCCCCTCGGGGAGCGACTGGATTTCCAGCACCATTGCCGGGCAGGCCCTGACCCCCGGCACCAATGATGGCACCGATAACGCCGCGCTATTTAGCGGTCCCTATGGCGTGGCCGTGGACACCAATGGCAACGTTTATGTGGCGGACACCGGCAACAACACCATCCGCATGCTCACCCCCTCGGGGAGCGACTGGATTTCCAGCACCATTGCCGGGACGGCCGGCACTATCGGCAGCGCCGATGGCACCAACGGCGCCATTAGCTTCAAATCTCCGCAGGGCATCGCGGTGGACGCCGCCGGCAATGTGTACGTCGGCGACACCGGAAACGACACCATTCGCAAACTGACCCCCTCAGGCGCGAACTGGGTATCCAGCACCATCGGAGGCTCCGCCGGCAGTACCGGCAGTTCAAATGGCATCGGCAGCGCCGCCCGGTTTTACAGCCCGTGGGGCGTGGCGGTGGACAGCTCCGGGAACGTGTATGTGGCCGACTGGCGCAACTCGATCATTCGCGAAAGCATGCCCCCGGGCGCGCCGGTGTTTCAAAGCGCGACCAGCAGCAACAGCGTGCTCACCCTCACCTGGAGCGCCACTCCCGGCAAGACCTATCAAGTGCAATACTTGACCAATCTGGCACAGACCAACTGGAACAATCTGACCAACTCTGCCGTCGCTGGCAACTCGACGATGTCGGCGACGGATTCGCTCCGGGCCAGTAGCCGGCGCTTTTACCGCGTCGTCCAACTGCCCTAGCCCCGGCCATCACTCGTGCTGCCCGGACCCAATACCGGGTGTTTCTTATTTGATGACATAGGCGCAGTTTTATGGCATCAGAGAAGGCATAATGCCGCATGAACTCGAATCAGACCGAACCAGCCCCCTCCTGCTGCCGGTAGATGGGCGCAACCCGACATTGCCCTCCGGAGTGCGCCCGAGAGTGGGGCCACTCCTTGTCATTCTATGGGGCCTCAGCTTGATTCCGGCCGCAGCCACGCCCCCGGCGGGCTATTATCTGGTCTGGGGCGACGAATTCAACGGAACATCGCTGGATACCACCAAGTGGGATTACTGGGTGGACAACCGGACCTGGGGCGAGGCGTACAACGACGGGGCCGTCGCCGTCACCGTCACCAACGGCCACCTGGTGATTACGACCAAAACTATCAGCGGCACGACTTACACCGCGATGGTGGCCTCCGACAACCACTTCCGCCCCCGCTACGGCTATTACGAGGCCAGCATCGAATGGGGGGACTACAGCGGCATGTGGTCGGCCTTCTGGTTGCGCTCGCCGACGATGGGCACCTACTTGGACGACTCGTTCGTCTCGGGCGGGGAATTCGACGTGTGCGAACACCGCTATGTGGGCATCTACGGCACCAACATCTCGAACATCGTCTCGGACAACATCCACTGGAACGGCTACGGTTCGCAGGAGCAAAGCACCGGCAGCCCCAACGTCGGCTCGGGCCTGGCCAACGGCTTCCACACTTACTCGCTGTGGTGGACCTACGACTCGTATGACTTTGGCATTGACGGCTCCACCGTCTGGCAGACCGGCAGCGATGGCTCTCCGCCCACGCCGCCGTTTGGCAGCGGCGTGTATATAATCTTGAGCAGCCAGGTCGAGTGCGACAGCGGGACCTGCTGGGCCGGTTCCATTCCTTCGGGCGGCTACCCCACCGGCACCAACCAATTGATCGTGGACTACTTCCACTACTACGCGCCGACCAATATCCTCTTCTGGACCGGCGCCAGTTCGGCTTATTGGACGAACTCCGCGAACTGGGTGGCCAATATGCCGCCGCTCACGGGGAGCGACCTGACCTTTTCCTATTTGAGCAGCAATTTAGGCAGCGTTCTGGGCCGAGACTACACGGTTGACGGATTGATTTTTCT
>Ga0181521_10008143_pt1 | contig 10848 bp, 8 predicted proteins | sample PEATcosm2014_Bin_32_FD_119764 | JGI IMG/M metagenome (GOLD analysis project Ga0181521, IMG submission 119764) | Peatland microbial communities from MTU Mesocosm Facility, Houghton, MI, USA - PEATcosm2014_Bin02_60_metaG | ecosystem: Environmental > Terrestrial > Soil > Wetlands > Peat | place... | reverse complement strand
CCGGCTCGACAGCCTGCTTTTGGGCGGATTGCTGGCGATGCTGGTGCGCGGCGGCAAGGGGGCCGCATTCATCAAACCGCTGTACTTGCGCCTGGGATCGCCGCAGGATTGTTTTCGATCGCACTGTGCGCGCTGCGTGCCCACACCAGCTACTGGAACAGCCAGCCCATGATGCTGTTCGGGTATTTTTCGGCGGCCGTCGTTTTCTTCTGTGTCATTGCACTTTCGCTCTTGCCCTCGACCTGGATTCACCGCGCAGGCTTCGTCAGTTACCGCGTGATCGAGCTTCCGTTCCTGCGCTTGAAGCGCTACTTCAGCTACAGCGACGAGCAAAGCAGCCACCACATTCACATCAATCAGGTGACGCTGGCGCGCGCGGAAAGCAGCCATTGAAATCGGCGCCCACTGCACATGAGGGCCCCGATCCATCCGCAGTTTAATGCGCAAATTCGCAGCGCCGCGTCAAGTAATCGGCTGAGCCATCGCGCAGCCAGGCGTCGAGTTGCGCAGGCTCCTTCAACTGCTGGCCGCGCATGCGCGGTACAATCACGTACTCGCACGCCACCTGGGGCAGGGCAGTCATGTCGCCCCACAGTTTCTCAAACTGCGCCACCGGATAAATGTCCTCCTGCCCCTTGCCCCATCGTTTCTTCACGTCTTTAAGTGTGACGTAGGTGGGCATGCGAGCGGCCATGGCGCGGACGGCCTCTGCCAACCGGGCTTGATCGGCCAAATCCGCTCTGCGCAGGCCGAACACCCCAAGAAGCGCATCAATATCGATCCAGAATGTGTTCGAGTTGTAAAAGGAAAGCTCGAATTCCGTCTCTTCTGACGGCAAGGCCAGGCCTTCCACCAGGCGCATGCGCCCCTCGATGCGTGCCAGACCTCCGCCGCGATCTTCGATGCGGCGGGTCACAGCCTCCACGGTCATGGTTGCCTTGCGCTCGATGTGCCAACCCAGAATGCCGGGGTCGAGATCGGCTCCCACGGTGTCGACATTGTGAAGCATCAGGTGGCGAAGCTGGGGCTGTGCTTCCAGCAACGTCTTGAGAACGCCGCTGCGAAACAGGTTCGGCACTTCGTACCAGTGGCCCACCGGATGCAGACATTGCAGGGGCAGATTATCGGTGTAGTTGCTGGCTTCGCCCGACTGCTGTGCCCAGGCGATTAAGGCTGCGTGCACACTGTCTCGCACCTTCTGCGCCTGGGTATCGAGCAACTGTTGCGGGGTGTCTTCCCAGGCAAACCGCAGGTCCCGCACCGTCGGCACCAGGCGCAATCCCACACTTTGTCCGGGCGAAAGATGCAGCGGACCCTCGTACCCGTAAGCGCCTTCGCTACGCAATAGCTGGTCGATAGGCTCGTGGGTCAGATAGCTCGTCGTGATCACATGCGGCACAGGACGTCCGAAGACACGGCTGGTATGCCGGCTCTTCGCTAGGTGCACCTCGAGAAATGTGCGATGCACGCCCGCGAGGCGGCAGAAAGGGCTGAGCGCCTTCACCACGCCCGCACCGCGCGTCCAGCGGCTGCCGGCGCCTCCGCTCAGGGTGACGACTGCCACGGCTCCCGATGCCATGGCCTCTTCACCGATAGAGTGGAGCCGTGCGTCTGCTTCCCGCCTGGCGTCAAAGAGTTTGTCTGCTTCTACGTCTTCGATCTGAACCGACGCCTGAATCCGGTTTTGTGCCAGTCCGATGTGGCCGGCGCGCAGTTCCGCCTGGATGCGTTCATGCTGAATCGCATCGAAGCCATTTCGCGCCAGCAACGAATCCAGCGAGTCGCTGTGTTCCTCGCCTTGATTGCCGTGGGGCAGAAGCCGCTCGAGAAGGCTCCGGGTTCGGCCGAGCGCGCCTGGAACGTCACGGCAGAGAAAACTGAATCGCTCGAGGTCCGATCGCTCACACGCTGAGAGCGTGAGTTGGTCCTTGCGCAGCATGGCCGGTAGCACAATGTTGTAGTAGCCATCGGGCAAGTTTGCGGCAGCGCCCGACATGAGCTGCGCAAATGTGCCGTGCTCGTTGATGGAGAAGTCGTACACCACGGGCTCCATGGCGAAGGCCACGCCGCCGGAAAGCTTCCTGCTCAAGTCGCGCATCAAGGCGCCAAGGCGGATCTGTGCTTCTGCCTTGCGCTGGGGATCGAAGATGAAACCCATGCCTCCGCCCGACATTCCCCCCAGCATCCAGAATCCCCAGAACGCCTTGCCGAAGATCGCGCTCACCTCGCCAATCAGTGTCTCCGTGTAGAGATTGCTGGCCCAGGGAATCATGGTCTGGATCGGTCCCTCGAAGTTGCGTTGCGTGGCATTGCCAATGGCACGCACATCGCCCGCGCGCAGATGCTCGAGGATCTCATCCAGAATCCTGCAGGCCGTTTGCCGGGCCGTCCATTCGGGATCGGAGCGAAGTAGGTACCTTTCCGTGACCATTTCGAGGATGGGTCCGACATCCTGCGCCATCCCGCCGTGCACCAGGATGAGGCTGTCCTGAAGCCGCTGGCGCGTTGCCTCGCTCACCTCTTCGGCGGTGAGAATGCAGTGATGCGGCAACAACCTCCCGCGGCTGATGCCAAATTCCGGATCGCCCTCAGCTGCCATCACGCCTTCAATCAGCTTGATCCCCGGCCACACTCCGCCTGAATCCTGCCATCCCCCTCCCGATCCTCCCAACCACTCGCCCAAAATGGCGCGCGCCGCCACCAGCCTTCGCTCCGGCTCCGTCAAAGGGCCGATGAGAGAAGACGCTTGTCCCGTGGCGCGCATGCAAACCGAAATGAGCGACGCAAGCAGCGTGGTGGAAACTGCCAGACGCGATCCCTTGGGGATGTTGTTCACGTGGCTAACAATTTCAAGGCCGAGGCCCTCCCGTTGCATCAATTGCGCCAGGACGCCGGGAAGCGGCTGGTTGGAACCTTCCATGCCGGGCGGCACAATTCCTGACGCGATCACGGCGGCCTTGAGCAGCCCCAGATAGTCGCGGCCGAAGTCGAAGAGTTCGTTGAGGTCGCGGATCTCCGCAGTCGCGTCGAGATCGACGCTCACCAGGCGGATCACGGGACGATCGATGACGCGCAGAAACGTCTCGACGGGAGGCTTCGGCGACTCCGCGTTCGACCCGAGTACGGCCAGATCGATGGAAATGTTGAGCACCCGCGCTAACTCAGGAAGATCCATGCCCAGGAAGAAGATGTCGCTCCAGCCGCTGTGGCTCAGGTCCATGCGCACCGGCGTGGATTCGTGCAGGATCGGGAAGGGCTCTCCAGCATCGCGGCGCAGGAGTTCGGGGCGCATGCGCAGCGCGTAATCGGCGGGATGCCCGGTGCGAAACATCCACTGGTTGCCTCGCACCGATCGCACGCTCCGCCGCACCTGGTCGGCAAGGGTTTGAAAGGCCAGCCCGCGATATGCCGCGGCCAGAGCGCTGGAAAGGCCGTCGCTGGATCCATCTGTGGCCTGGGCGGTGATAAAAACGCCGATGGCCTCTTCGTAGCGGCGATTGAGCAGCTTCTCGAATCCGCCAAATGGAATCAGCGTCCGCGCCGATTCGTTTGCCATCCGCGACGGCAGATGAAAACGGTGAATGGCGTAGAGAAAAAGCAGCGCCCGAACCCGTTCGTAGAGGTTGTCGCAGCCGCGCCGGAGCTTATCGAGCTCCGCAACTTCAGCCAGCAGTTGATGCGTCGTGGCCTCACGGCAAAATGCGTCGAGAGATCGATTGCGAAGGTCAGGATCGACTGCCTGTATGATCGTCCAAAGCTCGCTCACTCTCATGCCTCTTTCCCGGTGAGCAAATTGCGCGTGGCCAGAATATTGATGAGCTGGGTCAGCACTTCGTCCCGGTCGTGCCCGTTCATGGCCAATGCAAGCTGTGCGGTAAACAGGCCATATTTCACTCCCACATCAAAGCGCTGGCCGAGTTGAATCATGGCCAGATATTGCTCCCGCTGCGCCAGCACGGCAAGCGCGGACGAAAGGCTGGCCCGGCCGGTTGCCGATTCCGACAGCATGATGGAGAGAATTTCGAAGATGGCCGGCGTGAGCACATGCATCCCGTAAAAGCAAAGATATTGCCCGCTTCGCAAGCCGGGAACCATCAAGCGCTGTTCTGCTTCCGTCGGTGTGGGCTTCTCCAGCACGGTGTCGACGCGATAGAAGCCCGGTTTACCCGGGACCGGCTGGCCTCCAACGGTGCCGTAGAACGGAAGCAGGTTTTCGCGCGTCACCTGCACGGCGGAAATGGCGCAGCCTTCGGTGCGGGCTGCTTCCACCAGCCGCTTTGCGCTCCCGCTCGCCTCCGAACCCACATAGATGTGGTCGCCGACAAAGTGTAAAAACGGCTCATCCTTCACAAAACTCCGCGCGCAGAAGACGGCGTGTGCGTAGCCGCGTGCCTCGGTTTGCTCGACGAAGGTCAGCCGCGCGCCCACATCTGCCAGAAGCCTGGTGTAAGGCTTCTCGTCTCCCGGCCAAACCACGATACAGATCTCGCCGACGCCGGCCCGCACCGCTTCTCTGACGACCAGGTTCAGCACCGAGCGCTCCGTGCCGCGCTCGTCAAACAGCGTTTGCATCGGCAGGTTGCGCTGGTCCCGCCCCGCTGCTGTGATTACGGCTTTTCTGATTTGCATACCGGAAATGTTAATGCATCGGCCTTCGCATAAGTGCCATGCTTTTCAAAAGTCGTGGGGACGATCCATGATTGTAGAAATTGTGCTCGGTGTGTCTTCGGCGGCAGCTCCCTGATCGGAAAACGGTGGGTTGGCTGCGTCGGCCCTGGCTCGCACCTTGGCCACGGTGAGCCAGTTGTCCTTGAAGGGACGATCGGCCAGCCACGGCGGCAGAGACATGTGAAGCCAGCGGCTCAACGCTTCGGCGTGGCCTTCGTACAGAGCGCGCATTTCGCGCAGCCTCTCGATGGATTGACCGTCGCGGCAGACCTTGACGCCGCTCGTGCTGAGCAGTTCATAAAGTTTTTCATAGCGCTCCGCCGGAAGCCGGTCGGGTACGTCGGTGAGCGGCCGCTGCGAAAGAATCTGTGACAGGTCCACTATGGCGTGTCGGGCCATGGCGAAGGTGAGTTGTGCCTGACGCGCCTCGTACCCCTGGATTCCCGCGACCATCAGCGCCGATGTATCCAGAATGGCGGTGAGCGCCGCAAGCCAACTCTGATTGCTGTGTTGCGAACGAAAATAGCAGAGCTGCGGATACGAGATATGGCTCTCCAGCAATTCCGCCGACCAGCGCTCCCACTCCATCAGCAGCACCGACAGAGCCCGCTCCGCGCCCGGGTAGGAGTGGCGGCGCAGCAGCTCCGCGGCGGTCGGCGGAGATCCGGCACGCGCGTCCAGCAATGAGATGCTGACCTCGCGGCGCGAAAAGGCGCTGTAGAGAACCGGGAAATACCCCATCACTACTGCCAGAAATCCCAGTCCGATGCCCGCCTCCAAAATCACCAGCGCGCGCGCCCAGGAATTCTGCGGCGTCACGTCTCCCAAACCCAGCGTGAAAATTGTGGTCCCGCTTACGTAGAGGTCCGAACGAAAGCCCGTCTGGTGCGCGGCGTCGATAAAGGGGCTACCGAGTCCGAAGTAGAGCAGCCCAAAACCAAGAACCATTACGCCGGCCCACACCACCAGGAGCAGGATCAGCGAGAGCGGCCCGTAAAAACTGAGCGCCGTCTCCCGTTTGCGCGGGTTGCGCATCCGCCGGGTGACAAACGACCAGGGCCACCAGGTGGCGATGTAGAAGATGCGCGTGAGCCGGAGATGCCCGGTGGCGCGCCGCGGCAAAATGATCGTCTGAAAGGCATCGAGCAGGACGATGAACAGACAAGCAATGCCCGCAACAAACGCTAGAATTCGCATGTTTCTCTCCAGGGAAGTGTTCAAGCACGCGCGTGTTTCAGCCGTTACCGTATTCTAACCAGCCGCGCAAGGACAGCTCTAGATCGTCTCGTCGCGTCCGAGCGGCGAGCCATGGCGTCGTTACCTCCTGACGCGTGTCACTCATAGAGGATCTGATCTACCCTGTGCTCAAATCCTGTTGCTTCGAATGGAAATTTATCTCCACTTTCCATCTTTTGAATATGCAGGACCCCGCGCGGCCACGAGGCCGAGGCATCGTAATCGATTGAGTGAATGAGACTTGGTTTTCCTGTAGTTCTAAGTAAGTTATCCGCGGTGCGGCCAAATTCTACTGTTTTAAGTGGAAATTTATCTCCACTTTCCATCTTTTGAATATGCAAGAGTTTGCGCGAGCGCTTGGCTGAAACATCGTAATTGATTGATTCGTTGAGATCGATGTTCGGTACTTTAATTGCAGGCGCCTCCCACCAAGTACGTTCCCCGGGAGGCACCGTCCATGACCTTTAAGAGTTTTCTGCGCGCTGCCCGCGCGCTGTCACTGCTGCCCCTTGCTTTGGGTCTTGCAGCGGTTGCGCATGCCCAAACCAGTAGCCCTCTCATCACCGGGCCAGTAGACGATGCACAACGAGTAATATTGGCTGGCAACGTTCGCCCAGAGGCCAATGCGGCGAATGATCGCGGCATAGTAGCAGACGACTTTGCGTTGGCTCACATGCAACTCCAGTTGAAGCGATCTCCTGACTCGGAGGCGGCTCTGGCGCAATACATCGCGGAGCTGAGCGACCCGCACTCGCCGAATTATCACATGTGGCTCACCCCGGCACAATTCGCCGCGAACTTTGGTGTCACCACAGCAGACGTCGATGCCGTAACCGCATGGCTGGGGAAGGCCGGCTTTACCGTCAACGGAGTCGCCCCGACCGGACTGGTGATCGACTTCAGCGGCACAGCCGGCCAGGTGCGCGGTGCGTTCCACACCGAGATTCACAATCTTTCCGTCAACGGCGTAGCCCACTTCGCCAATATGAGCGACCCCCAGATTCCCGCCGCGCTGGCGCCGGCCGTCGCCGGAATCGTCTCGCTGCATAACTTCCGTCCCAAGAACCAGTCCATAGCCAAGAAGCACCCGAATTACACCTACACCAACTCGAACGGCACATTCCACGCGCTCGCCGCCGGCGACATCGCCACCATCTACAACCTCGCCCCCCTCTTCACCGCAGGCATCACCGGCAAAGGCCAGTCCATCATGGTGCTCGAGGACACCTACCTCTATTCGACCGGCGACTGGACCATCTTCCGCAAGACCTTCGGCCTGACCCGGCCCTATCCCTATGGCACCCTCTCCCAGGTTAGCCCGACCGGTGCCGTCACCTGCACCAACCCCGGATTCCAAGGCGAATCCACCGACCCAGGCTACGGTGATGACGGCGAAGCCGCCATCGACGTCGAATGGGCCTCGGCAGCAGCGCCAAACGCGGCCATCATCCTCGCAGCCTGCACCGACACGACGACCTTTGGCGGACTGATCGCCCTGGAAAACACACTCAACGGCCCCGCCGGCAGCCTGCCCTCAGTGGTGAGCATCAGCTATGGCGAATCCGAGTCTGAAAACGGAGCCGCCGCCAACCTGGCTTATTACGACGCCTATCAGCAGGCGGTCGCGGAAGGCGTCTCCATCTTCGTCTCCTCCGGCGACGAGGACGCCGCCAGCTCCGACGACGGCAACGTGTCGACTCACGGCATCACCGTCAGCGGATTTACCTCCACGCCCTACAACGTCTCCGTCGGCGGCCTCGACTTCGGCTACACCGCGGACGGTGTGAACCCCTCCACCTACTGGAGCGCGACCAACAGCAACACCTACTCTTCAGCGCTGTCCTACATTCAGGAGATCCCTTGGAACAACTCGTGCGCCGGGGGGCTTGTTTCTGCTTACCTGGGAATCACTCCACTTGGACTGTGCAACAACTCCGCCGTGACCAGCTCGACCGGCGACCTCAATTTCCTGTTGAACGCGATCGGAGGCAGCGGCGGCCCCAGCGGATGTGCCACCGGCACCCCCAGTACCAGAGGCGAGGTCAGCGGAACCTGCGCGGGATACGCCAAGCCATCCTTCCAAAGCGGTCTATTCGGCAATCCCTCCGACGGCGTCCGCGATATCCCCGATGTCGCTCTGTTCGCCTCCAACGGCTTCTGGGATGCCTACTACGTCGTTTGCTGGTCCAACCCCGACACCAACCCCGAAGTTGGCGGTGGCTTTACCTGCACCGGCGCGCCCAGCACCTGGGCCGGATTCGGCGGCACCTCCGTCTCGTCCCCCATCATGGCCGGCATCCAGGCGCTGGTCAATCAATACACTGGCAGCCGCTGGGGAAACCCCAACACCGTCTATTACGCGCTGGCCAACACCGAGTACGGGGTATCGGGCAGTTCCGCCTGCAACTCCACCACCGTAGACAAGACCAGCAACTCCTGCATCTTCTATGACATCACCCAGGGCGACAATGACGCAGTGTGCAAAGCCCGGTCGGGTGTCTTAACCAATTGCTACCGCCCGAGTGGCACCTACGGAATCCTCTCCACTTCAAACACAGTCAGCGAGCCCGCATACCTCACCAATGTCGGCTGGGACTTCGCCGCCGGAATCGGATCGGTGAACGCGTACAACCTGGTGATGAACTGGCCCTAGAGGCCGTTGCAATTTGTCTAGTAGCTTGCGTTAACTTGCTTTTAATCACCCTTTGGAGGACACCATGAAGAAATACATTACCTTTACTTGCATCGTTGCTTGCCTCTTTTTCGCTGCCGCGCAGAGCAAAGCGAGTCCCGACTGCACTGCGGTGGCCGGCAACCTGGTCGCCAACTGCGGCTTCGAAACCGGGGACTTTACAGATTGGACTCTCTCCGGCAACGACGTCCCAGGGGAATTGAATAACCTGTACGGCGTCGAAGGCGTCGACCCGGTGGACGGAATCAGTCCGCACAGCGGCTCGTATCAGACCTACATCGCCGATCTCGACCCCAACGCCACCACCCTCGCGCAGACAATCGCCACTACGTCAGGGGACCAGTACACGATCACCTTCTGGGTGGCCCAGGATACGGCGCCGTCGGATGAGTACGGCAATGAACTGCTGGCCTCCTTTGGCGGGACCTCGCTAGTGGACGACTCCGACGTCGCCGTTGAGGGCTACACCGAATACTCCTACGCCGTGGACGCGACATCTGCGACCTCCGAGCTGGACCTGACCTTGGGGAATGATCTCGGCGAGTTTCTGCTGGACGACGTCAGCGTCGTGGATACAACCCCCGTGGTGACCCCGGAGCCCGGCAGTCTCCTGCTGTTTGGCACTGGACTCCTGGCTCTGGCCGGTGTAGCACGTCGGCGTCTCAGCAGCCGCTAACCGGCGGATACTGAAGACGCTTCTGCTGTTTCACTAAGCCGCCCCACATGGGGCGGCTTAACTTTCCTCCTGTCCTCAACCCAACTCCCCGCGCAAGGACGGCCTCAGGTCTCATCGCATCGCGGCGACGACCCGCAATTTCGCTATCTTCTGATGCATGTCTTTGTTTTCGGCGGTGATATGAACTCAAGTTGCGCAACCGTCTCGCAGAGCTTGGTCCCTATTGCTCAGACAGGTGCGAAGCCTGGGACTAGATTCGAGCATGTAAGGGTCAATTAATGATGGTCCCGCTAAAGTAGCGGGAATTCATGTACGGACTCAACCCCTTATGTAGGCTGCTGTTGCCGGGTTGGTCTTAACGGCGCCAAAGCATCCCACCCTAACCAGGGAACCGCAGACACCTTAAGGGGGTCTCACATGCGTGGAATCAAGTTTCTAATCGGTACGACGGCACTGTTCGCCGGCTTGGCGTTGATGCCAGCGGCTAATGCGCAGGTCTTTGTCAACATTGGTGTTCAGCCGGTTTGTCAATACGGCTACTACGACTATGCGCCATATGCCTGCTCGCCCTACGGCTATTACGGGCCGGGGTACTTCTACAACGGCATCTTCCTGGGCATGGGCCCATGGGCCGGGTGGGGTTACGGCCACGGCTGGGGCGGCCATCGGTTCACTGCGGATGGTGGCGGCAGCTATCGCGGTGGCGGCGGCGCGGCAGCCAATCGCAGCAGCTTTGCACGCGGCGGCGGCCCGGCCCGCGGCAACACTGCCGCTCCTCGTTCCGGCGGGGCGCGTCCCAGCGCTGGCCATGCAGTAGCAGTGCGCACCAGTGCTCCGCGCGCAACAGCATCGCGCGCACCGGCTTCGCATGCACAGGCGTCGCACGCAGCGCCGGCTTCGCATGCAGCTCCTAGCGGCGGGTCGCATGGCGGCGGCGGTGGACATGAAGGCGGCGGAAAGAAATAATCTGTAGCTGCTGCCCAAACAGCAGTTTGGATAACAAGCGGCGGAGCATACCAGCTCCGTCGCTTTGCTTTTGCTGAGGCATTTCCAGTTGCATCGTGCGCCGACGAACGTACCGCCGGTCTCCTGACCGGCTGTCGTGCGGGCGTCCTCGCCCGCACTCTACCGGCGACGATTGCGAAATCAAGCGGTTAGAGTCTTAGACGTGGTCCGCCGGTTTCATCGAGCAGATGCTCCGCAGATTCGGCAGGCTGATGCGCAGCGTCGATCGCCTTTGACAGCTTTCGCGTCATCACCTGGAAGTGATAGCCCATAACCGCCAGGGACATGGCCGCGCCGAAGCAGCGGCGATATCGCATTGCTACCGCGCAGGTTGATGGATCGCAGCTTCTGCCGATCTGCCCAGAGCTTGCGACGAGTACGAATCCGCCAGCCACATAAGGTGCCAGCCAACGCCGCGGATTGCCGCATCCCGCTCGATTGCCACGGTGCCCTTCGCCTCCGCCCATCCCCTGGAAAACGGCTTTTGGAGCAGATTGAATTGACTGGGCAGGACACATTCATCGCGCAGGAATATCGTGTTGATCCTCACTCTTGCCTGCTTCCCGGCGGT
>Ga0181521_10008141_pt1 | contig 10851 bp, 7 predicted proteins | sample PEATcosm2014_Bin_32_FD_119764 | JGI IMG/M metagenome (GOLD analysis project Ga0181521, IMG submission 119764) | Peatland microbial communities from MTU Mesocosm Facility, Houghton, MI, USA - PEATcosm2014_Bin02_60_metaG | ecosystem: Environmental > Terrestrial > Soil > Wetlands > Peat | place... | reverse complement strand
TGAAGCTGATTCAGCAGACCGAATTTGAGGAGTTAGTCGGCCCCGAAAACATTTGTGACAACGTGCAGGACGCCCTGCGCCGCGCCGAAGAAGCCTTCGAAAGGCTGCAACCAGTGGGGAAGGCGACCACAGCTAAGTAGGTTTCGGTTTTGGGAAGGGCACGACTTTAGTCGTGCCATAAACGCCACCGAGAAATTCGGCTTCAGCCGCTGAGGGTCGCCACAGCCGCGCAACGCCATCATCTAGTGCATCGCCACCGCATTAGTAAGGTTGGCATTCAAATAGCGGCTCATCGCCAGGTCGATAATAGCGCCGATCATTTCCGTGTAGGAGAGTCCGTAGGCCTTCGCCGCCATGGCAAATTCCTGCCGGCTGGCCAGCCACGGATTCGGGTTCGCCTCGATAACGTAAACATCGCCATTCGGAGCAAGCCGCATGTCGATGCGTCCATAGTCGCGCAACTTAAGTGCGCGATACGCGGCCAGCGCCGTATCGGACAAACGTTTCGTCGTTGCTTCGTCCAGATTCTCCGCGATCGCTGACTTGGTTAGCTTGTAGGCTTCCGTATTCTTCTCGAACTTCACGTCGTAGCTGGCGATTCTTGGCGTGCCCTCGGGCAAGCGTGACAGATCGAGCTCGACCAGCGGCAAGACCTGCGCCCGTTCGTAGCTGCCCAGAATTCCAGCGTAAATCTCGCGCCCTTCGATGTACTCCTCAATCAATGCCGGCGAGTCGAATTCATCCTGGATGTACTCGACGCGTTCCATCATCTCCTTGACGTTTTTCACCACGGCGCCGGCATCGATGCCAATCGATCCATCCTCCCACGACGGCTTGACGATGAGCGGAAAGGAAATGTCGTGGGCATGTTCAACCCGTCCGCGATAGGCAGTCGCAAAGAACGGAGTCTTGATACCGTGAAACGCAAAGATCTTTTTGGCAATCGCTTTGTCCTGGGACATGAAAATGGCATGCGGCCCCGCGCCCGTGTAGCGCAATCCCAGCAGGTCGACATAGGCGACTACGTTCATTTCCTTGGTGTCGTCGCCGTCGAAAGACTCGGTCAAATTGAAGATCAGGTCGGCATCGCAACGCGAGAGCGAGTGCAACGACTGTGGACGCCCATCCAATTCGAAGTTAGAAGGCTCGTGTCCCAGCTTCTGCAAAGCTTCAAAAATCTCTTCGCGGTCGGTCTTCTCTTTCTTCACCTTCTTAACCTTCTTGTGCCGCTTGCGCGCAACATCCGCCTCTTCCTTCGCCGCCGCCGCGACCGGATCCTCGTTCCACAAGTCGTACAGCAGCGCGATTTTCAGTTTTGCTCCGATCATCAAATCTCCTAAGTCCTTGGTGGCGCGCCGGGCGTCCCCGCCCTGCTACCTCGCTGCTGGATGGGAGGGACGTCCGTCGCTCCACCGACTACGGCTGAATAAACTTTCCTTTCGCCACATACGTCATCACCAGCGCGGTGACATAGGCCGTGACTTCCGCCAGATGCTCTGCGCTGCGCGTTTTGTCGGCGCGCAAGTCGAGTTCCCCGGCGCGCTTTTCAATCGTGTCCATCAAAGCTTTAATCAGCGGACGCTGCGCACCCGTCCACTGCGCCACTTTGTCGATCACCGCCTTGCGATGCTGATGCAGAAATTCGTGCGCCGGCAGCGCCGCCTTCCGCCGCTTCGATACAGGAAAGATGTCCCGCAAATCCGTATCCGGCGTGAGCTCGGTAACCGCAACTTCCTCGCGCCCAGCCTGCTGAAAGTGATAGAATTCCGCCACCGTAGTTTCCATGTCATCGACCGTGATGTCGGTCTGTCCCCGCCGCCGCGCCGGATCGCTCTTCCCTAACTTGCGCGCCAGCCGGTCCAGGTAGCGCAATTTCTTTATCGCAGCCCAGCCGCGATACCGCTTGCGCCAATTCGAGCGGGGCGTCAGCCACACCGCAAACGTTTCGGCAAAATCTTCATCCGGATGCTTCTGCGCATACCATCCCGGCAAATGCCGCACATAGTCGCGCGAAAACGGCGCCGGCCGGTAGTTGTCGCGATAAGGCCGCCGGAACGGCCCAAAGATTTCTTTCCACTCCGGCTTGTTGTGCAGTTTGTACGCATAGGTAAAAGCGTGTCCCGCCTCATGCCGCAGATACATCATGATTTCTCGAGCATCTTCCAGGTCGTGCGTCTCTTTCTCCAGTTGCGCCAAAGCCGCATGAGCCAAATAGAACGGAATCCCGATGATCGGCTCGCCCGACGGACATCCCCACTCATCGGTCAAGTAACAAGCCGGACGAAATTTAGAAAGCCCCTTGGCATCCAGCTCGCGATAGAGCTGTTCAACAAAGCGCTCCACCGGCGATCCGGCAAGCGTAAGCCCCAGCTCGCGAATCGGCCGGCTCAGAAGTTCCTGGTACGCGGGTTCTGGTTTCGCGTTTACGATGTCATGCACAAACGCACGCTCACAAACAGTCTGCAACCGCGCGGGCACACACGGGGAGGGACAGTACCACTAAGATTAACAGTAATCGAAAGCAGGGTTATTTAGAAGTGACTGCGGTAATGCGGGTTGGACTTGGTGGTCGTCCCCTGTCGCAACGTGGATTCAGCGCCTTGAAGGAAGAAGGATGCTCACTGACTCGGGCGTGGCTCATAACGAAGAACGACGCATCCCGATCCCAAGGGGCGCGCTTCCAGAAGCTTCATCCTCAGCCGGCTGAGGTTGCGTCCGAACAACGGCTTGCCGCTCCCCAGCACAATCGGGACAATGCCCAGGCGATACTCGTCGAACAGTCCCTGCTCCATCAGATTGGTGGAGAGGTTGGCACTGCCAAACACGAACATGTTTCTTTCCCCTTGGCGCTTTAACTCTCGTACTTCGGACGCCGCGTCGCCTTTGACAAGTTTCGTATTCTTCCATTCCGCCCGATCAAGGGTTCGCGAGAAGACGATTTTCGGCAGGCTGTTCATGAAGTCGGCGACCTCACCCTGTGCCGATTGCCAGTACGCAGCCATACCCTCATACGTCACCCGCCCAAACAAAAGCGTGTCGGCAGAACGTAACTGCTCCAGCGAAAAACGCTGCTGTTCATCGCCCCAAATCTCGTGGAGCCAGTCTAACGTCCAACTCTCTGCACCTTCGAAGAAGCCGTCGAGGCTAACCAGGTTCCACATGATCAGTTTTCTCATCGCGAAGTTTCCAGCGTCTCCCAGGCTTTGTCCGGCATCATGGCGGTGATCGTGCACCTATTGTTTGGATTGCAAAGCGACTAACGGCGAGCGCCCAACGTGGTGGCAGCCCACCAAATAACGGCCTGCGTAACAATTACAGTGTAAACATTACTCTGTTGTGTCTGAATAACCACACACGACACTGAACATTATCAATGACTTGCAACCCCGCCCAGCGGGGCCAGAAAAATCTACTCGGCATCCAGCAGCCAGCAGCCATTTGTACATACATTTTTACCTGCACAAAATGTTTCACGTGAAACATTGTACATACATCTGAGTCGCGCCCGGAGCTTTACTGAATCAGCGTCCCATTCCCATTAGGCTCTTCCGGAGGAATCACCACCGCCGCCGCCACCCGGTCTCCCGGCTCGACATTCAGCAACCGCACCCCCTGCGCCGACCGCCCCGATTCGCGGATGAACTTCGATTCGATGCGGATGATCTTCCCATACTGCGAGATCAGCATAACCTCAGATTTCTCAGTAACTTGCGAGATGCCGACGACTTTGCCGTTGCGGGCCGTGGTCTTGACGTTGATCACGCCCTTGCCGCCGCGATTGGTCAGGCGATACTCGTCGGCGGGAGTGCGCTTGCCATATCCGTTCTCGGTGACGGAGAGAATGAGCGAACCTTTCTCCGGAATTAAGTCGGCGACATCGGGAGCGATCTCGCCTTCCTTCACCACCGCTTGCGCCTCCGGCTTGATCGTGGTGGCCATGCCGACAATGTAATCTTTCTCGGCCAGGTTCATCCCACGCACGCCGGTGGCGTTGCGTCCCATGGACCGCACGTCGTTCTCATCGAAACGAATCGCCTGCCCGTCATGCGACGCGAGGAAGACGATCTGGTTGCCATCAGTCAGTGAAGCCGCGACCAGTTCGTCTCCCTGCTCGATATTGATGGCGATGATGCCGCGCTGCATCACGTGCGAGAAGTCCTTCACCTCAGTCTTCTTCACCGTACCGTTGTGGGTGACAAAAAAGACGTACCTGCCTTCTTCTTCCAAATCGCGCACGGCCAGCATAGTCCGCACGGTTTCGCCCGGCTGCAAGCCCACCAGGTTGCCGACGTGCTTCCCCTTGCCGGCAGCGGCGATGTCGGGAATCTCATAAACCTTGAGCCAGTAGACGCGCCCTGTGTTAGTGAAGATCAAAATGTAAGCGTGAGTCGAGGCAATGAACAGATGCTCGACGAAATCCTCGTCGCGCGTCTTCATGCCGGTCCGACCGGTGCCGCCGCGCCGCTGCATGCGGTAAGTCGAGATCGGCGTGCGTTTCATGTAGCCGGAATGGCTCACCGTAACCGCAACCTGCTCGTCGGCGATCAGGTCTTCCAGCATGATCTCCGCAGCTTCGTCTTCGATCACGGTGCGGCGCGCATCGCCGTAAAGCTTCTTGACCTCTTCCAATTCCTTGATGATGACTTTGCGCAGCTTCGCTTCGGAAGCAAGAATCGACTCGTACTCAGCGATAGCTTCACGCACCTGCTTCAACTCGTTAGCAATTTCGTCGATCGAGAGTTTGGTCAACCTGTGCAGTTGCAGTTCGAGGATGGCGTCGGCCTGCTTCGTGGTGAAAGGCTTCTCGGGATCAAGCTTTGGAGCGCGCCCCGTGGTATTGATGTCAATTTTTTTGCCGCCAAAGTAAGCGACCAAATTCTCTCGAGCGTCGGCCCGGTTGGCACTGCCGCGGATGATAACGATCACGTTGTCCAGGTGATCGAGCGCGGTCAGGTAGCCTTCCAGAATGTGCTCGCGATCGCGCGCCTTGTTGAGCAAGTACGAAGTGCGCCGCCGCACCACATCGACGCGATGGTCGATAAAGTGTTTGATCGCCTGGATCAGCCCCATTTCCTTCGGCTGCCCGTTGACCACGGCCAGCAGAATCATGCTGAAGCCTTCCTGCATCGAGGTGTGCTTGAAGAGCTGGTTGAGCACGATCTGCGGCTCAGCTCCGCGCTTAAGTTCGATCACAATGCGCATGCCATCGCGATCGCTTTCGTCGCGAATGTCGGATATGTCGTCGATGGTCTTGTCGTTGACGAGATCGGCAATCCGCTCAATCAAGCGTGCTTTATTCACCTGATAGGGGATCTCGGTGACGATGATCGCTTGCTTGTCTTTGGTGACGTTTTCGATGGCCGCCCGAGCGCGCATCATGAACCGCCCGCGGCCCGTTCGGTAAGCCTCAAAGATTCCAGCGCGTCCGTGAATGATGGCCGCGGTCGGAAAGTCCGGTCCCTGCACGAATTTCAGAATTTCCGGCAACTGCGCGCCGGGATTATTCACCAGCGTGATCGTTGCATCGACAATCTCGGCAAGGTTATGCGGCGGAATCTTGGTAGCCATGCCCACCGCGATGCCATCGGAGCCGTTGACCAGCAAGTTGGGATAACGCGCAGGCAGCACCGCGGGCTGCGTTTCGGTGCCGTCGTAATTCGGGTAAAAATCGACCGCTTCCTTATCGAGATCCTCGAGCAGCGCGGTAGAGACGCGCGTCAAACGAGCTTCGGTGTATCGATCCGCCGCCGGAGGGTCGCCATCGACCGAGCCAAAGTTGCCCTGTCCATCGACCAGAGGAGCGCGCATGGCAAACGGCTGAGCCAATCGCACCAACGCATCGTAAACGGCGAGATTTCCATGCGGATGGTACTTGCCCATGACTTCGCCAACGATGCGGGCGCACTTGCGCGTGGCGCGTCCCGGAGCCAGCCCCATCTGCTGCATGGTGTAGAGAATGCGGCGATGCACCGGCTTCAGTCCGTCGCGGACGTCGGGCAGCGCGCGGCCGATAATCACCGACAAGGAATAGTCGAGATACGACCGCTTCATCTCCTCTTCAATGTTGACGGGCTGCATGTTGAGGGCGCCGGGGCCAGTAGGCCCGTCGCCGCCAGGAGGAGGAGTTAAGGGAAGCTCAGGATTCTGATCGTCAGCCATGAAAGTCAGTTCTCAGTTCCCGGTAGTCAGTTCTCAGTAAAGGACTGCGATCGCTCGTGGTGGGGAGGGGCGCCTCGGCCGCCCAAGCGGAGCAAAGTTACGCCGGCTCTGTCCCCCCGCACAAATCTCTCTAAGTCCTTGCATTTACAGGCATTATCTGACGGGATTTACTCATGAATTATACCACGTTCAGGCCGCTGGGAGCGGGCAAACGTTGTCTGTTCAGGCTCTGCGCAGCGTCAGCAGCGTGATCTCCGGCGGCACGCCAATCCGCACCGGAAAGCCGAAAGTTCCCAAGCCGCGATTCACATAAAGCGCGGCCTCCTGTAAACCACTCGCGGACGCGCCAGCGTGGCCATTCGACATTGGCAGCCGATAAAGCCCCGCCACGAACGGCGTGATCAGCCTAGCCGGACTAACGCTGTGATCCACAATCTCAAACTTCACCTGCCCGCCGTGAGTGTGCCCAGCGAGGCTGAGTTCAATGCCCAGTTCGGCGGCACGGCGAAACGAATTCGGATTGTGCGACAGCAGAACATTTGGCATGTCGCGCCGGATCAAGTGCTCAATCTCCTGCAACATCGGACCAGTACGCTCGCCGCTCACCATGTGGTCGCGCTGGTAATCGACGCCCAGCAGATTGAAGCGCCCTCCGTTATGCTCGACGACTGCCGAAGCGGCGCGCAGCAGCCGCATTCCCTTTTCGCGGAAGAGCCGTTCCGCATCGTCTTCCACGCCCGCATAAATTTCGTGATTGCCGTTGCATCCCCAAACACCCAGCGGAGCGCGGAGCCGGCTCAACTCCGTAATGCAGGCGTCCAGCGGATCGCCCTCGCCCGAGACAAAATCTCCCGTAACCAAAGAAATGTCCGGCTGCAACTCGTTAGCCATGTCAACCGCGCGAGCAATTTCGCGCGGCGGCATGTAGTCGCCAATGTGTATGTCGCTAAGCTGAGCAATGCGCAGCCCGTCCAGCTCCGCGGGAAGATTCGCGACCGGCACATCGACGCGCTCGATGGTATAGCGCAGCCGCCCGGCAGCAAATCCATAGGTAGCGGCAAGAAACGGAAAGCCACCAGCAAGAAGGGCAGCATATTGAAAAAACGCCCGGCGCGAGGGACTGAACCCACCCGCAACCGCTCCAGAATGAGGCAGAAGACGAGCCGCGACATTCGTGGCCCACTCGATCGCTCCCACCGATTCGACCGCCAGGACTCCAAAAACCGAAGCGACCAGCCACAAGCGGGCAACGGTGGTCAGCGATTTGCCAAGGTTGAAGCTGCCAAAACTGAGACGCGAGATTCCGTGGCCAAGCAGCGGATCGAGCAGCGTGGCGAGAAGTGCGGCGGCGAGCACGATCAGCCCGACATGAAGCCCGAAACGCCAGTGGGCACTCGAAAACGAACCAATCCACGTCCACGCCCGCATGAACCAGAAACGCTGGACGGCGTAGATGGCTAAGAGAAACAGCGCGAAGAAAAGAACTCGGCTCAGAATCAGGTCAGTACTCCAAGTAAAGCTTACCGGCGTTAGATGCTTCTTGTGCGAGGGAAGACTCGATGGCTACCAACGGCGTACCTCTTTTCGTGGTCTGTGCGAGATGGGGATCCTACCGCTATCGTCGCTTCATTGGGATAACACTGATCCCGCAAGGATTGATCCATGAAGCATCTCGGACTGCTGCTGTCGGCATTCTTGCTGGTCGTCTGTGGTAGCGCGAGCGCATCGATCACCGAGATACGAAAAGACTTCTTCAATCGAACTACCAACCTGCATGCCACCGCCATTATGTCGGCTCCGGCAGGCGATGCCAGTTATCTGATCAGCGTCTACGAGTCAACCGAGAGTTGTACGATCGTGCCCGTGCTGCGCTGGACCGACGAAAATGGAGTCACGCAGTCCCAGCAAGGCAGCGTCGGACCAAGCGGAGGAAACTGCTACCTGTCTCTGCTTGCGAACATTCGAGTGCAGGCAAAAACGAAACCCACGATTGAAACCAGCGGAGAAGACAACGCTTCCCACTACTCTCTTTACGTCTCAGGGCTGGGTTTTTGGCCAAGCGGAGCACAGGGGCAAGGCGGTCTGTCCGAGGTAACTGGGTCCCTACCTAACGCGGACCTGATTTATGTTCTTTCTATTTTCGAACCTTCGGCCAGCACGAGTGCGCTGCTTGTAGCGTATTCAACCGGCTACGTGGGCAATGACATACCCTACGTGAGTTGGACAGATGAGTACGGCACCAATTCCCTGGAAGTACCGGTTGGAACGTCAGCGGTCGTTCCGGTGAGAATTGCCGGAGGGACCAAAGTCTGGATTCACACTTACCCGGGGGACACGACGTGGTATGGGCTCATTGTCTTCGGAGCACCAGCCAAGGGCTCGGGTCCGTTCGGCGACTACGAAGCAAATTTACTCGATTGGACCGCCGCCACCTACCCGAGTTGGCAAACCGTTTTCACTGCCGGCAGCGCTGGCGCAAATGTTCTTCTGTTGGGCGATATGACGCAACCCGCAAATGACGGAACGGCCAGCGAAGGGCTTCAGATTTATTGGGCGAATGACGCGACAGGTTCCTGTGTGTCTGCTCTAGTGGCGGATCCCTCTGGAATCCCCGCCACCTGCGTTTCGCCTGCCTTCGTTGGCAGCAATAGTCCGTTGCAATTCAGAACCTATAACACAACCGGAAACCCATGGGGGCCCTCACCGACTTACAGCGCGGAAGTGGATGTGCTTCAGTTCTAGGACGGTGCTCTGGAAAAGCGAATCCGGCCACTCCGGCCTAGCGTGCGGCAATTGATTCCTGCGAGCGCAGCGAGGCAACGCGCTCGCGAGCGTTCTGCAGCGCGCGTTTGACGTGACGAGGCGCGGTGCCGCCCGGTACGTCGTGCAGCGCAAGCACTTCGGGAAGTCCAAGGCAGGAATGGAAACCTGCGTCAAAGCTGGCGTGAATCGCTTGCAGATCGGCGAGCGGCAGTTTTTGCAGTTCACATCCGCGCTCCACCGCCAACTGGACGGCCTTGCCGACGGCTTCGTGGGCGAGGCGCGAGGGCACACCGCGTTCGACGAGATATGCGGCCGCAGCCCACGCGTTCATAAAGCCCGATTGCGCCGCCTGATTCATCTTGGCTCCGTTGAATTCGACGGTGTTCATGAATCCGGTCACAAGCGGCAATATGCCGATGACCGTGTCGGAGGCGTTGAACAGAGGTTCCTGAGTTTCCTGCAGGTCTTTGTTGTAGGCGAGCGGCAAGCCCTTCACCAAGGTTTGCAGCGTGGTGGCACATCCCATGACGCGCGCCGCTTTGCCGCGGACGAGTTCCAGCAAGTCGGGGTTTTTTTTCTGCGGCATGGCGCTGCTGCCGGTGGAGTAAGCCTCGGGTAACTCGACGAAGCCATACGCGGGAGTGGAGAACAAGATCATCTCCTCAGCCCAGCGGCTGAGGTGAAGCGCGAGCAACGAGAGCGCGTCGACGAATTCGACGGCGAAGTCGCGGTCGCTAGTGGCATCGACACTGTTCGCCGTTGGAGCATCGAACCCCAGTTCCACGGCCATGGCTTGACGATTAAGTGTGAGCGTAGCTCCGGCCACGGCGCCCGATCCCAGCGGACAAAGGTTAGCGCGCTTGCGGCAGTCGGCAAGGCGCGAAGCGTCGCGCAGAAACATTTCCACATAAGCCAGCAGCCAATGCGCGACCAGCACCGGCTCTGCCGGCTGCAGGTGTGTGTACGCGGGCATGGCTAAAGACGCGCTGCCCGCGGACTCGGCACGAGAAATGATCGCCTCTATCCAATCGGCGATCAGGTTCTGCAGCGTGTCGATGCTCTGGCGCACGAAGAGGCGAAGGTCGGTTGCGATCTGTTCATTCCGGCTGCGGCCGGTGTGCAACTTGTACCCGGTCGAACCGATCACCGCGGCAAGTTGCTTTTCTACAAAGTGGTGGACGTCCTCGGCTTCCGGATCGTTCAGAAATTCGGGCGACGACTCGGCGCGGCGGCCGATTTCCGCCAGCCCCTTCACGATCTCCGAAAGCTCTTCGGAGGACAGCACTCCGGCGTGTTCAAGCGCGTTGGCGTGGGCGCGGCTGGCGGCGAGTTCGAGCGGCAGCAGCCGTTGATCGTAGGGAAACGACCGCTGCCATTTTTCAAATTCGGGGTCAAGCGGCTGCCGAAAGCGGCCGGACCACATCTTCATTGCGGAACCTCTACCTTGCCTGGCGTATGAACGTCATGCCCAGGGACGCCTTGCGTCTGGGCACGGCAACGCGAGGGCAATCCGAGGATGCGGATGAAGCCCTCGGCGTCCTTCTGATCATAGCTTGCGCCCATGGTGAATGAGGAGAGGTCGGTGCGGTAGAGCGAGTAATCCGATTTGCGGCTGACGATGTTGACATTGCCTTTGTAGAGCGACAGTGTGACCGCGCCGGTCAGATTCTGTTGCGTGGTGTCGACGAAGGCATCAAGAGCTTCGCGCAGCGGCGTGAACCACATGCCGAAGTAAACCAGCTCGGCATACTTGAGCGCAACGTGCTGCTTGAAGTGCAGCAGGTCGCGATCGAGACAAAGCGCTTCGAGTTCGCCATGCGCAGTCAGCAGCAGCGTGCCTCCGGGAGTTTCATAGCAGCCACGCGACTTGATGCCGACAAAACGGTTCTCGACCAGGTCGATACGGCCGACGGCATTGCGTCCGCCGAT
>Ga0181521_10008140_pt1 | contig 10852 bp, 7 predicted proteins | sample PEATcosm2014_Bin_32_FD_119764 | JGI IMG/M metagenome (GOLD analysis project Ga0181521, IMG submission 119764) | Peatland microbial communities from MTU Mesocosm Facility, Houghton, MI, USA - PEATcosm2014_Bin02_60_metaG | ecosystem: Environmental > Terrestrial > Soil > Wetlands > Peat | place... | reverse complement strand
TATTGATCGGCCGGCGCGAACTCTTCCACTCGAACACCGGCGCCTTGCACGTCGCTGCCGTCGTCGATGCGGATGCGCGATACCGCTTCCGGCATGGCGTTATATGGAATCTCCAACTCGATCTTCCCCTTGGTCCCCAGAAATTGCATGGACTGGTTGCCCACGATCTGCGTCGAGCAGGTGAAGACGCAATGGCCGGAGGGATACTCGAGAATGGCCGAAGTCAGAATGTCGGTGCCGAAATCGGGGTCGCGCACGATGGCCGCGGCCACCCGGCGCGGTTCCTCGCCGAACACCAGCCGCGAAACGTGGATGGGGTAGCAGCCGACATCCATCAAGCCGCCACCGCCGTATTCCCGAATGTTGCGGATGTTGCCGCGGTCCAGCTTGAAATAGCCGTAGGAGCAAACCGCCGCGCGAAGCGGTCCCACCTGGCCGCTCCGAACCAGCTCCACCACCCGCACCCATTGCGGGTGGCAATTCACCATGAATGCTTCCATGGTCACGCCGGTGCGGCCGCGGGCGGCAATCAATTCGTGCGTTTCGGCCACCGTCATGCCGATCGGCTTTTCGCACAGCACGTGCTTGCCCGCCTCGGCTGCGCGAATCGACCACGGCACGTGCAGATGGTTCGGCAGCGGATTGTAAACCGCGTCGATTTCGGGATCGGCCAGCAGCTCCTCGTAGCTGCCGTATGCCCTCGCGATGCCCAGCCCGCGCGCCGCCTCCGCCGCCTTGGCCCCGTCGCGTGAGGCAATGGCGGCAACCTCGGTCATCGTGCCGCGCTGCATGGCGGGAATCACCTTCATGGTCGCAATCCGCGCCGCGCCCAGTACACCGAATCGAAGCTTTCGCATGAACTCAAATTCTATCGCGCATTTCGGGAGGCGTTTTCACGATAGCCGGCGAGCACGCCGAAGGCGCCAAGAAATATGGCCACGGATGAACACAGATACACACGGATAAAAACCGAAAGCCTACTGTCTTAGTTGTCCTATCCGTGTTCATCCGTGGCTAAATCGGTTTTTGCCCCGGCATCCGTCGCGCTAGAATTTGGGAAGCATGCTCCGTTTGCTCGCGGGTCTTTTGCTTTTGCCCATTCTCACGGCCGGAGAGCGCGAAACGGTGCTGTTCGACACCGATTCCGGCCTGTTCGGCGACGATGGCGCGTCGCTGGTGATGGTGATGCGCAGCCCGCAGCGCGTCAATATCGCTGGCATCACGGTGGTCGCGGGCAACGTTTGGCCGGAACAGGGCAGCGAGTACATGTTCCACATCCTCGACCTGCTGAAGCGCGCGCAGCCGCCGCTCTACGCCGGAGCCGAGACGCCGCTGATCCACACGGCCGCCATGGCGCGCGAGTACGGGCGCCGCTGGGGCGCGCTCGAATTCGCCGGTGCGTTCGACCACGATCCGGCGGTGGTGAAGCCGGCGCCGGGAGCCAAACTCACCGGCCGCAAGCCGCTGCATGAAAACGCGGTCGATTTCATCATCTCCACCATCGAGCGCCAGCCGGGCGAAGTGACTTTTCTCGAGCTCGGTCCGATGACCAACCTGGCGCTGGCGCTGCGCATGAGGCCGGACATCGAAACCAAAATCAAGCGGCTGGTGTTCATGGGCGGCAATGTGCATGTGCCCGGCAACGCCTCCGCCATGGCGGAATTTAATTTCTGGTTCGATCCCGAAGCCGCGCAGATCGTGCTGCGCTCGCGCATTCCGCAGAAGGTGATGTTCGGGCTGGATATCTGCAACACGGCGCCGATCAAGAAAGCCCAGTTCGACCGCATCGCCAACGCGCACACGCCGATCACCGATCTGTATCGGGAAGATCTCGGCAACCGCTATCCGGGCTTTCTCGAACACCCGTCGGCCACCGGCTACATGTGGGATACGTTAGCGGCGGCGTGGCTGCTCGATCCCGGCTTCGTGACCAAATCGGAGGTGAGCTACTTGGACGTGCTGACGGCGTGGGGCAAGTTCTACGGCTCGACGGTCGCGCTGGACCGGCGCGTGGCGCCGAATGCGACGCCGGTGACCGAAATGCTGGCGCTCGATTTCGACCGCGTGTTTGGGCTGTACCAGGATCTTCTGACGCGCAAAGAGTAACGGCTGGGAACTGGTTTTGAGATGGGGTTGCGCAACGACCGCTCCCTTACGGTCGCGGCTGCGAAACGCGAATGAACGCATCGGAGCCGCGACCGTTAGGGAGCGGTCGCTTGTGGGTGGAGCGATGTTCCGGCGCAGGTCCTTATCGCGCAAAATCGGCAATCAGCTTCGCCACCGCGTCCGGTGACGCGCTCAGCGTTGCGGTAACGTTGCGGCCGGAGCGCCCAATCCGCGCGTCGCCCAGCAAACGTGCGATCTCCGGCCGATGGATCTCGGCTTCCTGCGCCAGCGAGAGAAACCCGCGCAGGCGCTCTTCCAGCCGGCCCGCCGATTCCGCGGTTCGCCCGCGCGCATCGAATCGAAGCGTGGCCTCCGCGCCCAGATCCAACGCCGCGCCGGCAAAATCGGCGTCCTGCAAAAGCATGTTCAGATTCGCCAGATTGCCGCTGAGTGGCAGCGCCGTTCCGCCGCGAACGGCAAGCCAAATGGCGCTTCCTGCGCCGATTTCGTCGCCGTAATCGATGAGGCCGGGCGCGCCGGTCAATCCCGTCCGGTGTTGGGCCACTGCGGACGAAATGCGGCTTGGCGAGCCGGCCACTGCCAGGCCCGGTTCGATGGCGGTTGCGCCCGGCGGCGGCGTTTTGAAGAGCCCGCGCTCGACGATCAGCAGTTCACGCGAGTTCCATGCGACCAGCAGCTTCGAGGCGTTGCTGTACTGGGTCAGCAGATCGCGCGCAGCGCCCATGCTATTTACAGAGTGTGAGGCGCGCAAGCGATCCAGGTCGGCGCCAGCCAGCGCCACGGTGTCACCGCTGATGCAGGAAGCCATGCCGGAATCGAGCAACGGGGGCGGGCTCTGCTTGCAAGCGGTGACGGCGAAGGCGAGCAGAGTGGCCGCGAGAAACAGATGTGGCGCACGCATTCTTGCCGACGCTTCTTGGGACCGCGAGGGGACACAACGCTCTGTCCACGCGGCGCAGAGGCAGCGCCTTGGGACAGAGAGGTCGGACCGCGAGGGGACAGACCGCTCTGTCCACGCGGCGCAGAGGCAGCGCCTTGGGACAGAGAGGTCAGTCCCCTCGAACACAACGCTATCCCGCGCCGGCGAGCTTGTTGAGACCGTCGACATAGGCTTTGGCGCTGGCCTCGATCACGTCGGTCGATGCGCCGCGGCCGACGACTCGCTTGCCCGCCATCTCGAGTTGCACGGTGACTTCGCCGATGGCTTCGGTGCCGCTGGTCACCGCGCGAATGTCGTAGCGCAGCAGCTTCACTTTCGTATTCGTGACGGCGGTAATCGATTTGTAGACCGCGTCTACCGGGCCATCGCCGATGGATGCGCCTTCCCGCGTCTGCTCGCCGATGCGCAACCGGACGGTTGCGGTGGGGATGGCCGACGTGCCGCTGTAGACGTGCATGTATTCGAGCTGATAGGTCTCCGCGGCGGGATGCAACTCGTCGTGCAGAATGGCGATCAGGTCCTCATCGAAAACTTCCTGCTTTTTGTCGGCCACCGCGAGAAAGCGCTGGTAGGTCTGGTCCAGCTCTTCCTTCGAGAGCTCGTACCCGAGTTTGGCCAGCCGGTCGCTCAGGCCGTGACGCCCGGTGCGCGCGGTCAGCACGACGCGGCTTTCGTCGAAGCCCACGTCCTCGGGCCGCATGATTTCGTAAGTCTCGCGGTCCTTGAGAAATCCATCCACATGAATTCCGGAGCTGTGCGAAAACGCGTTGGCGCCGATCACGGCTTTGTTGGCGGGAACCGCCATCCCGAGCGAATCGGCCACCAGCCGGCTGGTGCGGTGGAACTCGCGGGCGTCGATGTTGGTCCGCACGCCGAAGTAATCGGCGCGGGTGCGCAGGGCCATCACCACTTCCTCGATGGCGGCGTTGCCGGCCCGCTCGCCGACGCCGTTGATGGTGCCCTCCACCTGGCGCGCGCCGTTGTGGATGCCCGCCAGCGCGTTGGCCACAGCCATCCCGAGATCGTCATGGCAGTGCACGCTGATGACTACCTTCGCGATGTTGGGCACATTTTCACGGATGCCGCGAATCAGGTTTCCGAACTGCTCGGGCACCGCGTAGCCTGTGGTATCCGGTATGTTGACGACCGTGGCGCCAGCCTCGATCACGGCCTCGAGCATGGCGAAAAGGTAGGCAGTATCGGCGCGGCCGGCGTCTTCGGCGTAAAACTGGACATCGTCGACATAGCGCTTCGCCAGCTTCACGGCTTCCACGCCCAGCTCCAGAATGCGCGCCCGCTTTTCTTCCAGCGTGCGGCCGTAGCGTTCGTCGCGGAACTTGCCCATGATGTGGATGTCGGAAGAGCCGATTCCGGTATGGATGCGCGGTTTCGCGGCTTTGTCCAGCGCCGCGCCGCAGGCCTCGATATCGCTCGGGACGGCTCGCGACAGAGCGCAGACGATGGGGCCCTGGATCTCGCGCGAGATCTGCCGCACGGCTTCAAAATCGTCCGGCGACGAGGCGGGGTAGCCGGCCTCGATCACGTCGACATTCAAACGGGCCAGTTGCCGGGCTACCGTCAGCTTGTCGCGGCTGCCCAGCCGCGTGCCAGCGGCTTGTTCGCCATCGCGCAAAGTGGTATCGAATACCGCAACCAGATCGGACATCGAATCTCCTCGATCGTCAAAACAGATTAGTACCTCCGATGTTACCAAAAGGGGCTGTTATTGCGGCCATCGGGCTTGTTGTGGAACAGCCTGTTCAATCGCAGCTTGACCGCTCCCTGACGGTCGCGGCTCCGATTGCATCGGCAACTGTCCGGCCGTAGTCGTGCTGGCACACGGAAGAAAGGCCGCGAGGACTCTCGGCTCAACCGGCTTGACGGAAGCCGCCACGCTGCGGTCGCCTAAGAATGCACCGGAGCCGCGACCGTCAGGGAGCGGTTGGCCCGGTGGTGCGCCTCCTTATCCCCGCATAAGCATTTCAAATGAGCCGCCGATGGCGCGCTTGGTTACACTTGAGTTCGCGAGTTTACCAGTGGTGCGCCTCAGTTATGCGTGCGGGGCGGTTGTGCCCCTGCTTGAGAAGACTATTTCGCAGGCGCTGCACGATGCCGCCGCGAAGTTCCCCGATCGCGACGCGCTGGTGGTGCGTCATCAGAACGTTAGGATGACGTGGCGCGAGATGAATGCCGAAGCCACCCGCGTGGCGCGCGGTCTGGCTGGGCTCGGCCTGCGGCCGGGCGACCGCGCCGGCATTTGGGCCAGCAACTGCGCCGAGTGGGTGCTGTTGCAGCACGCCGCCGCGCGCTCCGGCGTGGTGCTGGTCAACGTCAACCCGGCGTACCGTTCCTATGAGCTGCGCTACGTGCTGCGCAAGTCCAGAATCCGCGCCCTGTTCCTGCACGAGAAGGATGCGCGCGCGAGCTACCGCGACATCCTGGAGGAATCGCGCGCCGGCGAAACGCTGGAACTCGAACACGTAATCTGGCTGGGCACCGATTCGTGGGAAGCCATGCTAGCCGGGGGCGCCGACTTCTCGGAGCGTACAGCCGGGCCGCACGACGTGGCCAACATTCAGTACACCTCCGGCACCACCGGCTCGCCCAAGGGCGTCATGTTGACGCACCACAACCTGCTCAACAACGGCGTGGGAATGGCGATGGGCCTCAAGGCCACCGAGCGGGACCGCATCTGCGCGCCGGTGCCGCTGTACCACTGTTTCGGCTCGGTGATCGGGTCGATGGTCTCGCTTTCGAGCGGCGCGGCGCTGATTCTGCCTTCGGCGCAGTTCGACGCCCGCGCCACGCTCGAAGCCGTCCACGCCGAGCGCGCCACCGCGCTCTACGGCGTTCCGACGATGTTCATCGCGCAGTTGACGCACCCTGAGTTCGACCGCTTCGATCTCACCAGCCTGCGCACCGGCGTGATGGCCGGCGCGCCGTGCCCCATCGAAACCATGCGCCGCGTGGTGGAGCGCATGCACGTGCCGGAGCTGACCATCGTTTACGGACAGACCGAAACCTCGCCGGGGCTGACCATGTCGGCCGCGGACGATCCGCTGGAGCTGCGCGTCACCACTGTCGGCAAGCCGCTGCCCAACACGGAGATTCAGATTGTCGATCCGCGAACCGGCACGCACCTTCCGATCGGCGAGCAGGGCGAGCTTTGCGCGCGCGGCTACATGGTCATGAAGGGCTACGACCAGGACCAGGCGGCGACCGAGGCCGTGATCGATGCCGAGGGCTGGCTGCACACGGGCGACCTGGCCGCGATGCGGCCCGACCATTACTTCAGCTTCAGGGGGCGGGCCAAGGACACCATCATTCGCGGCGGCGAAAACATTTACCCGCGCGAAGTGGAGGAATTCCTGCACACCCACCCCGCCATCGCCGATGTCTACGTGGTGGGCCTGCCCGATGCCAAGCTGGGCGAGACCGTGCTGGCGTGGATTCAGCTCGAACCGGGCGCCACGGCTACCGAAGAGGAGATTCGCAATTTCTGCCGCGGCAAAATCGCGTACTTCAAAATACCGCAGTACATCCGCTTCGTCGATAGCTTCCCCATGACGGTGACCAAGAAAGTACAGAAGTTCCTCATGCGCGAGCAGGAGATCCGCGAGCGCGGTTTGGAAGATGTAGCGCGCGAAGCAACCGCGTAGGGACCGCGGGCGCGCGGTATGTTGTATTCTGGGCAAGCTAAAGCATGCCCTACCAAGGAGAGCCTCATGAGCGCTGATTCTTCCCGCCGCCGATTCCTCAAAGGCGCAACCGCGGCCGGCAGTCTGCTGGCGGCCAAAACCGTTTTACTCGAACCCGCGGCAGCGGCTCGCGCGCTGGGGGCCGCGCCGGCCAGCGACCGCGTGCGCTTCGGCATGGTCGGCATCGGCATGCAAGGTTCCAGCCTGATGCGCGATTCCATCTCGCTGCCCGGCGTCGAGTGCGCCGGCGCCGCCGATCTCTGGGACGGCCGCCACACGCTCGCCCGCGAGATCACCGACAATCCGAACCTGCCTGTTACCCGGCGCTATCAGGATCTGCTGGCGCGCGCGGATATCGATTGCATCGTCGCCGCGGTGCCCGACCATTGGCACAAGCGCGTGGTGGTGGATGCCTGCAACGCGGGCAAGGATATCTACTGCGAGAAACCCATGTCGCACACGGCGGGCGAGGGTTTTGAGATGGTGGAAGCGGCGCGCAAGAACAATCGCATTGTGCAGATTGGTTCGCAGCGGGTCAGCTCGCTGCTGTGCGCCAAGGCGCGCGAGCTGTATCGCAACGGCGCCATCGGTGAGGTGGAGATGGTGGAGCTGACCTATGGGCGCAACAGTCCCAACGGCGCCTGGCAGTATCCGCCGCCATCGGATTTCACGCCGCAGACGATGGATTGGGATACCTGGCTGAACGATGCGCCGAAGATCCCGATCGACGCCATCCGCTTCGCGCGCTGGCGCTGCTGGCGTGAATACGGCACCGGCGTGGGCGGCGATTTGATGGTGCATCTGCTCAGCGGAATGCTCTTCACGCTGGGCTGGAATGAGCCGCCGCGGTCGGCGTCGGCTCTCGGCGGCATCTTCCGCTGGAAGGATGGCCGCAACATGCCAGACCTGCACGCGGTGCTCTTCGATTACCACGGCACCCCGGTATATGTCCGCCTGGGCCTGGGCACCGACACGCCCGAAACCAGCCGGTTCCTGGGGCCGAAAGGCGTCCTGGCGGCTACCGGCGGCGAATTGCGCTTCGCGCCGCAGAGCGGCGTCGATAATTCGCCCAGTTATTACTCCGCTTCGTTCCCGGCGAAAATGCGCGCCGATTACGTGAAGCAGTGGCACGCCGAGCACGATTCGCAATTGGGGAAAGAGCTGCCCTCGGAGACAACCTATCAGGGCCGCGATTGGGATGACATCAAGCCGCACCTGTGGAATTTCTTCCAGGCGGTGAAGTCGCGCCAACCAGTGGTGGAGGACGCCGTCTTCGGCAACAACGCCGCCATCGCCTGCCACATGGCCAACGAAAGCTTTTTCCGCCAGAAACCGGTGTTCTGGGATGTCGCGACGCACAGTATCAAGAGCTGAGGGTACCTACTGTTTGTATGGATTCGGTTTGTTCGATTGCTGCGCTTGGCCCTCCGCGGCGTCCTTGGATAGAAAGACGATAGCAAGCAGTTTGCCGTGGCCGTCAAACTCGGAGTTTTCAAACGCCATTATCTGTGTGCTATCGGGCATGTCCCAAAACACCTGCGTGGCTTCCCACTGCGCCCCAAAGCCGTTGTGGTACGGAATCGTCTTAACCCTCGATGGCGTGCCGTAGGTCTGCGTGAGGAAGCCAACCTCGTCCTCAAAAGACAGAACTCGATCCTGTTGTCGTTGAGCGAAGTAGTTTGGTGTGATATGAAGTTCCGAGAGTCTTCCATCAGCAAAGCGCCATTCATATTCCCTGTTGTTGGCAGTCGTCAGGATCTCGCCCTTGGTGGCAAAGGCGGTGTACCACTGTTGACCGAACGCATAGTCGGCAACTTTTCCCCCAGCAAACCGCCAACCGACATTCTGTCCGGTCTCGCTTGTGGTAAAGAACTCACCGATACCTTTGTCTTGGATCGCAGTGAGCTTCCTGCACACCGCCTTGTAGTCCGCAATCGTATGGTTCCGGCTGTGCTTCGCACAGATGTCATTCAAGTTAAGCTGATTGACCCTGAGCCAGTCGGAAACCGTCTCGCCCAACCGATGCGGCAAGATTTCTTCTCGGGCCCACTCCAGTACCGTCTCGTTGATCTGGTGCTTGCCGACCTGGGTTGGCACTGCCTGTCCGAACGATGAGGCAGTGAGCGCCACTAACAGCGATGGAATGTAGCGCATCAGGTATTTCTCGAAAGTATGCAATGATTTCGACCTTTGCGCCATGCCCCGGAAGTTTGCGCCAGTCCCCTCTTCGCGGCGTCCCGCTCCATTCGATAGTTGCTGGGCAGCACCATTATTCTTATCATTCTTGTGGGAAGCTGTTGCCTGTGTCTAGCGGCAGCGGACTAACAGAAGGGGTTTGATCTGAAGCGGGTTCTCTTCGCGACCATCGGGTCTTTCGGCGATCTGCATCCGTGCCTTGCTTTGGCGCTGGAGCTTCAGCGGCGCGGTCATCGGGTGACGGTCGCCTCCACTGAATTTTACCGGTCCAAGGTGGAAGGGCTGGGGATCGGATTCCTCCCGCTGCGCCCCAATTGGGACACGAGCGCCCGGGAGTTGATCCGTCAATGCGAGGACCTGAAGAGTGGGCCGGAAGTGCTCTTCCGGAAGCTGGTCCTGCCGCACCTGCGAGACACCTACGACAATCTTCTCTCTGCCGCCGCCGATTCGGACCTGATGATTGCGGGGGAGTTGGTCTATGCCGCGCCCCTGGTTGCGGAGAAGCTCGGGCTGCGCTGGGCGTCGGCGATACTCTCGCCCGCCTCTTTCCTTTCGGCCCACGATCCCTCGGTGCTGGTCAACGCGCCGGGCCTCATCCACTTGCGCAAGTTGGGTTGGCCAGTCTATCGGGCCGCGCTGAACATTGGCCGAATGGGTATCCGGCATTGGTTCGATCCGGTGCGGCATCTGCGCCGCGAGGAGGGACTGCGGGTGGATTGCGACCCGCTGTTTCGCGACAAATTCTCGCCGGACCTGGTGCTGGCACTCTTTTCGTCCTGTCTGGCCCAGCCGCAACCAGACTGGCCTGCCCACACCGTGCAGCCTGGTTTTGTTCAATTTGACCGCGAGGGATCGCGCGCCGATTCTTCCTCTCCGGAGTTGACTGACTTTCTCGCTGCGGGGCCGGCGCCGATCGTTTTCACCTTGGGGTCCACGGCAGTGCACAATCCGGCCGATTTCTACGAGGCGAGCGCAGAGGCAGCCAGACGGTTGGGTGCGCGAGCCGTGCTGCTGCTGGGATCGAATGCGGCGCTTCGAGTGAGTTCGCCAGAGATACTGGCGTTGCCCTATGCGCCTTACTCCCAGATCTTCCCTCACGCAGCGGTGATCGTGCATCAGGGTGGGTCGGGAACGGTCGGCCAGGCACTGCGGGCAGGACGGCCCATGCTGATCGTGCCTTACGGCTGGGACCAGCCTGACAACGCAGCACGCGTGGAGCGGCTGGGGGTGGGACTCCATGTGCCGCGGAGCAAGTATTCGGCTCCGACCGCAGCAGCAACTCTGGAGCGGCTGCTGGGAGATCCTCGTTTCGCTGTGCGGGCGGCCGAGTTAGGGGCGCGGCTGCAGAAAGAAGATGGAGTGGCTTCCGCTTGCGATGCGATCGAGTCGGTTCTTGCGAATCCTTGAAACACGCCCGGCACATCATCCGGGACGTCGCGACCATCGCGTCAGGAGCTAGGTCGTGGGGCAGGATGGTATCCTGCGCGCCGAATGTCATTCGGCGCACCGGCGCAAGCCCGGCCTGCTCTTCGTACCGCCGGCGGTCTTGCCGCCGGTTCTGTTTCTTCGTCTCCATTCCTATCCACCGCAGACGCTGCAATATCACAAAACACCGGCGGCAAAGACCGCCGGCGTTGCCGAGCAGTCACCGCCCATCTCCCCCACTAACTCAATCACTTAGCCCGCAAAACTCTTGACACACCCTGCATACTGATATTGGGACTGTGGCGCCAGGCTCCGCTGCTAGTCCTTCTCTTTGGCCAGAGACCGTTGCACTCAGGTGTTACTGAACTTCCGGCGCCCCTTAAAGGCATGCGGGGTCCCCCTCGGGCTGGACTCTCGACGGAAGACTTTGGATTCTGGAATTCATAACCGCCGGCGGTATACGGAT
>Ga0181521_10008139_pt1 | contig 10852 bp, 8 predicted proteins | sample PEATcosm2014_Bin_32_FD_119764 | JGI IMG/M metagenome (GOLD analysis project Ga0181521, IMG submission 119764) | Peatland microbial communities from MTU Mesocosm Facility, Houghton, MI, USA - PEATcosm2014_Bin02_60_metaG | ecosystem: Environmental > Terrestrial > Soil > Wetlands > Peat | place... | reverse complement strand
TGGATAGGCTAAGGCTAAACACACAACCCGGGTTATACCGGCTATGACGTGTCGCTTTCGCGACCGACATGGTCGGCCAACTCGTGACTGATATGTTCATGCAAGTTTTCATCGAATGTGTAAGACGTATATCACAAGGGATCGGTTACATGCAACTTATACTTTGAGGGGTTGCATTATCTTGAAATCAAATATCCGGATGGATTGATGGATAAATATCACCGTTGCCTTAAAACTTTTCGCAACCGCGTCGTCGTTTGCTCGCGGTCAAAACGACTCGCGGCTACGTCCATCGTCAATTCTTGCTGGTGCGATTGGTGTTGCCGCTCATGCTGTTGTTGTCGCTGCCATTGTTGTAGTTGATGTTGGTGTTGCCGTCATGCTCGTTGTCTTTGTCATGCCAATCATCACATCAACCTCGCGTTCATGCTCACGCTCGTCATCATGATGACCGCTGTGACGTTGAAGAAGGTAATTATGAGGAGGTTCCTGGCAAGGCCGCTCGCAGCAAGCTACCTGCGTCCACCATGTCCTGCTGAATTTGCCGGCGCTTTAAACGGATGTCCGCAGATTCATCGGGCACAACTGGACCGAAGATGAAGTGTGCTGCCCTTACTGGAGCCGGGGATTGTTCATCGCGAAAGTGCTGGTTGAGACAGCCGATGGCGTCGGGACAAGCGGGATTGCCGGCACGGACTTCCTCGGCGAAGGCTGCGATTGCGGTTTCCGTTCCCCGGTCGTAGTAGCGCAAAGTGTAGAGGAGGTCGAAAGCATCCTTCGGCTGTTGGCGGCTCCCAAAGGCGCGCAGCTTCATGGCGAGAAAAGGGCCGACTTCGCAGACGCGAATCGTCAGATTTTGAGAGGCGCTGAATAAATCCAGCCCACTGACAACTACCCGGCGCGCGGTGGCCAGAGCACGGTTGACGCCCGGCAGGATGCTGGCGGGAACGTCATCCACCACCACGGTGCCTTTGGTGGCCGGAAGATGTTCTGTCAAGAAGTCCACGGGGATTGTGTAATCTCCGATTTTCTTCACAAAGCGTGGTCCGCCAAACTCGTCTTTTGACAGGTGAAACCCTTGCGCTTGGAGATCCAATTTCAAACTGCCATATTGACCGTGTGACGTTCCGAGCGCGACACCCAGGTCGGTGTCGAGTGTCACCGGACGTGGCAAGGTGCGGGCGGTGGTAAGGTCGCCGCAGAGATATTTCGGCACGAGTCCACCAATAAGGACGAGGTCTTCATGCCAGGAACCCAAGCCGCTCCAGACGGTCAGGAAGGCGCTCTCAGCCAAAGCCACCCGTTGCGGTTCGTATTCGCGATGAATCTCGTATTTCACGGCCGGCAGAATCCTTCCCAGTTGCGCAATGCGGCTGCCTGTTCAGGCCCGCGCAGCCCGGTCTTCAACAAGTCGAGGTAAATCTGTGCGTCACTGACCAGCGGCAGTTCCTTCACCGTTCGTGTTTCCAGGAACACACCTTCATCATCCGGCACGTGAAGCCAGACCTTGCCGGCTTCACTGACCGGCCGCAGGCCGAAATTTGCCAGCGTGGTATCGGCTGGGATTTGCGAGACGTACGCAGAGACGACTTCTGGCTCGGTATAAGGATGGCGCAACCATCCGGCAACCCATTGTGTGAAAGCTATCGTGAGGGAATTGTCCGCCGCAAGCTTGTTGAGCCGGTGGGCCAGATCAACCGGGCTTCCGCCAAAAACCGAGTAACGGACGGTCTTCGTCCGGCGTGCAAAGTTATCGGATTCCGCCCAGGCGTCGAGCAGGGCCAATGGTTCTCGAAGACGAAATTCACGAGTTCCGGTCTTCTCGACGAATCCTTCATGCGTGAGATGCTTGACAATGCGGGAGACCAGCCCGGAACTGGCCTTGGTGCGATTCACCAGTTCGCTTTGGACCCAACTGCGGTCACGATCAGTCAGCAAAGTCCGAATGATCCGGGCACTCTTGCCAACAAAGAAGTCACGCGGTTCGAGATCAAATCGAAAATCGCGGTCAGGGTACGCTGGACGATCCACCAACAATCCCTCCGCCCGCAAATAAGCGCGCCCGTTCAAATCAATGGCACTGAGTTGGTGCTGGCGACAGAAATCCAAAATGCGCGAGGACAATTGTGGAGTGACGATGAGGATGGAATCATTGCTTTTTCCAGTGGCGACCAGGTTCTGCAACTCAGATACGCTTGGCTTGAGCGAATAACGAACTTTGAAGCGATGCGTTCGACCGTCGAAAACAAGTTGCACCTGATCCAAACGCTGCTGTGATTCGCCACTGGGCGGGGCTTTGAAACCCAAACCCTTTTCTTCCTTAATGAGTTGCTTAAACTCATGAAGGAGCTCACTTTCATAGCGAATTTTAGATTTCTTACTCAATTTGATTGTTTTTACTAGCCAGTAAAATATGCCAGTCCCAGTAAGAAATCAATGGATTATTTAACGGAATGTCGAATTCTTACTGGTCAGTTAAAAATGCCGGGTTCAGTGAGAATTACGCAGTTCAGTGGTCCAATTAGCCGTCGAAATGCTTATTTGCTTTCAGGATATCCCATCGACCCGCTCACAACTTGACCGCGTGGTCAAGCCGGCCAATTTAAGCAAGTTCGCATTTATGCCTTTGCTGTTGCCTTTCACCTTCCTTGTCGCGCCGTAGCCTTGGCGAAAGTGGAAGCATTCAGCCTTTGTTTGTGGCCAATCCGGCGGCATCTGCCCCATCACGAGGTGTGCGAAGAAAATGATGAACGGTCCGTGCAGCGGCTCGCGCGAGGACCGATGCGAAGTCAACCCCGACCGTCCATGCGCCTGGCAATTGATTTACAAACGCCTGAAAGAAATCGGCCAGCTCGACCGTTTGAAAGAGATCAAGAAGCCCAAGAACTGGCGCACGAGTCAGTCTGGTGGGTGTCGGACGATAATTCGTGAGGATCACCGGGTCTGAATTGGATGTCTGCTCGCGATTTATCGGAGTTGCATGTTGAATGTTGGTTCCCGCCCCCCTTGCCGTGCGGGCCAGTTTTTTCAATCGATATTCTCCAAACGCAGAAAATGCACGCAACCTGAAACTTCACCCGTAACCAAAGTGTGACCGTCCGGCGCGAAAGCGCATTGGAACATCATGCTGTCGCTCGTGAAGGTAGCAATGAGCTTTCCGCTTTGTAAGTCTCGTACCCTGAGCTTTCGGTCGCGCGATGTCGATGCTATCCGTTGCCCGTCGAAGCTGACTGCAACGGTAAGAACCTCGCTATCGTGATCCTGTAGCGTATGCAATGCCTCCCCATTCTCCAAATCCCAGATCTTGAGAGTCCCGTCCGCTGATGCCGACACCGCTCGCCGTCCATCCGGGCTCATCGCGACTGCCGTGACTTCACTTGCATGACCGGGTAATGTCCATAGTTCCTGCCCGGTCTCCAAGTCCCAAACCTTAAGCGTCCGATCAGACGACGCCGATACTGCCCGTCGCGCATCTCGACTCAGCGCCACGGCAGTGACTCTGTCACTGTGACCATTCAGCGTGCAAAGCACCTGCCCACTCTCCAAATCCCACACTTTGAGCGTTTGATCATGCAAAGCCGACACGCCACGCCATCGGTCTGGACTCACTACCAGTGCCATGATTTTCCCAGCTTGTCCTGGTAGTGTTCGCAGCACCTCTCCACTTTCTAAATTCCACACCTTGATTACCTGATCAGATGCCGCTGATACCACGCACAGCCCGTCTGGACTCACCGCTGCTGCCGTAACTCTGCCGTTGTCTTCCTTCAGCGCGCGTAGCGCTCGCCCACTCTCTAAATCCCATATCCTGAGTGTTCGATCAGACGATGCGGACACTGCGTGCCGTCCATCTGGACTCACCACCACTGCGGAAACCCTGCCACCATGATGCCCCTTTGGCGTCTCCGGCACTTTACCACCTTCCAAATCCCAAACCTTGAGCGTTTGATCATCCGAAGCTGAAACTGCCCTCCGCCCATCCGGCGTCAACACCACACCTAGGATTACGCCGCTGTGACCTTTTATTGTGCGCATTTGCCGCCCGCTCTCCAAGTTCCACATTTTGAGTTTTCCCCCACAGACCGAGACTGCCCGCAGTCCAACCTGACTCACTGCCACCGCCATGACCTTGCCGGTATGCGCCTTTAGATTGCGTGGTTCGCGCCCACCATCCAAATCCCAGACTTTGAGTGTTTGATCATACGAAGACGACACAACACGTCCATCCTGTGTCACCGCTACTCCAGTGACCTTATCTTTGTGCCCGGGCAACGTCCGTAGTTCCAGCCCACTATCCAAGTCCCAAACTTTTAACATCTGATCGAACGCCCCCGATACAACACGCCGCCCATCTAGGCATACCGCCACCGCCTTGACCTCGCCATTATGCCCATTCAGTGTCCGCAATTCTCGTCCACTCTCCAAATCCCAGATCTTGAGCGTTCGATCTGAAGATGCTGAAACCACCCTCCGTCCGTCTGGAGTCACCGCCACACCATTCACCTCAGCGGAATGGCCGGGAAGTGTTCGCACTTCTTGGGTGCTTTCCATGTCCCACACTCTGAGCGTATGATCTTCCGACCCTGACACAATAAGGCGTCCATTCGGCGTCACCGTCACGCAAGTGACCGCATCCGAATGACCCTTAAGCGTGTGTAGTTGCCGCCCACTCTCCAAATCCCAAACCTTGACCGTGCGGTCTCTTGAACCGGAAACGATCCGTCTGCATCGGCCATCCCAACTTAATGCAACGGCGGTGACTTCATCGGAATGTCCTTCGAGCGTGAGCAACAAGGCCGTGCCCGGTGGATGCAATACCCCATTGATCGGTCGAAGCCAAACTGCGCCGCGCCAAACGGTCGCAGCTTCAAGCAATCGGCGAATCTCCTCACTGGGCTCATTGCTCAAGCGGCCCAAGAGTTGACCGGCGAGTTGTGTTTTGTCATCGGACAGTGCGCTTGCACAAAGCCGAATCGCTCCGCGGACCAGGGCGAGTTTACCGCCATCAGATGCTTTGTCAGAATCCGCTTCTGCGTGGTCGGCGTGCTCGAAGTCAGCGATTAACATCCCGACATCGGTCGCTTCCAGCTTGGCTTGAAGCCACGAGAAATCAGTCAGAAGAGCTTCCGATTCTTTGGTTTCATTTGCTCGGAGTAAATGCCAAGGGAGACGTTGGAAGAAGTACCCATCGTTTGGACCTTTCGACCAGTCAGTCTTAAGCATGGGCGAGTGAACGGTATCTTTTTCTGAAACAGGTAAACATTGCTGACGGTAAGTGGCGATCAACTCCTTGTGCAGTGCGGAGAGGTCGCCCGCTGTTTGCGTCGCATAGTCGTGGACAAGATCATGCAGCAGCAGATGACGAGTGCGTCCTTCTCCTTTCACAGTTGCGATGGAGCGGCGACCAAGCAAACCAATCAGTTCCCGAGCTTCGCGTTCCTTCAACCGGCCACTTCGACACCACAGTGTCAATACGGCGGACTCTGGCACAGGTTCATCTGGTGGGAAAACAGCCAGTTCTTGGAAGCGTCGGGCATCCTCTGAACTCAAGCGATCCACGCTTACCTTGATGGCTTTGTAGAGGCTTTCGTGCTGGTAGCTGGCGGCGTCCTTATCCTGTCGGATGAAATTCAGATCGGCTTCGCGCAGAGCAGCGAGAAGATCATCCCAGCCAGCCCGTCCGTCTCGCACCATCGCGCCGCAGAGGGCAAGCGCCAGTGGCAGGCCGCCACATTCTTTGGCTACTTCCCATGCCGTACGCGGCAGAGAGGTCGGATCGCCCACCCATTGCGCCAAGAATTTTACCGCCTTATCTGGATCGAGTACGTCCAAGCGGTGTTCGTGAGCGCCGAGGTTAGCTGGGATGCCAGCGTTGCGAGTGGTGAGGAGCAGCCCGCCATGCGGCCCGACGACAGCAAAGGCGTCGGCGTGGGCGAACTCCCAAACGTCGTCCAGGATAAGCAGACAGGCGCGTTCGGAAAGCAGCTCGCTGAGGCGTGCGCGGCCCTGTTGGGGAGTATCAAAGACGCCGGTGGTGTCGCCGAGAATCCTCGCCACTTGGCGCTGAAGCGATGTGAGCACAGGTGTCAGGCCGAGTGTTACCCAAATCACGCCATCGGGGAAAGCGCGGCGAATGTCTTCGTCGTGGGCGAGCGCGGTGGCGAGAACAGTCTTGCCGATACCGCTCATGCCGTGGAGTCCTACGTTGCGGCCCTGTGCGACTGCAAGGGGCTGTGCTCCAGGAGCGGCGGTTATCCCGGCAGCCTTCTGCGAGTCGTGAAGCACGCTTTCCTTAATGGGCGCAAGTTCGTCAGGGCGTGGGACGAAATGGGGTGGGAGGTGAGGAACGTTGATGAGCTTGCCAAACTCTGACTCGGCAGATTGCTGTTGGATCAAGCTTGATTCACCGCTCGGTCGCCTTCGCTCAAAGGGAGCGGACAGACCAAATTTAGTCCGGATGTCTGCATGGTCGGCAAGAAGCATACAGAGCTTCTTGTAACTCCACACCGCATAGCCTTTGAGATGGCCATCTTGTTTGTATGTTTCGAGCAGGGCTTCCAGCTTATCGAGCCCCCCGCTTTCTCCGGCAGAGCTCAACCGGACATTGCTGACAAAATAGTAGTAGTCCGGTTTCTTGAGTCGCTTGGCTTGCGGTCCAAAGAATAACTCAAGCTCCGCCTTGAGATTTCCATCGGCCCAATTGCTGTCGCACTTTCTACCCGGATCTCCGGTGCGTTGTCTGAATTTAGCTTGCACGACATGATAGCCATTCCACTCGCTGCCACCGTAGTTCACAGTCCCCGTGAAATAGCCATCGCGACCACCGTCAGGCCCGGGTTCGGGAAAGTTAAATCCATTGCCTAGGATGCGGATGACCAGCCATTGAACAAGCTCTTGGAAATGCTTGTCGTCCAGATCGTCGAGATTGTAATCAACGACGCTCATGACTCGGGAATGGATTTTGGCATCGGAAGTGTGGGCCATCACGCTCAAGTGGAAAACACTCCCGAGATGACCTGAATGGTCGATTTAACAAATGGCTTCAGTTCTCCATCAGTAATCGGGTGAGTGCTTGCGCTACCTGGATTCTGATCGTGATGAAAATGCTTCGAGAAGTTGTTGATGTCGGTCAGTTCATCCAGAAACGGCAGCATCTTGACCAAAGGATTTGGCGGAGTCGCTGTTCGAATGGTTTCCAAAAAGTCGCCAAGCCAATTATTTCGTGGAAACGCTCCGGGAAATCGGAGGCGGAGATTCGCCTCAAGAATCGGCCTGATACAACGGGCAACGTCACGGAGGTCGCCCGCGAACTTGCCTTCAAGATAATCCTCCAACGTGTAGTAGTTTCTGTAGTAGTCGCCGCTGGTCTCGGCTTCGATATTCCATTCGGCCACCCCACTGTCATCACGTCCCTGGCGCACAACCTGCAATGTCTTTGTCTGGCCACCTGCGACCAACTCCCAGATTTCACGCAGGAAATAGGCCTCGTGGCTGAGAACGATGACCTGCTTGGCCTGGGAAACGAGTCGGACGATGTTCTGGCATGTTCGTGTTTCGCGTTTTGCATCGAGACTCGTCATTGGGTCATCAAAGATAATGACTTTGTTGGCCAACTTAGGGTCTGCATCAAGCCGAGCCAGGAAAAATGCAAATGCCAGCGCGCTCTTGTCGCCACTGCTGAGGCATGTCCTAAAGCAAGGCGCGTTTGGATTTCCCTTCGGCGCGCTGACGGCCACTGGCACATTGTTTATTTTTAACTGGTAGTCCAAGCAGAGTTGGCCGGCTGGATACTCTTCCTTGGCCTTGATGATTTCAAAGCCTGCTCCAAACTGCATTAAGTAAGTGTTGATTCCGCTCTGGAATTGCTCGATCACCTTCTTCGTGTTCGCTTTTAGGGCCGCCTTCGCCGTGTCCTTGCGCTTCTGCAATACAGCTTTGGCGGCAACCTTTGGTGTGTATTTCTTGCAGAGTTTGTCCACAGCCGGCTCGCTCCGCTTCAACGCAAGTTCCTTTTGGGACAATTCGATCTGGAGTTTTGCCGCGTCTGTCTTTTCCAGTTTCACTTTGAAATCGGTTATCGCTTGCACGCACACTTTCACGGCAGCGTTGTAGTTTTCGAGCGTCGCGGTTGTCGTGTTGAATGCAGCGATGGAAGCCTTCTCTGTTGCGGTAAACTCGACTACTTTGAGGGGGTGATCGGCCTTTCGTTGGAGTGCTGCTTTCAAGGTGGACAGCGCCTCAGCGTGTACTTTGCCAACAGCGGCGGTATCCAGTTTCGGGAGATTGAGTTTCAGAAGCTTTGCCCACGCATCAACCTTTGCAGCGTTCAGTTCCAAGTTTGATAAAGGGTCAAAAACCTGAACTGAGTCCAACGTGTTCTCCTGTGCTGAAATGTCTGCTGTGAGTTGAGCGTAGGTCTCACTGAAAAACGTCTTGTATGCTTCAAATACCGGCGACGTGGCGAGCGACTGAGCACAAAACGGACAACCGTCGGATTTGTGATGGAGGTGATAGCCAACACTCAGCCACTCTTCGCCGCCTTGACTCAGGTTGGCTGCAAGGTGGTCTCGAACTTTCTTCTCAGCATCGGGGCTTACGTTCTCCAGCGTGCGTCCAAGGAGCGATTCAGTATCGGCTATCTGTAGTTGGGGAATCGTGAGTTCGGCTGGTGAAGGCTTTTGCTTGATTGAATCAATTTCCGAAACTCGCTGAATCTCGGTCTTCAGCACTTGGATGCGGTTGGTCGCCGCAGACACGGCAGCAGCATCAGCCAGGGGCTGGAGCGCAGCGAAGCTCTCCACGTCAGAGACAAAGGTGAGCAAGCGGATGTCAGATTCCAGGTCGCGAAGTTCACTGCTGAGTTTCCTGCTCTCGGCATCAACCGTCTCAATCTCCTCGGCAAGCTTCACGCCGGTCTCACCAATCGCAAGGCGATGCAGGTTCTTACGATGCTCGTGTTCGACTTCCTCACCAGAATGGACATTTTCGGCGACAAACGTCGCGTCGTAGATCGCGAGATCGGAGAACTTGGTCGTCCATCCCGTGGCTTGGAAATTTGACGCGCTTCCCGAAATTAAGATCGCCGCGCCGAGCGTTCCAGTCCCGCCGAGGGTTTTGCGCTGAGTAAGAAGTGTTGGGTCGTCTGCCTGAAGACAGCGGAGCACGTTCGTCAGCGTAGTTTTGCCGCCACCATTCTCGCCGTAAATCAGCGTAAGCTTGCGGAGCGTTGTGTCGCCTGAAGCGGAATAATCAGCGAACTTGCCGACATTCTTGATGGAAATGAATTTCTCAATCATGGCGGTTCACGGCGTTGCGGAGTTGTTCTGCGCCGCTGAATTTGCTGATGATTTCCGCCGCATTCTCCCAGCCCGCAGCTTGAAGCTTCGGCACGACGTATTCCCGGCAGGTATCGGCTTCCGTTGACATTCGTGTTCTGATCCCAGTTCGATCCCCAGACCAAGCGGATTCCACAGCATCGTAGTCCTCGGCAGATTTTAGGCAAATGCAAAATGTTACGCGGTGGATTCAGAATTCCACGTCGCGGCATTTTCGTCCATCCACCGTCGCCAAGGCTTCCGCCTACATCTGATTTCGGCGAGACAAGCTGGTAACAGGAGGCTATGGCGATGATTCGCCGCACTTGGGCCGCTTCCAGTTTTTCATCCTCCCGATTTTTTCAATCGGCGGCGGCCTCTTGATCGAGATGGGTTCAATTTCTTCTGTTTTGTTTCTTTCTTCGTGAGGACTATCGGAGCTTCGTTGGCCTTTTGTGCCAGCCGGAAGTGTTTATTCATCCACACAACTTCGGTCCGTTTTTGGATTTGCCCGGCTGAATTTCTGGTCGTTGCCTCAATGGTTCGTCTACTCCAACCATTTTGCCGAGTCAGCAAACCTCCGTATAAATCGTTCGCGTATCCGCTGATGAAAATCATGCAATGCGCGTGATTTGCCAGCTTTAGCAGTTCGCGGTGAAATTCAGGATTATTTTCATCGTGGTTGTAGCCGTTGGTCCGGTCTGCCAAATACGGCGGGTCTAAATAAACGAGAGTCGCTGGCCGGTGCAGAAATTGAGTCATTAACTCCTTGGCGTCCTTGTTCTCAATACGGATGCTGCGCAATCGCTCGACAACTTTGGAAATTCTTTCCGGCAAATTATACCAACGATTGACCCGCGCTTCGCGTCCATTACGGGCGTAAGAATCAGAATATGAAAATCCGCCGCAATCTTCTCCGAAAACACCATTGATAGCCATCATGGAGGAAACCAAAAAGCGTCGCGCCCGTTCGAGGTCGCTCGGTTTTGATTTCTGAATTCTGGCTCGGTGCAATTCCTCGCGGGCATACGGCGTGAGGGCGATGAGCCGACAAAGTTTTTTTTCGCTTTGCCGCAGTTGCTCAAAAAAATTTACGACTTCTTTGTCGAGGTCGTTGATAATCTCGATGGGTGCAGGAGACTTGGCTAACGTGAGCGCCGCAGAGCCACAAAACATTTCGACCCACGCGTGATGTGGGGGAAGCTGGCTGCAAAGTTCGACCGCAAGCCGTTTCTTCGAGCCAAAATATCCAAATGCCGTGTCGGTGTCTGTTCTTGTTGATGCAGCGGTCATATTTTTAAAAGAGAAATTGTTTGCCAGAACGCCAAACAATGCAATATGTTAATCAATGCACCAGTATTTTTGCATGACTGGCTGATCAAGGCTTCCGGGGACACCCCCGGACGACCGGCAGCTCGTCCCTCCTGGGGCCAACGCCGTATGGATAGGGATGCGCTGCTGTTCCTCGGAGGCGACCGCCAGAAGGAACCGTGGGGTTTCGATGAGCCAGGCGTGGTAATATTGTTTTGCTTTGCAGG
>Ga0181521_10008136_pt1 | contig 10856 bp, 6 predicted proteins | sample PEATcosm2014_Bin_32_FD_119764 | JGI IMG/M metagenome (GOLD analysis project Ga0181521, IMG submission 119764) | Peatland microbial communities from MTU Mesocosm Facility, Houghton, MI, USA - PEATcosm2014_Bin02_60_metaG | ecosystem: Environmental > Terrestrial > Soil > Wetlands > Peat | place... | reverse complement strand
TCTCCCTGCCCTGTGACGCCGGGCGAGCAGTGCCGTTCATCGTTGCCATGCTGAGTCTCTTTCCCGCCCTGCTCACTAATTGCGGTCACACAAGATGTCTCAGTCATGTTGGCACAGAGGGGTTTGTCAAGTGCATAATCCCCGAACTTTCTACTTGGCTCAATTAGGAACTTCTCACCTGGCCGCGACATTCTGCATATTGACGCTTTACACCGGCTCCTGTCTTTGATAGCATTCCGAACTCCGAAGGAATCCAAGCCGGGCTTCCAGGAGAAACATCCCGGGGGGAATCGCATAATCCAGGCCGCAGGGCGGTCCGTCATTCAGTTTTTTGGTCTCATGGCAGGGGTTAGGTCGTAAAGACAGAAGATACGGGGAGGAATTAATGAGGTCCTTAATGCGATGTGCGGCAGCAGCTATATTGCTGGTCACGGCCGCTGGAGTGTTGGTTGCACAGACTGCCTCGACAGGCGCGCTTACCGGGACAGTTACCGATCCAACCGGTGCAGTAGTACCCAACGTCTCCGTCACTCTCACCAGTGCGGATACGGCCCAGACCCGCACCACGACTACGGGCGCGGACGGAACCTACAGGTTTACACTGCTTCCGCCGGGTAATTACAGAGTCGGCTTTGCAGCAAATGGCTTCAAGACAGTTGAAGTACCCTCGGTGACAGTGAACGTAACCGAAACGCCGGTGTTCAACCAGGCGCTCGATGTGGGAACACAGTCCGAGCAGGTCACTGTGGAAGCGAATGCGGAAACTGTTCAGACAGCCACTTCGGCGCTGGGAACGGTGGTTGAGTCGAAGGCCGCGACGGACCTGCCTCTGACCACGCGCAACTATACGAACCTTCTGGGGCTCTCAGCCGGCGTGAACGCCGCAGTGTCAAACGCCACCTCACTGGGCCGCGGCAACATGGAATTCGCGGTGAACGGCGCTTCGACGGCGCAAAACACGTTTATGATGGACGGCGTTGCAATTGTCAACAACGCTTCCAGCGGTGTGGCTACCGAAAGCGGCCAGTATGCCACTTTTGGCGTACCCAACCCCGATACGCTGGCCGAGTTCAAGATCCAGACCTCGCTGTACGACGCCGGTTATGGCCGTAATCCCGGCGCCAACGTCAACGTCATCACGAAGTCAGGTACGAATGAATTCCACGGAACGGCTTTCGAGTTCTTCCGCAATACGGATCTGAACGCCAACGATTTTTTCCGCAACCGGACCTGCGGCATCACGCCGGCGATATGCGCGGAAGCAGGCGGAAACAAACTGGTTTTCAACCAGAATCAATTCGGCGGTGTCCTCGGCGGACCGATCAAGAAAGACAAACTCTTCTTCTTTACGTCCTATCAGCAGACCTGGCAGAAGAACGGAATTGCCTCGCAGGGCTATATCAGCACCACGTTGCCTCCGCTGCCCACCGGCGACCGAAACAGCCCGGCCTGGCAGGCGGCTCTCGGCGCCATGTACTGCCCGACAGCTGCAGTGAAGCTGCCGCAGCCTGCAGGGGGAGGCACGGCGGTCGCGTGCGACGGCTCCAATATCAACCCCATCGCAATGGAATACCTGAAGCTCCAGTTGCCCAGCAATGGAGGTTACTTTATGCCGGGATCGAGCACAGGCACCAATCTGCCGGTCAATTACAGCTCGCCCGCCTACGACAGAGAGTACCAGGGGTTGCTCAATCTCGATTACGTCGCGAACAGCAAAAACACGCTGTCGGCGCGTGTCTTCCGATCGAGTGAACCGCAGAAGTTCGCGTATGTCGGTACGGTCCCGGGCACTCCGGGCAGTAATGACTTCAAGTACCTCACGGGCGTGCTGAGGCTCACGACGATCGTCACCAACAACATGGTGAATGAGGGGCGTATATCCTTCCAGCGAACCCTGGGCGATCCCAAAGAGAACCCACCGGTGTCGTCGTGGGCCTCCAACATCTATCCTGGAATTCAGGGTGGCTGCAACATGCTGAGCTGCGCGCTGCCTTACAGCCCCGTCGTCAGTTTGGCAAGCGCGGGATTCTACACTGCGGGCGGCAGTGCCCAGGACCAGAAGTCCACCAATTTGCAATATCAGGTGGCCGATCAGATCTCGTGGACGCACGGCAAGCATTCAGTCCGCGTCGGCGTGGAAATGGAGCGCGTAACCTGGGACTGGGGATTCCCCGGCCTTTCACACGGAATCCAGGCCTACGGTACCATCGCTGATTTCCTGATCGGACTGCCCGGCAACTGCGGAGCGGCCTCTGCTGTGTGCAACGGCGGAACAGCCAGCAACGTTCTGAATACAACCAATTTTGACGTCCTGGCAGGTCCCTCCGGCGTCGTTCACGACTATCTGATACGCAATGGCGATGCGTTCGTGCAGGATGACATCAAGGTGAGCCAGCGCCTCACCCTCAACCTCGGCCTGCGCTGGGAGTTTGACGGCCAGGTAACGGATAAGTATGGAAACCTCACGAGCTTCTGGCCGCAACTGGCCCTGCAGAGCGGGGCGCCGGTCACCAGCCAGGCGCCGACCCCAGGCGTGTATTTCGTCCCGACAGGCGCAAGCTACGCCGGATGGACCATCCCCAGCAATTACGATCTCAGGACCTGGGGCACGCCGCCCGCGGGCGTGACTTCCACTGGGCACCAGCTCTCGACCCAGAACGGAACACCGATGGATAACTTCGCTCCGCGTGTTGGATTCGCGTTCCAGCCGACGGGCAGCAACAAGCTGGTCGTGCGCGGCGGCGGCGGTTTATTCTGGGACCGCGTTCCGGGCGGCAACTTGATCCACGCGGCGGAGCAGAACCCACCTTACGCGGACACTCTGGATCAATCCGGCGTTGGAAACTCGTTCTCCTCCGAAGCAGCGCTGTACCAGAACGTTCCGTATGGAACGTTTCCCGCCCGCTGGGTGAACTTCGCAGCGACCACCCCATACAATGAATCGTCCTCGCTTACAACACTCGGGCTGTTTCCGAAGTTCGTGACCCCGCTGGTGTATTCCTGGAATTTTAACGTGCAGTATCAGCTCGCGCCGACCTGGCTTCTTGAAGTCGGCTATGTGGGTTCGCGGGGTGAACATCAGAACTTCTGCGTTACATGCCAGATCAACGAGGCGCTGCTTGCCACTCCGCAAAATCCCATCAATGGTGTGACCACGAGCACGACCACGAATGTGGCGCTGCGTGTTCCGCTGCTGGGCGTCGGCGCGACGGGCGCTCAGTATGCCGAGACCAACGGCGACTATAAGTCCAGCAGCCTGCTGGTGACACTGCGCAAATCGTTTTCGCACGGGTTTACCATGCAGGCCGCTTATAGCTGGATCCGGGCATTCGCAGCTCAGGACAACAGCGGCGATCCGAATAATCAGGCGCAGCAGTACGGGCTCAATCCTGCCTACCGTCCGCAGCGGCTGGTGATCAACTACAGCTACAACGTCCCGGGCGCCAATCTCAAAGCGCTGAACGGCGCGGCGGGCAAAATCCTGGGCGGCTGGATACTCTCCGGCGTCACAACGATTCAGGACGGCAATCCTCTGACCTGCACGGATAATCGCGGCGGCGCGATCTTCGGGCAGAACGGCGGCGGGGCGCTTTCGCGGTGCCAGATGGCTCCGGGAGCAACCTACGGCCAGATTGACAGCGCTGGCGGAGACGAAGCGCGTCTGGGCGGCCAGAGCGGCGGCTGCGGCTGGTTCGCATGCACGGCGCCTGCGGCGGGCGGCCTTGCGGCCACGCCCGGCGGATTCACCGCATTCACTACCATTCCCAATGTTGCGGGAACCAACGGAACCGGCTGGGGCAACAGCGGTCTCGGCACCTTCTACGGACCGGGTCAGTTCGACTTTGACGTGACCCTCGGCAAGACCACACGCGTGGGTGGAATTCGCGAGAACGCGACGCTGCAGTTCCGCGCCGAGTTCTATAATCTGTTCAACCACCCGCAGTTCAGCAACCCGACATTGACGTTCAATACCGCGGCTACGTTCGGAACGATTACCAGTGCTTCAGTGAATCCAAGGCTTGTTCAGTTTGCGCTGAAGTACGCTTTCTGATTGCAGTGGAAGTCGGCCGGGTTGATCGAGAACAACCCGGCCGACAACATTCAATCTGAGCAGGCTGCTGAAAAAGCCCCTCACACACGGTGTCGCAGGCGAAAACGGCTGCTCCATGTGCTGGAAATCAGTCGTTTATGAGCCTTGTAGAGTAGTCACAGCGATGAGCCTCCGTCTCACGATGGAGTATGAAAATGCTCCGAAGCGGCAACGCAGAATCAATGGTTTGCGGGGCATTTTCGGAAGAGGCCTTTGGCCTGCGACCTGGCTTTTTCAGCAGCCTGTGAGCAGGCTGCTGAAAAACGCCAGTGGCGCGTAACCTTTAATGAGAGGAAATCGCCTGGAAGTACATGAGAGGCGAAGACCGCAACCAGACAGAATTATTCAGCTACGGGACGCTTGAGGGCCGTGTGCCGGAGGATCATCCGCTGCGCGCGATCCGCCGGATGGTGGACGAGGCGTTGACAGCGCTGAGCGGACGATTCGATGAGATTTACGGCGAGCAGGGCCGACCTTCCATCGCGCCGGAGAAACTGCTCCGGGCGCTGCTTCTGCAGATGCTGTATACGGTGCGCAGCGAGCGGATGCTGATGGAACAACTGCGGTACAACCTGTTGTTTCGCTGGTTTGTGGGCCTTGGGATGGACGAGGAAGTGTGGCATCCGACGGTTTTCACGAAGAACCGCGACCGGCTGCTGGAAGGCGACATCGCCGCGGAGTTTTTAATCTTGTGCTGAAGCAGGCGAAGCAGAAGCGGCTGCTTTCAAGCGAGCACTTCACGGTGGACGGCACGCTGATCGAAGCGTGGGCGGGACAGAAGAGCTTCCAGGCGAAAAACGACGACGACCATCTTAAGCCGCCACCACCGCCGGATCCGGGCAGTAACCCAACGGTCAATTTCCGGGAGGAAAAGCGCTCCAACGACACACACGAGTCGAAGACGGACCCATTCGCGCGGCTCTACAAGAAGACGCGCGGCGCGGAGGCGAAGCTTTGCTATCTGGGACATGTGTTGACGGAAAACCGCAACGGGCTGGTGGTGAACACACGGCTGACTCTGGCCGGCGGGACGGCCGAACGAGAGGCCGCTCTCAGCATGACGGAGCAGATTCCCGGCGGCAGCGCCAGAGTCACGCTGGGAGGCGATCGGGGTTACGACACGAAGGACTTCGTCGCCGGGCTGAGGGAGTTGAATGTGACGCCGCATGTCGCACAGAACACCACCAATCGCAGCAGCGCCATCCTGGCTACGGCGTGAGCCAGCGGAGGCGCAAACGCGTGGAAGAAGTCTTCGGCTGGATGAAAACGGTGGCGCGGATGCGCAAGACTTACTTCCGGGGACCGGACCGAGTAGGATGGATGTTCACCTTCGCTGCCGCCGCTTACAATGGTCCTCATGCGAAATCTGGCGCTGAAGCCCGCCTGACCCAGGCGAATCCGCGTTAATGGCCGCCTTCTGACACCCTGATCGAGTGGCCGCGGCGCCATCAGCAGTCACTCTCAATCACTCAACCGACATTTTGCCGCCGCTGCCCCTGTTATTTCAGCGGCCTGCTAGGGAATCACCTGGTGTCCAACCTAAATCTTTATGAATTTAAGGGTACTGCTGAAGTGGAGTGCCAGATTTTACGCAGCGACTTTGCTCCACCTTCTAACAATCCCCCCAGATTTTCTCATCGAAGAATGAGCCTGAACTGAGGAAGGCGGGCCGGTAGAGAGAGGTCCTTATCTGCAGGCCCGGGTGCGGGCCGTGCGGAAGCCGCCCGGCGGTCACCTGAGTGCCGCCTTTCCGGAGGGCGCCCCCTCGATCCAGTTGCGCCGCATCGGCCTTCATCGATGAGCCGGGCGATTAACGAGCACTCCAGCGCCACATCGGACGCCTTCTTGCCGCTGAGCATTTCATACATCTCAAGTACCGTCACGCGAAGTAGCGCGTAAAGGCATAGCAGATGCCGATCATGAACGCGAGCCAGCCCAGGACCACAAGATACAGGTTCCGCCAGCTACCGAGGATCGGAGGCGGCTCGCTATCGTAAGTCTCGGCGGGAAGTTTCAGCTTCATCTGCCTTTTGAACTTTCACGGCCAAGCATACCAGCTTTATCCGCCCAGTCGGGAGGTGAGCCATTGCGTGGGAGACAATCCGAGCCGTTTTGCGAACACACGGGTCAACGCCGCCGCACTCGCGTAGCCCGGCGGGCAGGCTTATTGGGATCAACGGAACGCTGGCTCTGGACGCCACATAACGACAAGAGTTAGAGCGCGCGCAAAAGTTCGCAAGCGGCGCGGCGTTCATGTTTATTAAGACCGGTCCCGGGAACCGACAGCACCCGAAGTTTTCGATTGAAATACGCACGGCAAGGGACTTTCCTGCCGCAGCTTCTCGATCCATGCGGCGCGGTGCCGCGGCGAATATACCTCCTGACCGGCGCACGGAATCGCCCAGCTTCGATAGAGCGCTTTGAGGCGATTCATCACGCGCGTGAGATCTTTGGTGACGGTGAGATAAGTACGGCTCAGTTCCCGCAATGTGCGGACCCCGGAGTCTTCGTGATACACCGGCGTCAGCAGTCCCGCGCGCAGCAGATCGCTCAGTTTCCGAGCATCCATCTGATCGTTCTTGTTGCCGGCTTTCAGCAGGGCGTTCGTCCGCGGGTTGCATACGACCACTTTGGTCACGTGCGGCTTGAGCAGCTCGTAAAGCCACGCCGCGCTGGTGCCTTCTTCAAAGGTGATCCACAAGCTGCCACGCAGTCCGCGGATGAATTCCAGGATGGTGGTTGCCTTTGTTTCGATAACGCACTCCATCAGCAGTTTTCCGGTGGAGTTTATGACGGCAATGGAGATGCTTGCCTGATGCACATCCATGCCAATATACTTTCTGTCGTCCAATGGGGGTGCTCCTTTCCGTCGGTCCGCAGCCGACGCCTACAGCCTACGCCGAAAGGGGCGCCCTCTTATAATGCGTTAACAGCGCCGCTCATTTGGCGTGACCTTCAGCGTCTCCGGCAATCGGTTTCCTCAGCGCCTGGGCCGCGGTTCCCGGTCAATTCTGGACGGACTCGTCACAACAACGTCACAGTAATCATAGGTCACTGGTTCGATGCCAGCGCGTGGAAAAACAGGGAGCCAGCGAGGGAGCCACGGCGATAGACGCCGGTGAACAGGGCGATACGAGAGACCGCTAAGCCATTGATCCTGTGTAGAACATGGACGGCGGAAAACCATAAGACGGCATTCCTACGAACTTCGAACCAGTAGGCCGGGAATTCGAGTCTCTCCACGAGCAGGATTACCTCACCGTGCAAACATCGTGCAAACGCCGCGGCGAGACGTGCTGGTACGGGATGGACGACGGCAAACTCTCGCTTCAATGATTTGAATAAGCTACAACCAGGCGAGACGCGCTAATATGCCGTTGTACGGGTTCGATTCCCGTTAGCGCTACCAATTTTCCCACCAGTTACAGGCGTCGCAAACTACAGCAAGAGGCGGTGGCTAGTGGTCTGCCTCTGCCGATTCCGTTACCGCTCCCTCACGGTCACGGCTCAGTAAATCCACGAAGGACGCGGTAACGACCTACTGGTGGCCGCCGCCGGAGAGTTTCCGGTAGTACTCGGCGACCGAGTCCCGATACCCAGCGGGCACCTTGGTCGGATCCGTGTTGCGGATCGTGCCGCCCTGCTTTTCATCGAGCTGGCGGCGCAGTTGCAGTTCCAGCGCGTCCACCTCGCTTACCAGCTGCTGGTGCATCTGCTCGACCAGGGCAGGATTCCCCGGGAAACGGCTGGGATCCAGATTGCGCATCTGGTCGATCAGAGACTGCAACTCCTGCCGCGCCTCGGGACTGTCCTGCACCGCCGCACGAACTCCGTTGAGAAGGTTCAATCCCTGATCGATCTCGCGCTGTGTATTGGCAGGGTTGGGACCTTGCTGGGGCGTGACGGCCTGACCCTGGATGCGAGTATTGCCGGTGTCAAAACCGCCAAACCTGTTGCCATTGCGATCGCCCGCGCCACCGGCCGGATTACCTACTCCGCCAGCGATGCGATTGCCCACGCCGCCCATTTGGTTTCCACCACCCTGACCCGCCGCCTGACCACCTTGCTGACCAGCTTGTTGGCCGCCTCCCTGGCCCTGTTGCCCAGACTGGCCTTGTTGTCCCGCTTGGCCCTGTTGACCAGGTTGCCCGTTGCGGCTGAGTGCGCCGGTCTGGAACTGTTGGCCGCCGGGCTGGCCCTGTCCACGTTGGCCCTGACCGGGCTGGCCTTGTCCGGGTTGCGAGCCGGGACGTCCGCCCAGACCGGCGAGCTGGTCGCGCAGACGGGCCAGATCGTCCATGGCGCGGTTGAGGGAGGCGTCTTCGGAGGTGTGCTGCGCGCTGCCGAGGGCGCGCGCTGCATCGCCGACCTCCTGACCAAGCCTTTGCAGATCGCTGGTGAGACTGGTCTCGTCCGGGTCGGAGAATCCGCCGCTGCGCAGCCGATCCGAGCTGCGCTGCATGCGCGTGCCGAGATCGTTTTGGTCCATGCCTTCGAGCGCGCCGCGCAGCTTGGAAGAAGCCGCTGGCTGCGTGGGCGCAAGCTCGCGCGCCGAGTTGCGCAATTGCTGGGTGAGGCGTGCCAGATCGTCGGATACCTGCTGGCGATCCTTAACCATTTTGTCGATTTCCTGGGAGGAAGGATACGCCGGCGGTTTGCTGGCGGCCTGCGCCGCGGCCATCTGCGCAATCAGGTCGCGCACGTGATCGGCCTGCTGCTTCTGCCGTGCCGCGAGTTGCTCGGCAGTTTGGGCCATCGAGTTAATACGACCCGCGGCATCCTGCTGTTGCAGGCCGCCCAGCAGGTCGGTGGCTTCGCGCAGACGGTCGGCGGCACGGCGTGCATCGGCCGCGCTGGCACCCTGTGAGACGGCGCGCTTCATATCTTCATTGGCCTGGCGCAAGCGTTCGAGCGCTTGTTGGGCCGCCTGCTGACGGCTGTCGGCAGCCTGATCCGCGGACTGCTGCGAATTACCCGATTGGCTGCCAGCTGGGCTCCCGGCGGCGCTTGCGGATGAACTGCCCGACTGCCCGCCGCGCTGTCCCGCCTGTCCGCTGGACTGTCCGGACGCGGAAGCGCTCTGTTGACCTTGCTGCCCGCCCTGCTGGCCTTGCTGCCCCTGTTGCCCACTCTGCTGACCCTGTTGCCCGTTCTGAAGTTGCTGCTCCATCTGTCGCTGAAGCTGCTCCGCCTCGCGCTCCAGCATTTCCTGCTGCCATTTCTTTTCGGCGGTCTGCGCGCCATTACGCTGCTGCTGGGCCAGATCCTCTTCGCGCTTCGCCAGATCGTCGAGCTTCTTCAGCGCGTCGGCGATCTCCTGCTGCTTTTGTTCTTCCGTGCCGGCTGCTTTCTTCTGCGTCTCGTATTGATTCTTCTCGGTATCGAGCTCGAGATCGAAAAGGGCCGCCAGATCGCGTGCCGCGCCACCCCCGCCGCCTCCGCCACCGCCGCGCGCTCCAAACGCAACCTGAATCTGCCGGAAGGTCGCTTCGGCGCGCAGCAGGTATTGCAGCGCCTTCTGCTCGTTGGGAATGGAGTCCTTCCATTTCTCCTGCTGCAGGGCCTGCGCGGCCGGCGCCATGGCGGCGGCGGCGGCCATCATATCCTTCTGGAAGTCGCTGATGGCCTTTACTTCATCGGTCAGCTCGCGGCGTTGCAGGCGGCCGGAAAGTGTGAGGGCCTGATCGTGCAGCGTGGTCTGGGACTGGGACAGAAGCTTGGCGATGTCGATGGCCTGCTGCTGGGTCGAATTCTTATCCGACTGCTGTTTGAAAGTGGCGGAGATAATCTCTTTCTCGCGCTGCGAGATCTGCGGGGTTTGATCGCCTCCACCGCCGCCACCGCCCCCGCCGCCACCACCCGCCTGCGATTGCGAAAACTCGCGCTCGAACGGATCGGCCTGGATGAACAGCATATCGGTGTGGGCATCGGCGCTGTCGGGGTTAGCGTCCTTCGCAGTGGCATAGACGCTGACCAGATCGCCCGGCACAAGCTTGAAATCCTCCAGCGAAATCATGGTCGAGCCATCGGCCTGTTTTGCGCCTTTTTGCTTGAGGAGATCCACCGTAGTATCAGGGCCGCCGTTGACCGAATAATGCAGCTCAACGCCTCGGAGGCCGTATTCATCGGTGGCTTTAGCGGTAATAGTGACCTCGTCGATGGGACTGGCGTGGTAGTCGCCACGGCCGGGACGCACCAGCGAAATCTGCGGCGGGTTGGCTTTGCGAGCCTCGATGAAAAAATCCTCGCTGACACGAACGGGCTGGCCCGCTTCAATGCCCGCGACGTGGTAGACGCCGTCCTTATTCATCTTGACGGTGCCGCGATACACATTGTTCTGGCCGCCGGAGAGCTGAACCTGCTGTCCGTTGTCGAGCTGAATCTGGCCGCCCTGCAGCGGACGATCGGTCGAAACCTCGAGGTCGGCTTCGGTGCCGGTGACGGCCCGCAGATCGCCGCCGCGCTCCTCGACCTCGGACGGCATGCCCGTCCACGCGGGGTACCGATAAGTGACGCGAATCTGCTTCACCGCTGGCAAATCGGAGACGCGGATTTTAAAGTGCTTCGACGTCATGGCTCCGGCGGTGACGTAGTACTCCACGTCCTCGGGCAATCCGCCAAACAGAAATTGATAGCCGCCCGCGAAACTTCCCGCCGCCTGGGGCTGCATCGCAATGGTTTCCCATTTCGACGAGCTCTGGAAGCGGGCATACAACTTGACGCTGGGCGACCGCAGGCCGATAGGAAGCGCCGAAACCAGCTGGTC
>Ga0181521_10008135_pt1 | contig 10857 bp, 14 predicted proteins | sample PEATcosm2014_Bin_32_FD_119764 | JGI IMG/M metagenome (GOLD analysis project Ga0181521, IMG submission 119764) | Peatland microbial communities from MTU Mesocosm Facility, Houghton, MI, USA - PEATcosm2014_Bin02_60_metaG | ecosystem: Environmental > Terrestrial > Soil > Wetlands > Peat | place... | reverse complement strand
TTTATAGGGTATTGGATCACTTCAATGACGATACCCATGGTCATTTTGTAGCTCGATACGGTGACGCTTACGCCATGATTGTGGAGTTCTTGCCTAAACCGCGCGCAATGGCACTACTCGTAGCAGGAAATTCCGGGGAATACACGACGGATGGAGCAATCCAGCAAGCAAAATTGTTCTCTAATGGGATGTTGCGTTCGGTGTGGCGAGAACGCTCTGAAATTGAAATGCACGTGCGTTTGCGGGAAGCGTTTCACCATTAGCAGTTCGTCGGGCAAATCGCTGGAGGAACTGCCTGCTCACCTGCCCACTGCCAAGCAGCAGCCCTATCTGACTGATCCGGAGATGATGATGGGCCTCTGGCACAGTCGTTCGCCGGTACTGCCGCGATCTGAAAAGCCCGAACGGATTGACATTTGAGCTCCCATGTATAAACTTGTTTATACATGGGAGAAACGACATGTCCAAGACTGCAACGCTAACCTTGCAGCGGTGGGGGAACAGCCTCGCTGTGCGGATTCCCGCGGCTGTGGCGAAGTCGGCTCGTTTTAAAGTCGGGCAACCTGTCGAAGTATCAGCCCAAGACTCGAACGTTATGGTCAAGGCGATCGGTGAGCCCAAGCTGACCCTCGCCCAGAAGTTGGAAGCATTTGATCCGGCGCTGCATGGTAGCGAGGTCATGGCCACTCGCCCAATCGGCAATGAGGCGCTCTAGTGGCCTCCCGAAAATCATGGTGCCCTGAGCGGCGCGACATGATCTGGATTGATTGTAATCCTCAAGCCGGCCGCGAGATGCGGGACGTTCATCCTTTGGTCGTTCTATCGCCGCGAGAATTTAATCAAAGAACCGGGATTGTGATTGGTCTACCGATGACGACGGCGTCCTATAACGAAACCAATCCTTTTGCGGTGAAATTCACAGGCCCAAAGGGTGTGGCCAGCTATATCCTCAGCCATCAACCCAAGTCATTCGATTGGCGAGCGAGAAATGCGAAGCCCCATCCGCTCAAGAGAGTGCCAGAGGAATCGTACACTCGAGCCTGCGAAGGCCTGAACCAGATCATTGAGATCGGCGGTTAACCCTGCTGGAGATGGCTGGCTGATCATGTATTAAAGAAGGTCAGCGATAGTCTCGGTTCGGGCGGGTGGGACACGCTCTACCAAGTGAACTGTCGAGGCACGCACGTCGCGAACGTCCGCTACGTTCCGATTACCTTTAAGCCGTGGGCTTGCGCAGCTAAGCCCAGCGCTGCGTCGTGAGTGGCCATGACCGGATCGATGCTCATTGCGTCGTTCCACAGCAGTGCGGACGCCAGATGAATTGCATCGAGCGTTCCTAGCTCTGTCGGCATCGGCTGGGCGGCGCGATCCAGCACGGTGGAGTCGACCTCGATCAGCTCGAGCGAGTCAATGAGATTCAGGATCGTCGCGCGTCGCCTTGCAACCTCAATGTCGGATAGGCTGGCGCGAATTCGCACGCGATCCAGCGTACGCAGGCTCTCGGCGGAAATCACCGCACTTGAAACGCCGCGATCGATTTGCCGCCACTCCGGCAATGCGTTCGGTTGGCCGAGAGCGAGCCGCAGCAGAACTGACGAGTCGACATAGGCAATCATCGGTGGCTTTGCCGTTCCTCGAGCAGCAATTCCAGCACGTCGACTTTCTGGTGCGTCGGCTTCGGCAGCGAGACCTTGTTCGGCTTCGGTGAATCGGAGGCCGGCTTGCGGATCCGCAGTCCCGGCCTTTCGAGAATCGGGACGATATGCGCGACAGCCCGGTTGCGATCCAGGACGGCAATTGACTCGCCGCCCTGAACGACGCGAAGAAACTCGCTCAGCTTGGCTTTGAGCTCGGCGATGCGAACTTGCTTCATGACCATATATGACCATAAATGGTCACGATAAGCAAGTGACACGAAGATCTCAGATGGCGGATCCGGGTGCCTTGAACGCAAAGGCGAAGAACGCAGCGACACCGAGAAAGACGAACGCCACGAGATAATTCCAGGCGAGCTTCTCTTTTAGAAAGAAAATCGCGAACACGATGAAGACCGCGATCGTGATCACCTCTTGAATGATCTTGAGTTGAAATCCTGAGAGCTGGACGAAGCCGAGGCGATTAGCGGGCACCGCCAAACAATACTCGAACAGCGCGATTGCCCAAGAGACGAGGATCGCTTTCCAGAGCGGCCAGTCGTGCCCGTACTTCAAGTGCCCATACCAGGCGAAGGTCATGAAGACGTTCGACAGCATCAATAGAAAAATGGTGCTCATAGGTGCTCGTTAAAAGGAAACTTCTTCCCGTGTTTCAGCAGCGCCGATGCCCGGCTGCCGTACCGGTCGCTCCTGGGTGATATTAATCGATCCTAACCTTGTGTCAGGTCCCCGCTTTCCAAGACTTGGCGGTTGGCGATCGTGAATTCGTCTTGTTATTATTCCCGCTCCAGAATCACAATAAAAAGGGGAATGGCATGGGTCGGCTCGCCTGGTATGAAATGGCTGTTCTCTGGGGGTTTGCAGTATTGGTCATAATTTTGGATCGGAAAAACTGGGACAAATTAACCGATCTGCCGGCGATGAGCGCTGTGGCAGTGCGCTGAACCTGCGCCATTCAACTCCAAGGAAAGCCCATGCAATCGATACCGGTCGGGGCCACGGGCTCGTTCAGTCTCGTCGTCATTCCCGACCATCTCGCCAGCCGCTTCAAGGATGCGACATTGCCTCCGGTTCTGGCGACGCCGGTCATGATCATGGTCATGGAGAACGCGGCGCTCAACGCAATCAAGCCTTATCTCGACGCCGGCGAGAGCGCGCTCGGCACGCGCGTCGACGTGCGCCATCTGGCGGCAACGCCGGCCGGCCGGCGCGTCACCGGCGAAGCGAAAGTGACCAAGGTTGATGGGCGGCGCATCGAGTTTTCGATTCGTGCGACCGACGGGACCGAGGAGATTGGAGTCGGCACACACGAACGCATGGTAGTACACCTGGCGAGGTTATCCGAACGGATGAAGGCCAAATTCGGCTAGCGATGCGCCAATCGCCCGCTCCCGGCAGTGCGCGGTTTTTCGCCGGAGCAAAGGCGGCGACCGGCCAACTTTTGCTTTCAGTTGGAAGCGATTAAACTTTGCGGACCAACAAATTGCGGGGAATACCATGGCTTTTTCGCTCTATGCCGCCACTGTCCCGTCCTATCGACAGATCCTGGAGGCCGTATCCGGTCTACTCGGCAAGGCGGAGACCTTCTGCACCGAGAAAGGGATCGCACATCACGATATCATTCAGGCCCGCCTCGCCGAAGACATGCTGCCCTTCGCTTATCAGGTGAAGTCGACGGCAGTGCATTCGCTCGGCGCCATCGAGGGTGTGCGCAGGGGCGTCTTCTCTCCCGATATGACGCCACCCCCCGAGAATTTCATGGCGCTCAAGGCGCGAATCGCTGAAACGCTCGCCGCGCTCGAGGCGATCGATGCAGCCGAGGTCGACGCTTTCGTCGGCCGCGACATGCGCTTTGCGTTCGGCGACCGTCATATCGACTTCACTGCAGAGAATTTCCTGCTCTCCTTCTCGCAGCCCAATTTTTACTTTCACGCAACCACGACCTACGACATCTTGCGGTGGAAGGGGGTCCACATTGGGAAGCGTGATTTCATGGGCAAGCCACGCACGAAGAATTAAGGAACTGTGCGTGATGGAGTGCCGAACAGAGGCTCTCTGGTGAACCGGCTGGTCATAAGCGTCTTGGTCGTTGCTGCCGTCGTTTCAGAACAAGCTCGACAGATACCGGTAGGCCGCGGTGGTGCGCCGATACAGGTAGATGGACACATCGGCTAGGATGGGCAGCCAGACGAAGTTCAGGCGGAACAGGACGATGATGAGCAGGTTCATCATGCAGCTGTACTTGAAGCCGACCCAGTCCTTGTAAGAGGCCTCAGAGGCCACCAACAGGTTGGCGCCGCCAAGGATGGTGTACACGGTTGCGAGGCCGAGGTTGATCCAGCGCCATTCACGGTTCGAGAGCGCGAAGTACGTGCCGAGGATGATTTTCACAGGGTAGCCCCAGCCGAGCAGTGGGCCCATGATCATAATGCCGGCGAGCGTCCAATACAGGACCGTGGGTCTCCAGACGGCAAAGCTCGCGGGTTCGCCGGGATGGGCGTAGAGGCCGAACCACAGTGCCCAAGCGCCGAGTGCGCCAAAGGCGATGAGCAGTATCCAAGCGCTGGGACCCGCTGCCTGCCGCGGTCGCCAGAGCCACGCGATGAGGAGCGGCGGGAGCCACAGGGCGGTGGCGGTCACCGGGCTCATTTAGTCCACCAGTAGGTGATCAGCAGGCCGCTGATCCAGAGAATTTCCAGGGCAATGGCATTGCGAGTGGAAATCGGGGCGGGCGGCGCCAGCTGCACCAATGTGAACTGCGCCTGCGCCAAAGCCGCCTGGAACGGCGAGCTGTGGGTTTGCCGCAGGGTCTTCTTCACATACTGCAGAGTGCGGGCGGGTGCGGCCTGCACGCGCGCGAGGAAGCTGCGGCGGCGCACTTCGGCGCCGTGGATCAGCGCATCGCGCATGCAGGTTGGGCAGGGTCTGCCGGCGAATCGTAGGTGCCCCTTGCTGCACGGTGACATCTGTCCGCTGTGCTTGCTGGCGTAGATCGCCAGTGCATCGACCCATTCATGCGCGCTCGGCCTGCTGTAACCGGAGCACGCAAAGGCGCGGTCGAAGAGTTCCCGCAGGCTGTCGGGGAAGGCCTCGTGCACGCTGGCCGGCACCTTGCGCACGTTCTTGTGAGCGACCTTGCCGTAAGGGTACAGCCCCTGCTTGATACGGCCCGCCAACTCGGGCGGATACTTGTACTGGTCCGAGGCCACACCGCTGAAGGGGTGGATGCCGTAGTTCAGCAGGCGGAAGATGATGGTGGCAAGTGCGAATCGGTCCTGGGCCTCGGGGTGGGCCACGGCCTTGTCGTGGAACTCCGGTGCCAGGTATTCGGGCGTGACCTGCGGGGCGTCGGAGCGGAACTCGTCGGTGGCGATGTGGAAACCGTCGCAGTCGAGGATCGATACGTAGAGCTCTGCCTTGTAGACCTTCACGTTCATGGGTTTGAGGTCGACGATGGCAATGCGCCTGTCGTGCAGGCAGTTGATGATGGAGGCGAGATTGAATGAGACCGTCACCAGCGTGCCGAAGTCGGCATCGAGCCCTTCCTGGGCGGACTGCCGACGGTTCAGCAGATAGTCGAGTTCGAGGGTGCGATCGAAGGCGATCTTCTGCATGGCGAAGCCGACGAAGCGCGATTCGCGCAGGATCAACGCTTCGGGCCAGGCGAGCTGCACGATGTCCTGATACTCGACCGGGACCTGCGGCAGCGCGGGCTTGTAGTCGACCATCCATTGGATCTTGCGCCGGTATTGGGCGAGGTGCGCCTGTGAGGTGGTTGCGTGGTAAATCTTGGCGACAAATCCCGGCTTGCTGTCGATGGAGAAGATCTCGCCGGCGCCGCCCGACTTGCCGGTGGTCTCCAGCATTACCTGCTCCGAGCGGCGTCCGGGCCAGATGAGCTCGACGAGATTCTCAGGTTTGCGTTCGACGGCGGGCACGGGATCGATCCGGGCGCTGAATCATGGGTCAGAGGACAAAGGCGAGCAGCAGCGTCTTGTCGTCGTGCGAGATCTCACAAGCCCGCGGGCTCTCCAGCAGATTTCGGAGGGCTTCGTTGCCGTTCGGCGCGATGGCCTCGCGCAGAAAGACGGCGATCGGGTCGATGAAGGGGCGGAAGAAGCCGCTACGCGTGCGGTTGACGGCGAAGGGCGCGGTGCCGTCGGACATCAGCCCGATCACGCATCCGCGTTCGGGAGCGGGAAGCGGCGTGAGCCGAAGATGATCCTTCCAGTTCCCGTCGGTCACGAAATAGGTTTCGTCGGCATATTCGCCGTTTTCGGGACGGGAGAGTACGGAGTCCCCGGCCGCGCCTTGCTGAATGGCGAAGCCGTCGCCGATATGGAAGAAACAGCCCCCGCCGGCTGAAGCCACGCATCCGACCAGTGTGCATGAAAAGTCCTCGAGCGCGAGCTCGCGGGAGGCAGCGAGTTCTGCGAGGCGGGCACGGACGGCCTCGATGGCGGTGTGGATGGTTGCCTCGAGGCGCGCGCCGCCTTCTGCCTGGACCTCGGGCAGGGTCCGGTCGGCGCGCAGAGTGCTCGATAGTTGTTCAGCCAGGGCGCGCGCAGTGAAGTCCGAACCCGTCCGACCATCCCGGACCGACCCGGCGCCATCGCACACAACGGCCACCAGTACATCGTCGGTCACGACGCAATGGCTGGCATCTTGTCCGGCTGCGCCCTGTTCCAGGTTACGTTTGCCGGTCGCCGAGGCAGAGAACACTCTCCACATAAATCTTGAGCCCGTGTGCGAGGCGGATGTGAAGCCCATTGCTGAGCGTCGCGCGGCTAGGCGAGAAAGATCTTCAGGTGGACAATTGCGTCCAGCTGTCCACGGGATTCAACTGCACCGTCCCGCCCGTAGGCGCCCGGGAGACCGCGCGAATGCTGCGGCTCAGCCAGATGAACAGTTCCTTGAACTTGAGGCCGCTCAGGCTCAGTGCGCCCTTGTTGCTGAAATGCCCAAGGGTTTCCTTGTTGGCCTTATCGCCAATTCCAATGGCCATGACGTTGACCTTGTGCGCGGTCTCCGCGTTCTTGCACTCGGCGGCCACTTGACGCCAGTCGTCGGTCGGATCGCCATCGGAGAGCAGCATGATGATGGGGCGCTTGTACGAAACGCCCGCCGTGCGCATCTGGCTCTTCTGCGACTCGACTTCATCCAGGGCGCAACGCATGGCGCCGCCGAGCGGCGTCAGTCCGCCGGCCAGCAGTTCCGGAGGCGTGAAGTCCATGGCGTCGGTCCAGTCGCCCATGATCTCCACGTTGCCGTCGCCGCCGAAGGATATGACCAGTACCCGGCCGCAGCGGGCGGCGATCGGGTCAGTCTTGAGATCCGCTGCCAGTGCCTTGAGTCCCTCGTTCAGCAGCTGGATCTTGTTCTCTTCTTGCATGCTGCCCGAGCAATCCAGCACCAGCACCAGCGGTGCGCGCTCGTCGCTGTTGTCGATGAGGGCGACGTCCGGAATGACAGTGTTCATGGGTTACCCTGATCCCTTAAAAGTGGGCACAAAACCAGCCTTTACAGACACGTGCGCGTCTCGACGACCCGGCTCCAGCATACTCCGGAATGCCCGAAAACACACACCCGCCCCGGGCAGGGCTGCAGGGATTCGCTTTGCAGGGCAACAAATTCGCGACCAGTCTCGGTGGGGCTACCCGCCAACCTGTGGCGCGCTTGGCGCCGGTCGCTCGACAAATTCGATGGTTCGACCGTCGGGGTCCAGCGCGTAACACACTCGGGCGCGATCCCACGAGGAACCCGGCTCGTTCAACGTGACCGGGAGCGAGCAATCCCGAGCGCCCGCGCTCAAGGCGCACAGACGGGTGACGTCCACGTCGTCGACGCTGAATGCGATATGGCTGTGTCCCGCATCGAATCGACGCTGAACGAGTAGCGTGCGTGTCGCACCCTGGTACTGCAGGAGTTCGAGCATGCCGCCGCTCGGCAGCTGCAAATCCGCGGTATGAATCACGGCACCGGGAACCCCTGTCAGGCTCTCCACCTCAGCGCCGTTAATGACTGCGCGTTCTCGAACGACGCACTTCAGCACCGTGCAGTAGAACTGAATGGAACGCTCCAAATCCGCCACCGTCAGTCCGACGTGGTCGAGGCTACTCATTGCGTGGACTCCTCGGAAGAGGTAGGTCACGCGCAAAAATCTCTTCGAGCGTCTCGCGTCGCTTAATGAGCGTACACCGGTTCTCCGTGGCCAATACCGTCGCGGGACGTGCCAGGGCGTTGAAATTGGATGCCGCCGCGTCTTGGTATGCGCCGGTGTCGAGGAACGCAATCACATCTCCGATTGCAATGGCGGGTGCTTCGACGTCCCGAGCGAGGAGATCAAAATTGCACGATTGGCCGACAATCTCGACGTTTTCCAAAATTTTGGCGTCAGCCTGCGATGCGAAGACGGGTCGGAAATATGCGTGCTCCATGAACAGATCGGCAAGAAACATTTCGGTCGTGTCGAGTTCGATCCACGTACGGGGAACGGGTCGGTCCTGTCTCTTCACATGGCACACGCGGCTCAGATGAATTCCCGTGTTGGCCAATAGGCTTCGGCCGGGTTCGATCTGCAGTATAACTCCCGCAGGATCGACACCACCGGCGTGCAGTGCGTGCAGGAGTGCGCCCGCCGTGCTTTCTGCAAAACATTCGAGCGGCGGCGCTGCGGACCTCGAGGGATTGGTCGGATCCCGCGGTGCCGGAAATCCGCCTCCGATGTCCAGCTCCAATGGACGCCACGGCGACCAGGCATCTGTCAACTGCACGACCACTGATCCGAAAGTCCGCGCCATCGTCGCCCAGTGGGCGGGGTCCGCACTGTGCCGACCGAGGTGAGTCATGAGGCCCGTGAGGTGCGTATTGGGATGCTGTAAAACGCGACGACCCACTTGCACTGCCGCGCTGACTTCAATGCCGGGCTTGTATAGGTTGGCGGCATCTCGAATCGTCATGGTCGGAAAGAAATCGGAGACGTCCGTCAGATCGAGATAGTCCGGTCGCACCCTTAGCCGGACGTTGGCGGATTTGTGCTGCTGTTCAGTCGCGGCGATCACGAGATTCAGCTCGCGCTCGCTGTCGAGCGTGATACGGGCGCCTACCGATACGGCAAGCTCGATGAGCTTCGCGCTCTTCGCCGACCCATTGACCGAGATTTTGTCGCCGTGAACCCCGGACCATAATGCTGCCTGAAGCTCGCCATGGCCGAACACATCGCAGCCCAAGCCCTCTTCGTTCAGGATCTGTCGAACAGCTATCGTGTAGTTGGCCTTTAGCGACGGCAGCAATTCCACCGGCCCGACTCTCCAGTAACGCTCAAACAACTCACCCAGCCGGCGGCAGTTGGCACGCAACTGGGCCTCCGATATGACGTAAAGCGGTGTGCCGAATCGGGCCGCAATGTCGACGGTGTCACAGCCCTCGATCCACAGGTGTCCATCGGCGATCGACAGCACCTCATCGATGTATCTTCGATCCGCTGATGCGGTGGGGTTTGGAGCGAATGTCAAATTGGCGTGTTCCGGAGGTGACAAGGTGAGCCGTCCAGGGCGCTAAAAAGCGATGCGAACCGGCACCGATTGGTTTCGGTAGCGATGGTGCACGATGGCATACGTAACCGTGGCCAACGCGGTCGTGAAGCCCGCCATGAGCAATACGGCCGTGTAGCCCTTGCCCAGCCCCAGGATGAACGCCGCCGCAGCCGGTCCCGCCGCGAGCGCCACACCCTGCGCAGCCGGTACCAGTGCGGCCGCGCGACCCGATGGATCCACCACGGCGAGCGTCCCCAGCTGAAAGATGTCGATGAAGTTCCAGCAAAGCTGCAGGACGGCCAGATTGATTACAAACATGGCCGCTGTGGGAAGCATGCCGTGAATGAGCAACGTCGCTGCCAGCACGGTGAGCGCGGTCAGCAGGGCGCGAGACTGGCCGAATCGATGGCCCACCGCCCGGGCGCTCAAGCAACCGGCAACGCTGAGCAACACGCCCGCAGAGAGCAGCCAGTGAACCTGCTGCGTGGAGATTCCGAACCCGATTCCCATGCGTTCAGCATAAGCCCAATAGCTGCCGATGGTCACATAGAACAGCGCAACCGCCATGAGGCACAGCGCGGGGAGCAGGGGCACGCTCAATTGGGGCGGGCGCAGCGTGGCGCTTGCGGGCGATGGGGCGCGCGCCGTCAATTCCCGGCCCGGGAGAAGCGGGACGACCGCCAAGCTGGCCAGGAGCACAGCGGCGATAGCCGCAAAAATGCCAGCCGGCCCCCAACGCTCGTTCAAGAGCGGGAAGACATACAGCACAATCGCATTTGCGAGGACTTGAAGAAGAATCATGGACGAAAACGCACGCGCCGGCTCGGAGTTTCGCGACAGAAGCGTCAGGGATGAGGCGTAGGTGGCCCCGGAACCGAAGCCCGCTGCGAATCGGAAGCAGCACAGCCAGACGATGCTGTGCAACGGCGCACACAGCAGATTGCATGCGGCACTCAGCAGAAGCGCAACACCCACATACCCGCGCCAATCGACTCGACGCGCCATCAAGGATGTGACGACCGATCCGACGAGGAGGCCGGCGAGATCGATCGACGTGACGTACCCGGCATACTCCGCCGTATAACCCCACCCATCCTGTAGCGCGCCGACAATGATCGGCATACCCAGGATGGGCGCCACGCTGCCGATCGCGAGGGCGATTTCGGCCCATACGAGAACCGACTGTCTGGAGGCGGTCGTGGTCGCGGTCAGGCGCATGTGTGTCAAGCGGTCGGGGGGATATGCTCGCTCGGACTATGGCACGCATCGCATCGACTGCGCTACCCGCCGGCGGCCATACCATTTTCGGATGACCTCCATCGGTAAAACGACGGACTGTCACAACCTTAATCAGCAAGTCGTTGAAACTTATGAAAGAATTCGCAGAGACCCGTGAATTTGCTGGCAGTTCTCCGGAATAGATCCCGCTTTGCGATGGTTGCCGTCGCGCAAATTGCGCTCCGCGGTATTTCAATTCGGATTTGGTCGTGTATCTTCAATGAAGCGATTTCGTTTCGATTACAAAGACGCAGGGGATCAAGTGATTAGAAAGACGCATCCGCCGCTTGCGGCGCAGTTCTTTGCATGCTTCGCGATGGCGGCGCTGCTTGCCGGCGTAGCGGCGGCGAGCGATGCCGCGGCCAGCGGCGAGGCAGAAATGACGGCCG
>Ga0181521_10008131_pt1 | contig 10862 bp, 9 predicted proteins | sample PEATcosm2014_Bin_32_FD_119764 | JGI IMG/M metagenome (GOLD analysis project Ga0181521, IMG submission 119764) | Peatland microbial communities from MTU Mesocosm Facility, Houghton, MI, USA - PEATcosm2014_Bin02_60_metaG | ecosystem: Environmental > Terrestrial > Soil > Wetlands > Peat | place... | reverse complement strand
TCGGCTGCGAGGCAAGGTGCGATACGCTGGGCAAGCTACACCAGTAAGATCATCGGTAAGCCGTGTGCGGGAAAACCGCACGCACGGTTTGAAAGGGGATTTGATGGAAACAGGTCGGTCCTGCGGCCGATACTGCGCCATAATCTACCAATGCTTCGCTTGCTGTGTCTGGCGGTAATGGTGTGCGCCTCGCTGCGCGCCGAAACGGTGGTGGTGTTGCGGTTTGCCAACCACGCCAATTCGGCCGGCCTGGATTGGATCGGCGAGAGTATCGCCGAAACCGTGCAGGATGCGCTTTCCTCCGAGGGGCTGCTGGTGCTGGGGCGGGAAGCCAGGGCGGAAGCCTACCGCCGGCTTTCGCTGCGGCCGGGCGCCGAGCTGACGCACGCTTCGATCGTCAAAGTGGGCGACGCGCTGGATGCGGCCCGCGTGGTGTACGGATACTACGAACTGCTGCCGGCCGATGGCGCCGGCGCGGCATCCAAGGGGTCGCTGCGCATCACCGCGCGCGTTCTCTACCTGAAAGAGACCCGCCAGGGCCCGCCGTTCAGCGAATTGGGCGCGCTGGAGGAATTGGCGGAGCTCGAAGCGCGCCTGGGGTGGCAGACGCTGCGGCAACTGGACCCGCGCACCGCATCCACCGAGGAGGACTTTCTCAGGGTGCGGCCGCCGGTGCGCCTTGACGCGGTCGAGAATTACATCCGCGGCCTGCTGGCCTCCGACCCCGAGCAGCGCCAGCACCTGTTCATGCAGGCGGCCCGGCTGGACGAACATTATTCCCCGCCGTGCTTCCAATTAGGCAAGAGTTACTGGGAGAAGCGGGAATATAAGGTGGCTGCCGGATGGCTCGCACGCGTCGGCCCCTTCGACCGGCGCTATCTGGAAGCACAATTCTTCTTAGGGCTGTGCCGCTATCGCTTCGAAGACTACGCCGGCGCCAGACAGTCTTTCCAAGTGGTGGCGGGCACCATGCCGCTCAACGAGGTATTCAATAATCTGGGCGCCGCCGAGGTGAGGCTCAACCATTACGAGGAGGCCATTTCGAGCTTCCAGAAGGCGCTGGAGGGCGACAGCGCCGATCCCGATTATCACTTCAACCTCGCCTATACCGAGTGGCGGGCCGGGCAATTCCAGGCCGCCGCGGACAGCTTCCGCGCGGTTCTGGATCGCGCTCCCGACGATGAGGAAGCGACCCTGATGCTCGACCGTTCGCTCAAGAGCGAAGGCGCGCGTCCCGGCGAGCCGCGCCTCGAAGACCGGGTGCGCGTCAAGACCAACTACGACGAAGAGGCCTATCGCCAACTGCAGGCCGAGCTGAAGAAGTGACCGGCCGGGGTGGCTCCGTCGTTGCGCACGACGTGCCCGAGGTCATTACCGGTTCGCTAGCTTAGATTCGGCCGGCTCCTCTTGGGAAAGATTTTCCGGATCGGCGGTCCGAAGGCAAGGCGCAGCAGCAGGTCGACAGTCTCGGCGGTGACGCGCCAATCGCGGAGATCGAAATCGAAGAAGGCGACCGGCCGCCGGTAGGATCGAATAAGCTCGCGCCATGGGAGCAGGCCGGCGCGCCGGTAACTGCGAAACGCAGTGAACTCCCGGAGGAGAACTACGTGGCGAAAATCGCGTCCGTGGTGAGTCACGAAGGCGACCGGCTGGCCGATGATATCGAGATAATGCAGCCAGCCGAGGTCGACGCCGGCATAAGGAGCGGCGTCCGCGGTGACGCTATAGCGCGGATTGGCTTCAATCATCTTGATGCGGCCGTCCCGGGTGTCGCGCTTGAGCTCGATTTCGCAGATGCCGGCGTAACCGACGCCGCGGAGAAAGCCATCGCAGAGTCGGTCGGCTTCCGGATCCGAGACCGGCTCAACGACGCTGGCCGATCCGAAATAGATGGGACACGTGCGCAGTTCCCGGACCATGCATGCGCCTATGCGGCGGCCGTCGCGCCCGTAGCAGGACAGGTACACGAGCTTGGCGTTATCGGGTCCTTCAATCACCTCCTGAACCACCAATTCCGGATTCAGGCCAGCCACCATTTGATACTTTTCGATGAGTTCCTCCGGGGAAGCGGCGAGGACCAGTTTGCTGCCCAGAAAAGGGTGGCCGGCCGGGAGTTGGGTCCATTCGCGGGCGTGCAGCGGTTTGAACAGACAAGGGAACCGGGCGGTGGAAGCGAAGTCGGCCAGATCCGCCGCGCAACTGACGAAGCGGGTACGCGGCACTGGCAATCCGTGGTCGTTGGCGAGATCGTATTGCCTTTCTTTCGTCGCCAGGAGCCCTTGTACGGCGGCCGCGCCCTGGCAGAATTGAAAATGTGGCTCGAGCTCGGCGGCGTAGCGTGCAATCGCCGTCACAAACTGGTCCGCCGACGGAATCAACACCGGCTTTCCGCCGATCCTCCCGCTGAGACCGATCATGAACTCCAGCCATTCGGCGGGTTTTTCGTCGGGATTCGGGCACTCGAAGGTGGTCCCGTACACCGATCGAAAACAAGGCTGCTCACGAAACCATTCGACGCAGAAGACCCTGAGCCCGCGCCGCACCAGGTTGCGCATCAACACTACGCCAGTCTGAAAGCCGCCCGCCACGACAACCGGCGGCCAGCCAGGGCTGGCACGCTTCGGATTGGGCTGCGTTCCCTCGCTCACGTGACTAAGCATAGCTCCTGTCATGCGAGCCTGCATTCGCGATGCGCAGAAAGAATCCGCTGGTTCCGCTTCTGACTTAAGATGAGAGAAGATGAGTCCGCATCGTTGGCCGAAGTTCAGGGTGGAACGAGATGGGCGGCCCTGATGATCGCGGCGCCGCTCCCGATTGCGCTTAAGCGCATCGCCCGGTTCGGGCTGCACCGGCTGGGCGGCTTGCACCCTTTGATATGGAATAGCCGCAAGCAATTCCGGATCTTGACCTATCACCGCTTTCCCCCCCTCGATCATCCGGAGGCGCTGAGGACGCTCGACGGTCAATGCGCATTTCTGAAGCGCCAGTTTCGCCCGCTGTCCCTATCCGAGATCGCGCGGAGCCTGGACACGGGCGCCCCTCTGCCTCCCGGAGCGTTGGCAGTCACCGTCGACGACGGATACCGGGACTTTCTCGCGGATGGGTTTCCCATCTTTCAGAAATGGCAGATTCCGGTGACGGTATTCCTGATGACGGATTTTCTCGACCGCAAGCTGTGGCCCTGGTGGAACCAGGTGGAATATGCGCTGCTGCACGGGCGCGCAAACCGGGTGCGTCTGGCCCTCCTGCGGGATCGAGCCGGGCGGGAGTTGCCACTCCAGACCGAGGAGCAGCGGCGGCGCGCGGAGTTCGCGATCCACCAGCAGGTGGTGGAGATCCCAAGCCGGAGGCGGATCGAGTTCGTGGACAGCCTGGCGGATTTGTTCGACGTGGAGATCCCGAAGCAGCCGCCACCAGAGCATGCGGCGCTCACCTGGGACGAGGTCCGGCGCCTGGCGGATGCGGCAGTGGAGTTTGGCTCCCACACCAGGACGCATCCCATTCTTCCGCTGGAGGATGAGGAGTTGGTCGAGGAAGAGATCGCGGGTTCCAAGGCGCGGATCGAACAGGAACTGGGCCGGCCCGCGATTCACTTTTGCTACCCGAACGGAGACTACAACGACGCGGTCGTGGCCGCGGTGGCGCGTTGCGGTTTCCGGACCGCGGTTACCGTCGATCCGGGACTCAACACGCGGCATGCCAACCGCTACTTGTTGAAGCGCCTGAGCGTCCATCCCGCTCTTCCCGACGAGTACTTCCGGGAGCACATTGCCGGCATGCACGCCTGAACGGCGCGCAGCATCCTCTGGCAGTGCTATACCGGATCGGTGGCTTGCATCACTGGCGGGATTCCCGCAATGTTCGTAATGTTATGATCAGGCAGTCATGTTCGGCGGAAAGCGCGAATTGCTGGCACGCGGTCTGTTGTGGAGCGGCGCGACATTCCTGCTTGGCCGGCTGCCGGCGCGGGATCTGTTACTGGTCTTGAACTACCATCGGATCGGCAACCCCGATGACGATCCCTTCGACTCCGGCGTCTTCTCGGTGACCGGCGACCAGTTGAGCCAACAGATCTCCTACCTGAAGCGCCACCTCTCGCCGGTGACTCTCGACGAGGCCATGGCTTTTGCCGACGGCACAACCCAGGAGAAGACCCGCCGCTGCCGGGTGCTGATAACTTTCGACGATGGCTACCTTGACAACTATGAGGTGGCCTTCCCCATCCTGCGTTCGCATGGGGTGCAAGGCGTCTTCTTTCTCGCTACCGGCATGGTTGGGTCCTGCTATGTTCCCTGGTGGGATCACATTGCCTATCTGATGAAGACAGCACGGCAGCACCGGTTCTCTCTCCGCTACCCAGCCGATCTGGCGGTCGACGTCAGTGAGAACGGCATGACGAAAAGCCTGCGAGACGTCCTCAGCCTCTATAAGAGGCCCGAGAACACCGATCCCGCACGGTTCATTGGGGAGCTGACGGAAGAGGCCAAGGGGAAGGATCTGCCAGGAACGCTGCGGCGCTTTCTCAACTGGGACGAAGCCCGTGAGATGATCGCCGGAGGTATGGCGATCGGGTCGCACACCCACTCCCATACCATACTGAGTCAGTTGGGACCGGAGCAGCAGCGCCACGACCTGGCCCAATCCCGCGCGCTGCTGCGGGAACAACTCGGCATTGAGGCCGATGCGCTTGCATATCCGGTCGGAGGCGCCAGCAGTTTTACGGATCGAACCCAGCAGTTGGCCCAAGAGGTGGGTTACCGCGCCGCATTCTCCTCTCATGGCGGAACGAATCGGCCGGGGATGACGCGACGTTACGACGTCAAGCGAGTCGGCGTCGACGAGCAAAGCTGGCCCCGGTTCCGGGTTCAGACGGCGATCTGCAGACTCACTGGAAAACACTGGCCCTAATCTCGTCGAGCCAGCACGGCTGGCTGGAGGACCCGCGCGAATCGGGTTAGAATGCTGTCTTGGTTCGATTGGGAGAGGCTGGACAGCCTGTCCATTGCGGCTTTTGTGGAGGCACTTCATGTCGAGAATACTGTTATCGCTGATCGTGACGGGCGTTGCAGCGTTGGCGCAAGCGCCCCAGACGCCGCCGGCGAATCCTGCCGCGGCGGCGCGGCCGGACGGGCTGTACGCCCACTTCAAGACCTCGATGGGCGACATCACCGTCCAGCTTTACGAGAAAGACACGCCGCTTGCGGTGCACAACTTCGTCGGGCTGGCCAAAGGCACCAAGCCATGGAAAGATCCGAAAACCGGAGCCATGGTGAAGCGGCCTTTGTACAACAACACGATCTTTCATCGCCTCATGCCCGACGGGATGATCCAGGGCGGCGACCCGACCGGCACCGGCACGCACGAGTGTGGCATCACCATCCACGATGAGTTTCTGCCCGGTCTCAAGTTCGACCGGCCGGGCCGGCTGGCCATGGCCAACACCGGATCGCCCAACTCGGGCGGCTGCCAGTGGTTCATCACGGCGGCGGCGCCGATCCGCGATTGGGACGGCAGCTACACCATCTTCGGCCAGGTGGTGGAAGGGCAGGATGTGGTGAAGGCCATTTCCCGCGCGCCGGGCAAGCGGCTGCCGGAAGGCGGCGTGCGTCCCCTCACGGACGTCAAGCTGATCAGCGTCACCATCGAGCGCGTGGGCGCCGAACCGGCGCCTCCGCCAGTGAAGAAAGCGCCACCGGCGAAGAAGTAGCCGGTGGGACGGATGATCGGTTTTTGTCGCCTGTCAACGTGTCCTGCTTTAGCGAGGCGTGACAGACCACCAAAGGCGATGGTCTGTCCCACCTACCACTATCGCGCCAGGGCGGTGATCGAGCGGTAGGGCTTGCCGACTTCCTGGGCGTCCACCACGGCGACGGCGGCCACGTGGACGATGTCGTTGACCTCCGAGCCGCGCTGCAAGACATGGACCGGCTTGGAGAGGCCGGTGAGCAGCGGGCCGATGGCTTCGGCCCCGCCGATGCGCTGCAGCAGTTTGTAGGCGATATTGCCGGCTTCGAGGTTGGGAAATATCAGCACGTTAGCGCCGCCTTTGAGCGCGCTGAACGGGTAAGTCTCGTCGATGATCTGCGGCGTCACCGCGGTGTCGGCCTGCATTTCGCCATCGATCATGAGACCCGGCGCGCGCTGGCGCACCAACTCGACGGCGCGGCGGACTTTTTCCGCCAGCGGATGGCGCGTGCTGCCGAAGTTGGAGAACGAGAGCATGGCGATGCGCGGCTCGACGTTGAAGCGGCGCGCCTTTTCGGCGGCCATGATGGCAATTTCGGCAAGCTGCTCGGCCGTAGGCTCGATGTTGACGGTGGCGTCGGCCAGGAAGTACAGCTCGCCCTTGGCGGTGATCAGCAGGTACACACCCGCCACCCCGCTCACCTCGGGGCGCACGTCGATCACCTGCAAGGCGGGACGGATAGTGTCGGGATAGTGGGTGGTCAAGCCGCCGATCAAGCCATCGGCGTCGCCCAACCGCACCATCATGCTGCCGAAGGTGACCGGGTTGAGGATGGTCTGGGCGGCTTCGGTGCGGGTGATGCCCTTGCGCTGCCGCAACTGGTAAAACTCCTCCAGGTACTCATCCAGGCGGGGGAAGCTGGCCGGTTCGACCACCTGCGCGCCGGTCAAATTGAGGTGCAGCTCAGCCGCCAGCGCCTGGACCTTCTGCGGATTGCCGAGCAGGATCGGGTGGGCGATTTTTTCGTCGAGCAGGATCTGGCAGGCGCGCAGGATCTTGGGCTGCTCGCCTTCGGCGAACACAATCCGTTTGGGCTGCTTGCGCGCCTTGTGGATCATGGCGCGCATCACTTCGTTGGCGCGGCCCAGGCGGCGCTCGAGTTCCTCGGGATACTGGTCGAGATCCACCGGCCGCCGCGCCACGCCGGTTTCCATAGCCGCCTGCGCCACTGCGGAAGCCTCCCAGATGAGGACGCGCGGATCGAAGGGCTTGGGAATAATGTACTCGCGGCCGAATTCCATCCGCTCCACGCCATAGGCGCGCAGCACCGAATCGGGCACATCCTGTTTCGCCAGCCAGGCCAGGGCGAGAGTGGCGGCGCGCTTCATCTCATCGTTGATGGTGGTGGCACGCACGTCCAGGGCGCCGCGGAAAATGAAGGGGAAGCCCAGCACGTTGTTGATCTGGTTGGGAAAGTCGGAGCGGCCGGTGGCCACGATGGCGTCCGGACGCGCGGCCAGCGCCACGTCGTAGGCGATCTCCGGATCCGGGTTGGCGAGGGCGAAGATGATCGGGTTGGGCGCCATCGTCATCACCATGTCCGGCGTCACCGCGCCGCCGCTCGAAAGCCCGAAGAACACGTCCGCGCCTACCAGCGCCTCGGCCAGCGTGCGGGCTGCGGTCGGGTTGGCGTAGCGGGCCTTGTAGACATTCATGTGCTCGGTGCGGCCTTCGAAGATCACACCCTTGGTGTCGCACATCAAAATGTTCTCGCGGCGCAGGCCCAGGTTGCAGTAGTGGGCGGCGCAGGAGATGGCGCTGGCGCCGGCGCCGTTGAACACCACCTTGATTTCGCCGATCTTCTTGCCCACCAGCTCGAGCGCATTCAGCAAACCGGCGGCGGAGATGATGGCGGTGCCGTGCTGATCGTCGTGGAAGACCGGGATGTTCATGGTCTTCCGCAGCTCTTCCTCGATCATGAAGCACTCCGGCGCCTTGATGTCCTCGAGGTTGATGCCGCCGAAAGTCGGCTCCAGCACCTGGCAGGTGCGGATGATCTCGCGCGGATCTTCGGTCGCCAGTTCGATGTCGAACACGTCGATATCAGCGAAGCGCTTGAACAGCACCCCTTTGCCTTCCATCACCGGCTTGCCGGCGAGGGCGCCGATATTGCCCAGACCCAGCACCGCGGTGCCATTGCTGACCACCCCCACCAGGTTGCCCTTGCCGGTGTAGGTGTAGGCCAGGGCCGGGTCGCGCTCGATTTCGAGACACGGGACGGCCACCCCGGGCGAATAGGCCAGGCTCAGATCCCGCTGCGTGCGGCAGGGTTTGGTGGGAGTCACCGCCAGTTTGCCAGCCGGAGGTCTTGCATGGTATTCGAGAGCGTCTTCAGGACGGATCGTCATAAACTATGGCCTTTCCCGAATAGTAGGACAGACCATCGCCCTTCGTGGTCTGTCGTGCCTCGCTCAAGCACGACGCCTTGACAGAGGACAAAAGACAGACGACATAAACCGATCGTCCTACCGCGTCCTCCGCCACATCTCTTCCAACTGCGGCAGGCTGAGTTGTTCGGCGCGCAGGGCAGCTTCCGGCCAGCTTTCGACTACACCCTTACCATACACCACGGCGAGGTTGTTGCGTATGGTCTTGCGCTTGTGGCGGAAGCACTGCGCGGCGAATTCGAGGAAGGCTTCCGGGTCGGGCATAGCAGGGGCGCAAGGGGAAAACCGGACCACGGCGGAATCCACTTTTGGCGACGGGCGAAAGGCCGAGGGCGGGACTTCGCAGAGCAGCGTGGGGGTAGCGAACAAGGCGGTGGCGACGGTCAGGTAACCATAGTCGCGCGACCCCGGCTGGGCCACCAGGCGGTGTGCGACTTCTTTTTGCAGCAGAAACACGGCCCGCGGCGGGCGCAATCGGAGCGCGCGTTCGAGGATGGGCGAGGTGATGTAGTAAGGCAGGTTGCCGGCGATTGGGGCCGGCCCCCACTGCGCCAGGTCGACGGAGAGGACATCGGCTTCGACGACTTCCAGACGAGCGTCCCCGGCGAATCGGTGGCGCAGATAAGCGGCTAGATCATAATCGATCTCGATGGCGACCACGCGCGCGGCGCGCTCGAGCAACTTCGTGGTGAGCGCACCGCGGCCGGGGCCGATTTCAATCACGATAGGCTCGGGCTCGGGACACGCGGCTCTGGCGATGCGCTCCAGGACGGAGCCCTTAATCAGGAAATGTTGTCCCAGCCGTTGCCGCGCCACGCGGAGCGGTCAGCTCCGGGCCGCGACGGGAACCGAATGCAACGCAACCAGTATCTTGCTGTCGGTCGGAATGCCGAAATAGGTGCCGGGATTAAAGTTGGACAATAGGATGACGCTCTTGACATCGGGCGTCAATTCGCCGCGCAAGATTTTCCAATCGCTCACGTGCCCGTAACGATCCACGGTCAATTCCACCAGCGTGCTGTCGGTGGAAGAAGGAATCGAGCTAACCATCTCCATGCCGTAGACTTCGCCGGCTGCACCCACCACTCTGCCCTCAGGCAGGGTGACCAGCGAAATCACCGAAGGATCGGAATCCAGACTACGCGTGAAGATCAGGCCGGGCGCCAGAATGCCGAACAGAAGCACGGCGGAAAGCAGGCCGCCGCCGAAGGGCAGCGCCACCGGCCGCATCATATTGTCCATGAACAGTCGCACGTCGTCCGCTATGTGGCGCAGCCGGGCCGAAATGCTGGCCCGCGCCATCTGCCGCAAGCGCTCGTGGGCGGCGAGCACGCGCAGCCGGTGCGTCACGACCGGCGGCACGGCTGGCTCTTCCATCGACCGCATCGCCAGACGCTGTTTTTCGAACACCTGGTACTCATCGTGACAGCGGGCGCAGGATTCCAGGTGCGCCAGCGTCTCGCGGCGCTCCCGATCTTCCAGCCCATGGTCGAGGAGTGGAAAAATCTTTGCTCGGGCAAATTCGCAGATCATACATTCACTCAGCCGTTTTCGGCACCAATCGCAGGACCGGCCTCTCATCGAGGCTGCCCGCGAGTTCCACCCGCAGGGCTTCCCTGCCCCGCAGGATTCGAGACTTCACGGTTCCGAGGGAAACATCCAGCACCTCGGCGATTTCCTCGTAACTGAGGTCCGCGATGTCTCTCAACACGACGGCCTCCTTAAAAATCGGATTCAAGCGCAGCAGGGCGGCTTGGATGATGCGATGCCGCTCCTGGCTGCTGGCCTCCTCGAATGGGGAGCGGCCGTGGTCCGCCACCGTCTCCCGCCAATGGTGGTTCGTTTCCTCGACCGGGCCATCCAACTCCGTCTCGCGGCGGCGATGGCGGAAAAACCAACGGCGCGCGTTGTGCGCCTCGTTCACCGTGATGCGGTAGATCCAGGTCTTGAGGCTGCTTTGGCCGCGGAAATGGCCGATCGAGCGGAAAACCTTCAGAAACACTTCCTGAACTACGTCGGCGGCTTCGGCCGGATCGTTCAGCAAACGGCTGGCGAGCGAGTAGACCGGCTGCTGGAAGCGCGCGATCAGTTCTTCGTAGGCCCGCTCATCGCCCAGGCGTAGACTCTCGGCCAGGCACAGATCCTCGTTCACCGACGCTTGCGCGCCGGAGCGTTCGCTGAAATCCAGGATCGCCGTGGCCACCGGGTAGCCTCTCATTTCTCGGGCTCACTCCCTGATTTCACGCTATCAGGAAAGTCCGGGCACTGTAAAGATATAGACACCGCCTTGAAAAAGAAAGTTCCAGCGGCTGGGCGGGCTGCCCTGGGTACTACGGGGGTGGGCAGGGTACCAGGGTGGTCGTCCATGAATGATGGGCGCGGGCCGGGCATGCCCGGCCCTTACGGGCGGCGATACGACATTGGCAGGCGGAAGCGCCCGCCCCACTGACTACGCGAGCACTAGCGGCGTCTTCAGCGAGCGCAGCTCGATCGGCACTAGGTCCCGCTTGGCCTCTCCGGTGTACACCTGGCGCGGGCGGGCGATCTTGCGCTCCGGGTCCTCCATCATTTCCTGCCATTGGGCCAGCCAGCCCACCGTGCGCGGAATGCCGAACAGCACCGTGAACTGGTCGGGAGTGAAGCCCATGGCCTCGTAGATGATGCCGGAGTAGAAGTCGACGTTGGGATACAGCTTGCGGCCGATGAAGTAGTCGTCGGAGAGCGCGATG
>Ga0181521_10008128_pt1 | contig 10863 bp, 3 predicted proteins | sample PEATcosm2014_Bin_32_FD_119764 | JGI IMG/M metagenome (GOLD analysis project Ga0181521, IMG submission 119764) | Peatland microbial communities from MTU Mesocosm Facility, Houghton, MI, USA - PEATcosm2014_Bin02_60_metaG | ecosystem: Environmental > Terrestrial > Soil > Wetlands > Peat | place... | reverse complement strand
TAAGTTTACGCCTCTTGCCCTGGTAGTCAACCTTGGATCGCCGCGCGACCTTGACGATCGTCACGATGTTGCCAGGCGAGCGGAGTGTTGACCCCAGGCCTCCATCTTACCGAATTTCCCCCATCTGATTCTTCGTATGGTATTCTTAGGCAAGGAACGATGCGGAAGCTCTCGACGAAATCAAAGTGATTGCATGCAACAGTTCGAGGAACCAGGGAGTTCCTTCGGGACGCTCCAGTCGGCTCCTCGAGAAGGCGGCTGGCACCATGTTTCCCACGCGCGTCCAGGGTTTTGGCAACACGACGAATCTCAATCGCAAGCGACTCCCTCGGCGATCAACCTCACCAGTGGTTGGCAGAAGACGCCGGCCCAGCCTCGAGGCACTTGAAACAAGGCAGTTGCTCTCGACCTACGTCGTGACCAACACGGGTGATAATGGAGGCATTGATCCTAATGTGGGTGCGGGCACGGGCACGTTGCGGCAGGCCATCGTCGATTCCAACGCGTCGACGCAGCCAACGAGCGACATCGTCTTCGCCATCCCGGCCTCGACCGTCCCGAATTTGGACGTACCGGTTCCTGGATTCAATCCAGCAACTCAGGACTGGACTATCACGCTGAGCAGTCCCCTGCCCACCATCAAGAGACCGGTCACAATCGATGGCTACTCTCAGGGGGAGTTCCCGATCCCATTTGTTTACCCGCAGGGTGGCGGCGCGATACAGACGCTCGAGATCACTGGAAATCCGACAGGGGGATCGTTCACCCTGACGACTTCGACGCCCCTACCCGTCGGGACGACAGCCCCAATCCCTTATAACGCCACGTCTAACCAAGTCGGAGCCGCACTCCAGGACATCGTAGGGGCCGGCAATGTCATTGTTAGCGGGGGAGTCGTTGCCAATACGATTCTGATCACGTTCGGGGGCATCTTCACGGGCGAGTCGATTTCCAGGCTGATCGTCACCAGCAACCTGACGGGTGGAACGAACCCAAGTGTGGTCATCTTGAGCACTCCGGTTGAGATCACTTCGACTCCGAATACGGTCACGGCCATCGACGGCAACAACGCTGAGGCTCGAGTGATCATCGACGGCAGTCAGATCAACACGACTGCATTCCCGGACCCGGCCGGCTTTATGCTGGAAGCCTTACACAGCACCTTGAGTGGCTTGGTCATCGACGGATTCGGGGTGGGAGTCTCCGTGCCCAATCCGAGCTACGTGGGAGACCTGATCCAGGGAAACTTCATCGGCAAGTACCTGGAATACCCCGTGGATCCAAACACCGGAGCCCCTCTCCCGTCGCCGGACAACGTTGAACTGGTGGGCATTGGAAACACGCAAGGCGTTGTTCTGAACTCGAACAATACGACCGTCGGCGGGACCCATCCTCAGGAGGACAACGTCATCTCGGGAAACGTTCAACAGGGAGTGTTGATCCAACCCTCCGCGAGCGGGAACCTGGTGGAGGGAAACCAGATCGGCATTGTCGGCCCGTCTTCCAACGGTCGCTATTTCCAGGCAGGAAATGGTGCCGAGGGTATCCTTGACTACGGGTCGAGCAACCAGATCGGCGGTCCCGTTCCTGCCGCGGGAAACCTGATCTCGGCCAATCTTTCTCACGGTATCCGGATTTCTGGGCCGGTGGCGACGGGGAACATCGTCGCGGCAAACATCATAGGCCTGGGTCCGGGCGGGGGCTACCTATTCGGCACGGGCAATCCAGGGAACGGTGATTACGGCGACGGGGTGCGCATCGAAGGCGCCTCCGACAACCAGATTGGCGGTCCCACAGCGTCCTGGGGCAACACGATCTCGTCGAACTTCGGCTCAGGGGTCTTCATCACCGACCTTGTTTCCGGTGTTTCAGTCGCCAGGTCGATTGGTAACACCGTCCTCAACAACCTGATCGGAGTGACCGCGGACGGCACGGCTGCGAAGGGGAACGCCCTGGACGGAGTGGATGTCGTCTCGCCTACGCCACTTCAGCCGAACGAACTTTCTAGCCTCACCTCTCAGACGGTGATCGGGCCCGGTAACGTGATCTCGGGCAATTTGCAAGGAGTAAGCATTTCCGGACCGGGCCCGGGTGCTAAAGGTGTCGTGGTTCGCGATAACTTGATCGGGACCGATATCACCGGCACACTTGACCTCGGCAACGCCGAAGCGGGGGTTCTGATCGAAAACGCCACCGATGCCCTGATCGAGGGCGACGCCCAGGGCTCACAGGTCATTTCGGGCAACCTGCAAGGTGTTGTCATCTCAGGAGCGACATCAACCCGGAACCTGGTCGAAGGCAACCTGATCGGCACTGACAAGACCGGGCTGTACGCGATCCCCAATGCCCAGGAGGGCGTGGCGATTCTCGGGGCGGCCGGCAATACCATCGGCGGAACGACAGCGGCGGCCTTGAACCTGATCTCGGGCAACAACTGGGGTGTGCGGCTCGACGGCTCCACAGCCACGGCCAACCTGGTCGAGGGCAACTACATCGGCACGGACATCACCGGCAAGGCACCACTGGGCAACGAAGTGAACGGCGTGATCGTCAGCGACAACGCATCCGCCAACACGATCGGCGGGACCGTCTCAGGCGCTGGCAACACGATCGCCTTCAATGTCCTTACGGGAGTCAGGGTCGAGTCGGGGACGGGCGATTCGATCCTGTCCAACAGCATCTATTCCAACGGACAGCTCGGTATCATTCTGGTGCCGCCGAGCGCCAACGATCTTCAGGCGGCCCCGGTCCTGACCACCGCCGGCGGCGGCGGAGCCTCCAGCACGGTTCTGGGCACGCTCAACAGTCTGCCCAACACTTCGTTTCTGATCCAGTTTTTCTCCAACCTGGTTCCCGACCCCTCCGGCTACGGCCAGGGGCAGACATCGATCGGCTCCGTGACAGTGACCACTGATGCCAGCGGTTACACACCCATCGCGTTCACGCCGTCGAATGGTCTATCGGCGAGCACCTGGGTGACAGCCACGGCCACGAACATCTCGACGGGAGACACCTCGGAATTCTCCAATGCCGTATCGCCGGTCAACGTGCAGTTCCTGACATCGACCTACTCGGTCGATGCAACCGCGGGATTGGCCCAGATCGAGGTGGCGCGTGTCGGCGACCCGAATACGCAGGTGACCGAGCATTACGCCACGAGCAACGGGACGGCCGTTGCGGGCAAGGATTACACGGCCGCCAGCGGTATCCTGACCTTCCAGCCGGACGTGACCGAACAGACCTTCCAGGTCCCAATCCTTCCCAACCCGGCCCAGACCGCCAGCTCGGTGACCGTGAACCTCGCCCTCATCCAGCAGCCCGGAGACGCGCCGCTGGGCTCGATCAGCAACGCGACCTTGACAATCAATAACAACCTGCCGCCGATCGTTCAGTTCTCTTCGAGCACGTATACCGCCTATTCGACCTACAACGTGGCAAGCGTGACTGTCACGCGGGCGGGAGGCAGCCCAGGCACGACCGTGCAGGTCAGCTACGCCACGGCGGGAGGCACGGCGGTCCCCGGCGTTGATTACACGCCCGTCGCGGGGACGCTCACGTTTCTGGCCAACCAGACCACGGCGGCGTTCACCGTGCCGATTTTGCGCGGCAGCGCCGCAACGGTCAGCAAGACGGTCGGCCTGGTACTGTCCGGGCCCACCGGAGGCGGGAAGCTTGGACCCATCAGCACGGCCACGCTGACCATTCTGCCCCCCGCGCCCGTCCCCCCGCCCAGCCCACCACTTCTGATCACCGGTGAGCAACTTGTGATCGGCCCGGCGGGGATCACGGCCGTGCTGTTCTCGTTCAACCAGCCACTCAATCCTACCCGTGTTCCGGATCTGGGAAATTACGGATATTTTGTCGACGTGGCGGGTGCCAACGGAGTGTTCCGGACGTCGGGCGACATCTACATCCCGCTGTCCGCGGCGCGGTACAATCCCGCCACATCAACCGTGACCGTGATTCCCTCGAAGCCCTTGCCCCTGAATCGCTTCGAGCGAATCACGATCGATGGACTGGCCAATCCGCTCCTGGGCCGGGGGCTGATCAACACGTCGGGCGTCCTGCTGTCAGGCTTGAGCAACGGAGTTCCGGGTTCTCCGTACATTGCCACCTTCATCGCACGAACTCCACGCGTCAAACCAGCCGCCGTCAAGCGACGAAAGTGACGCCGGACGGTCCGGCGAGGCGAGATGTCCGCTTGCCAGGCGATCAATGGCGGCGTGGTTCACACCTCGGATGGCCATCGCCTTTCCTGCGCGCGCTCGGCTACCATAAAGGATGTTTAGAAAGGTCTTTTGTAGGGTGGGTGAAGCTGGGCATCGAAGGATGAAACGGCCCTGCGCTTCCTCGGGTCTTGACAACCCAAGGCCTTGAATTACGATTAAGGGTCTCCGTTCTATGCATTCGATCACGCGCCGGAGTGGCGGAATTGGCAGACGCGCTAGCTTGAGGGGCTAGTCCACTAACCATGTGGGTGCAGGTTCAAGTCCTGTCTCCGGCAGTAGTTACGACAAGTTGACATCCTCCTGGCATCCCCCGGTTACACCTTTTTTACACCGAAATGGGCTTTGCGTTGGTAAAATAGGGGTGTCCCTGGTCCGGATCGGACCAATCCGTGACACGCTCTATCGCCTTGAGCAGGGACTCTACAGTTGCCACCAGGTGCCGACTCCAAGGCGTGTAAGACGTTCTCCTGTCGTGTGGACAACTGATTAGCAAGCCCCGAGAGGAGTCCGCCCTCGCGGTCGGCGGCCTGGCCGAGCTCTATCTTGCGAACCGGAAGGTTGAGCCCAACACGCTCAAGACGCTGACCTTCCACTTCAATCATCTGAGGCGGATCCTCACGCCCGAGAAGCCGCTCGATTCAATAGGCCTGGTAAGCGTGCCAGAGCCGGAGAGAAGCAACCACGGCAAGAACATCCACTCCTACACGATCAGGAAGGAGCTGCGAACCTTCCGGCAAGCGTGGACGTGGGCCACGGAGATGGCTCACACGAGCACGGCACCAACTTGGCGGCTGAAGTCGCTTGAGTTCGAGAAGGATCTTGGCCGAGAGCCTTTTCAGACGTACGAGCAGATCATGCAGAAGGCTCATAGTGCGTTTCGGGGGGTCAATTGGCAAGTATCACCCTAAACTCTTGTGTGACAGACACTTGTGGCGGGATTTCCTCCACTCCCGCCACCCCTTTATAAGTGCTTGCTGTGAAAGTAATTGCGGCGAATTCCAGTTTCTAACCCCCTGAAACGCAGGAAGAGCCATGAGGGTTATTCCACGTTCAGGCTGAGGCTTTGCCGTACCCAGGCATTTGGCAATATCGCAATTTCCGCCTGCTTCACTCTCGATGGACGCGAGCACCTTTCGTGTTGCTCAGATCGTGGGGTGATGGGGCCGAGTTCCGTTTCGTCAGCGACCTCTTCCGAGTATGCAAATTCCCCAATCCCATCCGAGCGTCGAGCTTGTTCAGACGATCGGTCATCATCGAACGGGACGGCTGGCCGAGGCGGAGCGCGGCTATCGCTCCGTGCTCGCGAACGATCCCGATCAGCCCGACGCGCTCAACCTCCTCGGTGTCGTGCTCTGTCAAAAGGGTGCCTGCACCGAAGGGCTCGCATGGATCGACCGGGCGATCGCGCGGATGCCTTACGCGGCGGCCTATCACGGCAATCGCGGAGAAGTGCTTCGCGAATTGGGTCAGCTCGAAGGGGCCGAAAGTGCGCTCAAGCGGGCGATTGAACTCGACCCCGGACTCGCGACCGCGTACAACAATCTCGGACTCGTTTATGTGCGAGGTCATCCCGTTCGGTTCGCCGAGGCGCTGGCGGCCTTAGAAACGGCGATCCGGCTTGATCCGAGCTTGATCCAGGCGCGGTGCAACCTGGCCGATCTGTTTGTGGCGCTCGACCGGCTACCCGAGGCGATCGATACGTTCCGCGCGCTTTTGGCGATCAATCCCGACCACTCGTGGGCACTTTTGGCCTTGGGGCAATTGCTTCTCGACATCGGAGCTTCCGACTGCCTCGACGAGGCCGCCCAGCTTTGCCGGCGCGCCTGTGCGCTCTCCCCGGAACGCGTCGAGCCGTATACAAACCTGGGAAACGTCCTCACGGCGATGGGCCAGTTCGACGAAGCCGAGGCAGCCTATCGCCGAGCCATCGCGCTCTCCCCCGGTGGTGCCCTGGCCTGGAACAACCTGGGCCTGCTTTATCAGCGCGTCGGGCGCTGGAGCGAGGCGGAGGAGGCTGCCGAACGAGCGCTCTCTTTGGAACCGGGATCTCCCAAGCTCCTCGCGGCCCGTGCGAGCCTTCTGTCCGAGGAAGGGCGCCTGGCCGAGGCGATCGACCTCTTCGAGCAGGCCCTGAAGCGCGATCCCGAACATGTCGAGTCGCTCTCAGGGCTGGGAAAGGTCTACTACCGCCAAGGACGTGGCGAGGAGGCGCGGGCCGCACTGGGGGCTTCCGCTCGACTCCGGCCAAGCCTCGCCGCGCCGCGCATCCAGCTCGCCCGTCTCTGCGCGGAGGCCGGTGAGTTCGATGCGTCCAACGCACACGCACGGGCCGCTCTCGAGTGCCCGTTCTCCGCGGAAGCCTTCTTCGTGCTTGCCATGAACCTCCGCGGGCGACTCCCTGATCACGAACTGGACGCCATGATTCAGGCACTCGGTCGCAAGAACCTCGGTGATGCCGATGCGGCCTCGCTGGCCTTTGGCGCGGGAACCGTCCTTGACGCGCGGGGGAGGTTCGAGGAGGCCGCGCATTTCTTCGAGATCGGCAACGCCCGGCAGTCCAACCAACTCGTTCGCCTCGGTCGTGCTTTTGAGCCCGAGCGCGCCTCGGAGGTCATCGCGGAGATCATTGAGGCCTACACGCCGGAGTTCTTCCGCACGATCAACGGCCTGGGGAGCTCGAGCCCGCGGCCGATCTTCGTTGTCGGCATGCCGCGGTCGGGCACGACGCTCGTCGAACAGATGCTCGCAAGCCATCCAGAAGTCCATGGCGCGGGGGAGCTCGAAGACATCGCCAACCTCGAACACCAAATCTCGCCCGGCATGCCGTCTCCCCGTCTCCTGGCGAAGACGCTCCGCGCCGGCAATCGCGCCACCATCGATTCTCTCGCTCAGCGCTACTTCATTCGCCTTGAAGAGCTCGGCGGCAGGGCCGTTCGCGTCGTTGACAAGATGCCAGACAACTTCTACCGACTCGGCATGATCGCCACGCTCTTCCCCGAAGCGAAAATCGTGATATGCCTGCGCGATATGCGCGACGTCGCCCTCTCGTGCTGGGTGACGTACTTTGGTGAAGTGTCCTGGGCCTCTGATCTTCGCAACATCGCAACGCGCATCACACACCACGACCAGATCCTGGAGCACTGGCGAGCCGTCCTCCCTCGAGCACCCGTCGAGATCCGCTACGAGACGCTGGTTGACGACCTTGAACTCGAAACGCGACGGCTTCTCGACGCGCTCGAGCTCCCCTGGAATTCTCGCTGCCTCGACTTCCATTCCCTCGAACGGACCGTGCGCACCGCCAGCCTCAATCAAGTGCGCAGCCCGCTTCATCGAGGTTCTGTCGGCCGCTGGAAGCCTTATCGAAAAAGCCTTCAGCCTCTCTTCGCGACGCTCGCCAAGCTCGACCACCCACTCGGTTCGACCCTTGCCTGAAACCGATTGATACGCGGGACACAAAGGCCCTGGTTCGCCTTGGCGTCAAAACTTCCAGGATATCTTCGTGGTGATGATACCGAAGTACCGCCGGAAAGTCTTCCATGGAAGACTTCGGCGTCAGATCGGTCCGATCCAGCGGGACCTGTGCCGACAGCGAGGAGTCGAGTTGGTGGAAAGGCATGCGATGCCTGATCGCGTTCACCTGTGCCTGAGCATTCCGCCCAAGTACAGCGTGGCTTACACGATCGGGTTCCGGGAGTCGGAAAACGCGATCGTTGGCGTGCTCGAGACCCGCAAGCCGCCTCCCCACGCGGTCGTGGCCGCGGTCGCCTCGGAATGCAAGGTGCTCCCCTCCTCGGTCACTCTGCTCGCCGCGCCAACGGCGAGCCTTGCCGGTGGGGTGCAGGTCGTGGCTCGCTCGGTGGAGACAGCCTTGCACAAACTTGCCGAGCTCAAGTTCGACCTGGGACGGATCCAGTCGGCCCACGGTTCGGCGCCGCTGCCCCCCGTCGCTCGCAATGACCTGGCGGCCATCGGTCGGACCAACGACGCGGTCCTTTAGGTGCTCGCGTGGTCCTCCACGTCACCGGCGATGATGAAAGCCTCGAACAGATCGGACCGCAGGTCCCTTCGTCCTCCTCGCGTGACCATGGCGAACCATTCTCGGCGATCTTCGCCCGTTACAATCACGACTTTTACGCCGTCGATCCCCTCCTCTTCAGCCCGGCCCAGGTCGTCCTCCAGAACCTGGAGACAGGCCGTAGCCACGCATTTGGCCGTATTGAAACCGACATACTGGCGCGGTCGTTCTGGGCGTGAAATTCAATGGTTTTTTAAGGAAGAAATTCCGGCCGTTTGGGTCGCGTCACACGGTCATCGAACGAACTTTTTAAATAAGAAATTCCGGCCGTTTGGGTCGTGTCACACGGTCATCGAACGAACGCCGCAACTCGATGCGAGGCAAGGAGATCCGCAATGGAGCCTCCGTCGCCCGAATCCTTTGGTCTGCTCGGGGTTGCGACAGCCATTCAATAACCCCGTGACACGACCGACGTTTGTGGCACCCTCCCCTTCGTCCGAAAAAATTTAGAAAAACCGGCAATTTTTTTCTTGAAAATCCCAAAGGTCGTATGTAAATCTACTTCGTGCTTCACATCGGGTGTCCCAGGCGGAGCCCGGCAGACTCCGTGGAACCGAGAGCTTTGCTACTTGAGGCGTAGCCGCTCCCTTGCAGATCAACGATCAATTCCACGTCGAGCGGTGGTCTCGGTGTCTCAGGATCAGTACGAAACGAACGAGACGGAATCGCTCCCGACGATGAATTTGCGTTGAGTCCCTCGCGGCTCCCAGCGGCAACCATGGCTCCGGCCAAGGGAGGATCGCTCTCGGGCTCGGCGTGTGGTGCTGCGCTCACAGTCGCCGGGACCGGCACGCACATCCCTCTGACAACTTGATGGAACCAAGGCGTTGCACCGATGTCCGGCAATAGGACGAACTCACGATCAATGGTCCCGGCGAATCCGACCCGACCATCGACGTCCACGAAGTCAGCCGTACTGTGACCAGCACCCCGATCCAAGGAACACGCCAATGTCACGCAAGTCGAACAAGAGCCGGTGGTCGCTGAGGAAGCGGTCGAGTGACAAATATGCAGGAATTCACGGCACCGGCCGGGTGCGACGGGTCTGGCGCGTGCTCGAGGTTGAGGGCCTGGAGACACGGACATTGCTGGCGGTCACCGCGAGCGTGACGGGCAGCACCGCAGTCTTCCGGGGCGAGCCGGCGGACGGCCTCTACCTCGAAACCGACTCGGCCGGCCTTCTCGAATACCACGGCGACGGCGGTAGCTTCAGCTCCAACCTGGGGGGGAGCACCATCAACCTCCAGTCGCAAGACACCACGGTCCAGGTCTACGTCGGGGGGACCCTCCACCTCGACGGGCTCTTCACCGCGGGCAAGTCTCTCAGCATCAATGGCCCGGTCGCGTTGACCGACCCGAGCGACCCGAAGGCCCATGTCGCGATCGAGTCGACGATCGACACCCAGGGGGGCGACCTCTCGATCATCAATTTCTCCAGCATCGAGGTGGGGACCTCCCTGGCGGGGGCCACGGTCTCGACTCGGAACCTGAAGGGCGGCACCAACTACCTCACCGGCGCGTCGCAGGGCGACTCCGGCGCGCTGACGATGACGGTGGAGAACCCCGACCCGCAGAACCCGCTGCTGAACGTCAATTTTAACATCCCGCAAATCACCGTGGACGCCGGCTCCGATCTGCTCGCCCAGGCCACCGGCTCGAGCCAGCCCGGGGCGATCACGCTCACGGCCACGAACACGAATTACGTGCTCGACGGCCTGAGCTTCCCGACGCTCGATGGCGTCGTACGGCAGTCGACCGTCGATTTCGCCGACGGCACGACGAGCTCCGCCAGCCTGGTCGAGGGGGGGACGATCGACATCAACGCCACGTCGGGCGACATCCCCCTGGTGGCGACGTATGTAAGCAATAATACACCTCAAAACAGCGACGACCAGTTCGCGTCGTGGGCGCCGTGGGTCGGCGGGTTGGCCAGCACCGCGGGGCAACTGGCGAGCTACCTGCCGGGGCTGAACCTCGCGACGCTGCCGGTCTCGATCAACTACCGGAACGCTGCCTCGACGGTCACGGTCGGCCAGTACACCCAGATCATCGGAGCCGGCGACGTCACCGTGGTGTCGACGAGCACGGCGGACGCCGAGGGCCAGGCGATCTACTCGCGGGGCACGCAGTTCGGCGCGGCCGTGGCATTCATGATGGGGGTGACCGACGCCGAGACCAACGTCAACAGCAATGCCTTGATCGACTCGACCTCCGGGAGCGTCACGCTCAATTCGACGGCCAACACGACGGCCACCCCCATCGCGCGCGTTAGCCAGAACATCGGCAACGGCTCGACCAACCCGGACAGCATCGCGGTCGCCCTCGCGGTCGGCGTGGTCAACCAGACCGCGCAGGCCACAGTCTCCTCGGGCGCCACCGTCAAGGCCGCGGGCGACGTCAACCTCACCGCGACCGGAACCGGAGCGAACACGTCGATCCCCACGACCGGCACCTACGTCACCGGGTTGGCCGGGGCCGCCCTGGGCGTCAACGTCACCGAGAACACCATCAAGGCCAATGCCGACGGCACCTTGATCTCGGGCGCCAGCGCCACCGCGC
>Ga0181521_10008127_pt1 | contig 10865 bp, 8 predicted proteins | sample PEATcosm2014_Bin_32_FD_119764 | JGI IMG/M metagenome (GOLD analysis project Ga0181521, IMG submission 119764) | Peatland microbial communities from MTU Mesocosm Facility, Houghton, MI, USA - PEATcosm2014_Bin02_60_metaG | ecosystem: Environmental > Terrestrial > Soil > Wetlands > Peat | place... | reverse complement strand
GCCGTACGCCATCAATTATTTCGAGGCGTCCCCCGATGGCACGAAGGTCGCTGTCGGAATTTCGGCAGGCGGCACCGAAGCCGCATCCCTGATGGTCTACGACGCGGCGACCGGCGTGCAGATTGCCGGACCGGTGGACCGGGCGGAGCTGGCATCCCCAACCTGGAGCGATGACGGCAGGACGCTGTTTTTTACGCGGCTCGCGCAAACCCAGCCCGGCGATTTGCCGACTGCCAAGTACGTAAATGCCAGCGCGGTGGCGTGGGACCTGATCTCGGAGCCCAAGGCAGTTGTCGGAGTGACCGTGGGAAACGCGGAGAAATTCGGTCTAACGCCAACCGACCTGCCCAACATCGCCACCATCCCAGGTGCGGCTAACGCTGTTTTCGACAGTGTCCATGGTGTGCAGAACGAGCAGGAGTATTGGCTGGCCCCGATCAGGGAAGCTGCGAACCCTGACGCACCGTGGCAGCGGCTGGCGGTCCGCAGCGACAATGTCACCAGCATCGACATGCGAGGCGAGGAGATTTTTCTGCTCTCGCACCAAGATGCACCGACGTTCAAGGTATTGACTCTGCATGCCGGACAAAAGCTGGCCGATGCTGCAACCCTGGTGCCGGCACGATCCGATCGGATTATCGAATCGATCTATGCCGCCTCCGACGGGCTCTACGTTCTTGCGCGGGAAGGCATTTATTCGCGCCTGCTGCGCGTTGCGGCGAAGGACAACGCGGTACAGGACATCGAGCTGCCTTTCAAGGGCTACATTTCGGCGGCGTTCAGTGACCCGCGCAATCCCGGTCTCACATTTACGCTGGAGAGTTGGGTGGTGCCCGCCACCGAATTCACATACGATCCGGCCCGCGGCCGGTTTTTCGATCTGAAGCTCGAGACCAAGCCTCATTTCAATCCGGCGCAATTTGCGGTGCGGGAACTGCAGGCCAAGGCGGGTGACGGCACGGAGGTTCCGCTAACGCTAGTGGGGCCGAAGAACGCGAGCGGACCTCAAATTGTCCTGTTAGCCGCGTATGGCTCCTACGGCATCTCGTACCTGCCGGAGTTCAGCCTTTACAACATCATCTTCATGCTGGAAGGCGCCGACACTGCGGTCTGTCACGTGCGCGGTGGCGGCGAACTTGGCGAGATATGGAGATTGGGCGGCAAGGATGCGAATAAGCCTAACTCCTGGCGCGATCTCATTGCCTGCGGCGAGGACCTCATCGCGCGCGGGGTGACGACAAGAGGACAGCTTTTCATCATCAGCGGCTCCGCAGGCGGAATTACGGTCGGCCGTGCGATGACCGAGCGACCGGATCTGTTTGCCGGTGTCATTGATCAAGTTCCGGTGGCCAATCCGCTGCGCTTCGAGTTCTCCCCCAATGGCCCGCCCAATGTTCCGGAATTTGGCACGGTCACGACCGAGCAGGGTTTCCGGAACTTGCTTGCGATGGACTCCTACCAGGCGGTGAAGGACGGCACGCAGTATCCGGCCGTGCTCATTACGACGGGTCTTAATGATCCGCGTGTGCCGTCCTGGCAGCCGGCGAAATTTGCAGCACGACTGCAGGCCTGTGGCACGATCGCCCCGGTGCTGCTGCGGGTGGAGGAAGAGGCAGGTCATGGGGTCGGTTCGACGGGAACGCAGAAGGACGAAGAATCGGCTGATTTCGCAAGCTTCGTGTTCTGGCGCGCCGGCCGACCAACTTGGCAACCGCGCCTGCCGGGAACGCCGCCGCGCTGACAAATCTGCAGTTAGTCAGCAAGCGCTCGCGCGGCCATCACACCGGCTCGTACGGAGCCCTCGATGGTCGACGGATAGGGACTTTGCGCCGAATCTGCCGCCAGCAATAGGCCCGCAACCGGCAAACGAACGCCGGGTCGATGCAGGTCCGGCGCGGGTATCACGGTCGCGTGCTTTTCCATGATGGTGAAATGATCCAGAGGCTGCGGCAGGCCAAACTCGGCGCACAGTTGTGCCGCGATGCGCAGTCCCAGCGCATCACGCGAGAGTTCCATGTGCGCTCCGGCGCCGCTGATGACAACGCTGAGGATCCCGTCGAGTGCGGGATCGAGCGCTCCGCGGTCAAAGACCCAGTGGCCGTAGCGCGCGCTCCGCGCATCGTCGAGCAGTGCGTAAAACGGGCGCCGCAAGCGGGTTCCCGGGGGAAAGCGCAGGTAGGCCGTGCAGATGGGGGCAAACCGCAGCGCGCGCAGCGCGGTGACGGTCGGCTCCAGTGCGGGGTGCGCGGCCTCCAGCAAAGCGGCCGCGCGATCGGGCGGAACGGCGAGGACAACCGCGTCGGTCGCGATGGCCCCCTCCCGCAGCAGGACCTGGCAGCCTCGCTGGGCGTTCTGCGCACGGACCCCCATTGCCGGGCAGTGCAAGCGTACGTCGGCGCCGTTGGCAAGCAACCACTGCATCGCCGCCTCGGGAAACAACGCCGAAAGGTCGGTGCACGGCAGCAGCAGCCGGCTGGCGGCCTCATCGGCCCCCAGGCTGTCGCGCAGCACGCTTAGCAGGATGCGCGCCGATGCCTGTTCGAGTTCGACGTTGAGTGCGGCCAGGCACAGCGGTCGCCACAGACGGCGTACCAGCGTCACCGGCTGGCCGGCAAACAGGGCTGCCGCCGGCATGTCGCTGGCAAGACGCCAGTGCGCGCGCCGCTGCTGCTGCGACCAGGCAGCCAAGGCCCAGCGCTCGCCCAGACGCATACGGCGCGCGCGCAACAGGCCAACGGCGATGTGCCAAGGCGCGGGGGCGCGTGTGGCGGCAAGGCGCCAGCCATCGGGATAAGAAACGCAAAATGGCGTTGGCACAAGCACCCGCGCGTGCGGGACTCCCACCTGCCGCATTAGCTCGAGCGTGTCGCGATAGGCGCCCAGCAACAGATGCTGGCCGTTATCGAGCCGCAGGCGTTGGCTGCCAAAGTCATGGTCCACGGCGCGCGCGCGACCGCCAGGGCTGGGAGCGGCGTCCAAAACGATGGGTTTGCGGCCCTGCCGCACCAGTTGCACGGCGCAGGCGAGTCCGGACCACCCTGCACCGATGACGACCGGCCGTTGGCTGGAATTCACGTGCTACCAATCCGCGCGTTCGCGCGCGGCGCTCTCGGCGGAACGCAGCATGCGCGCAGGCGGTCCAAACACCCAGGTTCGCCACGCAATGAATAACTTGCGTATCGGTGTCAGCGAGACATGCTGGTGCAGAACGCGGAAATCGTCGCGTGCGAGTTCGTCCAGAAGATTCGCATAAATTGCACCCATGATGATTCCGGGCCGCTGCGCCCGGTAGTCGGCCGGCGGCAGATCGGCGAGGGCTTCGGCGAAGGCCGTGCGCGCGCGTTGCGCCTCAAAGTGCATCAGACGCGCGAACCCCTCGACGTAACGACCGGCCAGAATATCGGCCGCCTTGACGCCGAAGCGCTGCATATCGTCCATCGGCAAGTAGATCCGCCCGCGGCGCGCATCTTCGCCGACGTCGCGCAGGATGTTGACGAGCTGCAGCGCCAGGCCGAGCTTGCGTGCGTACGAATACGTGGCCTCGACACTGAGGCCGAAGATGCCGGCGGCCATTTCGCCCACGACTCCGGCCACCAGGTGACAGTATCGAGCCAGGGCGGGGAAATCGAGAAAGCGCGTCTGCACCAGGTCAATGCGCATGCCTTCTAGCACCTGGAGCATGCGCTCGCGTGTCAACCCATACGCGGCCAGGTGCGGTGCAAGTGCGCGCGTGACCGGATGCTGGGGCGTACCCGCGAACAGTCGTTCGACCTCGCTTTGCCACCAGTCGAGCTTGGCGCCGGCGATCGCGGGATCGCTGGCCTCGTCGACTGCGTCGTCGACCTCGCGGCAATACGCGTACAGCGCGGTGATCGCTTGCCGCCGCAGCGCGGGCAGGAAAAGAAAGCTGTAGTAGAAGCTCGAGCCGCTGGCACTGGCCCGGTCACGGCAGTACTCGTCCGGCGTCATGGCATCAGCGTCGCTCGTGCAACCAGGCGAATCCAATCGGATCCGCGCAGGACCGGGCGCCGATGAAAGATGTCGCCTTGAACCGCGTCGATACGCTCGGCGATGCGCAAGCCGCCCTGGATGACCAGCCGCAGTTCCCATCCGATACGGCCGCCGAGGGCGCGTGCCAGGGGACGGCCAGCCAGGAGAAACTGTCGGGCCGTTTCGGTCTGTGCGAACATCATGCGCATCCAGGGCTCGTTGGTACGGCGCTGCGCGACTTGGGCCGGATCGACACCGAACCGCGCGAACTCGGATTGTGGAACATACAAGCGCCCCTTGGCATGGTCGCGGTCGACGTCCTGCCAGAAATTGACCAGCTGCAGCCCGGTACAGATGGCGTCGGACCATTCGACCAACTGCGCCTCAGGGCGGCCGTACAGGGTGAGTAGCAGTCGACCGACCGGGTTGGCGGAAAACCGGCAGTAGGCAAGAAGATCCTCGTAATCGCGATAGCGCTTGCCGTGCACGTCCTGCTCGAAGGCGCGCAGCAGATCGCGCAACAGGTCCAGCGACAGCCCGTGTTCGCGTACCACGGCCGCCAATGCCGACCAGCGTGCCGCGGGCGGATAGGTTCCGCGCTCGATCCGGTCCAGATCGCCGCGCAAGGATTCAAGGGCCGCCAGGCGCTCGGCCGGCGCTGCGTCGCCCTCGTCGGCGATATCATCGGCGCAGCGTGCGAAGCGATAGATCTCCCGCATCGGCGCGCGCCAGCGCCGCGGCACCAGCCAGGAGGCGACGGGGAAGTTTTCGTAATGGTCGATTCCCATTGCGGGGAAACTAACACGTTGCCGATGGCCGCCGGCAGACGAGGGCGCGCGGCGGCGCGCAAGGCCGGATGGATTAGAATTTGTTTGCGCGCGGCGCCTTGCGCATGGTCGTGTCCGGCGCGCCTCCAGCGGGGGATTGTGCAGCGTTGCGAAGGTGGCGAAATTGGTAGATGCACCAGGTTTAGGTGCTGCTTGAGCACCAATTCGATAAGATCGGAAGGCTTGGAACCCGCTAACCCAGGGCGCTTGCGGGCACCGGTAGGCGCGAAAGCAACGTGGTTGCTGGTATTTGGGGTTCAGCCTACCGGATTCGGTTGTGAATTTAGACGCGGACGTGGCGAAATTGGTAGACGCACCTGGTTTAGGTCCAGACGCCTTCACCGGCATGTCAGTTCGACTCTGACCGTCCGCACCAAGGACTTCGCCGATTTGCAGCCAAGCGCAAGAAATGAATTGAGTGTGAAGCGTTTCAGCATGAAGGCGGAGACGCGAAAATGCTTGGGAAATGGAAAGTTCTCGTAACTGCAAGCGACACGGAGTTCGGTGCGATGAGCCGCGAAGCCGCCGATCGGATTTGGCTTGCAGGCGGTCGGCGACCATCTTGAGTCATAGCGGTGAGCCGGCTACGCTACTCCCTCAGTGCTGAGGCGAACCAAATGATCACAGGCATACCGTCGACGCCGTCTCTGGAGCGTGCTCCTGGATTGTTGCTGCAAATGCTGGAGCTGCGCGCATTCTGGGAGCATTACAGCGCAGTAGCGCTGCGGCCGCTTTGGGGCTTGGCGCCCCACGGCGATGGGCACCCTGTGTTGGTGCTGCCGGGCCTGGCGGCGGGCGATGCAAGCACGATCGTGATGCGCCGGTTTTTGCGCGCGCGAGGCTATGCCGTCAGCGGGTGGAACCAAGGTCTGAACCTTGGGTTACGGGAGGGGGTTTTGGAACGCGCGCATGACAGCTTGCGCCAGCTCTGGGCAGAGCAGGGGCGCGCTGTAAGCATCGTCGGCTGGAGTCTGGGCGGCCTCTACGCACGGGAGTTGGCCAAGCAATTGCCGAAGGCCGTGCGTCTGGTGATTACCTTGGGCTCGCCGTTCACAGGCCACCCTCGGGAAACGAACGCATGGCGGCTATATGAGCTTGCCAGTGGCCACCGTATCGACTCGCACGACGTGCATGTTCCATTGCGAACGGCGCCGCCCGTGCCCACTACATCGATCTGGAGCCGCAGCGACGGTGTCGTGTCTTGGCGCTGCTGCGTCGAATTGCGTCGCCAAGCGGCCGAGAACATCGCCGTCGAATCGAGCCACTTTGGCCTTGGCGCGCACCCCGCCACCTTATACGCGGTGGCGGATCGACTGGCTCAGCCCGAGGGCGCGTGGCAGCCGTTTCATCGCGAGGGATGGAGACGGCTTGTCTATGCCGATACGCAGAAATCGCGCGCCAAGCACGCAGGCTAAATGGTTCCGTTCCGGAAGCCGCTCTCGTATTGCATGCAGCTTTCCAGTTATGGTGCGATCAAACGCGCCGTGGATCTCCAAGTCGAGTCCTTGTCCCAGTGACCGCCGTGTCGCATCGACGTCGTACGCAGCGGCCTTGCGCGCGACTGGCTACCGCTTTTGACAATGACTTTGAGCCGGTCGAAGAGGTGCAAGTAGCCTTCCGCGTCGATGCGATTGCTGGTACGTCTGGGTCGTGACGTTTTCTCGAGTCGGCCACCGCCACAAGACAGCGGACAGCGCGCTGAGCACTTGTGACGCAGCAATAAAATCCGTACCGTGGCAGGAAGCATTTCGGAACAGGCGGATGGCCGCGAATGCGGCGTCGATTCCAACTCAAACAGCGCGTCAGCGCGACGCACCGCTCTCACTATTTTTTGAGCCAGCCGGCGATCCGCTCGTAGACGTCGGACCGGCACAGAAGGTCCAGGTGGCTAACCCCGCGGCCGATCCATTGCCGGTCCCGGGAAATCGGCAAGGCGCGCGCCGCGTTTCGATGGTGTCCGAGCGCGCTGGCTACCGGGACGAGCCCATCGCCGACCAGACGCTCGCTTAGGCCGCCGGCCTCCTGGGCTGCGGTGCCGGCGATCGCGTAGCACGCGACATCCTCGGGTAGACAGACCTTCCTGCGCGAGTCGTTTTTGTGCGCGAAACGATCACGGCCGTCCCAGTCCTCATCGACAAGGTTGCCGTAGCGAAGGTCGGTGATGCCGGCGCTGCGGATCTTGCCGAACCGTGTGAACGCAGCCATGTAAGGGTTCTTTCCGACGACCAATTCAATCCAATTGCCGGCGCGTTCGAGCGGCGCTCCGTGATGCGGCGTACCGAGAAAGACGAGCTTGCGCAGGCGCCGCCGCCAGCAATGCCCGGCTGCATCGCCATAGTGGCAGGCGCTTCGTGCGACCAGGCCGCCCATGCTATGGCCGATGATGACGAAGTCTTCGATCGGCGCTGGCCATTGTGCGATCAACTCCTCGAGCAAAGAAGCAAACAGGCGGCCGTTGGCGGAAACGTGCAGGCCAGAGTTGTAGTAGAGGTAGACAGGCGTGTAGCCGAGCTCCTGCGCAAGGGAGGCACCGTGGTCATGTCCCTTGCGGTTCCATTGGAGGTCGCTCAGGCACAGTCCATGGACCAGCACAAGCAGACGCTTGCTGGGACTAGGGATCGCGACCGAAAGTGATTGTCCGTCGAGCCGCAGAGTGCGCCCTTCGTGGCGCAGCTGCATCGGCAACGCTAGCGGATTGTCGCTTTCGACGAGGTGGTCGCCGAGCACCCCGTTTAACGCGGCAAGCGCGGCGTCGCGGCTCCGCGAGGGGGGCGCGGTGTGCGGCCGCGGTCCGAGAAGCGCGAGAGCGGCATCGATTCCACCGCCGGTCAGCCGCATCGCACCCCGGATGCTGCGATAGACCAGGCCTGTGACCCCGCTTGTGGGCTCTTGGACGGGCGCGCCGTAGGGCAGGGGTGCGCGCGAAATGGTGCGGTGCATCTGCTCCACGACGTCGGTCAGTCCGACGGCGGCGGCGAAGCCGAGCCGGCTTAAACCGCGAAGATCGGATGACGCAACGAAGGTTTTGTTGGGGATCATGCGACCTCCTGTATTTTGGGACGGCCTCGCAAATTCGCAGTTCGACGCGTCTTGAATGCCGCCGCTCTTACCGCGCCATTGCCGCAGCATTGCGGCGGCGTCATCGTCCGCAACGCCAGGCCTCTTGTCTTACGTAGAAGGATCGGGGCGTCGGACGTCGCGGCGCCCCGGCGGAGATTATGCCAGCCAAGCGCAGTGCACGGAATACGGTCTTCTGGACTGTATTACCTCGCTCAGCCTGGCAACGCTTCATGAGATCTCGTTGAAATCGCGCAGCCTCCGACCGCACCCGTCGTATTGGCGTCGAAGGCTTCAACGCTTGCTTGTCGGTCGGTCGCGGGCTTCGCACATCGATGCGCCGCAGTTTGATGTCACGCTCCTTGGTTAGCGCCAGTTGACGCCAGAGAACCAGATTTTCGGCGCCCGTACCTTGCTGGGGTCGAAAGGCGAGAGCTATCAACCCGACCAGGTCGGCAAGCAACCGAAACACGATTCGGAAGAGGGCATTCACCGATTCATGATGCCACACTTGGTTTGGCGGCTATCAAGCCGCGTGATCGAATAATTGCGCACCACGGCCGCTTCGAGCAAGTCTACAACTCGCAGCCGGCGGTCGAAACGGACGGCTTGCTGGTGGTGGAGCAGGCGATCACGTAAGCGGCCAACAATAAGGAGCAAGTAGTGCCGATGCTCGAACAACTCAAGCAATTGCCCAAGCAGCTTGGCCGGGTCAAGACGCCGACCGCCGATGCCGGGTACGCCAGCCAGAACAACGTCAACGCTAGCGAGCAAGCGAAGATTCGGCCGCTGATCGCGCTGGGTCGTCAGGCACGCAACCCGTCGCGGGACGAACGGTTCGCCGAACCGGCATGGAACCTGAAGCGAATCAACGCCCTTCGCGCTTAAAACGCGGAGGTTTGCAGTCGCGGAAACCAGGTCCGGGTGCAACACAAACGTCTCGTGAGGCCAATTTAGACTTTCCAGCGTATCAAAAGCATCCCGTCGGACAAAAATCGTGCAGTTCCCGCAAACTCATCGTCTGCAGCCAACCTCAAGTCCGACGGGCTGCTAGACTCAAACTTATTGTCTCAGTGCGGGGCCCACATGGCGGCGAAGGCAACTGATCCCGGTTCCGTCCTTATCACCGGGGCGTCGTCGGGGATCGGCAGGGAGCTTGCCAAGATCTTTGCAGCCGAAGGGTACCACCCGGTGCTGCTCGCCCGCAGTCGCGACAAGTTGCAGCAGCTAGCGCAAGAGTTGAAGACGTCGCAAGGCACCAAGGTAACGGTCATGCCGGCCGACCTCAGCGACCCGGAGGCGCCTCGGGCCGTCTTCGAGAGGCTACGCGAGCGCGGGATCGACGTCGACATTCTGGTGAATGACGCGGGGCTGATGTTCGAAGGCGATTTCGCCACGATCGCGCTCGATGAGCATCTGCGCCTACTGCACGTCAATGTCGTGGCGCTGACGGCGCTTACTCGATTGTTCCTCGAGCCGATGTTGCGGCGCAGCCGCGGCCGCATTCTCAATGTCGCATCGGTCGGCGCCTTCCTGCCCATCCCCAGCCTCGCGACCTACGCCGCTTCCAAGGCCTATGTCCTGTCTCTTAGCGAGGCGCTGTCGGAAGAGCTGAAGGGCACCGGCGTTACGGTGACGGCATTGTGCCCCGGCTTTACCAACACGGCCATGGTGCGCGGATCGCCACGCGGGACTCGGCTCCCCCCGCTCATGGTCATGGACGCGAAAGCCGTGGCCAAGCAGGGTTATTCGGCATGTATTGCCGGCAAGGCATTGCATGTCGCCGGCCTCTCGAACGACCTTGCTACGTGGGGCATTCAGTATCTTCCCCGTTCGCTCGTGCGCACGGTGGGCGGCTTGGTCGCCAGGCAATGGACCTGACCCGCGCCGACAGCCGGATCACCCAGGCGGAGTAGCACGCCATGCCAACGGTCCGGGCCAACGGCTTAAACATCGAATACGTCGAAACCGGCGATCAGCGGGCACCGGCCATCCTGCTCATCATGGGGCTCGGCATGCAGCTGATCGGCTGGCCCGATTCGTTTTGCCAAAGTCTTGCCGAGCGCGGCTTTCGCGTCGTGCGCTTCGACAATCGCGACGTCGGCCGCTCCTCGAAGATGGGTGGAGGCAATGCCATCTTTCTGGCTGCCGCGGTTATCCGCGCGCTAAGGGGCGGCCGGGTCGCGGCCCGCTATACCTTGCATGACATGGCCGATGACGCCATCGGCGTGATGGATGCGCTTGGGATCGAGCGGGCACATGTCGTCGGCGCGTCAATGGGTGGCATGATCGGGCAGGTCATAGCCGCCGAGCACGCCGAACGGGTGAGGAGCCTGGTCTCGATCATGTCCTCGAGCGGCGATCGGCGGCTGCCGCGCGGCAACGTTCGAGCGCTCCTGCCAGTGCTGTGGCCGAGCACGCCGCTGTTCGGTCGGAAGCGCGCCGTCCAGCGGGGCATGCGGCTCTTTCGCGCCATTGGCAGCCCCGGCTTCCCGACCTCGGACGAGGAGCTCCGCGCCAAGGTCGAGCGCGCGATCGCCCGTTCCGACTATCGGCCTGGCGTCGCCCGCCAAATGCTCGCCATCGTTGCCTCCGGCAGCAGGGTGGAAATGCTGCGGCGGATCCGAGTGCCGACGCTAGTGCTTCACGGGGCCGACGATCCTCTCATTCCCGTTGCGGCAGGCGAGGACACCGCCAACAAGATCCCGGGGGCCAGCTTGCGGATCATTCCGGGGATGGGCCACGACTTGGCGCCGGGGTTGGTGCCGCTTCTGGTCGAGGCGATCGCGGAGCACTGTCAAGCTGCCGACCGCAGCCCGGACCGCAAGGCGCGCGGCGACTCGGGAGGCAGGCCCGGGCCGGAGAGTCGCGCGACCTGGAGTTTGCGATGAACCGGCTGTCGGCGCTGGATGCTGGGTTCCTCTACCTGGAGACACCCGAGACGCCGATGAATATCGGCAGCGTCACGATCTTCGCGCCGACGACCGCCTC
>Ga0181521_10008117_pt1 | contig 10872 bp, 9 predicted proteins | sample PEATcosm2014_Bin_32_FD_119764 | JGI IMG/M metagenome (GOLD analysis project Ga0181521, IMG submission 119764) | Peatland microbial communities from MTU Mesocosm Facility, Houghton, MI, USA - PEATcosm2014_Bin02_60_metaG | ecosystem: Environmental > Terrestrial > Soil > Wetlands > Peat | place... | reverse complement strand
CTTCCCGAGCATCGGGCAGTCGCACCCGGACAGTGCGAGCGCCGACGACGACATGGCGGTTCGTAACAATCAGGCCGTCCGGCCGTATGATGAACCCGGAGCCGAGTGCGGATCCCCCGTCCGTGGGCTCCGGACTACTGCTCGGTCCGGAAAGCAGCCGACGCATGATCGTGCGCATTTCGTCGGCCTCGGTGTCGGGTCTCGCTTGTTCAGCGGCGCGTTGGCCGGCACCTTCGCTCTGTTCCTCAACGAGCACTGTCACGACGCTGGGCGCGACCCGACGGACTAGAGCGGCATAGCCGGTTTGCGCGACACCGCTCGCCGAGTACGCGAGTAAACTGACCACCGCGGCGATAACCGACACCAGCCGTACCGCGCAAGCTTGCCGTGCAGCCCGGATCGCCCGAATGGGCTGGGATGCTACCACCGTGACCAGCGGGTCAGCCGCAGCGGTCCGCATTGCGTGACCCATCCCGGCGTCGCATGACGTTGCGCCTGCCGGGTTGCTGTTCACCGCGGCGCCTTGATCCGCGACGACGGCATCAGACCTAGTCATTGCGGTGCCTTTGTCGGCAGGCGATGCTGCCTACTTCCGTTGCGGCAGCGCAGTGACGCGCCACACGATGTTGCCGACGTCGTCGGCCACCAGCAACGCTCCAGCACGATCAATCGCGACGCCGACAGGCCTGCCGAGCGCTTTGCCGTCCGCGCTCAGAAAGCCGGTCAGTACGTCCTCGGGCAACCCTTCCGGGTGACCATCGACGAAGCGAATAAAGATTACCTTATAGCCGCTGCGCGGATTGCGATTCCAGGAGCCGTGCTGGCCGACGAACACGCCGCCGGCATATTTTTCCGGCAACGCGTCTGCTTCGTAGAACACGAGCCCGAGCGAGGCTGTGTGATTGCCGAGCGCGTAATCGGGGATAATCGCTGTCGCGACAAGATCGGGTCGCGGCGGACGGACGCGCTGATCGACGTGCTGGCCGTAGTAACTGTAGGGCCAGCCGTAAAATCCACCGTCCCGCACCGACGTCATGTAATCGGGAACTAGGTCGCTGCCGAGCTCGTCGCGTTCATTGACCGCCACCCACAGCGCACCGGAGTGGGGCTCCCAGGCGAGTCCGTTGGGGTTGCGCAGACCCGATGCAAAGATGCGAGAGTGGCCGGTGGCGAGATCGAGCTCGTGAATCGCGGCGCGGCCAACTTCGTTGTTCATGCCGTTCTCGCCGACGTTGCTGTTCGATCCGACTGTCACGTAGAGATGCGAGCCATCTCGGCTCGCGATCAGATCCTTGGTCCAGTGGTGGTCAATCGGTCCCGCGGGAAGGTCGAGCACCTTGACGCCCGTGGCAGTGATCTGCGTGTCGCCGGCGGAGTACGGGAAGCGGACGATCGCATCCGTGTTCGCAACGTAAAGATCCGAGCCCACGAGCGCCATGCCGAAAGGAGAGTGCAGGCCCCGCAAAAATATGCTACGTGTCTGGGCTATGCCGTTTTCTCCGATGCCGCGCAACAGAGTGATGCGATCGGCGCTCACCATACCGGCGCCGGCAGATTTCATGACCCGCTTCGCGATCCAGCCCTTGATGCCGCTGTTCTCGTCCGGTGAGGCGGGTGCGTTGCTCTCCGCGACCAGCACGTCGCCGTTGGGCAGTACGTGCAGCCAGCGCGGATGATCGAGCCCAGTCGCATAGGCGCTCACCGCGAGTCCCGGCGCGGCGGTCGGGGTTGCGCCGGGAGGCCAGCCAACCGCAGGGGCGAATTTGACTGTCGGGATGAGTGTCGGGTGAGGATCCGGCAAGGTCGGGTGCGGCCCTATGCCAGCGCTCTCTGGCAGGGTCGCCCTGTCACCGCAGCCGGCGGCGCCCAGTACGAGCAAGCCGGCCAGCGCGAGTCGCGCAGCCCCGCAAGCGGCGAACAACACTGTAGGCGCGTGCTCCGAGGTGATTTCAGGTCGCATGTCGAAAAGGTAGATGGGCACTTTGTGCCATATTAAGGCTTGGCGGTGCGATTTCCACTGGCTACTGGCAGTGCTGCTGCAGAAACGCGAAGCTGTCGCGCCAGCACTGCAATGCCTCCTTGCGCCAGAACATGACATGAAACCCATGGGTCTCGCCCGGATAGAAGTGGGACGCGCATGGCGAGCGTAGCCGCTTTAGAGCGTCGTCCAGGCGCCGGGAGTCCGGAGCGACCGGATCGTCGAGGCCTGCGGCAATAAAGATAGGCGGCAGGCCCGGGTCCGCCTGCATCGCTTCGACCACCAACAGCGGATCGGCCAACGCGTGTTCCGGACCGGGACGCGTAGCGGATGCGCCCAGGTACGAATGCGCGGCGTCGCGCGCGATGCGCGCCGCGAGTGCCGATGCGCCGGATAGCCGATAGCGCTCGGGCATGCTGCTTTGCAGGAACCCGTAGTAGAGCAGGGCGCCACGCGGCCGCAGGCCCCGCCCAAAGAGCGGTGCAGCGAAACGCTCCGGCCGAGGCGTGCAGCACGCCAGCGTCACCGCCAGTGCCAGGTTAGCTCCGGCCGATTCGCCTGCCAGCACCATGCGGTGGCAGTCTCCGGCGAAATCCCCGACGTGGTCGGCCGCCCACAACCACGCGGCGCAGGCGTCTTCGACCGCCGCCGGAAACGGGTACCGCGGCGCCAGCCGGTAGTCGACATTGCAGACCAGATAGCCCTGTGCAGCATACGCAGTGGCGATTGCCCGATGCGATCGTTTGGAACCGATGGCGAACGCGCCGCCGTGCAGGTAGATAACCACGGGATACGGTCCCGGAGCAGCAGGCGCCAGGATGTCCAGTCGCAGCGACACGCCGCCGTGACGAGCATATTCAAGATCCTTAATCAGCCGGCAGGCTGCCATCCGGTGCCGCATCCGCGGCAGCAGATCAACCAGCCTGGCCGCGGCGTGCATGCCGGCGTCCAGCGCGATGCGGCGTATAGGTTGACGAGCGGCGATCATGTCCCGCCAGCGCTGCATGCGGCTACTCTGTAGATTGCGAAGAGTGGTGCCAGACGAATCACCCTACCATGTCGACGGGAGGCCGGAATGCGGGTCGACCACATGCGCGCCGCAGGCGACGCGAGGGACCAGGCTGCTGCGCGGTAGCGTCTGCGAATTTAGATTGCCTTGTCGCACGGGCAAAGCGCTCGCCGCACGATTATCTCCGACAGCAGGAGCACCATCTTACCGAGGTTCCGGGGCGGCTAGGACAACCGCGTCGGCGACGCATTCAAAGAGGAGAATCTTATGGTCCGTGTCACATAATAGGCCGACGGTGCCCTTTCAAGCGACCGTCGGCCGTTGCGGAGCCCGTTCGTCAATGACCGAGGGTAGAGGGTTATTCGCGCTATTTCGCGGTCAGGGTGTCGCGCAGAAAACTCACGACCTTGCCCAGCGAGTCATTCGCGGCGTCGGCATTCCAGGCCGTATGGGATCTGTGGCCGATGGCCACAGGATCCCAGTGATCCTCGGGCGGAGCCTTGTGATTGAACGCGTGCGACGCGCCGGCGTACTCCACGGTCGTGACCGCAAAGTTGGCCTTCTCCTGGAGCAGGCGCTTGAAGGCGGGAACGCTGGTTCCTAGCGCAGGCGCCGAGGGCGGATCGCGGCCGACTGAAGCACGGGCAATCCGTTTCCTCATTCGAGGTATGCGCGCGCACCGGGGCTAATCCGCCGAACGCCCGAGCAATCGCACCAGGCGGCCTACCCGTGTCAGAAGTACTTGCGAAGCTGAATGTAGACCTGCGTCGCCGGCGTCAGCAAGGTTTGGCTCCCTGGCGCCAGCGGTGCGCCACCAAACTCGCTGCCCGCAGGCCCTATCGGCACCTGAACGCCGCCGATCACGTTGAGGTTGTCGCTGAGGGAGTAGGTTGCGGCAACGAGCGCGAACAGACTTCCGTCGTCCAGGTCGACAAGGAGCGTCGGGCTCACGTTCAGTAGCGGGTTCACTTCAAGAGTGAGTCCGGCGGCCAGATAGTTACGCCGCGTGTCGAACAGCTGGCCCCGCGCTAGACGGTCGGCCAGCTCCGGTGGTAGCGATGCGAGCGTGTAGGTGCCGCCGCCGACACCGAATCCGTTGTGAAAGTACTCAAGGAAGATCGTCGCGTTACGACCCGCCATCGTAACCGCATCGCTGACATTGCCGAGTGCCGAAAGGCGTGTGGGTCCACCGTTGATGACCGTCGGCACGACCTCAATATTCCACGTCGCCCCTCCCAGCGCGCCGTTTACGCCCATCGCACCGACCCAGTCGCCGTGATCGCGAGCGAGGAGCCAGGTGGTCTGGTGGCCGAACAGGATGGTATGAAGGTGGATGGCAGCCGAGCTTGCATCGGAAGACGGTGGCACTCCCGCGCGCTCCGGGCGGGGCACGACGATGAATTGCAGGTCCGATCCGTCGCTGTATAGCCATTGCGTATAGACCATGTCCGTACCGGGCTTGTATTCGGTATCGGTCGCGGTCGGCGAGAACGGATCGAACAGGTCCATCGGTCGAAAGACAAGCCCGCTGCCCCAGGTCAGTGCCTGGCGTCCGACGCGAATGACTAAATCTGGTGTCGTATATGTCACGGCCAGGCGATCGATACGTTGGGTCCCGAGGATCTGTCCATGGTCGGTGAACGTCTGCGTCAGGTTGAACCACGTCGCGGGCGGCGCGGGCAGGAGATCCGCCTCGATGCGCTCAAGACGAACATTGACTCCATCCTCGACGGTCACCACGTCCTGAAGCGAAAAGCTCCAGCGGTCCAGAGTCGGTTCCCAGCTCAGCCGTAAGTTGGTCAGCAGGTCGCTGCTATCAGGTGATCCGACGGACGCGTAGATACTGTCGCTGGGAGCAAACAGGCCGGCTTGCTGCAACTCGAAGCGCCCGTGGATACCATCCGGGTCCGCGCGTCCAAGGGACGGCGCGAGCCCGCAGGCGAGCGCCAGCGCGACCACGCGGATACCGCGTCTAGGCCGCAATCGGCGTGTCCCGCCTCTCATCGGCCGTGATCCTTCCGTCGATCATCTCGATCTGGCGCCGTGAGTGAGCGATAACCCGGGCGTCGTGTGTGGCAATCAGGAACGTAATGCCCGATGCGGCGTTGAGGCGCCCCATGAGGGCGATCAGTTCGTCCGCATTCTTGGAGTCCAGATTCGCGGTCGGCTCATCGGCCAGAACGATCGATGGTTTGGGTGCCAGCGCGCGCGCCACTGCGACCCGTTGCTGTTGTCCGCCCGACAGCCGCGACGGTCGTCGGGCCTCCAGGCCTTCAAGGCCGACCTCGCGCAAGACTTCCCTGGCCCGCACTTCTCGCTCGCGCCGCGGGACATTGAGCAGTCGCAGGATGAATTCGACGTTTTCCAGTGCCGAGAGCACCGGGATCAGGCTGTAGCTCTGAAATACAAAACCAATCCGGTGCAGGCGCAGGTCCGCGAGGCGATTTATCTCCATCGAACCAATCGATTCGCCGTCGACCGCGATCTCCCCGGCCGACGGGCGATCGAGACCCCCGATGAGGCTGAGCAGCGTCGTCTTGCCGGAGCCCGAAGGTCCTGCGAGTGTCGCGAAGTCGCCGGATTCGACGTCGAGATCGATGCCCCGAAGTGCCGGAACCGCCACCGCCCCTTGGCTGTAGGTCTTCTCGACACCGTGGCATTGGATGATCGCGTTCATCGAGTGTCTCCCAATCAGCCTTGACTCATGGCGGTCGCAGGGTTGGTGTGTGCCGCGGTGCGCGCGGGCCAAAGTCCGGCGCCGATGCCGAGCAGCCACACAATCAGACTGAAGCGTACGGCATCACCTGGATCAAGGTGTGGGTGGAGCACGCGGCCGGCGCCGTATAGTTCCGCACCGGCCGCCAGGAATCCCAGATCGAGCCCATTGCGGAACGGCGCGAGCGTGACCAGCATCAGACCGACGCCTGCGATTACGCCGATACCGATCAGGAGCGCGGATTCCAGCGTCACCTGGAACAGGATCAGGCCGGGCCGCATGCCGAGCGCCTGCAGCAGGCCGAACTCGCGAGTGCGCTCGAATACGGCCATCAGCTGCGTATTGACGATGCCGATAGCCATGAGCACGAACATGACGATGAGCCATACGAAGATGTACGACTGTGAGAACGTTTCCATGGTGTAGGCCAGTGGCGCCAGCACCGTCCAAGGCTCGATGTCGAGCGCAGGCGCAGCCCGCCGAAGCGCACCGACGGCATCGTTCAGCGCGAGACCTTTCGCGCCGTTGAAGCTAATCTCTGAGACGTCATCGCCCATGCCGAGGAGCGACTGCGCCGTGCGCAGGCCCGTGAAGGCAAATTGGTCCTGCGCAGGCACGCTGCCACCGAATAGGCCCACCACCGTGAAGCTGGCCTCGGCGAGGTGGCCGTCATTAGCCTGCGCCATCACGATCACCCGCTTACCGATCCGGGTTATCAAGCGATCGGCAAGGTCGCGGCCGATGACGATGTTGGCGTCGCGGCCGTCGGTCAAATAGCGCCCCGCAACGATCTCGAACGGCACATCGGATACGCCCGGCTCTCTCTCCGGGGACACGCCAAGCAGCGTGATGGCCCGGGTTCGGTATTCGCTCTGCACCACCGCGGGGACGCGCACACGTGCGGCCCAGCGTCCCACCAGTGGAGAATTGAGGGCGGCCTGCAGGGCACCGTCCGGCCACGGTATACGCAACGTCACGTTGGGATCGTCGAGATAGCCCATCGCGTGAATCTGGCCTTCGCCCGTCAGCAGCCGGAGCTGGGCCTCGCGGCTGCTAGTAGCCCACGCTTGCAACATCACGTCGAATACCAGTATCGACCAGACGCCCACCGTCACGACCAGTAGCGTAATGATCGTACGTCGCGGGTTACGCCACAGATTGCGCCAAGCGATCGGCAGAAGCAGCATCAGGCGCCCCATCACGGCGATCTCATCGCGGAGGCCGCGGTCAGATGCATCACGCGCAGATAAGGCACGACGCCGCCGATCACAACCGATAGCAGGATTGCGCCCGGCCCGATAAACGCGCTGAGAGGGGTAAGCGTGGGATACAGCTGGGGCGGCAGGCCGAACTGCGCCAGGAGATCCCCCATGCCGGGAAACAGTATTCCGCGGTACTCGAACCACGCCGTAATGGCCGCACCGATGGCGAGCCCGATCGCACAGCCGGCAAGCGCCAGCGCAAGTAGCTCGAGCCAGACCATCCCGCCTATGAGGCGCGGCTGCATTCCCACGGCAAGCAGCATCCCGAACTCCCGGGTGCGTTCGAGCACCGACATCAGCAATGTATTGAGTATGATGAAGGCGACGACCGCGACGAGCGTCAGGTAGAGGAGTGCGGTGGTCGCGTACTTGAGCGTGAGCGCGTCGCGCAGGGCCGGCTCCAGGGCTCCCCAGTCCAGTAGCGACACTCCATTCCGTCGTGCCAGCGACCCGAGGGCCGGCAGCGCGCGATTGACGGCGCCGAGAGAAGCACCAACGAGCGCGATGGTACTGACACGGCCGGTCATTGCGAACGTGTCCTGTGCGCGCGACAACGGCATTTCGAGTATCGAACGATCGAGCTCAGGGATACCGCTGTGATAGATACCGACCACCCGTAACACGTCGGCCGCAACCGATCCGTCGCGGGCCGCGCCGAGAAGCGTAACTTTGCCACCCACCGCGAGTTGCAGGTTGCGCGCAAGACTCGCGCCCAGCACGGCGGCGTCTCCGTCGGTGGCATCGAGATACCGTCCATTGCGGATCATCGACGCAATCGAGGAGGCCTTGCGCTCTGGCGCCGGGTCGACGCCAACCACGGATGCCCCAAAGCTGCGCTCCCCATTGGCGAGAATCGCGAAGCCGTTGAGCCGCGGTGCGGCCGTCGTCACGCCCTGGATGCTGATGGCATCCGCGAGCAGCACTTCCGGATGCGCGATCGTTCGGTCGAGCCCGGGATCGGCAGCGTAGCCGTCGGGCTGGAACTGGGCGTAACCGTCGACGATTCGCAGCGTGCTTTCTTTCATCGTGGCGTAGACGCCGAGCTGGAACGACAACATGAATACCAGCAATGCCGCGGCGATCGCCATGCTGAGCAGACTCAGGAGCGTGCGTTGCGGTCGTCGCCAGAGGTTTCGCCAGGCGAGTGCCAGGAGCATCCTATTGTCTCGGGTTCTGGAGATTCGAGAGCGTGAAGAAGTATTCTGGAACGCTGACGTTGAATCGGCCGTCAGACGTGTCGATACGGGTCCATTGGTCGGGGGCATCCAGAGGATGCATCGTCATGGTGACGGGGTAGGGGCGGCCGTCCAGCGTCGCAATCCTGTCCGTCTGCATTCGGCGCGCGGGCTTCAGATCCTGATCGAAGAACGTTTCCTCGGTCACGACGTAATCGTCGCGGATCGTCAGCGCGACCTTCCCCCACACGACCGGCGCACCCGGCTTCGGAATTGCTTCAATTGTCCATACGGTGTGGCCACCCGCCTGATCCGTCGCCAGTAGGCGGTGCGTGTACTCGGTGATGATGTCGTCGGATTTGGCGAGATCATTGTATGAGAAGTCCGACCCCATCCAGGACTGGCTCATCATGCTCGCCGGCAGCTTGATGACCGCATTTAGCTTCGGATTGAAGACCCAGGTGTCGCGGCCGAGCTTCAACGTCGCGTTGCCGGCGTCTTTTGCGGGGGCGACGAAACGCACCAGCGCGTCGTCCTGCCCGCGCGTCCACGCCCTCAGGTCGAGATGACGCTCCCAATCCGTGCGGTGGACGGTCATCGCCACGGAAGTCGAAGAACTCCCCGCCCGGTAGTTGTCGAACGCCTGCTTGAGGATCGCATCCGCGTCCGGCACAGCGGCGACCAAGGCCTGTGTGACCGCGACGACGGCGATGACGGCCATCGCGAAGTGTGGCCGACTGTCAGCGCTTCGGCCTGCGGCGTCACTCACTTGGCGTGATATCTCGATTTCGCGCGCCCCTGCCGCGGGTACCTCTCCCATAGCCCCTGCGCCGGCCCTCGCCAACCGCGTTCACTCCTCCAACGTCGCTCAACCGTGGATCCGGCACTTCCGCTCCTAGGTCTGCAACACCCAGGCCTGTCCGGCGAAGGTCTAACTCATTGACGGAGCAGGGGTTTCCTGCGTCCGCGTATCACGTGCCGCGTCGGTGCTGTGACGCCACCAGCCGCCCGAGGTTCTCCCTGCTGACATACAGCGTCAAGGCTTCGGTATTCACTGCGCCTCTGCCTGACAGAAGCCTGCATCGGGCGTTCGCCGCGCCTCACCCCGCCCAAGCGCTCACCCTCGGGAACCGTCCGCGGCGGATGGTTCAGTATCAGAACGCCGGGAGTCTCAACCGCCTTCTCCCGCAGCCGCGTCGCCGGTCGTGTCCTCATCCACTGGGTGCGGAGTATGGCTCGTGCGTACTGCGAAATTCGGGCCTCACCTCGCAGCGATCAACCCGAGCCATCAAGCTTGGGTACCGCGTCGGCAGGTCATCTGGCCTCTGTGATTCACGAAGGAAAGTGACGGCGCAGCTGACTGTAATGTCGGCTTGGCTGATCTTGTCCCCAACGAGCCACTGTCGCTCGGCGCAAGCCGCACATAAGCGCTCGAGTTCCGCGAGGGCGCCGTACATCTGCAAGCGACAGCGTTCCACCCACGGCTCATAGCGTTTGTCGGCGGGTCGGAACGCGCGCTCGTAGAGTTGCTCGCGCCCCTTCTCGGCGGCCCCGATGGCTATCGAGATTAGGGTCAGCGCCGCTCGACGATTTCTTCCCGTGGGAGGCAACAGAGCGCGCTCCCGGCCAACGAAATCGTCCAGATAATCCAAGATCGCACCGGATTCCGACAACGCGTCGCCGTCGTCAAGCACCAGCGTTGGCACGCGCCCGAGCGGGTTGTGCCGGCGGATGCGATCGAAATCCTTGCCTACCGACCAGTTGGCATGTTTGAAATCAATGCCAAGCAGTTTCATGCTGATGGCTACGCGACGTACGAATGGCGAATCGAACATTCCGATCAGCAGCATCGCTTGCTCCAAATGCATCTCGCAAGTACCCGGCGTCGCAATCGCTGGGCTACCACGGCTCTATCACGCGGTCGTCTGGCGGTAATCAGGCACAAGCTCACCCTGCCGACCCGGTACTGGTCGACCGAGTGTTTACTTCAGCGCTGCAATGTGCCGCACCTTGTGATCGCACCTGAGCTCCGTGCACACCAGCATCCGCTGCAGTCCTACCAGGGTCAAGCGCCGAGCCTAAGAAGACGCCGACGGTGGTTGCATCGGAACCAGAACGCCGCGAGATCCAACCGGCCTGTCGCGCCGGCCGATTACGGGCCTTTCGACCACCTTTGGCGCCGTTGGTGCAGAGTTGCTAACGATCATAGTGCCTGATGTCCGGTAACAACGCGGCCAGCAGGCCAATGGCGGGCATGTACGCGCATACCGCGTAGACCGCGTCGATTCCGAACCTGTCGGCGAGCACACCAAGCGCGCCAGCGCCGATTCCGCCGACACCAAACGCGACGCCAAAAAACAGACCGGAGATCATTCCGACGCGCCCGGGAATGAGCTCCTGCGCAAGCACAACGATCGCCGGGAAGGCCGATGCCAGAACTAGACCGATGGCGACGGCCAGTGGGCCCGTCCAAAAGAGGCTGGCGTGCGGAAGCAGCAGCGTGAACGGCAGTACGCCCAGAATCGAGAACCAGATCGTTCGCTTGCGCCCGAAACGGTCACCGAATGGTCCGCCAAGGACCGTTCCAAGCGCGGTGGCGGCGAGAAAGATGAAAAGGTAAAGCTGCGCACTGCGGACGGAGATTCCGAATCGCTGAATCAGATAGAACGTGAAATAGCTCGTCAGGCTTGTTAGGTAAATGTATTTCGAGAATATCAGCGCGACCAGGACCG
>Ga0181521_10008115_pt1 | contig 10873 bp, 10 predicted proteins | sample PEATcosm2014_Bin_32_FD_119764 | JGI IMG/M metagenome (GOLD analysis project Ga0181521, IMG submission 119764) | Peatland microbial communities from MTU Mesocosm Facility, Houghton, MI, USA - PEATcosm2014_Bin02_60_metaG | ecosystem: Environmental > Terrestrial > Soil > Wetlands > Peat | place... | reverse complement strand
TTCGTCGGTTATGCGATGGGTTACGGTCTCGACATGCTGTTCCACACGACATGGATTCGATACGTTTTCCTTCTCATCGGGAGTTTGGCCGGATTCATCGAATTGATTCGCGAGCTCAACAAGGACACGTAAGTGGCAGTCGATTTGGACAAAGGAATTACTCGTGTGCCTCCGCTGATCGCCGTGCTTGGCCTGGTCGGATCGGGCGTGGCCTGGAGTATCGGAGGCCTTTTGTACGCGGTCTCGTTCCTCGCGGGCGCGGCGGCAGCTTACCTGAACTTCCGGCTGCTCGAGCGTTTTGTAAATCGCCTCGGCAGGCTCGTGGCCGCGGAGCCCGCGAATCCGCCGAAAGCGTCCGGGATCAAGCTGTTTCTCCAGTTCGCTTTGTTCGTCCTGGGGGCCTTTGTTATACTCCGATTATCCGGATTCAATGTTGTGGTGGCGCTCTGCGGGTTGCTCGTGTGCCCGGCCGCTGTGATGTTGGAAATCCTCTACGAACTATTCACTTATGGTCACTCATGAAGCCTGGCTGACGAAGCTGTTCAACGAGTACTTCGCCGGTTTTGCAAACTGGCTGCTCGCATTATTCAACCTCAAAGCGGAGAATCCCGCTGAACCGTGGGCCGATTTCATGGTGATGCAGATTCTGGTCGCGGTAATCCTCATCCTGATGTTTGCTTTCCTTCGCAGCCGTTTGTCGGTGGCGAAGCCGGGTGGAATGCAGCAGGTATTCGAGATGATCCACGGGTTTGTCTCGGAGGAAGCGGAGGGGCAGATCGGACACGACCACCATCGCCACGTCGTACTGCTTGAAACCCTGTTTGTCTTCCTGATTTTTTGCAACCTGATCGGCATCATACCCGGGTTCGTGAGCCCGACGCAGGTGATCTATGTGCCAGTGGGCTGCGCGCTGATCGCTTTCGTTTACTTCAACTGGGTGGGCATACAGAAGCAAGGTTTCGGGTATGTTAAGCATTTTGTCGGCCCCATCTGGTGGTTGGCGCCGCTCATGATTCCGATCGAAATCATCGGTACGCTGGCGAGGCTGCTCTCGCTTTCGGTCCGTCTGTTTGCCAATATGTATGCCGGCGAGCAGGTGACGCTGGTCTTCCTGAGCCTGACTTATCTGATCGCCCCCGCCATATTCATGGGGCTGCATGTCTTTGTGGGACTGCTGCAGGCTTATATATTCGTGCTGCTGACGATGATTTACGTCGCCGGCGCCGTTGCCGAGGAGCATTAATTGTTTGAGCCGCGCACAACGGACCCTTCGGCCTGTGCGCTCATATTGTTTGAACCGCGCACAACGGACCCTTCGGCCTGTGCGCTCATTACTACAACCGGCTTTATGCCGTTTTCCGCGTGAGGCGTCCGGCCCCCAGGTCTGGAACGCAACCACCTCCGGGAAACGATTTTATCGACTGAAGGAGCAACACCAATGAAGACGAAGTTCTTTTTGCTTACGATTGCGCTGATGTTCTGCGCAATCCCGATGTTCGCCCAGGGCGGCGCATCCGCCGGGGCCGGCGGCGGCAACATCTGGGTTCCCGTGACCGCTGGTTTAGCGATGGCGATCGCATCGGGACTCTGCGCACTGGGTATGGGCAATTCCGTGAATGGGGCGTGCCAAGGCATCGCGCGCAACCCAGCCGCGTTTCCGCTGATCCGTTTCGCGTTGATATTCGGTATGGCTCTGATCGAATCCCTCGCGCTGTACGTGCTTGTCATCATCTTCGTGAAGGTTGTTTAGATCCCGCCTGACGACTTGTGGACGGGATGCGCGAGCATCCCGTTCCTTCGAAACTCCACGGAGCGTAGGCGGCGTGGAATCAACGAGATGATTCTTGGCGGTTGTGGGGTTCACCTCGCGGCGAAAGGCGGAAATCCGTTGTGCCAACGCACAATGCTCAGCGTCCGGACCAGTTCACCGCCGGAAAAGAAGCTCCAGAATGGCGTCGGCCTCCTGTCGCGCTTCCCGGCACTGCCAACATAACCGCTCTCTCGCCACGTTTCATCCCCCGTTGTGGCTATGCCGCAATGTTGGTTCACGCCGAATTTCACTTTTAATCTTCTTTTAGAATCTTAAACTTCCAGATCGATGAGACGCGATTGAATCACCGGGGGGTGTATGGATGATGCATGCAAAGACATTCCGGATCCGTAGCGCACGAACAACATGAAAAACTTCAGGAAAAGCTGATCCGCCTCCGGGCCAATCGCCGGGGATGCCCTGTCGACCTGCGGATACACTACGAAATCAGTCGCGAAGACGGATGCGACACCTACCGAATTATTACTGTTGACGAAGTTGACTAGGGTACTATTACCGATTGATTACTGAGGAGAATGCGAATACAGTTAGAAGATCATCTTGGAACAACGACGTACACAGCGGTACAAGCTCCAACTGCCCCTGCAAATTGTCCAGTTGGGCGATCAGCGGGTGAACCGCACGGAGAAGACGCGCGACATCAGCTCCGGCGGCGTCTGTTTTTTGTCTCCAACGAATTTTGAGGTGGGCGGGCGCATTGAGTACCTGATAACGCTGTCTGGCAGCAATCCCGCGGTGCGAATCCGGTGCTTGGGCAAGGTACTGCGCAGCCACCAGCCGCCGGCTGAGGAAGATAGTGCCCAATTCGAAATTGCCGTCACCATGGAACGCTATCAGTTTGTCCGCGCGGACGAACTTGAGTCCGTGGGCGCATCGGCTTAAATCGAGTTACCGCCTGCCGCGGCATAATTATCGCGGATCATTGCGCAGCCCGCCCGGCTCGCGCGATAATATTAGCATAACTGGTCAGTTCGAGAGCGTGCTCCGGGTGTTGCTAAATAACGGGCCGCGTGATCGCACAGAAGAAGGAGACCCGCTTTGAAGCGAGCTGGATCGGACGACACACTTCGATGTTCCTTCTGCCACAAAAGCCAGGATGTTGTCGGCAAGCTGATTTCTTCGCCGAGCGATTATCCGCGTGCCTATATCTGCGATGAATGCATCGCGGTTTGCAACTCGATTCTCGAGGACGACAAGCCGGAGCCTGCCGCGGCTGGTCCGCACAAGATCCCGAAGCCATTGGAGATAAAAGATTTTCTGGACCAATACGTGATTGGTCAGGAGCCCACGAAGCGGAAGCTGGCGGTTGCCGTGTACAACCATTCCAAACGCATCCACATGAACCGGATGCGGAACTCGGAGATTGAACTCGCCAAATCGAACATCCTGCTGATCGGGCCCACGGGAACGGGCAAGACGCTGATGGCGCAGACTCTGGCGAAGATCCTCGACGTGCCTTTCGCCATCGTCGACGCCACCACGCTGACCGAAGCCGGTTACGTGGGCGAGGATGTAGAAAACATCATCCTGAAGCTTCTGCAGGCCGCGGATGGAGACGTACAGCGCTGCCAGCAGGGCATCATTTACATAGACGAAATCGACAAGATCTGCCGGAAGGACGAGAACCCGTCCATCACGCGCGACGTTTCTGGCGAGGGAGTGCAGCAGGCGCTGCTCAAGATTCTGGAGGGGACGATAGCGAATGTTCCGCCGCAGGGCGGCCGCAAACACCCGCATCAGGAATTCACGCCGATCGACACGACGAATATTCTGTTCATCTGCGGCGGCGCTTTCGTGGGCTTGGAAAAAATTGTGGGCAGGCGCGTAGGCAAGAAGTCCATCGGCTTCATGGCCGATGACAACAGCCGCGATCAGAGCAAGACAGGCGATGCGGCGAAGACCGGCGAACCGGCGAAGACGGTCGGCATCAGCGACCGGCGCGATGTCGATCTTCTGCGGATGCTGCAACCGCACGACCTGATCAAATACGGCTTCATCCCGGAATTCATTGGCCGGATGCCGGTGGTCGCGACGCTGGAGGATCTGGACAAATCCGCGCTGATCCAGATTCTGACCAAACCGAAGAACGCCATTATCAAGCAGTATCAAAGGTTGTTTGAGTATGAGAATGTGCGGCTGCGGTTCTCGGAAGACGCCCTGGATGCGATTGCGACGCTCGCGATGGAGCGAAAGGTCGGGGCGCGCGGGCTGCGCATGATCCTCGAAGACCTGATGCTCGATCTGATGTACTTCCTGCCGTCGTACAAGAAGGTGAAGGAATTTCAGGTCACGCGCGAGATGGTTATCACGCAGAAGATCAGCGTCACGCTTCTTGAAAAAGCGGGGTAAACGCTCCGCGCTCAGTTCGCCCGAGTTACGCCCGGACGAGTGCGCGGGAGGGAGAGTCGGATACTGAGGTGATCTTGGTATGCCCGGCGACCCGGACTCGTTCGCTCCGCGAGCTCCAAGACCTGCGGGCAACGGATATGTTCTCACAAAGGCGGACTGGCTCTCTCCCGTGACGAAGCTGCTGGCCTCTTCCGGAACCACAGTGGGAACGTACCCAGCGGGGAGTTCCCCCGATAGCTTGGTCTTCGACGGCGCTAATATCTGGGTGACGAATTACCAAAACCGCAGCGTGACAAAGCTATTGGCCTCCAGCGGAGCGGTAGTCGGCACGTATCCCGTGGGAGTATACCCCGACGGCATCGCCTTCGACGGAGCCAATATCTGGGTGGCGAATCAGAACGACGGCACCGTGACGAAGTTGCTGGCATCCACCGGAGCCACCGTGGGTACTTACCCCGTGGGAACAAGTCCCCAAGGCGTAACTTTCGGCGGAGCCAGCGTCTGGGTGGCGAATGGTGCCAGCAACAGCGTGACGAAGATTAGCCCGCCGCCCCCCCAAATTTCGCCAGATGGTATCGTTCCCCTTGACAGCACCGGAGGCACCATTCAACCCGGCGAATGGGTATCGATTTGGGGCAGCAATCTGGCAAGCGGAACCGCCGTTTGGGGCGGCAACTTTCCCACTTCGCTGGACGGCGTCAGCGTAAAAATCAATGGCAAGGCAGCGTATCTCTCCCTCGTCAGTCCCGGGCAGATCAATTTGCAGGCGCCGGACGATAGTACGACCGGCTCGGTGCCTGTGGTCGTTACCAGCGCCAACGGCAGTGCCACCTCGACCGTGACTCTGGGCCAGTTTGCGCCGTCGTTCGCCCTGCTCGATGCACAGCATGTGGCGGGAGTCATTCCCAGGTCCGACGGCTCTGGTGCCTATGGCGGAGGAACCTACGACATCCTTGGCCCGACCGGAAGTTCCCTTGGTTATCCCACGTTGGCCGCGAAGGCAGGCGACTCCGTTGAACTGTTCGGCGTCGGGTTTGGACCAACCACTCCGCCAGTGCCCGCCGGACAAGCATTTTCCGGTACGGCCGCCACGACGAACACCGTGCTGCTTCTTATCGGCGGCTCAACCGTTGCCCCGTTTTTCGCCGGTTTGAGTTCGGCAGGGCTCTATCAGATCAACGTGACGGTTCCGGCGGGCCTCGGGACGGGTGACGTGCCGCTCACGGCGAGTGTCGGGGGCGCGCAGACCCAATCTGGCGTGGTGATCTCCCTTGTCGGCGCGCAGCCGACCGGCTTTACTGGCTATTGGACCTTTACCGCCCAGTCAAGCGTTTACGGATTTCAGTCGGGAGCTTCCGGGCAACTGACACAGAACGGAAACAACATCTCGGGTCAGTTGAGTTTGAGCGGCACTCCCTGTGCAACTTCGGCCGCCGTAAGCGGAACGGTTTCCGGGAGTTCGTTGTCAATGAGTCTCAACGAAAACGGTCAGCTTGTGTCCTTCTCAGGAAGCGTCTCCAGTGACGGCAATTCTGCCAGTGGCACCTACGTTGCACCATCGGGAGGTTGCACGAACGGCGACTCGGGTACATGGGCGGGAACGCGCCACTGACAAGCGCACTGAAGCATTTGCAGTGGGTAACAGGCTGGTAAACGGGGTCCCGCCAAGGATGCTATCTTGTAGCGATGTGGTCCGCCCTGCTCAGGATTCTTGAACTGCTGATTAAGGCTGTGCACCCCGAGATCACGCCTGATCAGTTGCGCCGGTCTCTGGCAAAAGACCTGGCGAAGATCTACATGGAGGTTGATGAGATTGTCAATCGGGGCAGGGAGTTTTTGTCCTTTTTCGACGCTGACAGCCTGGTAGTAAACGACGTCAAGATTGATATTCTCCTTGCCCAGCAAGACGCACTGCACAGCGTCAGGGATCATCTGGAGCGCGTTGCCCCTTTACTCGCAATCCAGCTTCCGCCTCAAACAGCAACCCTTAATCTCCTCATCGAGGGCAAGTGGCAACAGATCATGTTCCTGCTCAATTGGTTTCTCTACGACGCGCCCGATCGAACCCGCGTACCATTGCTGGATACTCACGTCCCGCCGGGGTATCTCGCAAGGCTTGTTCATCTTGACGGGCCGCTGCCTGAAAGCGAACGAGACGTGCGCGATCTCTGGATACAGCCGTTGGCCCATGAGGACTGGTCAGCGGAATCGAGGTCGCTCCTCATAGCCACGCCGGAGGATTTGGTCGAGGCACGGGATACTCTGAACAGGATCGCTGCAATCGCAGGGGATTTAAGGCAATTCCTGGTGGAGAGGCTCAACGTAGAGGACCTTTTTTGAGGATTTTGTCGCCAACGTTCGCCACGGGGGAGGCTCCATCGGGATCATTCGTCGTCGCATTCGCTGGCGACGGCAAGCGGCGGTTTGCCCGAAGCGACGCGGGCGAAACTTGTAATACCGCCATTCCCGTTCACGTCCCTCGAAAATAAATCCAATCCGTGCGACACCCCAGCCCCAATTGCGCCCCGTTCCGGGCTCTCACCGCGAGCTTCGCGCGGGAGCGTGACCCTCTATGCCGGGCGCTTGCCGGGCGACGCCCAGCACCCGAATCAAGTTTCAGCACAACAAACCAACCGAGGAATGTTTCGGCGCTATGATTGGATCTGAAGGGCCATGCCGTCGAGCCAAGACGGTTGTCTTGGCCGCGACGTGCGGCGTGGCACGCGAAGGAGAACATTATGAACAATCAACAGCAGCGGGGCCAAACGCCCAGCCGGACAGACCTACACCCTTTGCCCGGCACTGGCGAAGCGAAGGCAGGCGGGTGTACGTGCCCACCGCCGACAGCTGGAGCTGACGGAAAGATGTACTATGCGTTTGATCGCGGCTGTCGCATTCCAAACCACCGTTCGTAACGAACTTGGGTCAGAAAATGTACCAATCATTGAGAGACACCTGCACACCTCTAAGGACGTCTCTGTTGGAGATCAGCGAAAGAGCGGAATCCTCGGGCCATGTATACATCGGTGGGGGGCGACTCATCTGACTTTGGAAAAAATTCAGCTCGGGCCCGTACGCCGGATTGAAGGGTGGCACGCAGCCGCCATTTGCGCCCATTCTGGCGGAACGCGATAAATCCCGGGAGCGCCCTCGCATTTGATGAAGTTCCGTCGGTAGGGAGCGGCGGACGGCTTATCTTCTTCCAGAAAGGCCGCGCCGTACGCACTCGGGCAATAGAGCCATGGCAAGAATCGCCATATGTTGCCATAGTAAACTTGAGATTGAGGCTCCACCAATGCAGACGATGAACATCTCGCTTCCCGATCAGCTTAAAGAATTCGTCGATCGTCAAGTTGGCTCCGGGCGCTACAGTACTGTCAGCGAGTACGTCCGCGACCTGATCAGGGAAGACGAGAAGCGCACGGCACAGGAAAAACTGGAGGCGTTGTTGGTAGAGGGCATTCAGAGCAGTCAACCGACCGAGATGACCCGTCAGGATTGGGAAGACATTCGCCGTGAAGCGCTGAAGCAATTCGAATCCCGCAAATCGCGCAAGACGGCTTGATGGCGCGCGTCGTTAAGCGCGAAGCGGCGAAACGCGACCTCATCCGGCAATGGGTCTGGTATGCCGAAAACGCCACTGTTGAAATCGCGGACCGATTTCTGATGGCTGCGGACAACACCGTTGCCGATGTGGCGACCCACCCAGGCAGAGGACGACCAGTCTTCACTCGCCGGAGCGATTTGCAGGGGATGCGCCGCATTCCGGTCGGTGACGGCTTCGAAAAGTTTCTTCTGTTTTATTTCCCGACGCCGGAAGGGGTGGAATTGGTACGCGTACTCCACGGCGGACGGGATCTCGCTCAGATCCTGGATATCGAGCCACCATCAAAGTAAAGCCCAAATTCGGGGAGGAGACCGCTGATTCTTTGCCCGCGACGGGAGGAATCCCGTCGGCCCGCAGACTAAGTCTGTGCCACCATTTTTGTCAGGGTCAACTCAGGCGCCTCGCCGCAGAACCCCTGGGTCGTACAATGGTATTGCAACAGGAGTACTGAGCCATACGGGCGATTCGCGGGGGTGGGGCGAGTCGCTGTACCTTGTATAACCTGCCAACCAAAACCATGCTTACTTCGAAAGAAAAATCCGACACCAGACGCCTTCCGATGATGCCCATCCGGGACGTAGTCATCTTTCCGTATATGATGACGCCGTTCGTGGTGGGACGCGAATCCAGCGTGCGCGCACTGGAAGACGCGATGGCCGGCGACAAGAAGATATTCCTCGCCACACAACACGATGCGTCCACCGACGAGCCGAGCGCCAACGAGATCTTCAGCGTGGGATGCGTGGTCAACATCGTGCAGAGTCTCAAGCTGCCGGATGGAAACATCAAAGTACTGGTGGAAGGCGTGGAACGCGCCAAAGTGGTGTCGGTGACGGACGACGAAGGTTTCTTCCGCGCGGTCGTTCGCACGTTCAACTTCAAGGTCGAGGCGGGCCCGCAGCTGGAAGGCCTGACCAGCCGAGTGACCTCGCTGTTCGAGCAGTACGTCAAGCTGAGCCAGAACCTGAACTACGAAACCATGGTGGCCGCCATCCGCGTGGACGACGCGGGCAAGCTGGCGGATACGGTCGGCGCCAATCTGCAGCTCACGATCGAAGAGAAACAGGAGTTGCTCGAGATCTTCGATCCGATCGATCGGCTGACGCGCGTGGCGGAGATGCTCGATATCGAAATCGAGAAGCTCAATGTCGACCGCACGATCCAGGGGCGGGTCAAGCGCCAGATGGAGAAGGCGCAGAAAGAGTATTACCTCAACGAGAAGATCAAGGCCATCCAAAAAGAGCTGGGCCGCGGCGAGAAGAGCGAAATCGACGAGTTGAAGAAGCGCATCGAAATGTCCGGCATGACGAAGGACGGGCTGGAGAAGGCTCTGGCCGAGTTGAAACGGCTTGAGAACATGCCGCCTATGTCGGCGGAATCGACTGTTTCACGTAACTATCTCGATTGGCTTCTCGCGGTGCCGTGGAAGAAGAAGTCCAAGGAAATCCGGGAGCTCAAGTACGCCGAAGAGGTGCTTGAATCCGACCACTACGGGCTCGAGAAGATCAAAGAGCGCATTCTTGAATTCCTCGCCGTGCGGCGCATGGTGAAGAACCCGAAAGGGTCGATACTCCTTTTTGTCGGACCTCCCGGAGTGGGCAAGACATCGCTGGGCATGTCGATAGCAAAGGCTACCGGCCGTAAGTTCGTCCGCATGTCGCTCGGCGGCGTGCGCGATGAAGCGGAGATTCGCGGGCATCGGCGAACCTACATAGGGGCTTTGCCGGGCCAGATCATTCAGATGATGAAAAAAGCGGGGACAAGAAACCCGGTCTTCATGCTGGACGAGATCGACAAGATGTCAACCGATTTTCGGGGCGATCCGTCGTCGGCCCTGCTCGAGGTGCTCGATCCCGAGCAGAACTACATGTTTGTCGACCATTATCTGGACGTGGAGTACGATCTCTCGCAGGTCTTCTTTATCGCGACGGCGAACGTGCTCCACACGATTCCGCCCGCCCTTCAGGACCGTACGGAAGTGATTCGTCTTTCCGGTTATACGGAACTCGAGAAGCTGGAAATCGCCAAGCGCTTTCTGGTGAAGAAGCAGACCGAAGCCGCGGGTCTCAATGGCGAGCAGATCGAGTTCAAGGACGACGGCCTGTCGAACATGATTCAGTACTACACTCGCGAGTCCGGCGTACGCAACCTGGAGCGCGAGATCGGCAACATAGCCCGCAAGGTGGTTCGCAAGATCGTGGGTGATGGCCACAAAGAGAAGGTTGTGGTCAACGCCGACAAGATCGCCGAAATGCTGGGGCCTGCCAAGTTCCGCGATACGACAACCGACAGACATAACGAAATAGGCGCTACCACCGGTCTTGCCTGGACCGAAGTTGGCGGGCAGATCCTGACCACGGAATGCATCCTGATGGAAGGCAAAGGCAAGCTGACGGTGACCGGCAAGCTGGGCGACGTGATGCAGGAATCGGCGCAGGCGGCATTCAGCTATATCCGATCTCGCGCACTGACGCTCGGTCTGACGCGCGATTTCTACCGCAATCTCGACGTTCATCTGCATATTCCCGAGGGGGCGATTCCGAAAGACGGCCCTTCGGCGGGTATCACGATCGCGACCACGATCTGCAGCGCGCTGACGAAGATTCCCGTGCGCGGCGATCTGGCCATGACTGGGGAAATCACGCTGCGCGGCAAAGTGCTGCCGATCGGCGGATTGAAGGAGAAACTGCTGGCCGCGCACCGCCACGGCATCAATGAAGTGATCATCCCGAAGGACAATCAAAAGGACCTTCCGGACATCCCCGATTACATTCGCAATCTGATGAAGCTGCACTTTGTGGATCATATGGACGAAGTGCTGCGGATCGCGCTGGAACGCGAGCTGGTTGCGCTCCCGTTGACGCCCGCCGGCGTCGAACTTGCGGTGCAGCAGGAGATCGACCGCGCCCATTAACCGGGCAACCAGTCGTTTGGCCGTATGGACGGGCTCGTCTCCGCGATTGCGCAGCACGGGTACTCCATTCTTTTCACTTTTGTCTTTCTTGAGGTCATTGGATTACCGGTACCCGCCGCGCCAGTCCTGCTGATCGCGGGCGGCGCCAGCGCGAACGGACCGCTGCAGCCCG
>Ga0181521_10008114_pt1 | contig 10874 bp, 6 predicted proteins | sample PEATcosm2014_Bin_32_FD_119764 | JGI IMG/M metagenome (GOLD analysis project Ga0181521, IMG submission 119764) | Peatland microbial communities from MTU Mesocosm Facility, Houghton, MI, USA - PEATcosm2014_Bin02_60_metaG | ecosystem: Environmental > Terrestrial > Soil > Wetlands > Peat | place... | reverse complement strand
CTGTTCTACTTCGTTTGTGTTGGCGCAGTGGGGGCCTTCAATCTCTTCAATTCCATCCTTGCAGGTATCGCTGTTTTCATTGGCGGTTTCTCTTTCGGCCATTGGGTAACGAATAGCGATCCGGCGTTTCTCCGCATCCTCGCAAAGTCCGAACGGTACAAGCTGCGCTATGACGCCGCGAAGCAACAAGTTCCTCGCGTGGAGGTCGTGTGATGCTGCGTCTCGACAAGGTCATCAAGCCGTGGAAAGAGAGCGCGGCGCTGAACGACCACATCAACCTCTACGGCTTCTGGAATGAGACCGCCTTCCTTACCAAGAGCGGCGATCTAGGCATGGTTCTCAGTGTTCCCGGCGTGGACTACGAAAGTCTGGACCGCTCGGAACAGGAGTATGCGGTGAAGCGCTTGGAGACAGCGCTCAAAGCCTTTGGCCCAGGCTTCCATGTTTACCAATACCTCTTCAAATCCAATCGCCCGGACATACCGTTCGCAACATATGACGACCCGATTGTGGAAGCTGCTATCGACCAGCGTCGGAAGTTCTTTGAGGCGAAGCGGGACCATCTCTATCAAGTTGAAATCTTCTACTGCATCCTGCTCGACGGCGCCCGGTCGAAGACCGGCGTCGGCACGGCGCTAGCCCGCCTGTTACGCGATCCAGAAGGCGCGATTGCCGAGCTGAAGTCGCAGTTCACCAACGACAGCACGAAGAAGTTGCTGCGGACCCATATCGAGCGCGATCTTCAACGGCTCGACCAGCACGTACAAGCATTCGCTCGGCAGCTTGGGGATTTCATGCAAGTCGAGGTCTTGAATCGGCTGGGGCAATTCACGTTTTTCCGCCGCTTGCTGAATTATGACGACTGGCGTGTTGCCGGTAGGCCGCAGTCCATGCAGTTACGGCAAGCTTGGCAAACCCGTCGCCGATTGAACGATGCAGTGCACCATGCGTCAGAAAAATAAGATGATTCCGGGACTTCGCAGGATCACCAAGGAGTCGCAGGAACTCTACCCCTGACTCTGCGGGCGCGGCGCGAAACCGACCGTGAAGCGAGTCTGTTAGGCATTTTTGCGTGAATACATTCCAATCGCTTGGCCATTTCGCCCGGAGGCTGGGTGGAGACATCACGACAATCGGCCCTTGATCCGGACGTTCGAGCAGGATCGATATGGCGACTGCCATTGCCACAAACGTCTTGCCCATGCCTACTTCGTCCGCGAGAATCACGCCAGGCTGTCGTCCAAGTCTGGCAAGCACCTCTGCGGCTGCATATTCCTGACGGTGGCCATCTTCCCTTGAAATGCGATCATTGCACAGGTGTATGTGAGAACTGGCGTATGTTGCGAAAGTCATCGCCCGAGTGCCTCCGCAAAAGCTTCGATGGCGTACTCGTCGAGCATTCTGGTGTCGGACTGAGATGGAAGTGCGAGAGCCTTGGCCTCAAGTTCGAGCACCGCCAACAACAACAGGTCGACGATTGTAGTGACGCTTAGACCTCCGGAGGCCCCGCGCTCAGGCCTGACGCGCTTTAATGCCAGGGCCAGTTCCGCCAGATAGAACTTTGCCTCTCCCGGGAGACTTGCTTCGCGAACGAAGGCGTCTGCAAGGGTTATCGGTCCGATAGCACCGCGCAAACGCCATTCGAAGGCATCCGTTGTCAGTGCCGGACGTTCAAGTCGCTCCGTTCGAGAGCTGCTGCGACCCGCTTAGTGCGGCGCAACAGAAAAGCCTGTGAATCAAGACGCGTGAGAGGATCCAGATTGACATCAATGCGTGGCGTCACGATTCGCTTCTTGAGCACGTGTACCACCGCATCGGCCAGCGGACGAGTGGATGACAATATCTCCAGCAGTTCCTCAAGCGTAAGGTCTCTGAGGGCTTCCGGTGGAGGCAAGGCACTGGGATTAGAGACATTGACCGGCCAGTTAGCTACGGCGGTTTCGTCGTCGTGCACCCAGGATACTTCGAGTACAAATGGCACCGACTGTCCCATCCACTCGATAACGTGCTGGCCGGGACCGCTTCCCAACGTGGTGCCTAGCAATTCATATCCATTTGGTATCCTGATGCTCCACGATTGAGGCAGGTCAGGAGTCAGCGAGATCCTCAGGCTGGGATTTTTTCCCGGTTCGAAGATGGCGTCCTGAAAGCACGCGGGTAGTGGCAGCGTGTCGCTGCCCCCTTCGAGTTCTTCCGGTTCTGGATCCCAAATCAGCTTCGGCGAATCAAGATCTACTTCGTGATCGTTTCTGTCGGGCCAAAGTCTCTCGAAGCGCTGGAACTGTGGATCGGATGTCTTAATTCGGTAAACAAGATTCGCTTCGAAGTTCCCATGTCCCGGAACGGCCCCTAGACCGGCAGCTGTGAAGTTGCTTGAACCGGCCAGCAGCATGTGCCAGTGATCGTTTTCCAGTCGCAGCAGTTTGGCATGTACATAGCGCACTTCTTCCTGCTGCAGTGGCAATATCGTGCGAACATGAACATCACAGGCTTGTTGAGCCGATTTCAACATTCCCAACGGCGCATAAAGTCTGATGCGTCCATCTGGAAGATCCTCCGCTCGAATGTCAAAATAGAGATCCCTCGGCCGTTTCTTGGCCATCGGCATGAGAAGCGCGTTGATGGCATGGCGGTCATGCCCAGGGCTATCGAAAAAGGGAGATGCGACTGACGCGGTGCGCGCCGGCCCATCGCCTGGCCATTCCGCGGAGAACTGCTTAAGCACACTGCGGCCGGGCAGACCAAAAATCGGGATTGCAGTCCTAATATCCGTGGCGGCAGTTGGCCACGTATCCACATGACGGCGAACCACGGCGAGTGCATGACGAACCCGCTCTTTAGGTGTATGGGGACCATCACTACCAACGGCGAGATTGACAACTTGCTCCAAGAACTCGATCGTCTTCTCGATGCTGTTCCGATCTCCACCATCCGTCTTCGATAATTCGATTGTTCCGAAGACTTCCAGATTTTTACGGTATCCGGGGTCGGTGAGGTTCCCGGACCCGATTATGACTCGGGTGTGATTACCCCAAACTAGCAGAGCGACCTTCGCATGCTGGATCGCTTTAGGCACCAGCACACCGAGAACATCCCAACGTAGGCTTTCCTTGTCCCTTGCATGACGACGATCGACAAGCGCGCATACTTTCGCGGCGGCGAGTTTTTCTTCCCGCTCGATCAGGTATCCCACCGCATCGCTTTCTGAAGGGTGTGTGTCCATTTGCAGGAAGCGCCCGACGCATTCTGTTTCGAAAAACGCGGCATCAAAGGTAAAGGTCGTGACAACGCACACGAGCGGTTCACCCGCACCTGCCGGTGCTTGCCAAAGATCCAAAGCTTTTCCGCGTGTTTGGTCAGGACTATTCCGGCCCATGCACACCTGACTGTAAGTCAGCCAAAAACGATCGAGCTGTATCGATTCGGTATGGTCGATTCCACCAATCTCTGGGTTTTACTGGCGCAGTGAGCCGGTAAGGAACTCGCACGAATGTCGCACCGTCACTGGCCCGCTCAAACCAGTCGCGTTTTCCATCGGGTTTCTTGGCTTTCTGAACGTCATCGTGATGCGCCAGCACAGCGTTGAAGAGATCCGCCGGATTCTTAACCCGATCGAAGGACCGCGATAATTCTGCGAACTGCTGCTGAATTAACAATGGCGCATTCGCCAGTGCTGTCTCAGCTAGACGGAAGCAGTTGTTCAGTGTGGATGCGATCCGATTCACATCCGGCTGCCGTCCGTAATCTGCCTCCGTGATCGCGCGCGCTCCTGCTGTCGACGAAAGATATCGAATCCAATCAAACGCATCCTCCAGAAGCGTACCAACCGCTTCGAAGTTGGAAATCGCGCGCAGTCTGATCTTAAGATCCGAAGATGATCGGTCGAGAAGGATGTCTCGTACGACGGTGGACTCCGGAAGTTCGTCTGGCGGAGAGGATTCCAGCAAACGAAACACTTCGCCTCTTGTCCCACCACGATCGTCGAGGAGGAGGCGATAGATAAATGTCGCTTCGCCCGGGCCAATCGTGGACGGCGCCAGATGGTCCGCGAGCATCTGCCAACCTTGCCATCCACCCGACCGCTTCGAAGAACCTTCGCGCAGTCCGTCCTCGACAGCAAAACGTAGCAATCGGCGCATCGCCGTGCCCCTACCCGAGGCGACCGAACTTTCGAGAAAGCCTTCAAGACCTTGCTCCCGCTGCCATTCCTTCAGAAGTGCGTATCCGTTATCGCTTAGACGCAAATCGTCGTCTACGATGCCAAGATGACGCGCCAGCGGCTTATAGACCCCATGGAACCCGAAGATACTGGGTCCCCGCAGATATGTTCTGGCGCACATCGGCTCGCCGCTTTCCTTAACCGCCTGGGCCTTCAATGTTCCCGGTGTCCCTTTCGTAGTCTCTTTGTGTGCAGCCCTGACGAAGCCTTCAACTAGCAGCCATTCAAAAACGATATAGGCCGGCGTGACGTTGTCGCTAGAAATCCGATCCTCAAGTCCTTCGCAAACGGCAGCAGATACAGCGATAGCCGTCAAGAACCGCGGCCTCAACATTCGCGCACGCAGCCCCGGCAACACTTGGTCGGCTAGGCGGTCGCCGATCGTGGCGAGGCCGAGCGGATCAAGCGCTCCCTCACCGGTCGTAACGGGGTCGGGCAGCGTGAGAAACGGAAGATCTGCTAATCCCACGTTGACTCTCCTGCAAGAGTTGATTTCTAGCGCAAAAAGACGCCGATTTAGTGAAGACGGTGCCTACCTTGCCTCAATCGAACCAGAGTCCCACGTTTAGACGATCCCCTACATATCGGGACAACTTTTGCATACCTTACTCTAGCTGACACGATCGTTGACAGTGAACGATAAACAGGCCTAGAGGCGGACTTCGGATACCTCTCCGGCACTCATGTAAACGATGACTCCGCGACCTGCGCCTGTGGTCTCCAGATATTCCCGAACTTGAGCCGCATGGTGTTGGCGCATATTCGGTGTTGGCGCCACATCGCTCTTCCAATCGAATACGAGTTCCGGAGCCCCTTGAAAGTTGTAGGCAACGGCATCGACGATACCAGCCGTACAAACGGTCTCGTTACTTTCGGTCGACCTAAGCTGAAACACTCCAAATTCCGGTTGCAGCACCTGACGATATTGCGCCACGATTGGCAATTGGAGAGTACGGCCAATCGCGGACGCGATTTCCTGAGACGACGGTCCCTTCGATGGGTCAAGATGATCATTCTCTCCAAGTTGCCGCAGCAGTTCCGCGGCTCGGGTCTGTAGACCAGCTTCGTCGTCATGCGTCTCGCCCAAGAAGATCTCCTCCATCAACTTATGTAGGACCCTCCCACGGACGGCGCTGCCACGAACATCAGGAATAGGCTCCGCGAATTCGCCCTCCGGAGGGGCGGGTAGCGGGATCTCCTCGGTTTCGATAGCGCTCGGCTGGATCCACCGGATATTCCTCGTTTGTTCTACGAGCCTCAATGACTCTTGGCGGAACACCTCTGGAGTCTGTTCATTCAGCGGTGGCGCTGTTGACTTGCGCTCTCCTTCCGTGAGATTCAGATTCGGATACGTAGGCAAATCGTGCAGAGACAAGTCCACTTGCTTGTGCCACCCATGACCCAACTTACCCAAATAATGAGGAAAAACCAGCAGGTCTCGAGCGCGCGTGCACGCAACGTAAAGTAGGCGAATGCGTTCTTCGCCGAGCTCTCGGTTCTCAACTTCCTTGAGCAATTCGTACTCCGGCGGGTTTAATGTTTTCAGGCCAAAATGCAAAGTATCGTCCGTCGCCCGGTGAAGAACTCCAGTAGCGGATCGCATGGATGTCACCAGGTTGATCGGGATCACGACCGGCCACTCCAGCCCCTTGGCACTGTGAATCGAAACTATGTGGACGGCGTCGTGGGTCGCGTCAGCTCGGCCTTCGACTTCGCGTTCGCCCTCTTCCCAAAGTCGCGTCATGTCGTCGGCGAAGACACGCAGGCCACGAACCGAATATGGCTTTGCCATTTCGAGAAAGCGCTCTACGTTGGCAAGGGCACGCTCGACATAGCGTGGATGCCGCTGGGCCAGGATCGCGCGGACATGAAGCTCTTCAACGGCTGCGGACAGGATGTCAAAAGGCGAGGTTTGATACGCCTTTCGCCCGAGGCCCTGAAGAACTCGGATCACTTCCTCCGCTAGCGGATGATTGACTTCGGCCGCGTCAGTCCAAAGCCGCAACCGCCCGTACTCGCCGTCACGTTGTGGCAATCCAACAACGATGTCTAGGAGTTCCTGCTCCGTAAGTCCCACGAGAGGTCCACGAAGCAGTGCTCCCAACGCTAGCGTGTCCCGGCTGTTCGAAAGAATCCGAGCTATGGCCACCAGGTCATGCACTTCTTGGCGAATGAAGAATCCCTTGCCGGCCTGGGTAGCAATGGGGATGTCCATCTCCTCAAGAGCCCGCTCGAATATCCAGAGATCCGTTCCAGTTGGAGCCAGCAGGGCGATGTCACCGGGACGACAAGGAACCAGTTCGCTCTTTTCACGCACTGTGAATCTCCCGATCAATTTGTTGCAAAGCTCTGCTACTGCTTGCGCTTCAAGTTCGCGCCACTCATACACCTTGTACTCCGAGCCTTCTGTGCCGATCGGGATGCGTCCAATAGAGAACGCTTCTGTACTGCTGGATGTGACGGTAGAGACCAACGGTTGATAGCCGATTGAGCTCAATGCAACAGCAAAGCGTTGATTGACAAAATTGAGAATCGGTCCCCGCGAGCGGAAGTTATCTGTGATGGAAAGGACGTTCTCGGGCCATTGTCGCTGAATTGCAGCTTTCGCCTCTTTGTAGGACCGAATATCCGCACGGCGGAACCGATAAACCGATTGTTTTGGGTCTCCGACCAGGAACAGTTGCCCCGGCCGAAGCCGCTGTTCGTGCCAAGGCTTATCGGCTCCATCTTTGCCGCACAACAGGAACAAGATCTCCGACTGCAGCGGATCTGTGTCTTGGAATTCGTCGACCAAGATATGTTGGTAGCGATTTGTGAGCGCGTCGCGAACGGCAGGATGCGTTCGCAGCAGATCGCGGGCAAAGTAAAGGAGATCGTCGAAATCGAGCAGTGCAGATTCCCGTTTGAACGTCCGGAAAGAAGCCTGGAAATCATCGAGGGCCGAGATCAGTTGCGATTGCGCGGACTCAGCAGCCAGGCCAACCAGAATGTGAACAGATTCCGTAACTCTCGCGTAGAGCGCGCACGCTTCGTCGTTATGTCGATCCGCTTTAGCCTGCGACTGACCAGTACATCTCGCCGCCGCAGTCCATTTCCCCTTGCACTTGTATTGCCTCAATTCATAGGAATTCTTCTTCATTGCCGAAATCTGCTGTGGATGCGCATAACCCCACAGCTGTCGAAAGCTGGTGTCAGCGCGATAGCCAGGCGCGTACTGGGCGGCAAGCGCCTCGAACCCAGAGATGTACTCTTCCGTTGTAGGCTCTTGAAGACCAAGACTCTGTACTCCTGCATACCATTTTCGAAACGAACTGACTGACTTGCGGAATTCATCTATATGTTTCTGTGACAGCTTCGCTTGCGGCGCGCGTGCGGTCCGACGAGCTCGGCGAGCTTCGGCAAGTTGTTCTATCAGCCTTAGACCCTGCTCCCCTTCGATCACCAACAGCTCTGCGAGTGGATCGTCCGCCTGTGGCCCCTCCAGGCGTTTTCGGAGCCACTGCCGCAGCAACGTCTTGTGGTTCAGATCGGCTTCGCCTTCGTCCATCATTACCGCACCCGGATCGACATTTGCCTCGATGGGATAAGGCGTAGTCAGCCGCTGACAGAATCCATGAATGGTCGTACACGTCAGTTCGTCCAATGCGGCTGCCGCCGATGAGAGGTATTCCATCTGTTTCTCCGTGAGTCCGTCTGCGGCTGATGCCGCCAATGAAAGAGGTCCCGACTGTTCGTCGGCGAAATCCTCTGCCATTGCGATCTGCAGGGGTTCGGGAACATTCCCCCTGACAAGCTCCCGAACGTACTCTTGAATCCTTTGGAGCAATTCGCTAGCAGCGAGTTCGGTGAAGGTAATTGCTGCAACGTTGCGAGGATGCACTCCCGAGGCTAGAAGCAACGCAACCCGTCCGGCCAACAGAGACGTCTTGCCTGTTCCAGCGCCCGCCTCCACGAGTAGAGTCGTCGAGTGATCGCTCAGCGCACGTCGCCGATGCTTTGTGTCGCTCAACTCCGCCATCAGTTCTCACCCCAGAGGCTGCTTAAATCTCCTACCATCGCATCCCGCGCCGCAGCCTTCTGCGAGAAATACACACCCTCCGCGTTTGCGGGAAGGGCAAAAGCCAAGTCGTTGTAGCGGCTCTCCGCTCCCATACCGAAGACAGATCGCCCCGACCGAAGCATCTGCTCCGCGAGTTGAAGAAAGCGTATGAGTTCCTTGGTTTGTACGCTCGGGTCGGAGAGCGAGTACAGATTTCCCTCGGAACCCGGATACAGCAACGCCGCCTCAACCGCTGTAACTTGTCCGAGAAGTGCCTTAACGGCCACCGCGTAGAGACAGCGTTGTAACTCCTTACCGTTATCCAGCCCAGGTTCTTCCTCCGGACAGCGTCCAGTCTTGTAGTCAATGACGCGGGCGTTTATCGATTTGCCGTCCAAATCGAGGCGGTCAATCTTGCCTCGAAGTTTGAGATCCGAACCCGGTATGGCCACAAGAGCATTTCGATCCCAAGGCGCGTTCTCTTCGCCATCCTCTAGTCCTCCGAATGGGACTTCAACGTATGTTTTTTGATCTTTGAATTTGGGTAACGGCCACATCAGCGCAGACAAAGCAGTGTCGCGGGCCTCTGTCAATGTACGTTGCCAGAGAAGCCGGGGTGGCAGTGGCTTCGTCAATTCCCATTCACCCGCGACTCGGACGATAGCTTCCACTATGGCCGACTCGACCTGCTTCTGAGTAGCCACCGCGAAGCCGCCGTTTAATTCGAGGGATGCGGCCGTCAGACGCAACAGTTCGTGCACCAGTATCCCGTAGGTGAGGTTGTCAAGAGAGAGCGGCTCCTCCTGTGACAATGGGGACGGCGGCTTCCAGCCAAGTGCATAACCCCAAACGAATCCAAGGGGGTCGGTCAGCATTCGGCGGAGCGACGTTGCCGAGTGCGCACGCGCAATCGCCGCCTCAATCACCGGATGCCCGGAATTCAAGAGACCGTCGTGAGCCGTGATCTTAAGACTGCGCCAATCTCGATAGCAGGCGACTGCCGACTTTGCGCGCTCAGTCTCGGAAAACTCCTGCCTGCGCGCGAGAAGACGATCGGATTCGCTGAATGCGTATTGTGGTATCCGCGACCTATGCAAATGTTCCGGCGCACTTTCGGAAGATGCCAACGGACTTATCCCAAGCAGGCGTCCCTCGCTGTCACGCCGACTGCGCGAATAAACTATCTCGCTGGCGGCATCACGCAACACGGCGAAGTGGGTTCTGTCCTGCAAGGTCATACTCGCCGGCTCCAGCAATGCCGTGTCTAGAATGTGCGAAGGAAGAAGACCGTCCTCTCGACCCTGCCGAGGCCAATTACGGCTGGTCAAGCCCAGCATGAATGTGAACGGACGCGGAGCACTTGCGACAGCGTGAGCCGGTCCCCAAATGATGTTCGCGTTCGGATCAGATTCATCCGAGACGCGAACCTGCCCGATCGTCGTCATGAGAGCCTCTGGCGGTCCGTCAAGCAGCGCTCGCCGCCAGATCGCTCGCGCTTGCCCAGACAGTAGTTCCTCCCCAACTTGCTGCGCCGCTGGAGCGCCTTTCGACAGAAGGTCGAGAATGGGTAGTAAGATTGGGCGGAAATCCGGTCTCTCGGAATCCTCTGCGAGCTTGTCCAGTGAAACCTGCCAGTGACCGAATTTCAAGAGCGGCGCATCCGGGTCCAGGCTTGTATACCAATCACTCGGTAAGCTCTTCAATTTTGGAGTGTTGTGCAGAAGCCGCAGCGCCCGCACCACGCGATCATGGCTGAGCCCCTCAAGCAAGATGGTAGCGAGCGAGCCAGCCTGCTGACCGGAAAAAGTCGAGGTGGCGCTGCGCCCGTGGACAAGATGCAGAGGCAACTGGCTGTCGGCCACCAGTACTCGAAAATCCTCGTCCCAGTCTTCAGTGGCTGACGCGACAATCGCAATGTCGTGCGGTTTGGCACGGCCAGACACGATCAATTGGCGGGCCCAGCGGAGCGCTTCGATCGCCTCGTGCTTGGGTGTAGCGCAAACGACCGAGCTTTGCGTTGGCGTTTCCTTCGACTTGAAAACTAGACGAATGGCGGAACCTTGGGTCCAGTTCAGCTGCTCCTTGAGCGTCTCAATTGAATACCACTCGATCGATGTGCTCGCAGCCAAGGCGAAAAACAGCCTCCGCCAGCAGGGAGCCACGAAGACCATCCCGCGTACGGTCACTGAGCCCAACACGGAACCCGCGTTCTTCAAGTTCGCGACCGCAGCAGAAACAAGTTCACGCTGCAACATCATCCCGCCCGGCAAATGATCCCGAATGTAGGCTTCGATCCGCGCTAAATCGTTGATGCGCGGGGACCCAGAAGCAAGCCCTTGAAGATCCAGGTCAGCATCCCAGACCTTCATCAACGAGGCTGAGACGGCCTTGACGGCGCCCGGCATTTCCCGAAGTTGTTCGAGTTCAGCGAACTTAAGATTGGTCAACGCATCACGGACCAGCACATGGCATGAGTCCCGCGATGCTGCCTCTAGAAAACCGCCGGCAAGTCGACCCGCAAGCTGCGCCGGCGTTAGGATTTGCAACCCGAGCGCGTTCTGCTCGGCAGCTCGAAAACGCTCTTCGTGCCAAGCGAGACGCCCAGGGACAACAACG
>Ga0181521_10008113_pt1 | contig 10875 bp, 11 predicted proteins | sample PEATcosm2014_Bin_32_FD_119764 | JGI IMG/M metagenome (GOLD analysis project Ga0181521, IMG submission 119764) | Peatland microbial communities from MTU Mesocosm Facility, Houghton, MI, USA - PEATcosm2014_Bin02_60_metaG | ecosystem: Environmental > Terrestrial > Soil > Wetlands > Peat | place... | reverse complement strand
CCGCACTCGCGGAGGCCATGTCAGAGGGGAGCATGCTCTGATCGTTGCAGCAGATTCGCGTCAGATCTGCCGTCCACAAGGCAGGCCGTTCGCCCAACAGGAGGAAAACAGTGAAAGACTTCAAGCATCTCAGTCGGAGGGATTTCGTCACGATTTCGGGACGTGCCGGACTTACGACGCTCGTTGCCAGCGCCATGGGCATCAACTTAGGTTTGGTGCGGGTGACCACTGCGGCCACGTCGAGGAAGGTGACACCCTTCCGATTTGCCATCCTCACCGATGCGCACCTGTTCAGCATCGACGACCACAAATTCGATGTATTTCTCGCCCTCGCGGTCGATCAGGTCAACGCCATGAAACCCCGCCCCGATTTCGTGATGTATTGCGGCGACATCGCCCAAAACGGCCGGGACGACCAGCTGCAGAAGGGCCGAAAGATTCTCTCTAAGCTGACCATGCCGGTCCACTACATTCCCGGAGAGCACGACTGGTACCTCGACATGGGTGAAGCGTGGCGCGGTCATTTTGGCAAACCGACCTGGTCCTTCGACCACAAGGGCGTGCACTTCATCGGCATGAACTCCATTCTCGTGCGCGATTTCTGGACGGCGGCCGGCATGACCGCCAAGCAACGCATGGACACCATGGAGATGCTGGAGAGCCCAATTGCCGGCCCCTGGGGCGTGCGCGAGGAGCAACTGGACTGGCTCAAGAACGACGTGAAGGCGCTGGGTACTGAGACTCCGGTGGTCATCTTCACGCACTCGCCGTTGTGGGATTACTATCCGCGCTGGAATTTCCAGACCGAGGATGCGCCGCAGATACGCGAGATCCTGGGAAAATTTGAGCGCGTCATGTCCTTCCACGGACACGTTCATCAGACCGTGTACAACAAGATTGGCAACATGTCCTCGGTCGGAACCTTGTCGACCTCGTGGCCGTGGCCCTACCCGGATGTCAAGCTCGCCTACCCGAACATGCGCATGAACCGCTCTGATCCGGCCCTGGTGATGGATGGCGAGGGCGGCCAGCACATCGATCTGGAATCCGATTTCCAGGGAACGATGCACTGGGATCCATTCCAAGACATGCTGAACCCGGCTATCAAGGACGGTTTCAATATTTAAGGGGGACAAGACGATGGAAATCATTGACAGGAAACGTTTGTTGGTGGGTCTGGGCGCGACGATCACGGTCGGTGCGCTGACTCTTCTGGTGAACACGCTGGCGGTGGCGCGCGCGCCCTTTACGAAGGAAGAGTTGGCGGACCAAGAAAAGGAACTGCTCGCCGCCGTCGATCATGGCCGAGACCTTTGGCATGGTAGCAATCCAAGCATGTCGAGCAATGGCCTCGCCTGCGGCAACTGCCATCCGGACGCCGCGGCGTCGAATCCGCAAACCTTCCCGAAGTTCCAGGCGGACGTGGGGCGCGTCATCGCGCTGCGCGACATGATCAACTGGTGCATCTCGACGCCGCAGGCTGGGACACCGCTGGACGTCAACAGTTATGACATGATTTCCATGGAGGCCTACGCGTTCTACCTGTACCGCGGGAAACAGATTTCTCCGGGGCTCGCCACCGAACAAACCGCGCCCGTGGTCGTGAAATCAGGGCCTGGCTATCCGAAGAAACCGTCGGGCGTCGGCGTCGACAAGTAGGTCTAAAGTTAACACGCGACATACGGCGGGGGCCTCCGAGATTTAGGCGGCGTCCACCGATTCGATTCCTGCACCCGTGGGAGAAGCCATGAAGAAAATTGAAATTGCCTGTGTGATGGTGCTGGTGATGGGCGGTGCCACCGCCCTGGCAGACCAGCAGTGCGATACCAAGTCCTACCCTCTATCGACGCCCACCGCGCGTTTTACAGATAACGGTGATGGCACCTTGACGGATACCCAATCCGGCATGATGTGGATGCGCTGCGCGCTGGGGCAGCGCTGGACGGGATCCCGCTGCAGCGGCAAGCCGCAGGCATTGACCTGGAAATCGGCGCAGAACGCCGCGAGCACCCTCAACGCCGCCGGCGGCTATGCAAATCATGCCGACTGGCGAATGCCGCACATTCCGGAACTTGCGATGATCGTCGAGCGCCAGTGCGCCAATCCGCGCGTGAACCTGACGCTCTTCCCGGACACACCGGCGACGTATTTCTGGACGGCGACCGGGCGCCGCGGTCCGGGGCAGGACGGCCAAGCCTATCGCCTGAGCTTCGGACCCGAAGGGGCCGGGGCCGATCGCAAGGACAACCTGCATTACGCCCGGCTGGTCCGCGCCGACAAGTAGCGGTCGGCGAACAGTGATTGAAGGTGTTGCACCGGGCAGCTCAGGGAATGCCAATGGATACGTTGTACGTGGAAGAGATGCGAACGCGCGCCTCGGGGACACTCGTGGCGCGCTGGCGCAGGAGGTTTCCGATCTTGCGGGCCCGCGTGCATGGCAAGCCGCTGGTGTATCTCGACAACGCGGCGACCACGCAGAAACCCCAGGCCGTGATCGATGCCGTGTCGCGCTTTTACGCCCAGGACAACGCCAACGTGCATCGCGGCGTGCACGCCCTGAGCCAGCGCGCGACGGATGCTTTCGAGGCGGCGCGCAGCCGCGTCCAGGTTTTTCTCCATGCGGCGGCGCCGGCGGAAATCGTCTTCGTGCGCGGAGCCACTGAGGCGATCAATCTGGTTGCCCAGAGCTTCGCCCGCCCGCTACTGGTGCCGGGCGACGAGATTCTCGTCAGCGCGATGGAACATCACTCCAACATCGTGCCGTGGCAGCAGGTCTGCCGGCAGACCGGGGCAGTGCTGAAGGTCGTGCCGATCAACGAAGCCGGGGAGTTCCGGTTTTCCGAGTACGAACGTTTGCTGGGTGCGCGCACGCGCCTGGTCGCGGTGACACATGTTTCGAATGCCCTGGGCAGCGTGACCGACATCGCCCGGGTGTCGGCCCTGGCGCATGCCAAGGGCATACCGGTCTTGGTCGATGGCGCGCAGGCGATCGCCCACGTGCGGGTTGACGTTCGAGCGCTCGACTGCGATTTCTATGTTTTTTCCGGCCACAAGTGTTTCGGCCCGACGGGCATCGGTGTGCTGTACGGCAAGCGCGAACGTCTCGAGGCGATGCCGCCCTGGCAGGCCGGTGGCGACATGGTACGGTCCGTCAGTTTCGACGGGACCGAGTACATGCCCATTCCGCACCGGTTTGAAGCGGGAACCCCCGACATTGCCGGCGCGATCGGCCTGGGCGCGGCGGTGGATTTCGTCTCCGCGATCGGGCTGGAGGCCATCGCCGCGCACGAGCAGCGATTGCTACATCATGCCAGCGCCGGGATCGGGCGGATTCCGGGCGTGCGCATCGTCGGCACGACAAGGCACAAGGCCAGCATCCTGTCCTTCGTCATGGACGGCGTGCACCCGCACGACATCGGCTCGATTCTCGACCGCGAGGGGATCGCGATCCGCACCGGTCACCATTGCGCGATGCCGGCCATGCAGCATTTCGGTCTGCCCAGCGGAACCGCGCGGGCGTCCTTCGCCTTGTATAACACCCTGGAGGAAGTCGAGCAGTTCGTCGAGGGTGTGCGCCGGGTGCAGGAGATGTTCCGATGACCCGGGAGGTGGACGACCTGTACCAGCGGATCGTCCTGGAACACTACAAGCGGCCGCGCAACTTTCGCGTGCCGCAGGATGCGAACCACAAGGCCTGCGGCGACAACCCGCTGTGCGGGGATCACATAGATGTCTATGTGCGCCTGGAGCACGGTGCGATCCTCGACATCGCCTTCGCAGGGGTGAGCTGCGCCGTCGCCAAGGCGTCGGCTTCGCTCATGACCGAGGCCATGATGGGCCGGGACGCGACCTGCGGCCGCGCGCTGCTAAACAAGTTCGAGCACATGGTCGGCTCGGCCGGGACCGAACCGGATCCGGAACTGGGTGAGCTGCGCGCCTTTGCCGAGGTGCGCGACTTCCCGTCCCGGGTTCAGTGCGCGATGCTGGCCTGGGACGCGCTGCGTACCGTCCTGCACCCAGGCGCGGGATGAGCAGCATGGCATACTCATCAAACCGTGAGGACGGTCGAGCCCGTGGTCTTGCGCGCCACAAGATCGGCGTGCGCCCTGGCGGCGTCCTTGAGCGGATAGCACTGGTTGACGGTGATCTTCACCGCGCCGGATTCGACCACCTCGAATAGTTCATTCGCCATCGCCACCAAGTTCTCACGCGTGGCGCCATAGGTGTTGAGCGTCGGCCGGGTGACGTAGAGCGAGCCCTTAGCCGCCAGGATACCGAGGTTGAGTGGCTCGACCGAGCCGGAGGACTGGCCGAACAGCACTACAAGCCCCAGGGGCGCACAGCAGTCGAGGGATTTCAGGAAAGTGTCCTTGCCGATGGAATCATAGACCACCGGCACTTTCTTGCCGTTGGTGATTGCCGCCACTCGCTGCACGAAATCCTCGCGCGTGTAGACGATCACATGCTCGCAGCCGTTGGCCTTGGAAAGTTTCGCCTTGTCGTCGCTGCCGACGGTGCCGATGACGGTCGCGCCCAGATGCTTCGCCCATTGGGAAAGGATGAGGCCGACGCCGCCCGCCGCCGCATGCAGCAGAATCGTATCGCCCTTCTTGACGCGATAGGTCCGGCGGATGAGGTACTGCGCCGTCAGCCCCTTCAGCATCATCGCCGCCGCCGTCTTGTCGTCGATACCGTTCGGCAACTTGATCAGCCGGTCGGCGGGAATGAGCCGCGCCTCGGCATAGGAGCCCACGGGCGCGCTGCCATAGGCAACGCGGTCTCCGGGCTTCAAATCCGTGACGCCGGCGCCGACTTCTTCGACGATCCCCGCCCCTTCGCTGCCGAGACCGCTGGGCAGCGGCACTGGATAGAGCCCCATGCGGTTGTAGACGTCGACGAAATTGAGGCCGACGGCGGTCTGGCGGATGCGCGCCTCGCCCGGGCCAGGATGGCCGAGCTGAATCTCTTCCCAGACCATGACTTCGGGTCCGCCGTATTTGTGAATTCGGATTGCGTGCAGCATCGGGTGATCCTCCTCAGACCTTGAGATGGGGGCGAAAGAATTCGGCCGTGCTCACGGCAACGGTATGCATTCCGTCTCACCCGGAATGACGCCAAACCGCTGGGCTGCCCAGTCGCTCTTCGCCTGCTCGATGCGCTCCTTTCGAGAGGAGACGAAGTTCCACCAGATGTGTCGGCGGCCGAGCGGCTCGCCGCCGATCACCACATAACGCGCTCCGTTTGGGGCCGTCAGGCGCGCAGCGGCCTTGGGAGCGAGTACGGCCAGCGTGCCCAATTCAACGACCAGGTCGTCCACGACGAGCACGTCATTGACGCAATACACTGCACGCTCGAACTGGGCAGGCTCCAACTCGAGGGTCGCGCCGGGCGGAGCAGTGACGTCGAGATACAACGATTCCGCAAAGGTTTCGACCGGAGAGGTCAAGCCGAAGGCACTGCCGATCAACACGCGCACGGTCGTGCCGTCCAACGCCAGCGCAGGGATCTCATTCGCGGGGGTGTGAGTGAAAGCGGGGTCCACCTCCTCGCGTTCCGACGGTAGTGCCGACCACAGTTGCAGGCCGTGGTTCGTGAACACGCGCCCACGCAGATCCTCGGGCCGACGCTCGGAATGCACGATGCCCCGACCCGACGTCATCCAGTTAATTGCACCCTGCTCTATCCTCTGGGTTGTGCCAAGACTATCGCGATGAACCATGACACCCTCGAAGAGGTAGGTCACGGTCGCGAGGCCAATATGCGGGTGCGGGCGAACGTCGAAATTGTTCTCGGGCCTCACTTCGATCGGTCCGAAGTGATCGAAAAACACAAACGGCCCGACACCTTGCTGACTAGGCGCTGGAAGCAAGCGCCGCACCATCATGCCGCCCCCGAGATCATGCATGCGAGGCTGCAATAATCGGGTTATCGTCATCGTAGACACCCCACGATCGGTCCTAGGAACCGAGTTAGAATCTTAACTCATTTGTCTGAACGGTCGAGCGCCATGTCTGCTGTCTCCATTTTCGCTGGCCTAGTCCATTTCGGTTCAGTCGTCATGTTGGCGGTGGGCGCCTTGTTGCCGATCGTTGATCCGCTCGGCGGGGCACCGATCTATCTGGCCATGACGGCCGGCCTCACCTCAGCGGAGCGGAGCCGGATGGCGAAGGCGGTTGCGATCAACAGTTTTCTCCTGCTCATCGCCTCGACATTGATCGGGGCGTACGTGCTCGATTTTTTCGGTGTGTCGATTCCATCAGTCCAAGTCGCCGGCGGCATCGTGGTCTGCATGATTGGGTGGTCGCTGCTGAATAGTCCCAATTCGCCGCCCGCGCTCGAACGCGAGGCCCCGCATACGGCCACGCCCGACGACCTGAGCCAGCAGGCGTTCTATCCGATGACCATGCCGCTCACCGTCGGACCCGGCTCGATCTCCGTTGCCCTGACCCTCGGGGCCAATCCGCCGCCCGGATTTCGACCATTGCTCGTGACTGCCCTGGCGCACGCGGTGGGTATTTTGCTCGTTGCGCTGGGTGTCTATCTCTGCTATCGCTACGCCGATCGAATCCTGCGTAAGTTGGGCACTACAGGTACCAGTGTCGTGGTGCGTCTGACCGCATTCATCCTGCTGTGTATCGGTGTCCAGATCTGCTGGAACGGTGTCCACGCGCTCATTGCCAGCGGCTTCCCGTCCGCCGTCACAACCGCGCGCTGATAGAGCGGCCTTAATTCCGCACCGGGCCGGCAGCGATTTCAATTATCGTGTTGCCAGACGCCCGTCGCGATAGTCCGCAAGCGCCTGCTCGATTTCCTCGCGCGTGTTCATCACGAATGGGCCGTACTGCACCACCGGCTCGCGCAGCGGCCGGGCCGCCAGCAACAGGAAGCGTACGCCGTCGGTTCCGGCCTGCACCCGCACCAGCGCGCCGTCGGACAAGACGCCTGCCGCGCGATTCGGCAGCGGTTTAGCCGCGCCGACCGCGCCGATCTGAGCGCTGCCTTCATAGGTGTAGAGGAAGGCATTGTGCCCCGCCGCGACCGGTGCGCTGAATTCCGCTCCGGCCGGCAGGCGTACGTCGAGGTACAGCGGATCGGTGCTGAGCTCGGCGCCGACGCCGTTCACCGGGCCGCTGGTCGCGACGCCGTCGAGAATGAGCGTGCCGGCAATAACCTTCACGTAGCCGCCCTGCTTGAGCTCCACCCGCGGAATCTCGCCCGCAGGAATGTCGCGATAGCGGGCGGGCTGCATTTTTTCCTTCGACGGTAGGTTGAGCCACAGCTGGAAACCGCGCATGCGGCCTGCGCTCTGCTGCGGCATTTCGGAGTGGATGATGCCGCGCGCCGCCGTCATCCATTGCACATCGCCGGGGCCGAGATCGCCGCGGTTGCCGAGGTGATCCTCATGGCGCATGTGGCCGTCGAGCATGTAGGTGACGGTTTCGAAGCCGCGATGCGGATGCGACGGGAAGCCGGCGATGTAATCGTCCGGGTCGTCGGAGTAGAACTCGTCGAGCATCAGGAACGGATCGACCTGCAGGCCGCGTTGGCCGCCAAGGCTGCGGCGCAGCTTGACGCCGGCGCCGTCGGAAGTCGGCATCGACTCGATGACATGGGTCAGGGTGCGGGGTTTGACGGCATCGGGCAAGTTATTCATGGCGCATGTTCCTCGAATTGCGGACGTTAGGCGGCGAGACGTGCGATCTCGGCCACGGCCTTGGCCAAGCCCGCTTCCTTGCTCTGCGGACTGATGGCGAGGCCTTCAGCGTAGACGAATTCCACATCCGTCATGCCGAGGAAGCACAGGAAATCGCGTACGTAGCTGGTCTGCGTGTCCAGCGGCGTACCGGCATACAGACCGCCGCGCGCCGCGAACACGTACACCTTCTTGCCGGTGAGCTGGCCCACTGGACCCTTCTCGGTATATACAAAGGTAACGCCGGCGCGGGCAATGTGGTCGAAATACGCCTTCAGCTGCGAAGGAACGCCGAAGTTGTACATCGGCAGGCCAAGCACGATCACGTCGGCCTGCTTCAGTTCGTTGATCAGGGTGTCGGAGTACGCCACGACCGCCCGCTGCGTCGCGCTGCGCTCTTCCGGTTTGGTGATGAAGGCGCCAAAGCGCTCGGCATTGAGGTGCGGCACCGGCTCGGCCGCGGCGACGTCGCGTACCACAATCTTCGCCTCGGGATTGCGCTGCTGGAACGCGGCGACGAATTGGTTGGCCAACTGGCTGGACTGGCCGTTGCCGTTGTTGATGCTGGCGTGGATCTGAAGCAGGCTCGTCACAGGTATCTCCTTAAAATGGGTAATTGATCGATTGCGTGGCCGCTATTTAAGTATTGATTCAATAGATAAAAAAGCAGAATAATTTGGGTTTACTTATCCATTTATTGGATTAATTATGGCTAACCCACGGATTTCCTTGGAGCAATGGCGTTCGCTGCTGGCGGTGGTCGATGCCGGCGGCTACGCCCAGGCCGCCGAGGTGCTGCACAAGAGCCAGTCGGCAGTGACCTATGCCGTGCAGAAAATGGAAACGCTGCTCGGCGTGAAAGTGTTCGAGGTGATCGGCCGTAAGGCGCATCTCACGCCGACGGGCGAGGTGCTGTACCGCCGCGCCAAGGCGCTGCTGGAGGAAGCCGGCGCGCTCGAAGGTGCGGCCGGCAGTCTCGCTGCGGGGTGGGAACCGGAGCTGCGATTGGCGGTGGAAATCATTTTTCCCACCTGGCTGCTGCTGCAGTGCTTTGCGCGCTTCGCCGAGGAGCGGCCGCAGACGCGCATCGAGCTGTACGAGAGCGTGCTCAGCGGGACCGAGGAGGTGCTGCTGCAGCGTAAGGTTGAACTGGCGATCTGCTCGCAGGTGCCACCCGGCTTTCTCGGCGATCCGCTGATGCGGCTGCGTTTCATCGCCGCGGCGCACCCGCAACATCCACTGCACCAACTCGGGCGCGAGCTGACCCTGCAGGATCTTCGCAAGCACCGCCACCTGGTGATCCGCGATACCGGCAGCCAGCGCCGCAGCGGCAGCTGGCTCGGCGCGGAACAGAGCTGGACGGTGAGCCATAAGGCCACCTCGATCCGGGCCGCCGGCATGGGCCTAGGGTTCGCTTGGTTCCCGGAGGAGACCGTGCGCGGCGAATTGGAAGGCGGGATGCTCAAAGCGCTGCCGATGCGCGAGGGCGGCGAGCGCTGGGGCAACCTCTATCTGGTGTTTGCCGACCGCGACTACGCCGGTCCCGGCGCGTTGCGATTGGCACAAATCATCCGCGATCACGTGGCTGAGCAATGCGCCAAGCTTGGACACGAAGCGGCGCGATGACGCAATCTCGATTACCATTTGCACCCCATGAAATCATTGCGGCGCCGTGCACGGATCTTCGAGGCCATGGGTGTGGCTGCGCTGTTGCTATGTGGGATGGCCGAGTCGCGACCGGACGGCGGCCAGCCGCGCGACAGCGCGCCGCGCGGCGGCGAGCCGCGGATCGCAGCCGATGACATCGGCGGCACGGTCAGCAGCGCTCGCGGCGTGGAAGCCGGTGTCTGGGTTATCGCCGAAACGCATGATTTTCAAACACGCTTCGCCAAAATCGTCGTGACCGATGAGGCCGGTCGCTACCTGATTCCGGAACTGCCCGCGGCGAAGTACAGCGTCTGGGTACGCGGCTACGGCCTCGCCGACTCGCCCAAAGTCGACGCCATGCCCGGTCAGCATCTCGACCTTGCAGCCCTCATCGCTCCGGATGCAGCCACGGCGGCCAAGATCTACCCTGCCGCCTACTGGTACGCGATGATGAAAATTCCCGAGGATGCGCAGGTGGCAGCGCTGCCGGGCGGCCGCAATGGCTATCTCATGTGGATGAAGAACATGGGATGCATCGGCTGTCACCAACTGGGGAATTTGGCGACGCGGACCATTCCGAAGTCCCTCGGCACATTCAAGTCGTCGCAGGAGGCTTGGTTGCGGCGCGTGCAGTCGGGACAGGCCGGCCGGCAAATGATCGGCATTGTGCAAGGCGCGCTCGCGGGCATTCCGATTCGCTATCTCGCGGATTGGACCGACCGCATCGCCGCCGGCGAATTACCGGCGGCGCCGCCCTCGCGTCCGAGCGGCATCGAGCGCAACGTCGTCGCGACCGTACGCGACTGGTCGGACGGCAAAGCGTATTTGCACGACCTCTCGGGAACCGATCGTCGGAATCCGACCGTCAATGGGAACGGTCTGCTGTACGGCACCCCAGAACTCAGCACCGACGATTTCCCGGTGCTCGATCCGCTCCATAACCTTGCCACCACGTTCAAGGCCACCGTGCGTGACTCGGACACGCCGACGACTCATGATGACCCGGTGCTTGGCCCCTCGCCGTACTGGGGCGCGGAGCGAATCTGGGATAGCAGAGCGATTGCGCACAACCCGATGCTCGACCGGTCCGCCCGGGTCTGGTACACCGCGCGGATTCGCGCCGCGAACAATCCGCCGTTCTGCAAAAAGGGCTCGACGCATCCGTCTGCCGCAGTGTTTCCCATCGACGCGTCAGAACGTCAACTGGCGGTGTACGAGCCGAAGAGCGGCAAATACACATTCGTCGATACGTGCTTCAGCACCCACCACCTGCAATTCGCCGAAGATGCGAACGATACTCTCTGGACCAGCGGCGGTCACGAGGTCGTGGGCTGGCTCGATACCAAGAATTTCGATCTGACCGGCGATGCGGCGGCTTCTCAGGGGTGGGCTCCTTTGGTGCTCGATACCAACGGCAACGGCAAGCTCGATTCGTGGGTCGAACCCGGTCAACCGCCGGACCCCAAGCTCGACCAGCGTCTGGCCGTCAGCTTTTATGCGGTCATGCCGAACCCTGCCGATGGCAGCGTGTGGGG
>Ga0181521_10008109_pt1 | contig 10878 bp, 10 predicted proteins | sample PEATcosm2014_Bin_32_FD_119764 | JGI IMG/M metagenome (GOLD analysis project Ga0181521, IMG submission 119764) | Peatland microbial communities from MTU Mesocosm Facility, Houghton, MI, USA - PEATcosm2014_Bin02_60_metaG | ecosystem: Environmental > Terrestrial > Soil > Wetlands > Peat | place... | reverse complement strand
CCGTCGTGGTCTGCGGTGGAAGCTACGCGGGCGTCCAGTTTGCGGTGTCCAACTACCTTGGGCCGGCACTGGTGAACGTGCTGGGCGGGCTGGCCTCGATCGTGGCGATGGTCGTCTGGCTGCGGTTCTGGCAACCCCGCCAGGTCTGGCGTTTTCCCGGAGAAGCCGCAAGCGGCCGGCAACCAACCCCCGACCCTCTGGCCCGCCGACCCGCGTGTGTGCCACGGCTTGGAACAAGCAGTGCAGAAACACCCGAAAGCACTGAAGCGAAGCAGTGGCACACGCCGGAGCCGCCGATCACTATCCGCCAGGTCCTCTACGCCTGGATGCCCTGGCTGCTGCTGACGCTGATGGTCTTCCTCTGGGGGTGGCCGGCGTGGAACACGATCCTCAACGGCGGCCCGGCCGACCGGCCCAACGTGCTCAGTCGCATTAGCGTCCGCCCGCAATCGGTACCGTACCTGAACGGCGTAGTGTTCCGGACCAGTCCGGTGGTCCCGGTCCCGCCCGGCTCGGACCGCGCGGCGGAGGCCGAGGCGGCCGTGTACGAGTTCAACTGGCTCTCGGCGACCGGCAGCGGATTGTTCCTGGCGGCCGTGCTGACGGCCTGTTGGCTGCGGATTGGTCCGCGGGCGTTCCTGGCCCAGTTCGCCGCGACGTTCTGGCGCGTTCGCTGGGCCCTGGCCACCATCGCCTGCATGTTGGCCCTGGCTTTCGTGACGAAGTACAGCGGCGCGGATGCGACGCTCGGCCTGGCCCTGACCCACACCGGCCGGCTGTACCCGTTCTTTGCGCCCCTGTTGGGCTGGCTCGGGGTGGCCCTGACCGGCTCGGACACCTCGGCCAACGCCCTGTTCGGCAGCCTGCAGCGGATCACGGCCGAGCAACTCGGCCTGAACACCACGCTCATCGTGGCCAGCAACAGCACGGGGGGCGTGATGGGCAAAATGATCGCCGCGCCGAGCATCGTGGTGGCCGCCGCCGCGACCGGGCAGTCGGGCGGCGAGGGCCGCATCCTGCGGTTCGTCTTCCTGCACAGCCTCGTCCTGGCCGCCCTGATGGGCCTCGTCACGCTCGCCCAGGCCTACCTCGTGCCGTGGACCATCCCGTAGCGAGTCCGTGGTCAGTAGTCCGTAGTCCGTGGCGACCGACAACGGACGACGGACCACGGACTCGGCCCACCTTCATCCTTTTTCCTGCGGTGGAACACCCGCTGGACTTGCTCGAGGGCCGGGCCGAGTTGCTCCACCTCGGCCAGGGTGTTGTAGAGGTAGAAGCTTGCCCGGGCGGTGGCCGTCACGCCGTAGCGCTGGTGCAGGGGCATCGTGCAGTGGTGCCCGGCGCGGACGGCAATCCCCCGCCGGTCCAGGACCTCGGCAACGTCGTGGGCGTGGATGTGGCCGAGGGTGAAGCTGACGATGCCGGTCTTCTTGTCCGGCGGGGGGCCGAGGATCCGCAGGCCCTCGATCTGCGAGAGAACCTGGTGGGCCCGCTCCGTCAGCCGCCGCTCGTGTGCGGCGACGGCCTCCAGTCCCACCTGGTTGAGATAGTCGATGGCCGTGCCCAGGCCGATGGCGGACACGATTGGCGGCGTGCCGGCCTCGAACTTCGCCGGCAGATCGCCCGGCTCGAAGCGATCCGGCAGGACGCGGCGGATCATGCCCCCGCCGCCCAGGAACGGCGGCATCCGCTCCAGCAGGTCGCGCTTGCCGTAGAGCACGCCCACGCCCGAGGGCCCGAGCATCTTGTGCCCGCTCAGGACCAGGAAATCGCAGTCCAGGGCCTGGACGTCGGTCTTCCGGTGCGGCACGCTTTGGGCGCCGTCCACGAGCACGACGGCCCCGGCCTGGTGGGCGCGGGGGACCAGCTCGCCCAGCGGGTTGATCGTGCCCAGCACGTTGGAAACGGCCGTAACGGCAAGGAGTTTCGTCCGCTCGGTCAGAAGCGCGTCGAGTTGATCGAGCCGCAGCAGTCCGTCGTCGCTGAGCGGGATGTGCCGGAGCACCGCCCCGGTCCGCCCGGCCAACTGCTGCCAGGGCACGAGGTTCGAGTGGTGTTCCATCTCGCTGGTGAGGATTTCGTCGCCCGCGTGGAGGCTGGCGTCGCCCCAGGTCCGCGCGACGAGGTTGATCCCCGCGGTCGAGCCGGATGTGAAGATGCACTGCTCGGGCGTGGGGGCGTTGATGAAGGCGCGGACCTTCTCCCGCGCCTCCTCGAACATCTCGTCCGATTCCTGCGCCAACTGGTGGATCCCCCGGTGGACGTTGGCGTAGTGTTCCTCGTAGCACTCGACGATTGTGCGGATGACCTGCGCGGGCCGCTGCGTGCTGGCCGCGTTGTCGAAGTAGATCAAGGGCACGTCGTCCCGGACGCACCGCGACAAGATGGGAAAGTCCGGGCGGAACTTGGCGGGATCCAGCGGAGCAGTGGCCGACGCGTTGCTCATCTTCATACTTCCGGGTCTTGGGTCTTTGGTCTTAGGTCTTGGCACGAAGACCCAAGACCCAGGACCGTTACCGGCACGCCTCGGGCGGGTTGCGGCGCTCCGCCTCGGTTTGGCCCACGGGCGAATAGATCGCCGCCTGGAGCACCCGCCACGGCAACAGGCAGCACTTCTGCCGGTTGGGCGTGAGCCGCACGCCGAACAGATCGAGCATGTCGTTGGCCGTGAACCGCCGCACCTCGGCGACAGGCCGGCCGTCGAACCGCTCGACGAGCATCGATGCCGCCGCCTGGCTGATGCAACAGCCGTCGCCGTCGAAGAACACCTCGCGCATCGTCCCCGCGGGGTCGATCGCCAGCTCCATGCGGATCACGTCGCCGCACAGGGGGTTGTCGTCCTGATGGGCGTGCGTCGCGTGGCTGCAATGCCCGCGGTGATACGGGTCTTCATAGTGATCCAGGATGTGGTCCTGGTAGAGTTCCTCTTCGTCCGGCGGCATATTGTCAGTGTACGCAGTGCGGGGGGGGCGGGCAAGGGCTCCCGCTGTGGGCCGCCAAGCCGGCGCGTCATGTTAGCTGTAGTTCTTGCGACCCGCGGCGCCCCGGCCGGTGGCGTACTCGATCGAACTGGTCAATCTTTATCGTTTTCTTTGGGAACCTTGCCAGGACTTCAAGCTCGCCGCCAAGCGCTTTGACGATCTTCCGCAGCGTCGAAATCTGCATGTCGGACTGCTTTTCCAGTTTCGACAGGCTGGGCTGCTTGATGCCGAGGGCTCGGGCCACTTGCTGCTGACTCTTGCCCGCCAGTTGCCGGACCTCGCTGAGCAGCAACTCCGCGAGCAGTTCCTGGGTGCGGCCGGTGGCCCGCGCTCGGGTCTTTTTCGTGGTCGTCCGTTTGACGAGCTCGTCGAATGACTTGGCCATGGGATTACCGCTTCCCTTTCCTTCAACACCCCAGGATATTCGCCGTGGCCAGCCAGCGGAGTTCTCCGGCGGCGGGCCGGATCGCATCCTCGAACTGTACGGCGGCCACTGCCCCCTTGGCGAAGTGGATCTGCCCGCCGCCGGGGCCGATCATGGCGGCCGTCAGGTGGTCGACGTCGGGGGCATGGCCGACCCACGCGACCTGCTCGTGCTGCCGGCAGTTCTCGCCGGTCCAGCGGAAGAGGCCGGCCGGATCTCCGCCGGGCCGGAGGTCTTCGCAAACGACCACTTGCGACCCTCGCCCGACCGCCCGGGCAAGAAGCTCCGCCGTCTGGACGCAGCGCACCAACGGGCTGGTGGCGATGACCTCCGGGCCGACGCCGCAGGAGACGAGGATTTCGGCCATGCGGGCAAACCGCTTGCGCCCCTTCTCGCTGAGCGGCCGCTCGGCGTCGGTGGGCCAGGTCGGATCGTCCGCGGGCTCGGCCCACGCATGTCGGATGATGAACAGTTCCATGTCAGGCTCCTTTCAATGTATCCGGCACACTCTTGTAGGCGGCACACTCTTGTAGGCGGCACACTCTTGTAGGCGGCACACGCCGTGTGCCGTGTCCCGCACACCGACCATGCCGACCATCGCTGCGCGACGGTGCCCGATGGTGCCCGGTGCGGCCTACGTTACTTGAATCGCCACAGGATCTCGTCCTCGATGCCCAATTTCTGCTGCGCTGCGGCAATGTCGTCGCGGAAGCGGCGGGCGTCTTGCGGATAGCCGGCGGTCGGCCGCAGACCCGGCACGCGCGGGCCCCAGAATGTATTGAATGCCCGCATGGCCAGCTCGCGAAGGTACTTCGAGGCCATCGAGGCCAGGGCGGTCGGCAGGTGGGACTCGCCCTTGGCCTGAAAGCAGATTTCCACGCGGCGGTGCGGCGGGCCGAAGCGGTAGACGCTCCGTTGCCGCCCTTCGCCGTGTGATTGGATGAAGCAGTCGGGGAAGAACTCCACCAGCAGCGGCAGGTAGTGGCTCCGCCCCCCGTGCTTGTCGCACACGACCCGGATCGGCTCGTCGCCCAGCGGCGCGAGCACCCGGGCCAGCAGCCCGAGCGTCCAGCGGGACAGGGCCTCGCCCTTCGACCCGTACCGCCGCAGGGCTTCGTTCAGCTCGGCCGGAAAGATCGCCAGGCTCTGCAGCCCGAGCAGCCGGACGCCGGCTGCCGCCAGGGCCGCCTCGAAGGTTGGTCCCAAGCGGTGGATGTCTTGCCGATCGGCGTCCAGCGGGGCGGGCATTTCGTCGCAGGCATCGCACAGGGCGGCGCGGCGTCCCGCGGCCGACTCGCCGGCCAGGCGTTTCCAGACTGCCGCAAAGGTGCCGGGAACCTTCTCTTGCCCGTTTGCGGGCGTTGCCAGGGTATCGGGCAGTATTCTCTGCTCGGCCCACCAGGCGGCCCACAGGCCGCGCTCCAGGAGCCGCAGCCCCTGGCCGCCGTGGTAGAGGAGTTTCGAGTCGGCGATGGCCACCGGCGGCATCCCGGCCCCGACCGCCCGCCGGGGCGCGGGCGTTACCACCGCCTCCAGCCGCCGGTAGAGGCAAGTGGGGACTGTGGCGTTGTTCCCGTTGTCGAGGTCGTCGGGCACGTGCCAGACGCTGGCGGAGATCACCAGCGGCCCGAGGTTCGGGCCGTATCCGGCTTCGTCGGTTCCAACCAGGAAGGCCATCGAGACACTCCGGCACCCAGCGTAGCAAGCGGGGGCAGGAAAGGCCAGGGGGCCGGCGGGCACGTGGCAGCCGGGTAGGTTATGCTTTAGCATAACGTCTGTTGCGATACGATGTTCCGTTATGCTGAAGCATACCCTACGAGACCGGCGAACCCATCCATCGAGGATTGGCAGATCGCTGGCAAGGCCCCGACCATGGCCGACCGACCGCTCGACGTGATCCGGCTTACCCCGCCGGGCCGGGGGGCGATAGCGGCGCTACGGATCGAAGGCCCCGGGGCCGTGGAGATGGTTGCCGCCCATTGCTTGTCCCTCAGGGGCCGGCCCCTGAGGTCTCCGGCCCAAGACCGGCTCGTGGTCGGACGCTTCGGAGGCAGCCGGGGGGAAGAAGTCGTCTTGCGGCGGGTGTCCGACGAGGCGGTCGAGATCGACTGCCATGGGGGGCCGGCGGCCATCGCCCGCATCGAGCAGGTCCTCGTGCAATCGGGCTGTCGGCCGCTGGGGTGGCAGCAGTGGATTGCGCGGCAGGAAAGCGAGCCGACGGCTGCGGCTGCGCGGATTGCGCTGGCGGAGGCCCGCACGACGCGGACTGCGGCGATCCTCCTGGACCAGTATCGCGGCGCGCTGGGCCGCGCTTTGGCCGAAGTCCGGGCCGCCCTGGCCCGCAGCCAGACAGCCACCGCCCGGCAGAGGCTCGATTCCCTGCGCGCCGCGGGGAGCGTGGGCCTGCACCTCGTTCGGCCGTGGCAGGTCGTCGTGGCGGGCCCGCCCAACGTGGGCAAGAGCAGCCTGATCAATGCCCTGGCCGGCTATCCGCGGGCGATTGTCCACCGGGCTCCCGGCACCACCCGCGATGCCGTCACCGCCGAAACCGTCTTGGACGGCTGGCCGGTGGAACTCTGCGACACGGCCGGCCTGTGGGACGCCGCAGACGCGGTGGAGCGTGCGGGCATTGAGGTCGCCCGCCGGAAAATGGCGCAGGCGGACCTGGTCTTGGCGGTCTGCGATCGCAGTCAGCCGTGGTCCGCGGCCGACGAGGCCGTCCGCAGGGCCCACCCGGAGGCCTGTCTCGTACACAACAAAAGCGACCTGGCCCCGGCCGCTGGACCGCGACCGCCCGGGTTGGACGTCAGTGCGACTAAAGGGGAAGGCATCGACGCGCTGTCGAAGGTGATCGTGGCGCGGCTGGTCCCTAACATACCACTTCCGGGTGGGCCAGTGCCCTTTACCCAAGAGCAGCTCGACCGGATCGACGATTGGTTGCGGGAATTGGGCCCTGCCCTGGAGCAGCATGGCGCGAGCCCACGCGAGTAGTTTACCTATATTCTCCGTGTTGTCCTGATTCTCGTGCCCGCGCGGCCGGATGTCGGACCTGCCGCCGCAGACGCAGTTGAAATCCGCCAATCCAATATGGACTTGGCTGGACCAGCGTCGGTAAACTACGCTGTTTCCTATGGTCTTTGTCTTGCGACGTTCAAGGAGGAACGCGCCATGTCGAAAGAAGCTACCCGGGTTCTCGGAAGGGCTTTCCTGACGTTGGTTCTGGGGTTGGCCCTGGGCGCAAAGGCGCTGGGCGGGGCGCCACTCTCGCAACCCCTGCCCGAGAGTGATGGCCCGGCAATCAAGCTCTTGTCGTGGACGGTCGAGACCCCGGTACCGGCGCCGCCGCAGCCGGCTGGTGCCGGGATAACAGCGGCCGTGTCAACGGCGGGGAAGTTGACCGACCAGGGGCAGCCGGCCACGATCCGCATCGGCGAGTCCCCAAAGCCGATCTCTCCCCCGAGCGAAGCCAAGAACCTCGACCCGGCCGTGATCGAGGTCACCAGTTTCAACGGGGTGACCCCGGGCACGAGCACGCCGGCGGACGTCGAGAAGGCTTGGGGGCATTACAAGCAGGTTCGCAAACAGGGCAACCAGACGGTCGAGCTCTATGCCGTCAAGCCGTTCTCGCACGTCGAGGTCAGGTACCGGGCGGACAAGGTGGCGGCGATCGTCATTCGCCTGGACCACCCCGCGGCGGCAAACAGCCTGGCCGGGCAGTTGGACCTGGCCAAGGTCCAGCCGGTGCTGGTGTCCAACGAGCTGGGCGAGATTCTCGGGCAGGCGTACCCGGAGCGGGGTGTGTTGTTCTCGTTCCAGGCGGTGGCGGGGGCCTCGGGCCAGGCGCCCGGCACGACGGTGGCGAGCATCGTCCTGGAGCCGATCACGGCCGATCCGTTCGTGTTGCGGGCCGAAACGAACCTCGACACGCGGCCCGAGTTCAGCCTGCACGACGTGGACGAGGCCCTCAAGCTCCAGCCGAAGAACGCGCGGGCGAACTGGCTGCGGAGCCGAGCCCTGACGCTGTTGGGGGACTACGACGAGGCGTTGGAGGCGGCGGCCGCGGCGGTGCGGCTCGAACCGGGCGATTGCCGGTACCTGCTGACGCACGCCCGGGCCTTGGCCCAGGCCGGCCGCATGCGCGACGGCATTGCCGAGGCGGACAAGGCGCTCCGCGCCAGCCAATCGCGACCGCACGTCCGCGCCCGCGCCCTGTGCCTGCTGGGGGACCTGAATGCCTCCGGCAATCCGCCCGACTTCAAGCGGGCCAGCGAGTTCCACACGCAGGCCATCGAGGCCGCCGAGCCCCTGATCACCAGTCGCCATCCGGCCGTGCGCATCGCGGCCAAGGAGGCGCTGTTGGATGCGCGGCTCGGCATGGCCCATGACCTCGCCTGGGCCGAGCACCAGGAGAAGGCCACGGATGACGTGTTGGGCAAGGCCGCGGCCCTGGCCGACGACCTGGTGACCCGCGAGGGGAGCAGCCCACAGTGCCGGTTCCACGTGGCTGCCCGGGCCTTGGCAGCCCACGTCGGGCTGCGGGGCAAGCTCGATCCGACGGTCTGGGTGACGCTGGCCATCCGCGCCGGCGACGCCCTGATCGACGGCAGCCCCGACCGGAAGCGGAAATCGCAGGTCCAGTGGGAGCTGGCGATGGCCCTCTACGACGGCCTGCAGGTGTACCAGATGCGCTCCGATCAGGCGGCCGCGCTCCGCTTCGGCGAGCTGGCCATTTCCTACCTTGAGAAGAGCGGCCGGCAGAACCGGTCGGCCGCCGCCAGCTACATTTCCGGCCGGCTGTATTTCCGCGTCGGCGCGATCTACGCCATCCGCGACGGCAACCATACCGCGGCCGTCGTCTGGTTCGAGCGAGCCGTGCCGCTGCTGGGCCAATCGCCGCCGGCGGACATCCTCGGCAGCCTGGGTGGACTCGGCGAGACGTTCGTCAGCATGGGCGTCTCCTACTGGGAAACGGGCAACCGCGACAAGGGCCTCGCCCTGACCCAACACGGCGCCGACCTGATGGAGGCGGCCGTCAAACAGGGCACGCTCGCCAAGTCGGCCCTGGCGGTCCCCTACAGCAACCTCGCGGCCATGCAGCGGCACCTCGGCGATAAAGACAAAGCCGCCCGCTTGGAAGAAATGGCCAACAAGGCCCGAGAGACCCGGCTCCGCTGAGCCGGCTCATTCATCCCGCGACGTAGCACGGGCTTCCAGCCCGTCTCCGGGGAACACAGGCAAGATGCCTGCGCTACAGACCCGGCCGTCGTCCCGGCGCCCGCTGCCGGCCGGTTGCCGTTAGCGGTGGTAGCCCAGCGATTTGACGACCGCCAGCATCTCCTCGGTGGTGATGAAGCGGCGGCGGTGGCGGAGCTTGTAACCGTCGATGGCCCGCGCCAGCTCCTGGGCCTCCGGCGACAGGCCCTCGTGCGAATTGGTGAACTGGCGCCGCTCATGCGTCGGAGTACGGCCGGCCACGTCGTACGAACGCCGATCGACGAACAAGTCCACGGGGGTTTCCAGTCCTTGCGACATCGTTTGGTTCCTTCTTTCGATTGGGAGCAGCAGACTGTCTATTGTTAGCCTAGCTTGCGTCAGCGGCGGCGCGGTGCGACATGTCGCGCGCCATGAACAACCGGTTCTAACGATTACAACGGATGGGATGATCGCATCTGCGGTCATCGACGCGGTTCGGCGGCCGTCCGCTGGGCAATTTCGATTCGCGTGAGCAACTCCCGGCTGGGCTGGTGCCGCGGGTCCAGGGCCAGGGCCTGTCCCGACGACTGGGCGGCCTCGCCCGGCCGCCCGGAGAGCCATTGCGCCTCGGCCAACCGGTAGAGGATCTCCGCCGTGGGCCGATCGCGGGTGGCAGCCGCGGCCAGGCTTGCCACGGCGTCGTCATAGCGATTCAAGGCCGTGTAGGCGGTCCCCATCAAGTACAGCACCTGCTGCGACTCCTCGCCGGGGGCGTAGGTCTCCGCCGCGCTGGACAGGGTTTCCAGCGCCCGTTGCGGCTGGTGCATCTGTTGATACAGGCCGGCCACTTCCAGGAGGATCTGCCGGTCGCCTGGGGCGTAGCCCAGCGCGCGGTGCTGATCGGCAAGGGCCTGGCGGAGGTCGCCGCCGGCCCGCATCACCCGCCCCCGAACCGCCCAGGCGCCAGCCAGCCGGGGGTTCAAGCCGACGGCAAGTTCCGCATTCTGCCGGGCCGGATCGACCCTGCCCATCGCCAGGTACATCTCCGCCAGCCGGACCCGCAACGACGGTTCGTCCGGGGTCAGGCGGCACGCCTGTTCCAGTTGACCGGCGGCCTCGACCCGCGCGTCTCTCAGCCACAGGGCCTCCGCATAGTAGCGCCGGGCGTCGGGGTCCGTGGGACAGGTCTTGACCGCCTTGGCCAAGAGGGTTTCGGCCTCTTGTTGCTGACCCCGGTCCAGGGACGCAGCGGCCTGCTGCGAGAGCTGCCGGGAGGTGGCCAATGCGGCGGGTACGGGACCGCGGAAATTGGGCAGATGGCAGCCCCCAGCCACCCAGCCCAACCCTGTCAGCGAAAGGGTCAGAAAACACCGCATCTTACGGCACATCGCGCGGGAGATTACCAAAACCGGGCCCCCGCCACCATCCCATTTTGTCGGCATCCTCCTCCCCGCGAGCGGTATAGCGGCGCCCCCGCCCCTTGAGCCTCCCCTGTAACACCCGCTATAATCTGTGAGAATCCCAACCGGCAACCTGCTTTAGTTGGAGACGACACGATGGCACAGACAGTTTCGAGCTCCATTGTCGACGAAATCGGCGACACGGCCGGAGCGGTTTGGCGGGCCCTGTCCGACAACGGTCCTTTGACCGTAGCCAAGCTCCTCAAGAAGGTCGAGCAGCCCCGCGACACCGTGATGCAGGCCGTGGGCTGGCTCGCCCGCGAAGGCAAGATCACGATCATCGAGGAGCGGCGCAACCGCGTGGTGGCCCTGCGGTAACCCGCACGATTCAAGAGAGCGAACACTAACCCGAAGCGCAAGCGAAAGGGCGGCAAGGAATGGCGCTGGCTGGGGCGTCGGATTGGTGTCCCACAGGCCGCGGCGCGGATGCCGGGCGGGCATCCGCCGGGGCCTTTCGCGGGTGGCAAACTCTCTCTAACCGTTACAAACCGCCCGCTAGGCGGCAAAAAGCAGCCGCGGAACCGCTTCTCGCCCGCGAAAGGGACGTGCGGCGTCTTGTCAAGCCGAGCCACACGCCGTAGGCTACAGGGGATCCGGGTTTTCTCGCACGCACTGAACCAATCCGTAGCGCTGATCGTACACGATGGTATTGGGCCGCGGCGGCCTTCCCAAGGGAAGAAGGGGGCAACCCCTGTTTGCGCGCCCATCAACGTTAGCCTTAGCAAGGGGAATTTCTTCATGGCACGCTTATGTCGCTCGCTGCTGGTCGCGCTGGCCGTAGTCGCCCTCTCGGCGGCGCTGGCGCACTCCCGTCCGTTGT
>Ga0181521_10008106_pt1 | contig 10879 bp, 7 predicted proteins | sample PEATcosm2014_Bin_32_FD_119764 | JGI IMG/M metagenome (GOLD analysis project Ga0181521, IMG submission 119764) | Peatland microbial communities from MTU Mesocosm Facility, Houghton, MI, USA - PEATcosm2014_Bin02_60_metaG | ecosystem: Environmental > Terrestrial > Soil > Wetlands > Peat | place... | reverse complement strand
GCGCATCTCGCCGATGACGGCCTCGTGGACGTGGCGCGAGAGGTCGAGGGCGGCGAGGTCTTCCTTGATATTGTCCTTGAGCTTGAGGAACTGCTTGTCGAGCTTGGAGCGGTTGGGGCCCTTGGGCTTCTCCTTGATCTTGTCCTCGGTGTCCTGCACCTTGGCGCGCAGCGATTTGAGCTTCTTGACCGCGGTGAAGAGCTTCTTGAGCTGTTTCTCGTCGGCCTCGGGGCCGCGCTCCTCGTCGGGATCGCTGGAGGGCTCCTCGTTTTGCTCGAAGATGCCGCTTTCACGCAGGTCGGTTTCGCCGGCCTCGATGCGGTCGCCGACTTCGATCAGGAAATCGAGCGTGACGGGCGAGCGCAGGACCTCGTCCTCGACCTCGAATTCGCCGGCCTCGATGCGTTTGGCAATCTCGACCTCCTGCTCGCGCGAGAGCAGTTGGAAGTTGCCCATCTCCTTGAGGTAGAGGCGGACGGGGTCGGAGGAATCGCTGAGCGAATCGGCGACGACGGCCGGAGCCTCGGCGGCCTCCTCGGGCTCTTCCTTGACCTCGGCGTCATTGTCGTCGTCGGCGCCGGCGGTGGGGACCTCGTCGAGGACCTTGATATCCATGTCCTCGAAGCTCTCGAGCGCGGCGCGGAGATCGGTGGGCGAGGCGACATCCTGGGGGAGGAAGTCGTTGACCTGGTCAAAAGTCAGGTAGCCCTGCTCGCGTCCGAGATCGACCAACCCCTGCAAGTCTTTGCCATCGTACTTCTGTTTCATGCTTTTAGACGTCCGTCCTGGCCGGGAATTGCGGTCCGGCCCATGCGCGGTAAGGCGCGGCGGCGACGAAAATGCGCCGCGGCGAATTGGCGAAACGGGCTCGCGCCACGCGCCGATGCGAACCCATAGCAGAAGCGACTAAAAATGCCAAAGCATTTGAATATAATCAGCGTGACCGGCTATCGCAAGCCGGCGGCGGTCGGTTAAGGAACGCGGAACTTTAATTTCTTTCTGAAACCTCGCGAGGTTTCAGACTTCCCATCATGCTTGACGCTCGCGATGCTCGGGGTAAGGCCAGGTCCCTTGAGGCGGAGAAGCCAAGCGAGATTGGTAAAGATGCGGGCTTCGCCCTGGGTGTTAATATAACAACGAAATTCGCCGGAGTCGGGTTTCGCCGGTAGCGGGGCGCCACCCGAGAATGAATTATACACCGGAAAGGCTCGCGGGGGGAGAGCGGGGTATCGGGCCCGCTCGTTGTGGAGAGGGGTAGAGGCTCGCAGGGTGGCGTGCGGCGGGTGATTTCCTGGGGCGACGTGCGCTTGCTAGGCTGTGCCGTCCGGAGCCCTGAAACTTGCTGCCTCATATTCTTATACTGGCGCTCAGCTTTGCGATTATCCTGGCGGGCTCCGAGCTGTTCACTAACGGCGTCGAGTGGGCCGGGCATCGTCTGAAGATTTCGGAGGCGGCGGTGGGCAGCCTGCTCGCCGCGGTCGGGACGGCGCTGCCGGAGACCTTCATCCCGGCGGTGGCGCTGCTGCACGGCCGCGACGACCCGGCGGCACATAGCGCGGTCGGCGTCGGCGCGATCGTCGGGGCGCCGATGATGCTGTCGACGCTGGCACTGTTCGTGATGGGCGTGGCGGCGATCGGCTTTCGCAAGCGGCGGGTGCGGATCGCGATGACGGTCTCGCGCGGAGACGTGCGGCGCGACCTCGGCTTTTTCCTACCGGTGCTCCTGGTTTTGCTCGCGCTCGGGCTTTGCGATCTGGGCCTGTTTGCACGCCGGGCAGCGGCCGTCGGCCTGATCATCATATATGGCGCGTATAGCATCGTGATGTTGCGGCTGACACGCGCCGAGGGTATCGAGCTCGAGCATGGGCTTTACTGCGAGCGCCTGTTTCGCGGCGATCCGCAGGCGCCGCGGTTTCGCGTGACTTCCCTCCAGGTGGCCGGCGGTGTGATTGCGATCCTGATCGGAGCGTGGGCGTTCGTCGATCAAATCGTGCTGTTTTCCCATCATTCGCAGCTGAACCCGGGCGTGTTGTCATTGATCTTGAGCCCGCTCGCCACCGAACTGCCCGAGAAATATAACTCGGTGGTCTGGATTCGGCAGGGCAAGGACCATCTGGCGCTGGCCAATATCACGGGGGCGATGGTCTTCCAGTCGTGCATCCCGGTGGCACTGGGGCTGGCGTTTTCGCCGTGGCATCTGACGCACGCGGAATTGCTGGCGGGGGCGATCGCGCTGATTTCGAGCGCGATCCTGTATCTGAACGTGCGCGACGGCGAACTCGGGACGCCCACGCTGATGATCGGCGGAGTTGGGTACGCGATTTTCCTGGGCGGCCTCGGAATGATCGGCCGGTTTTGAGGGAGTGCGCGCGCGGGTGCAGAATCCTGGTGCTTGAGGGAGACGCGCGCGGATGAATCGCTACCAGGAAATCTCGCAGCAGTTTTACGGCAACCGGCTGCTCTTCGGCGATCCGGCCGAGGCGGGCGTAGTCGCGGTCGAGATCGCGTCGAAGGGCGAAGTCGAAGTCTTCAAGCGGCGCGGCGGGGCGATCGTGCGCGAGCGCCGACCGCTCAAGCTGTTCGCCCTGATTGACGATCGCGCCCTGATGGAGGGGTTTCGCGGTGCGTACGAGGTGATCGATCTCGCGGGTGATTATCGCTTCCGGCACGCCGTGATGTTCGACAACCTCGAAGTGCTGGAAGCCGCGCGGCGTCATCTGCGCAAGCAAAGCGGCCAGGCCGGCGGGGCTCCGGACGCGCCGTGGTTCGCGCTGACCGATCCGATCGAGCAGTACCTGATGCTGAGCGGGACGACCTATTTCATGGGGCTGCAATTCGGCGACTTGCGGCGCCTGCAACTGGATCTCGAGACCTACATCAGTGCGGGCTTTGAGTTTCCCACGGCGGCGCGCGAAGGCGATCGGATCGTGGCGATCGCGCTGAGCGATACCGACGGCTTTGAGCGGGTGCTGCGGGGCGACGCGATGGACGAGCGGGCGCTGCTCGCGGAGTTGGTGCGGGTGGTGCGCGAGCGCGATCCCGACGTGATCGAGGGGCACAATCTGTTTCGCTTCGACTTCGAGTATCTGGAGGAGCGGGCGCGGCGACATGGGATCAGGCTCGCGCTGGGGCGCGACGGCAGCGGGCTGCGCGGGCGCGCGTCGCGGATGCAAATTGGGGAGCGCTCGATAGCGTTTCGGCGCTACGACATATACGGCCGCAGCATTATCGATACGTGGATCCTGGCACAGCATTACGATATCGCGAGCCGCGCGCTGGAAAGTTTCGGGCTGAAGGATCTCGCGATCCATTTCGGGCTGGCGCGCGCGGGCCGGGTCTATCTCGACGCGGCGCGGGTGAGCGAGCATTTCGAGCAGCGCCCCGACGAACTCTTCGCGTATGCGCTCGATGATGTGCGGGAGGCGGGAGCGCTGTCGGCAGTGCTGACGCCGAGCTACTTCGTGCAGGCGCAGATATTTCCGTATTCGTTCCAGAACGCAGTGCTGCGCGGCAACGCAACCAAAATCGACGCGCTGCTGATGCGCGCGTATGTGGCCGCGCGGCATTCGATACCAGCGCCGACGGCGCCGACCGAGGTCGCGGGCGGCTACACCGAAGTGCGCCGCTGCGGGGTCGCGCGCAACGTGCTGCATTGCGACGTCACTTCGCTCTATCCGTCGCTGATGATCGAGGGACCGCATCAGCCGGCGACCGATCGGCTGGGCGTGTTTCTGAAGCTGCTCGAAGACCTGCGCAGCTTTCGGGTGCAGGCCAAGGCGGCGGTGCGTGAACTGGCCGGGGCCGAGCGGCGCGATCTGGAGGCGCTGCAGCAGACGTTCAAGATCCTGATCAATTCGTTTTACGGCTACCTGGGTTTTGCGCTCGGCCATTTCAACGATTTCGCGGCAGCCAACGTGGTGACGCGGCGCGGCCGCGAACTGATCAAGCGCGCGGTTGACGAGCTCGAGGCGCGGACGGCGCAGGTGATCGAGGTCGATACCGACGGCATCTACTTCGTGGCGCCGTTCGCAATCGAAGACGAGGCGGCGGCGCAGGCGCTGCTCGAGGAAATCGGGCAGACGATGCCGGCCGGGATCCGGCTGGAGATCGACGGCCGCTACCCCGCGATGTTCAGCTACAAGATGAAGAACTACGTGCTGATCGACGATCGCGGCGAGCTGACGATTCGCGGATCGGGGCTGAAATCGCGCGGGCTCGAACGCTTCCAGCGCCGCTTCATGGAGGAGCTGTTCGGGCTGTTGCTCGAGGATCGGCGCGAGGAGATTCCGGTGCTCTACGCGGACTGGCGCGGGCGCATCGAACGGCACGAGATCGGAATGCGGGAGTTGATGAAGACGGAAACGCTGCAGGACTCGCCGGAGTTGTACCGGGAAAAAATCGGCGGCGGGCGGCGCAACATCTCGGCGGCGTATGAGCTGGCGCTCAAGGCGTCGCGGCCATATTTGAGCGGCGATCAGATTTCATATTACGTCGGCGGTCGCGGGGCCAGGGTCAAGGTCAACGCGGCGGCGAAAATGGCGTCCGAGTACGACCCCGCGAATCCCGATGAGAACGTCGAGTACTACCTCGCGAAGCTGGCCGACCTTTACGAGAAATTTCGTCCGTTCGTCGAACGCGCCGGCCTGTTCGCGCCCGCTGAGATTGACGAGGGGACCTCGGCGGCGGGCAGTCAGCAGGAGATGTTTGCAGCCCCGATTAAGTCAGAGGACTGATGGGTTAGGGAGACCGGTCCGGATTCGGCGGCGGACGAATCCGCGAGGCTGGAGAAATCCGAGCGTTGTCGCTAGAACAGAGTTGCGGCCGGACCTTCGCGCGCGCGGCCCACGGGAGAAGATTGGCCATGGCTGAAGAACAGAAGACGGTCGACTGGAACAAGGTGAAGGCCTTTGCCGGCCTGATGACCAACGACCTCGGGGCCGCGATGCAGGGCGCGCTCACCTATATCGGCGACCGGCTGGGAATTTTCAAGGCGCTGGCCGGGGCCGGGTCGGTGACGGTGGCGGAGCTCGCGCAACGGACCGGTCTCAACGATCGCTATCTGCGCGAATGGCTCGGGGCGATGACCGCGGCGAAATACATCGAGTACGAGCCTGCTACAAGTCGTTACACGATGTCGCCGGAGCACGCGATGATCCTGGCCGACGAGAACTCGCAGTTCTTCATGGGCGGATTCATGCAGATGATCGTGCCGGAGGTCTCGATGGCGCCGAAACTGATGGAGTCGTTTCGGACGGGCAAGGGATTGGCGCAGAGCGAGTATCCGCCGGAGGTTTTCGAGGCGATCGAGCGCGGGTCGGCGCCCATCTACCGGCATCAACTGGTGCGCAAATGGATTCCGGCGATGCCCGAGGTCGAGGCGCGGCTGAAGGCGGGTGGGTTGGCGCTGGACGTCGGTTGCGGCAGCGGGCGCGGGGTGATTGCGCTGGCAACGGCGTTTCCGAAGTCGCGCTTTCACGGCTACGACGCGCATCAGGGGTCGGTCGAACGGGCGCGCGCGAATGCTCGCGCGGCGGGCGTGGCGGATCGGGTCGAGTTCGACGTTGTCGATTGCACCAAACTGCCGGCGGAAAAATTCGACTTCATCTCGTGCTTCGACGTCATCCACGATTCGGTCGATCCGGTGGGCCTGCTGAAATCGATACGCGCGGCGCTGAAGCCGGACGGCGCATTTCTGATGGTGGAGATGAACGTCTCGGCGCGGCCCGAGGAGAACATCAATCCGATCGGGCGGATGATGTACGCGGCCAGCACGCTCTACTGCATGACGGTGTCGCTGGCGCATGGCGGCGCGGGAATCGGCGCGCTGATGGGCGAGGAGAAGGCGCGCGAGCTCGCGGCCGAGGCGGGGTTTGGCCGCTTCGTGCGCCTGCCGGTGAAGGATGCGTTTTCGGCGCTCTACGAATTGCGGCGATAGTCGTCGCGGCGGGGAAAGCCGTCTTTCGCCTGAGCGGGGTTCGTGCTAACCAAAAGGGTCCGAAAACCAGCGAATCGACCGGGACGCCACCCTAGCTCAGTTGGTAGAGCAGCTGATTCGTAATCAGCAGGTCGTCGGTTCGAATCCGACGGGTGGCTCCAAAGAAATCAACAAATAAAAGGCTTTGAAGGTTCATTTCGGTGGCCGTTCCGTCGCTCTATTCGCGATTGTCCGAGTTTGTCAAGAAACGAGGATTCGCGAGGGTCAACTTGAGTGTTGCTCTGAGATTGAAAAAGCCGGGAGAAATTTTCGACGGTGTGCAATCAGCTCTTTCATGCGACTCATCGGCTAGCCTCGGGACTGTGTTCTTGGTCGAGGACCTTCGCGGGCAAAAGCTTAAAGCCCCACCTGCTCCAGGCGAAACCGGGCTATCCGTGAGGGCTTGTCAGGCAATCTCGCTTAGGAGTGCCCGCGTCATCTCGACGTGGCGAGGCATCCCGATCTGTGTGTAGCTCTTCAGAGCCTCATTAAGCAGCGCGAGCGCTTTATCGCGATCGCCTGACGCGCCGCGATCGATAAGCAGCATCGCGTGGAAGCGGCGTATCTCCGCCTGTTCGAGACGCTGAGGAAATTCTTCGGCTTGTTGCAGCGCGATCTGAAGGTGATTTTCAGCGGCTTGCCATTGACGCGCCGCGGCCGCGGCGATCCCGGCGATCGTATGGGTCAAGCGGAAGATCGGCCAAAGAGCCACGGCTTCAGTATCTAACAAAGGCCAAGCATCAGCCATGAGCCTCTGATGTTCGGTTGGCCGCTGACCGGCAGCCACTTGCGCTTTTGATCCAGGAGGGCGAGCGCGCTGCTGCGATCGCCCGCGTAAGCCATCTGTCGAAAGAGCGTTCCGGCGCCAATTCCCTCGGAGGAGGTGCCCGGTTCCGGGCGGCAGGCAGCTTGAGCATGGGACAACGCGACAGGCCAGTTTCCGCGAAAGAATTCGGCAAGACTTATTTGCACCTCGAAAAGAGCCTTCCAGAAGATAAACCCCGCGGTCTCTCCCGGTTGAGGCGCCTGGCGGAGGTCGCGGTCGAGTTTGGCGAGGTTCGGAGCGCGGCCAAACTCCGCCCAGGCTCGCGAACTGAGACAGAGCCCAAGCGATTGGGATTGGCCGATCCGCCGCGCGAGAGGTTCCAGAACATCTGCGATGCGAGCCGCCTCATCGAGGCGTCCGAGATAGTTCAGGGACTGATGCAAAATGCGCAACTGGGTGGCGCGCTGCCACGAAGAGCGCTCCGTTCGAGCCGATTGCTCGCTGCGGAGGCCATCCGCGGCGGCTTCATTCAAGCGAAAGAAGTGGAAATTTACGATTGACCGCGCGCCCCACAAGCGGGCTACGAGATTGGGATCACATAGCTGTGAGGCAATGCCCACGGCTTGTCCGAGAGCGTCGTGGGCCGCCTGAAAATGGCCGGTTGCGGCCTGGGCCTGCCCGAGGGTAGCGAGAAGATGCGCGCGAAACGCGCACGCATCCGACGAAAGTTCGACAAGTCCGCGGAGGGCGGCTGCGGAAGCTTCCTTGAAGCGGCCGGACCAGAGCAGGGCGTCGGTCAAATCAGTAAAGCCCTTGGCGATGGTCTCTCGATCGCCAACGCCTTGATAAATATCGAGCGATTCACCCAGATGGGCAATTGCGGCATCCCATAGGTCAAGACCACGCTCGGCCTCCGCAAGGTGCGCTAATAGTCCTGCCCTTTCGCTGGCGCCGATTGCTCCCTGCCGCGACAGAGCCGAAAGGAAGTTGGCGCGTGCTTCACCAAATGCGGCAGCGTTCAGTGCGTTGCGGCCGACCAGCGTCAGGATGTCGACCACTTTACGATCGTCGACAAACGATCCGGCCTTGACGAGATGCTCGGCAATATAGGCGGCGCGTTCATCGGCGGCGTTGGGATGGAGGGTAGCGATCGCGTCGGCAACTCGCGCGTGCAGTTGCTGCCGGCGGGGACCCGCAATTCCAACAAGTAGTGTCTGACGGACCAGTTCATGGTTGAAGGTGAACGGCCTTTCAGGTCCTTCCGCACTTGGAATGATAAGTCCCATCTGCTGGGCTTTCTCGATTACGATGAATAGCTCATCAAGGTCGACGCGGCTGATGCTGGAGAGAAGTTGAAAACTGAAACTGCGGCCGATGACCGCTGCGGCGGCCAGCACCCGCTTCTCATTTTCATCGAGCCGCTCAAGCCGGCGGCCAATGATCAAGCGCACGTTTTCCGGGACGTCGGTTTCATCGATCGAGATTTCAGTGCGGAATTGGCCGGCCGCATCAAAGACTTTTCCTTCCTCGACGAGGTGCCGATAAACCTCCTCGACAAAGAAAGGATTCCCCTGGCTCTCGGCAAAGATTTGGCTGACGAGACTTGCGGGAGACTGACGCCCGCTGAGTTTCGCCAGCATCTGTTCGACGTCGTTCCTGGACAGGCCATCGAGCTTGATTGGACGGACACCAAGCCGAATCAGCTCATCCAGAGTTCGGGCCAACGCCGGATTGTCTCCCGAGTATCCCTTGCGATACGCCCCGATGATCACGACCGGGAGTTGCGCTATGCGATTGGTCAGATGAACTAACAGCGCCAAAGAGGATTCGTCGGCCCAATGCAGGTCGTCGAGTATGTACAGGTACGAACGCGTTTGGGCCGCGCGGCCGAGAGCGTCGGATATGCTCTGAAAAAGATAGCGCCGCTTTTGCTCGGGCGGCAGATCCAAGGGCTGCGGGATGTCCGGAAAAACCCGTCGAAGGCTGGGAGCGATCTGGGCCAGTTCGGGTGCATTTTCGCCAATCCGGAAACGGAAATCATCGAGGCTCGCCGCTTGCGCCAGATTGCTTTCGATGATCTCGACGAACGGTAGATAAGGGAACGGCTCGTCCCTTTCGTAGCAATGCCCGACGCAGTACCTGAAGCCCACGCGCGACGCGTACTCGGCCACTTCCATCGCCAGCCGGGTTTTGCCCACGCCGGGTCCGCCCTCGAGCATCACGAGCGAGCCGTGGCCGCTGAGCGCGCGATCGATCGCTCCACGAATGGCGCGTCCTTCGCTTTCCCGGCCGACGAACGTGGTTCGTTCCGCAAGAGGGAATGGAGAAATTCCAAGCGTTGCCGGCGGCGCTTTCCGATGATCGGAGCCCGGAGAAGCAGGATCGCCAGTCGTGGCTGGCTGCGCTGGTGAATCGGCAAGCGTCGCAGCGAATTCCCATGCGATCGGGGCATCGGGTTCAGGCTGGTAGGTGCAAAACGTGCCGGTCCGGATGCATCGCGAGAGAATATCACCCAGGGTCGTATCGTTCTCCGCGATCCGGTCGAGCACGGCCCGGATAGTCTTGGTGACGGTCTGTCGGGCGCGTTCGGAAGCAGACGCGGCCCGGCGATTGCGTCCGCCGAGTCCCACAGCGCGTGATAACTCCCGCGTCAGCGCATCGATCTCCTCTTGCGCCTGCTCGGCGCACTCGACATTTCCCAGTTCCCTGGCTTCTTCCAATTCTTCGCGCAGGTCCAAAAGGCGGCGCCGATAGGCGGCCTTAGCCTGCTCGTCGAGCAGCTCGCCCGCATCACCCAAGCCGCCGACATGGATTCCAGACCTTTCGAGATCCTCACCTCCCTTGGGCAAGCCACGCGCTGCTTGATCGCCTTCGTCTTGATCGCGCCGGCTCGCGAAACCGCCGACCAGATCGAGCACGTGAAACTCAACCGAGGGATGACGGAGCAGATGGGCGAGATAGCCAAGCCCCTTGCTGTCCTTGAGGCGAAACGTGCGCCCGTCGTAGCCGACCGTCCAAAACTCGCCCTCCTGGCGGAACAACCCGCGTTGTGGAGCGCGGCCGCCTGGCGAAGGGCCGTTGGTGCGATTCGAGCCGGATTGAGCGCTTCGCTCCCCACTTGTCATCTGACTTTCCGGAGGCGATTGAGGCTTAATTTGTGTTGAACTACGTCTCCCGGAATCGTACCACCTATCGCAGTTTCAGCCCAACTCCCGCTGTGCGGTCGTTTTTCACACCTCACCAGGGTCATCTTCACGCCTTTTGGTCAGTACGAATCGCCAGTAACGCAGGAGCAAGTCGATGGCAGACAACAATCATATGGAGTTCACGAAGATATCGGGGACCGACCTCACGGTATCGCGGATCGCGTTAGGGACCTGGGCGATCGGCGGATGGATGTGGGGCCGGTCTGACGATGCGCAGTCGATCAAAACGATTCGGACCGCGGTCGAGCGCGAGATTACGCTTATCGATACCGCGCCGATTTACGGCTTTGGCCATTCAGAGGAGATCGTGGGCAAGGCGCTGGCCACCGGCGGGTTGCGAAATCGCGTCGTGATCGCCACCAAGGCCGGCTTGGACTGGCGCGATGGGCAACCGTTTCGCAACGGCAGCCGCGAACGGATACTTGCCGAGGTTGAGCAGTCGCTGCGACGTCTACGCACCGATTACATCGATATTTATCAGGTGCATTGGCCCGATCCACTGACGCCGATCGTGGAGTGCGCCGAGGCGATGCTCGCTCTGTATCGACAGGGCAAGATTCGCGCGATTGGCGTCAGCAATTTTTCACCGCGGCAGATGCAAGAGTTTCGCGCGGTCGCGCCGATCCATACCGTGCAGCCCCCGTACAATCTCTTCGAGCGCGAAGCGGAAGAGGAGGTGCTGCCGTACTGCCCTATGGCACGGTATCGGCACGCTCGTTTACGGGCCGATCTGCCGCGGACTGTTGAGCGGCCGAATGACAGCCGACACGCATTTTGACGGCGACGATCAGCGCAACACCGATCCCAAATTCGGGCCGCCGCGCTACAGCCAATACCTCAGCGCCGTTGAGGCGTTGGATAAGTTTGCGCGCGAAAACTTTGGCAAGCGGGTGATGCACCTGGCGTTGCGTTGGGTGCTCGATCAGCCCGGCG
>Ga0181521_10008103_pt1 | contig 10880 bp, 10 predicted proteins | sample PEATcosm2014_Bin_32_FD_119764 | JGI IMG/M metagenome (GOLD analysis project Ga0181521, IMG submission 119764) | Peatland microbial communities from MTU Mesocosm Facility, Houghton, MI, USA - PEATcosm2014_Bin02_60_metaG | ecosystem: Environmental > Terrestrial > Soil > Wetlands > Peat | place... | reverse complement strand
GTCGTGCTCGGTTCTTATCCCGGCCCCGTCGCCCGCCAACTGGGCGCGCTCCAAACGGAATCGCTGCCGGACATTCCGGCCGGGTTGCCTTCGGCGCTGTTGGAGCGGCGGCCCGATATTCGCCAGGCCGTCCAATTGATGCGCGCCGCCAACGCCCGAGTCGGCGTCGCCCAGGCCAATTTCTATCCGCGCATCACCTTGACCGGCCTCTTTGGCGAAGCCAGCCCGGAACTGACCGCCTTCAGCGGTGGCACCGTCGGCGCCTGGAGCGCGGCCGCGAATCTCGCCGGCCCGATCTTCGAGGGGGGCCTCCTCAAGGGCCAATTGCGCCAGGCCCAAGCCGCCTGGGACGAAGCCCGGTTCCAATATCAATCCACCGTTCTGAACGCCTTTCAGGAAGTATCCGATGCCTTGGTGTCCCGTCAGGAATTGGCGCGCGAGCGCCTCGAACAAAGCCGCGCGGTCGCCGCCTACCAGGAAGCCGTCCAAGTCGCCAATCAACGTTACCGGGGTGGCCAGTCCAGCTATTACGAATTGTTGCAGGAACAGCAACTCCTTTTCCCGGCCCAAAACGCGCTGACCCAGACTCTCCTCAACCAACTGCTCGCCACCGTCCAGCTTTACAAGGCCCTGGGCGGCGGTTGGAACGTTGGCCCATAACCGTGGCGAAATCAGGTGCTGTCGCGGCCTTGGGACCCGGAGCGCGGCTCTCCCCAGCCTTGTGGTCTGCCCAGGCCACGGCACCAGCGAGCCGCACTTAGAAGCGTTGCTGGTAGCGTCGAACCCGACACGACTATGGGCGCAGGGGCCGAAAACCCCCCTGCGCCCCTTCGTGCGGGCGGGACGAAAGCGGGTTTTTGCGGCAGGAACACTGTAGCCGGCATGATGCCCCTCCCATGATCCTCCCAATACCAGTTATTCCCCCGCCCCCGATAGTCATCGTGCCTGCGGTAGCCCCCAAGGTCTGTCCAAATATGGCACAAACTACTGTACCTGTTTACCTTACAGCAAAATTGGGTAGCATGGCCTACACACAAAACGTTCTTTTGTCCACCCCGGCCCTTTGAATCGTCTAAACAAGTAGTGACGAATGGAACCTGATGCCAATCAACTGGTGGAAACGGCTTGCCGCGGCGACCGGGCCGCGGCAATCGAGCTGATCGAGCTTTTCTATGAGCGCATTTACGCCTTCCTGCGCCGCCTCGCCGCCAATGACGCGGATGCCGCCGATCTCACCCAGCGGACCTTTGGCCGCGTCTGGCAGGCGCTGCCGACCTTTGCCGGGCGCTCGTCGGTTTCCTCGTGGATGCACAGCATTGCCTACCACGTCTATGTGGATTGGCGGCGCGCCGACCGCCGCGCCGAGCCACGTTCCGACCAGTGGTGGGCGACCCGCCCGGCCCCGGAAGCCTCGCCCGCTGAGATTGTCGCCCACACGGACATGGCCGCCGCTCTTTACGGCTCCGTGGATGCATTGGAGCCAGATCTCCGCCACACGGTTCAACTGCATTATTACCAGGCCCTCACGCTCCAGGAAACGGCGGACGCTATGGGCGTCGCCACCAGCACCGTGAAATACCGCCTGCGCCAGGCGCTGGCCGAACTGCAAAGAAAACTGGCCGCGGAACCCAACTCCCTGACCTCCACGGCCACCTCCAGAATTATATGAACATTCCGCAAATCGAAAACCTCCTGCGCCTCGCCCCGAGGCCCGCGCCGCCCGCGGGGCTGAAGGACCAATTGATCGCGCAACTGCGGCTGCCCGCAGCCCGGCCCGCCTCACAAACCCCGGTGGCGACGCTGGCTCCTGCCAGTTGGCTCCGTCGCTGGTGGCCCGTGCTGGCGCCCGCAACCGTTTCGCTCGCCTGCGCTGCCGCGCTCACGGTGCAGCAGATGGAGATTCGCGACCTGAAGCAAGCCAGCCAGGCCCTGTCCCGCGACTTTGCCGCCAAGGCCAGCGCCCTTCTCACGCCGACCGTGCAAACCAATGATGCGGCGTCCGAGGCCGATGCTGCATCGAGAACGCAGCAGGAGATCGCGAGGCTGCAAGAATTGGCGAGCCAGTTGGCTGCGGAGGTGGCGCAACTGGAACAGATGAGCGCGGAGAACACAAAGCTGCGGACCCAACTTGCAGCGCCCCCCGCCGGCCTTTTTACACCGGAGGAAACCGAGGCGCTGGCCAAGGCCAAGGAAAGAGGCGAACGAATCGCCTGCGTCAACAACCTGAAACAGCTTGGGCTGGCCGCGAGGATTTGGGCCGAGAATAACGGTGATGTCTATCCGCCGGACATCCTCGCGATGACCAATGAGATGGGCACGCCGAAGATTCTGGTGTGCCCCGGGGACCACGGGCGGGAGGCCGCCAAGGACTGGGCCTCTTACACGTCCGCCAACTGTTCCTACGATTACTTGGCGCCGTCGGCGTCCATCACAGAAACTTCCCGGATGATGTTCCATTGCCCGATTCACGGCAATTGGGGTTTGTGCGATGGCAGCGTTCAGGGGATTGCCAAGGATCATCCTGAACTGCTCCTGCGGCGTGACGGCAAGATTTACCTCGTGGAGCCAACACAGCCCGCCCAAGGAGCGCCCGCGCCACCGTCCGGCAACCCGCCGCCGGGAGGCTCGAACCCATGAACCGGCGCGTTTTCCTCAGCGGCTTGCTGGTCGTCGTTTGCCTGGCCACACTGTGGGGCGTGTGGGGTCAACGTAGCCAACTGGCCGGGCTGCGCGCCGAGCAACAGCAATCACTGGCTCAACTGGCAGCCAGGGCCGACGGCGCGGCTTCCCCCGGAACGGCGAAGGTTGTCGGCGCAAGTTCAGCGACTCCGCAGCCGCCCCTGGTAGCGACGCCTGAGTTGCTCCGGCTGCGGAACGAGGTGACGCGGCTCACCGAGCGCCGGCGTGAACTGGCGAGTGCGCGCGCCGAGAACGAAAGACTCCGCGCCCAGCTCACCAGCCGGGGCACGAATGGCCAATTGCCGCCCGGCTATGTGCTCAGGCGCGAAGCGCGGTTCGTGGGTTACAACACGCCGGACGATGCGCTTCAATCCCTCCTTTGGGCAACCCGGAACCACGACCTGACAAACGCCCTGCAGGCGTTTACGCCCGAGATTGCTAAAGAATACCGCGAACAGGCCGGCGAGTCCTCCCAATCTATTGAGCACTTTTGGAGCGAGTCCGCGGCCCTCGTGGGCATGGGTATCGTGGGGCGGAAACAGGATGCCAGCGACGGTTCCATCGTCCTGGAGGTGGAGGTGGTTCCCGGCATGCCGCGCGACGAGGTTCCCTTTCGCCAGATCAACGGTCAGTGGAAAATAGCAGGGCGCTTTTGATGCGCTTCGGGAGGGCGAGCGTCCTCGCGAGCCCAAACTTCCGTGCCAAGCGTTGGGAATCAGGGCTCGCGAGGACGCTCGCCCTCCCGATCGATCGGCTTAGGCAAAGAAGGTGGGATACGTTTCGCAGCGCGCTTCGCGCAACAACAGCAGCGCCAATTCGCGGGCGTGGTAATCGCCCCACATGGAACTCTCGCCGTTGGGCACCTTCTGGCCCCGCCCGATATAGTCCCAACCCTTCGGGCGATGATAAACTGAGTGGAGCAGCAACCCCTGGTGTTTAAGATTCCCGGAGAGATACGGCTCCTCGAAAAGGGTGTTCGCCACGGTCAAACCCGCCTGGCGATAGCGGTCGCCGTTCTTTTCATCGCCTCTGGCCAAAAGATAATTCCCCAGGCGAACGAAGCCCTGGGCCGCGATAGCTGCGGCTGAACTGTCCACCGGCTCCCAGTGGTTGAACGGATCGGCAGGTTTGCTCAGATAATCACCCAGCCGGTGGAGGTTGGGCGCGCCCGTGTCCCACATCGGAATGCCGTCCGTGCAGGAGTTGGCCAGATAGAAGTCCGCCGTCGCGCGGGCGGCCTCGAGGAACAAGGTCCGGGCTGCGGCAGCACTCCGGGGGGGAGAATGAGGTAGGGCGAGCGTCCCCGCGAGCCCCGATCTTCGCAGAATCCCGGAGAAGTTTGGGCTCGCGGGGACGCTCGCCCTCCCCAACTCCGCGGCGCTCACGATCTCCAAAAACTCCAGTAGTTCCGCGTAACCGAGAATCGCCCACGCCAAACCGCGCGTCCACGTGCTGAAGGGCGAATAACCCTGCTGCGAGTTCGGGCAGCGATAGCTGCCGTTGTTGAGATTGAAAATGCTCTCGTGGGCGGTGCGGCCACGCACATCGTAAGTGTCACGGCCTTGGCCGTAATAAATGCTGTAGCGGGCCGTGGTTTCCGCGTGCTCGAGCAGCCGTTGCAGCAGTGAAATCCTTTGGTCGCGCTCACCCATCAGCACGTGTCCAAGCTGGTGTGCCACCGCCAGCGAACGCAATGAGCGCACCGTATCTACAAACAGCGAGTGGGGACCGTTGAATGAATAGATATACCCTTTCCCGTCCGCGATGGTCGTCCAGCGCGCCGCCTGCACTGCCCCGGAGACCTTCAAGGCCAGCTCGTAAAGGTCCTTCTCGCGCTCGTTAAACGGTATTTTTCCCCCGCGCATCAGCCGCCACAGGTTCCCGTAGGTGGAGATATTGTTGAATCCATGATCGTGCACGCCGATATGCGAAACGTGCGCGGCCATGAGTTCGATGGTCTTGCGCCGCCCGATTTCCAGGAAGCGCTTGTCAGCGGTCGCGTCATACTGGAGCAACGCCGAACCAAACTGGAACCCCTGCGTCCACTCCGTCCAACTGTGTGAGGCGTATTGGCCTTTCACCGTGAAGACCGGCGCGCCCTGCGATGGTTTCCACGCCTGTTCCAAACTGAGGATCTTCCCCGCCGAAAGCTCAAACAGCCGTTCGATCATAGGCAGGAGCTTTTGGGCGGTAAGCTGGGGGTTGATCTTGACGGGCATTAGAGCCTCCGGAGATGAAAACCGCCGTCCACGTTGATAACTTCACCGGTGCTGAAGGGCAGCAGGTCCCGGGCAATGGCAGCCACGGCCTTGCCCACATCCTCCGGCGTGCCCCAGCGCCTGATGGGGGTTAGGCCCTCTTTGATCAGTTTGTTATACTTCTCCCTCACCGGTCCCGTCATGTCGGTCCGGATCAGGCCGGGCCGGATTTCATAAACACCAATGCCATGCTCCGCCAGGCGCGTCGCGTAAAGGGGCGTGAGCATCGCCAGGGCGGCCTTGGCGACGCAGTAATCCCCGCGATTCACGGAAGCAGTGTAGGCGCTGACGGAGGAGATGGTGATAATCTTGGGCTGGAAGAGTGCTGGCGGGACGCCCGTCCGGCGTTGCTCGATCATCCACCTGGCCGCGAGCTGGGTAAGAAAGTATGGGCCCTTGGCGTTGATGTTGATGAGGCGGTCAAAGCTTTCCTCGGTCGCCTCAAGAATATCGGCGCGGACCTCGGGCGCCACCCCGGCATTGTTCACGAGCAAATCCAGCCGGGCCAGGTTCTCTTTCGTGAATTGAATCAGCTTCCTGCGATCAGCCCCGCTCCCGATGTCCGCCCGGCAGATTTCCGCGCGAATGGTCTTCCCGGCAGCCCGCGCCGCCGCAACGCAGTCCGCCGCGGTCTGCCGGGCGGCCGAGACGTTGCTCGCATAGTTGATGACGAGGTCCCAGCCGATCTTCGCCAGTTCCAGCGTGATGCCGCGGCCAATGCCGCGCGACCCGCCGGTGATTAGGGCCACCGAATTCATCCGCCCCCAGCATAGTTGCCGAGGCCGGAAGCAAAAGGAAATATTTGGCTATTGGGGAGGGCGAGCGTCCCCGCGAGCCCTGATTTCCGCAGATTGCCCGAAAAGTTAGGGCTCGCGGGGACGCTCGCCCTCCCTCGCCCTCCCTTGAGCTTTGACACGGCGTGCCTAAACCGTATTCTTGGCGTGTGCGCATCGTTAAGGTACCGCTTGGCAACCGCAGCTACGACATCAAGATCGGCACGGGTCTCCTCGCCCGTCTCGGTCGCGAATGTGCCCGCCTTGGCCTCGCCCGCCGCTGCGTCATCATTTCCGACCGCAACGTTGCGCCCCGTTGCGGCAAAGCCGCGCAAGCGGCCTTGGCGAGAGCGGGTTTTGCCACCGGGTTGATCACCATCCCTGCGGGCGAAAGGGCCAAGAGCCTGAAGGTGCTTGAGTCGTGCTACGACCAATTGGCGGCGCAGCGATTGGAACGCAAATCATTCGTCGTTGCGCTCGGCGGCGGTGTGGTGGGCGATCTGGCGGGATTTGCCGCGGCTACCTATCTGCGCGGCCTGCCTTTCGTGCAGGTGCCGACCACCCTGCTTGCCCAAGTGGACAGCTCCGTCGGCGGCAAGGTCGGCCTGAATTTGAAGGCGGGCAAGAACCTCGTCGGCGCGTTCCACCAGCCCCGGCTGGTGCTCTGCGACCTGGACACCCTCGCCTCTCTGCCCCCGCGCGAATACCGCGCCGGCCTCGCCGAAGTGATCAAATACGGCATCATATACGACGCAGGGCTGTTCCGACGTTTGGAGCGTGATCTGCCAAAGTTGCTGCGCCGGGACCCGCGCACCCTCGCCGCCGTCGTGGCCCGCTGCTGCCAGATTAAAGCCGAGGTGGTTCGGCAGGACGAGACCGAGAGCGGCTTGCGGGCCATTCTGAATTTCGGCCACACCCTCGGCCATGCCCTCGAAGCCATCTCCCACTACGGCAAATATCTCCACGGGGAAGCGATCGCCATCGGCCAGGTCGTCGCCGCGAAGCTCTCGGCGCAAGTCCTCGGCCTGCCCCCGAGCGAGGTCGGGCGCATCGAGCATCTCTTCCGGCGCGCCGGCCTGCCCACCCAACTTAACCTGAGCGCCCCGGACAAACGGAAGCTCCTCCCGGCGATGCAGCTCGACAAGAAGGTCAGCGCCGGGGAGATCAAGTTCGTGCTGGCGTGCAGGATCGGCGCCGTCGAATTCGGCTGCCAAGTCCCCCCTGCCCTTCTTGCCGCGGCCGTCAACCGTCAGCTCTCCACTATCAACTATCCACCATCCACCATCAACTAACGCATGCCTGCTGTCAGCGAAACCATTGTCCGCGAGTACTTCGAGCTGCACGAGTTCCTCGTCCGCCAGCATCGCAAATACATCAGCCAAACGCGCCGGGAGGAGGACGATGACATTGATTTCTTCGTGCTCAACCCCCATCCGCAACCGCCGGCAGAGGCGCTCCCGTTTGTGCTGGCCTCGTCCGACTTGGCGTCTATCGAACGCGCCATCGTGGTGGTCAAAGGCTGGCATACCGAGACTTTCAGTTCCGGCGTGCTGGCCCACGCGCCCAACATCTTTCGCTTTGTCGAACCCAAGGTCTTTCAGCAGGCCGCGCGTGCTTTTGGCAAGGACGGCGCCCCCTTGAAGATCCTCGTCGTCCCCGCCCTTCCGCAGGCCGCGCCGGCTCGCGAACAGAGCATCGCCCTGCTCCGTTCCAAGGGCATTGATGCGGTGATTCCCTTCCACACCATGCTGGCGACGCTGGTCAGCCGGACTCAGGTCAACCGCAACTACCAGAAGTCCGATCTGCTTCAGATCATTCGCATTCTGAAGAACTACGACTTCTTCAAAGAACCACAGTTGGAGCTGTTCAAGCCGAAGCCCAGGAGGAAAGCGGCGGCCAAAAGCCACAAGGGGGAGGCCTGAACCCTGTGCCGGCTGGTCATTTCCCGATTTCCAAACCCGCCGCCCTACCCTAGCTTCACCCTCAAACCAATATGGTGCTGGTCATCGACAACTACGATTCGTTCACCTACAACCTGGTGCAATACCTGGGAGAGATGCAGGTGGAACTCCAGGTCCATCGCAACGATCGGATTTCGATTGCGCAGATCCGTGCGCTGGCGCCGGAGCGCATCCTCATCTCGCCCGGACCGTGCTCGCCGCGCGAATCGGGCTTGTCGAACGAGATCATCCGGACCTTCGGCCCGCGCATCCCGACGTTTGGCGTGTGTCTCGGGCACCAGTGCATCGGTCATGTGTTCGGCGGCCACGTCATCGTGAACTACCGCATGATGCACGGCAAGACTTCGCTCATTAAGCACAACGGCAAGGATTTGTTCGCCGGCCTGCCCAACCCCTTCGCCGCCACCCGTTACCATTCCCTGGTCATTCAGCGCGACCGCTTGCCCGACTGCCTGGAAATCACCGCCGAGACTGAGGAAGGCGAAGTCATGGGCGTGCGGCACAAGCAGCATCCCATCTGGGGCGTGCAGTTCCACCCCGAAAGCATTCTGACCCAAAACGGCCGGCAAATACTCAGGAATTTCCTGAGACTGAAGTAGTCAGGCGCGGGAGGTTTTTGCACCCGCGCCTTGACCAAAGGGGTTCCGTAGAACGCCCTAAAATGCTTAGTGGCTGTACTCGCGCCGTCCGCCACCACCACTGCCACCGCCGCGATAGCCGCCACCGCCGCCCGAACGAGGCGGACGCTCTTCGCGCGGGCGCGCTTCATTGACCGTCAGCGCCCGACCGTCGATCTCTTTGCCGTTGAGCGCCTGGATGGCGGCATCGGCGCCTTCTTTGGTCTCCATCGTGACAAAGGCGAAGCCGCGGGGGCGACCGCTGAATTTGTCCTTGATGACATCGACTTCCTGGACCGGGCCGTGGGCCCCGAACATATCCTGGAGCTGCTGTTGGGTGGCGTTGAAGGAAAGATTTCCCACAAACAGTTTTATACTCATGATGACTATGCTTTCTTAACTGACTGCCCTTTCGCGACCGTTCCCGACCATCGGGTCTCAAATCATCACTGAAACGGGTTTCAACTGAGGATTTACCTGGTTTCGAAATTGGCGAGTTGTCTATTTCCCTGAATCTTAGCGGCTTTCGGCGCGGGCGCAACCATTATTTTTACCGGCGCGCCACCCTGTTTCTTGCTTTCGTCCGCCGCCTCCATGAAGGCCATGATCTCGATGGTTTCCTCCGGCCTCACCGGCGCCACGCCGGTTTGAAAGAACTTCATAATGGCCGCCACCAACGGCTCGTAACCTTCAAACGAACCCGCCGCCGTTTCCCCCTTCTCGCCTTTGGCCAGACCGTGGAAGCTCTTGTCTTCGCGAAAGACGCCTTTGCGCCCGCCGCTCCAGGCGCCCACGACTTCGATCTTGCCGTCGGAGGTCGTCTGCCGCTGCACGATTTGGCAGCCGGTGCCCATAATCGTGAACAGGCTCTCCACCCCATGCACGCCATACCAGAACAGGTCCGGGTGATGGGGCTCCCGCTCGCACGGGCCATACGTCTCGGCATACGTCACCCGGCCAATCGAGCCGTTGCGCACGGCCTGGGTGTCCCGCGCGAAGCGCAGCGCGGACGAACTGAACACCGGCACCTTCGCCTTTTTCGCCAGCCGGAAGATTTCGATCACATCTTGCAGCGAGGCGGCCATCGGCTTGTCGATGAACACCGGCTTGCGCGCCTGCAACACCGGCTTCACCTGTTCGAGATGCGGGCGGCCATCAACGCTCTCCAGCAGCACCGCGTCCACGTCCTTGCACATCTCCGCGATGCTGTCGTAAATCTTCACCCCGTATTTCTCCCGCAGGGTCTTCGCGTAGCTCTCCACGCGGGAGATGCTGGACGGGATGTCGGCGCTGCCGCCTTTGTAAGCCGCCACGACTTTCCCGCCGGCGACGTGTCCTTTGGCCTCAGGATTGTTCAGCGTTTCGGTGAAGGCCACCGCGTGCGACGTGTCGCAACCGATGATGCCAATCCGCAAATCAGCGCCCCAAGCCCCCGTGCCACAAACCAAACCCGCCGCCAGCAAAAGTCGAAGTTTCATACGTTGTAATCGCGGTTGTTCAACCAAAACGGCGGCCAACATAGGCAAACGCCCCGAGATTACAAAACGAAAATGCTCCGCCGCGCCCAGCTCGCTCCATTTGGCTTGAAGCCAGCCGACCGGCTCGTTAAATTCGCTTCCAGGTTCCACTAACGCGGAACCCACGCATGCAAGCAAGCAATCAACCTCGCAAGGCTGCCAAAAAGAAGGCGGCCCCGCAGGAACTTCAAGTCTCCCCCCGGAACGTCATCGCCGAACTCGAGCAGCACATCCTCGTGGACGGTTTCAAACTCGTCTTCGACCTTGCCCGCAGCCGCGGGTCACGGTTCGTCGATGCCGCCACCGGCCGCGAACTAATCGACCTCTACAGCTTTTACGCCTCGCAGCCCATCGGCTTCAACCATCCTTACTTCGACCGCCCGGAAGTCAAAGCCGACCTCCTCGCGGCCGCCAAATTGAAGGTGGCCAACGCGGACGTCTATACCGTTCAGTACGCCACCTTTATCCATGAATTCGCGCGTGTCGTGGGAATGCCGCCCTTGGACCGTTACTTCTTCATCGAAGGCGGCGCCTCGGCAGTGGAGAACGCCCTGAAGGCCGCGATGGATTGGAAAGTCAGGAAAAACCTGGCGGCCGGGCGCGGCGAACGCGGGACGGAAATCATTCATTTCGAACGCGCCTTCCACGGGCGGGGCGGCTACACGTTAAGTTTGACAAATACCGACCCGCGCAAGATCGCTTACTTTCCGAAGTTTCCCTGGCCGCGAATCATCTCTCCGAGTCTGGACTTCTCCCTGCCGCCCGCACAACGCGAGGAGGCGGTCGTCGCCAAGGAAAAGCTGGCCCTCAAACAGATTCGCGACGTGCTCGCACAGAAAGCCGCGGATATGGCGGCCATCATCCTCGAGCCGATCCAGGGCGAGGGCGGCGACAGCCATTTCCGCGGCGAATTCCTGCACGCACTGCGGCGGATTTGCGACGAGCACGACCTCCTGCTCATCTTTGACGAAATCCAGTGTGGCATGGGCATTACCGGCCGGAACTGGTGCTGCCAGCATTTCGATGTGCTGCCCGACCTGCTCGTCTTCGGCAAGAAAGCCCAGGTCTGCGGCGT
>Ga0181521_10008102_pt1 | contig 10880 bp, 9 predicted proteins | sample PEATcosm2014_Bin_32_FD_119764 | JGI IMG/M metagenome (GOLD analysis project Ga0181521, IMG submission 119764) | Peatland microbial communities from MTU Mesocosm Facility, Houghton, MI, USA - PEATcosm2014_Bin02_60_metaG | ecosystem: Environmental > Terrestrial > Soil > Wetlands > Peat | place... | reverse complement strand
CGGCTGCTCGAAAGCCAAGTCTTCCTTGCGGCCAAACAAGTATAGGTTGCTGACCGGGGCGCCGGCGTAGGACCGCCCGAGAACCGTGGCGTCGGCAATCTCCAGGCAACTCCGCAGGGTGAGCGGGTCGGCCGGGTGCCAGCCGGCCGCCAGCAGGATCCGCTTGACCTCGGTTTCCGTCCCGATCAACCCCACGTTCAAGGGGTCGCCCGGAAGGCCGTCGCCCGCCAGCGTGATGCCGGGCACGTCGTCCAGCGACGGGTGACGTGCCGTAAGCCACTCCCAGCCGTAGGGCATCACCGCGTACGCCGCCGCCAGGTAAAGGAGCAGTGCGGCGGCAACGAGCACGGCCACGTGTTTGCGACGGCTCCAGTGTCTCACGATTGCCCCATTCGTCCCGGGCGCAGTTTTCCAGTACCGGCCTATTCTAGGTCGCCTGGCCACCCCTCGCACGGGGGTCACCCCTGAGACACAGGGGCACACCGTGCGGCGACGGGAACCTCGCCGTCTGCGGCGTTGCGAATCGGGGAGCGACGCCACCTCGGCATGGGATGAGATATCAGTCGGCTTCCCCCTGGGCCGCAGTGACGTCCGCCTTCTGCACCCAGCCGGTTATCCGCTTTCCGTCGAGCATGATCTCCACGCCGATCCAATCGCCTTGCACTTGCAGCACTTTCAGCCGGCTGCCCTTGGGAACTTGCGCGAGGACCCGGTCGCCCACCCGCACTTTGACGCCGCCGGCCGGCGCCACCACGAAGCTGCCGTGCTGGACCGCCGTGGCCGCACTTGGGGTTGCAGCGGCCGGCTGCCGAATGGCGGCCAGGGCCGCGGCGGCGGCGTGGCGGACGCCTTCGTCCTGGTCGGCTGCGGCCTGCTGGAGGGCCGCGGCGGCATCCTTGGCCAGCGGCCCGAGGCGGCCCAGGGCCTGGGCCGCCAACTCGCGGCCCTGCGGCAAGGGGAGGGCCAGGGCCTTCGTCAAAACGGGCACGGTCTTCGCGGCGACCGGTGCGGATGCGGGAGAAATCTCCGCCAGGGCCCAGGCGCTCATCAACGACAGGTTGGCGTCGGGACTGGCGAGCTTCTCGAGCAGCACCGGCTGGGCAGCGGCGGCCCCCGGGCCGATCTTCCCCAGCGAGCAGGCGACCGCGCAGAAGTTCGAGTCCTTGTCCTCGGGCTGCTGGAGGGCCTCGACCAGGGCCGGCACCGCCTCTTTGGCCTCGGGACCGATGGCGCCCAGGGCCAGCACCGCTTCGTGCGCGACGCGGGAGTTCTTGTCGCCGATCAGCTTGGCCAGCTCAGCCGTCGCCGGCGCGGCCGCCGGCCCGATGCGACCGAGAATATAGGCGATGTCGGCGCGGAGCTTCCCGTGCTGCAAGCCGGCGATCAGCCGCGGCACCGCGGGGGCCCCGATGGACGCCAGGGCGTCCAGGGCGTGGTGCAGCGTCGCCTCATCCGCATCCGCCAGGGCCTTTTCCCAAATCGGCCCGGTGATTTCCGGGGCCGGCGGCAACGCGGCCAGGGCGCGGGCGGCAGCCACGCGCACGAACGGCTCCTTCTCCTTCAGCCGGGCGATGAGCTGCTCGGTGGCCTCGCGGCGGAGGTCCTTGTCCTCGGGATGGACGCGGGCCAGGGCCCACAGGCTGACCGTGCTGAAGAGCTTATCCTGGCTCTTGGCGGCGGCCCGAACGGTGGCCTCGGCATCCGCCGGAATCCGGCCGAGCTGGCCCAGCACGAAGGTGGCCGCGTTTCGGGCGTGCTGGTCCGCCAGCAGCCCGGCGATCTGCGGGATGGCGGCCTCGGCGGCCGGGCCAATGGCCCCCAAGGTGAGCACGGCCTCGCGGCGAATCTCGGGCCGCGGGTCCTTGAGCTTCTCGGTCAAGACCGGCACGGCGTCCTTGGCGTCGGGCCCGATCTCGCGGAGCACCAGGCACGCCCAGTACGCCGCCTTGTCGTTCTTCAGGGCTTCCACGAGCGCCGGCACGGCCTTCGCGCCCGCCTGGGCAATCGCCGAGAGCACGCGGGCCCGCACCGCCGGGTCCGGGTCTTCCAGCAGCTTGATGCACAGGGGTACGGCCACTTCCGGGCCCGGGCGAATGGCCTGGACCGCCTGGACGACCAGGCGGCGGACGGTCTCGTCGGGGTCTTTGAGGAGTTCCGCCATGGCCGGCACGGCCGGTTTGGCCGCCGCGCCGATGGCGCCCAGGGCCCAAACCGCCCGGCCGCGGACCTTGGCCGAGCCGTCCTTGAGCAGCTCCGTCAGCGGGGCGACGGCCTCCGCCGCCTCCGCACCGCGGGCCGCCAATTGATCGAGGGCCTTCAGCCGGACGGCCTCGTCGGCAGACTTCAAGCCGCCGATCAGGTCCGCCACGGAGACCTCGCCGGCGCGAATCCCCGCGCCGGCCGCCGCCAGGCATCCCAACACGGCACAAATCCAGACAAGCCTTCTTGCGTTCATGGGCAAACTCCCGTCGTAAGATTCTCTACTGTAGGGTGGTTCGGGTCGCGGCGTACACCAGGCTTTGCAGGAAGCTTCGCGAAGCCGCGTAGACCTGCGGCGGGATCTGCCGAATCTGGGCCTTCAGGCCGTCGAACATCGTGTCCACCGTCTCGCGGACCTGGCTCTGCTCCGAGTAGTCGAGGCTGCCGTACTTGGCCCACTTGGAAAAGAGCTGGTCCAACTGGCCGCGCTCGGTCTCGAAACTCGCCTCCTGAAGGGCGCCGGGCCAATTCAGCCTGCCGCTAACCGGGTCCATCTGGCTGGGGGTGAGCGCCCGGGGCACGCCGTCGCGGGCGATGCGGGCGATTTGCTCGGGGGTGAGATTGGGCCCGCGCTCGGCCGCGCGCTGCGCCCGGCCGATGTTCCGCATCTCCCAGAACGTGTTGACCGCCTGGACCTGGTTCTGCATGGCGTTGCTGTCGGCCTGGGTCATGTTGATGGCGGCGGCGGAGGTGTTCAGGTTGTACTGCCCTGCCGCGCTGATGACCTGGGACATCCCCTGCATGGCGCTCCCGGCAACGGTGGATGCCCCGGAGTAGCCCGGCCATCCGCCGCCGCCGGCGTACACCGTGGCGCTCGGCGCGGCCACGGCGGGTTGGTACGGGGCCCTGGGGGTGCCCCCACCGTCCGGCGCCCCGCCCTCGACCATCGTCAGGACCGGGCACGCCAGGAGGGCCACGAATAGCCACATTCGCTTCATTGGTCTGTCTCCTTAACGATTCGCGCCGTGATTACTTGTTCACGCCAGGCAATACCGAACCCGTCGCGGGGCGGGAAACACCGTGTCCGGCACCAGCCCGACGCGCAAGCGAGGGTAGCGCGATTGTCGTCCCTCGCTTGCGCTTCGGGCTAGTGCTTGCCCCGCCCCGTGAACCGTTGCGCGGGACTGCGCCAGCGCCCCCGATTTTACTTTCCCGCCCACGAGTTGGGAATGGGGGGGCCCGGGTCTTCCCCCCCTTGGGCCGGCAAGAGCCGCTGGCCTTCGCGGCCGGTTCCCCCGCCCCCGCTTGACTGGATTCTACAAGCCCGGTCAACGTGGCCGCTGGCTGCGCCCGCTTGGCACGGGCCGGTTGATCCTCCGCCTTGCCGGAGTATCATGTTAGAAAGGGAAACCGGCCGCCATGAAGTTGGGAGTCTTTGCCGATGCCGAGGGGGTGGCCCGAGCCGGTGCCGCGGTCATTGCCGCCGAGGCCCGGACGGCGGTTGCCCAGCGCGGTCGTTTCGTCATGGCCGCGAGCGGCGGCCGCACGCCGTGGCTCATGCTCCGCGCACTGGCGGGCGAAGACGTGCCTTGGCAGGGCGTCCACATGCTGCAGGTCGACGAGCGGGTGGCCCCCGCGGGACACCCGGACCGCAACCTGACGCACCTCGCGGCGAGCCTGCTCGGGCGCTGGCCGTTGGGCGCCGAGCAGATCCATGCCATGCCCGTGGAAGCGGCCGACCTGGAGGCCGCGGCCGCCCGCTACGCCGAGACCCTCCGCGAGCTTGCCGGCTCGCCGCCGCGGCTCGACCTGGTGCATCTGGGTTTGGGGCCCGACGGCCATACCGCATCGCTGGTGCCCGGCGATCCGGTGCTGGATGTCGCCGATGCGGACGTGGCAATCACCGGCGTCTACCAGGGCAGGCGGCGGATGACGTTGACCTATCCGATCATCGACCGGTCCGCTCGCATCCTATGGCTGGTGACCGGCAGCGAGAAGGCCGCAACGCTGCGGCGGCTCGCCGCGGGCGATCGCTCGATCCCCGCCGGCCGGGTGTGCCGGGATCGGGCCCTGCTGCTGGCCGACCGCGCCGCGGCCGGAGAGCCGGGGCCGGAGTGAGGCCCGAAGCCGGAACGTGTTAGTCCCTTCTTCCCCGGAGGCGGCCCGCCGCGGTCGGCTGCAACATCTGGTTTGGCACCTGGGCCTTGTGAGCCTATTGGCGTGCGACGTCTGCCGGCGAAGGCGAGGTTTGGGGGGCCCGCTCGGCAGACACCCTTACCGGCTCCTGCCGAACCACGCCCAATTTGATCCCTACAGCGGCGAGCCAGATGCCCGCCAACAAGGTGAGATAAGCGACGGGCCCCGCGGTCTGCGGATGATCCTCGCTCAAGTGCAAGTTGACGGAGGGGTTGGTTTTCAGCCGCTCGCCCAGGATCTCGGCGAGCTGCCGGCTATGCTCCGCAGTCACGGAGGTAAGATAGAATTGTAACGCCAGGGCGCCCAGGACGCAAAGCGTACCACAGATTACAAGCACGACGCCGAGATACGAACCAGGGCTCTCCGCCGCCTGGCTGAAGAAAACCAAGTAGGCCAGCAGGGCCATCGCCAGCAGCGCGATGCCAAAGCCGATCAAGGCGGAGTCATTCGGGTTGAGGCTCTGACCGATGGTGTAGGTGGCCAGAATCCACGTGGCGATGACAAGCGGGGCGATCACAAGAAGGCCGACAGCCGCCAGCGCTCGATTGGTCATGGCAAGTCCCTTTCAAAAGGTAAATTGGCGATGTGGCGAAATCGCCGTTCGATGATCCTACGGCCCCTTTCTCGGTCCTTCTCGGCCTTCCACGCGGCCGGAACGCCGCTGCGTTGGCCGAGGTTTCGCTTTCGCGGGCGCTGAAACGCCGGCCCCGGGGAGCCCCGAGCCGGGCCTCACAGCTTCCAGCCTTCGCGATAGGGTGGATCGACGAAGCGGTTGGCCTGCGGGCAGTTGGTGAACTGCACCTTCTCGGCGTCCCACTCCAGTTTCGTACCGGCCATCTTGACGGCGATCACGCCGAGCAAGGCGATCTCCGTAAGCGGCCCGCCGTAGGAGAAATCGGAGCCCGCCTTCCTTCCGCTGCGGATTGCCTCCAGCCAGTCCTGGTGGTGTTCCTTGGCCCGGGGGATCTTCTTGGGCGGGAGCTTGTAGGCTTTCATCTTGGCCTCGGGGATGATTCGCAGGCCGCCGCAGCCGTGCGAGCCGTAGGTGATCGTGCCCTTGTCGCCCAGCACGACCGCGCCGGTGTCCGGGCCCCTGCGGCCCGGCTCCAGGTCCTTGGGCCGCGGGATTCTTTCCGTGCCGCTGTACCAGTGCAGGGTGATCGGTCCGCGACCCGGAACACCGGGTGCCCCGCCCTTGGCCGGGAACTCGTAGGTGATGATCTCGCCTTTGGGGTAGGCATCGCCCTGGGTCTGCGGGTCGTAGTCCTTCACCTCGGCGCGGATCGTCTTCGGGGCCCCCAGGTCCAAGGCCCAGAACACGCCGTCCAGGACGTGGCAGGCCCAGTCGCCGATGGTGCCGTTGCCGAAGGGCACCCAGCCGCGCCACCTGCCGGGCAAGTAGGCGGGGTGGTACGGCCGGAACTGGGCGGGCCCCAGCCACAGGTTCCAGTCGAGCGTGGCCGGGACCTCGTGCGGCGGGTCGTGCTTCACCGCGGGCAGGGCGTCAATGCCCGAATTCAATGCCGAGCAACCGGCGTGGATCGTGTGGACCTGCCCGATCGCCCCATCCCAGATCCACTCGCAGAACATGCGGATTTCCTGGAAGGAGTGCCCCTGGTTGCCCAGTTGGGTCACCACGTTGTGCTCCTTGGCCGCCGCGGCCAGGCGGCGACACTCCTCGATCGAGTGGGCCAGCGGTTTCTGGCAGTACACGTGCTTGCCGCGGCGGATGGCCGCCATGGCCGCCACGGCATGGCAGTGGTCGGGCGTGGAGACGGTCACGGCGTCGATCTTCTTGTCCACCTCGTCGAGCATCTCGCGGAAGTCGCGGTATCGCTTGACCTTGGGGAACCTGGCGAAGGTGCCGGCGGCGTGCCGCTGGTCGACGTCGCACAGCGCGACGAGGTTCTCGCCGCTCACGTCGTTGACATCTCCCGCCCCCATGCCAGCAACGCCGATCGACGCAATGCTCAGTTTCTCGCCGGGCGGCGTCTTGCCGCTGCCGGCCACGGCGTGCCGGGGCACGATCACGAGCGCCGCGGCGCCGGCCCCCGCCGCACCCAGGAACTGGCGACGCGAAACGGACGTTCTTCTCTTCATGACAGCCTCCTGTGGTTTGCCTTGCCCGGCGGCAGGTCCGTGTGGCCGGCCCGACGCACCCGACGTGCGACCCGGAGCAGGCAGGTTAAACCGCACGGCGCCGCAAGTCAAGGAAGCGCGCCACGCTGCCGCTCGTTACGACCGTAAAAGGCGGAAAAATCGGTTCCCTCGACAGCACGCCACGCGCGGCCGGGCCGGCTGGCGCGCAGGGCGCGCTTTGCATGGGACTAGGATCCAGAAAGGCCCGAAACCATTACTAACCGAAGCGTGTAGGGTGGGTCGACGGGCACCGACCGGGCACCGACCGGGCACCGACGCGCAGCGTTGGTCGGCGTTGGTCGGCGAGCCCCACCATCTTTCAGGCGAATTCATTTGGTGGGGCTCGCTGCGCTCGACCCACACTACCTCTCCACAGCAGACACTAGTAAACGACATGTACCCGCGATCCAGGAATCGACTTATGAAGTGGTTCTTCTACTTGTTGGGCGTCTGGGCAACCTGCGTTCCGGCCGGCTACGGTCAGACGCCGAGCGAGGAGGCGAACTTGCCGGCGGCCCCCGAGGCCCAACCGCCGGACGAGCGGGACGCCCAAAAACTCGCCGTGGACCAGGCTATCTTGAGGCTCAGGGACCGGCTCTTCGACCCGAAAGCCTCTGTCCGCGACGCCGCGGCTTCGGCCCTGAAAGCGATGGGCCCGGGAGCGAAAGTCGCGATTCCCGCCCTCGCCCTGCGGCTGCGCGACCGGGATCGGTACGTCCGCATCACGGCCTCGGAAACCCTTGAGAAGATGGGCGCCGACGCCGTGCCGAGCGTCTCCGCACAACTTTGCGACGCGGATCCGCAGGTGAGGGAACTTGCCGCGCGGGTCTTGCAGAAGATCGGCCCGGAAGCCAAATCAGCCGTGCCCGCGCTGACAGAAGCACTCGCGGACGAAGACGCCCGTGTCCGCTTGTCGGCCGTCCGGGCCCTGCAAGACGTGGGCCCGGAGGCCAAGCCTGCAATACCGTGTCTCGCCGCGCGGCTCCGCGACCGGGACGGATACGTGCGTACTACCGCGGCCCAGGTGTTGACGAGGTTCGGGCTGGACGCCGTGGCGAGCCTGTCCGTGCTCCTGGACGACGAGAACCCAGTGGTGCGGGCACTTGCCGCCAACACGCTGCGAGAAATCGGGGTCCCGGAACCCGCCGGAAGCAAGCCCGGCTGGTAGGTGGCCGGGGTCTGCACCGGCGTTGGGTGGCACGCCTTGAGGAACCAACGGCGCGGCAGCGGCGGGCCGGGTGCCGGACCATGCCGAGCGGGCACCGTCGGGCACCATGCGCAGCATGGCCGGCATGGTCGCGCGTGGCGCCGGACGGTGCCCGGCGTGCCCAACCGTGCCTTTCACACTGCTGGACAAGCCGGGTACCGACCGAAGGTTGGTCGTGGCCCCGGCGCTTGCCGCGGCATGGCCCTGGTGATACGATAAATGCAGGTATACTGCACTTGTCAGCTTCAGGAGCCCAACCAACCCATGGCCATCACCGTGACGGAAGTCGCCGCCGGCGAGATCAAGCGTTTCATGCAGTCCGAGCAGGTCGCGGAAGGCACATTCCTGCGGATGGCCGTGGCGGGCGGGGGCTGCGCCGGCTTGCGCTACGTGCTGGGCTTTGCCAACGACTACCAGCCGGAAGTCGACGCCCGCTACGAGGAGCACGGCATCTCGCTGGTGACGCGGAAGAAGATGGCCCTCTACCTGGACGGGACGAAGATCGACTTTCTCGACGGTCCGATGGGCCGCGGCTTCGCGATCGACAATCCCAACGTCCCCCGCAGCGGCGGCTGCCCCGGCTGCGGCGGACACTGACGATCAGAATAGCGGACGGATCTGTTTTTCTACCCCGTCCGCGAAGGGTGCGAATCCCAGCGGGCACCGCTGCCGCAGCAAGGCGAAGTCGTTCATGGCATTGGCGATGCGATCCTTCTCGGCGGACGAAAGGTCTTTCCTCCCCGCGCCCGCAAGCTCGCACAGCACTCGTTTGGGGTTCCGCGCGGCGTCCTGACAAGGGGCGGGCAGGCTTTCCGGCTCGGCGGGCACCTTGGGGGTTGCCGAAAGGTCCAGTCCGCGGCGAATCGCGCCTGCATGCACCAGAAGCCAGGCCTCAATGCACGGATGGGCAACCCCGAGTGCCATCGGGAACTCGGGAAACGCGCGGCTGCGACCCTCCTCCAAGTCCTTCCTTTTCTCCGCGAGCTTTCCATCGGAGTCGATTACGAAGACGGCCGCCTTGGAGCGGTTGATAAACGCCTGGCGTTTGGCGAAATGGACCTTTTGGGGGAGCCCTTTTCCTTGGAGGAACTGGAACGGCCTGCACTTCACCCGCAGGCTGGCTGGTTCTCCGCAAAGGCGGTCCAAGAGAATCGGCACGACGCCTTTCGTCGGGCGTCTCGGCCCCTCCCCCGGGCCGATATCCGTCTTGCCCTCCCCAAAAACCTCGACCACCACGTCCGCCTCAGGCATCGCCGAAGAGCTCCTCCTCGGTGAGATTGTACCAGAGCTCGCCCAGGTAGAACTCACCGCCGGCCAGCCGCTCGCGGATGTTCGGGGCGTCGCGCAGTGGCCGAGCACGGACCGGCCCGTCCGGGTCGCCCGGTGGACGGCTGAGGAACGTCACCTCCTCGGGGGCGAAGAGACTCAGCACGTAGGGGGAGTGGGTGGACAAAATGATCTGCGGGAAGGCTGGCCTTTCGGCGCGGCAGATCAAGCTCTTGAGCAGTTCGATGACCTTAGCGAGCCGTATCGGATAGACTCCGTTCTCGGGTTCCTCTATCAAGAGCAGGGCCGGAGGTTCCGGCAGATAGCTGAGCGCTAGGAGGCCAAGAAACAGAATTGCGCCGTCGGATGCCTGTTGTGCCCGAACGTCGTTCCCGGACTTGGTCTCCAGGACGATGCCCTTCCCGGTCTGTACGGTGCCGCCGGAGCCTGCCACCTCTGACTGCACTATCCTCAGGTGCCGAAATTGCTGGAAGTAGTGGCAGAATTCCTCGGTGAGTTCGCCAAATCGCCGGCCGTCGTGACCGAGAATGTCGTCGAGCAACGTTGGCAGCCCGAAGCCGTCGGGGCCCATGCGGAACCGCCGTCTATAGTCGAGCGCAGCGGGCGCCCTCATAGCCCTCGCGTTCAAGGCATACATGTGGGCGGGCCTGGAAAGCTGCGATTTGAATAACCGTAAATGTGCCCTCCCGAGGGCCTCCCCGCCCTGGAATGGATGGCCCGGGGCCGTGTCGACGCCGACCCAACCATCCTTAACGGTCGCGCCCGGGAGCCGCTTGGTCTCCGACGCCTCCCTCGAATCCTCAGGTATCGCGACCCCCTCCGCTGCCAGCCGGCAGTTGGTTCCCTCCGCCGGAAGCTTGAAGACAAGGCGGGTCCTTACGGACGGCGAGCTCGGCTGCGCGCCGCTCGCGTTGCCGTCCATTTCCGACCATTCACCCCAGAACTCGAGGGTCGGCTCTGCCGCGCGGTGGAACACGAGCTCGCGCCCGCTCCAGGGCCTCGGAAACACGTCGTTGGGTCTGCGGGCGTAGCTGCACAGGGCGTCCATCGCCTCCAGCAGGCTCGTCTTCCCGGCGTCGTTCTGGCCGATCAGGACGTGGATCGGCGTCAGCGGGATGTCGATCTCGCCCAGGCACTTGTAGTTCTTTACGCCGAAACGACTGAGGAACATGGCCGTCCCCTAGCAATGAGCCATCGCCTACGGGAAAACGCCATCCCATTCTAGCCTGATTCGGCCCCGCTGGGAGGGGAGGCGGGTGTGACGAGGTATCATGGCGGCCTAATACCAACCCGAAGCGCTAGCGAGGGGGCCCGGCGTGGGCCCTCGCTGGCGCTTCGGGCTGGTATAGCCCCGGCAGGCCCGCCAAGGAAGACTGTCGGCCCCCGGGGAGGCTCGCTGGCCTCGCCCGCCCTCACCCTGTCCTCTCCCGGAGGGAGAGGGGAATGAGCCACCCGTCACTCGCCATTCGTCACTCGTCACTCGTCACTCGCCATTCGTCACTCGTCACCCGTCACTCGTCACCGCTACCCTCTCCCGGAGGTAGAGGAGACAGTCTCCCCCTCGGGGAAGATCATCGCCTCGGCGAAGGCGGCGTGGAAGTCGGGGTCGAACGACAGGTCCACGTGCTCGGTGCGGGCGGCCAGCCCTTCGGCCAGGTCCCGGGCGGCCCGCCAGCGGGCCACTAGCCGCGCGCCGGCCAAAGACGTGTTGCCCTGGAAGCGGATCCGGCAATGCTCGATGCCCGGGGGCAACAGGCCGATCCGCTGGGCGTTGCTGCGGCGGATGAAGTTGCCGAAGCCGCCGCCGATGAGGATCTGATCTAGCTGGTCGGGCCGGAGGCCCGCGCGGCGG
>Ga0181521_10008100_pt1 | contig 10882 bp, 12 predicted proteins | sample PEATcosm2014_Bin_32_FD_119764 | JGI IMG/M metagenome (GOLD analysis project Ga0181521, IMG submission 119764) | Peatland microbial communities from MTU Mesocosm Facility, Houghton, MI, USA - PEATcosm2014_Bin02_60_metaG | ecosystem: Environmental > Terrestrial > Soil > Wetlands > Peat | place... | reverse complement strand
GGGTGCGCGACGGTGAGCGCGGCTTCAGGGTCTGGGTCGGCGGCGGACTCGGCAACTCGCCGCGTCCGGCGACCCTGCTCTACGACTTCCTGCCTGTGCGCCAATTCTTCCTCGTGATCGAGGCCGTCATCCGCATCTTCGACGCCGAGGGCCCGCGCAAGAACCGCAACCGCGCGAGGATCAAGTTCCTGTTCGACAGGACGTACACCGCCGAGACGTTCCGGGCCCGGGTCGAGGAGGTGGTCGCCGAGCTGCCGCCCGGCGCCTGGTCGCATCGGATCGTGGAGGGGCTGCCTGAGCGCGTCGACCGCGAAGCGGGACACCGCGCTTCGCTCACCCCGCGGCCCACCTTCAGCATCGATGGGGTGGCGCGCGGGGTCCGATTCGCCCGCTGGCGGGTCACCAACTTGATGCCCCACCGGCTCGAGGGTTACGCGCTGGTCTCCCTGCGGCTCACGCTCGGCGATATCACCGCCACCCAGCTCCGGGTCGCCGCCGAGGCGGCGCGACGGTGGAGCGGGGGAGAGGCGCGTGCCAGTGCGGGGCAGAACCTGGTGCTGCGCGACGTGCGCCTCGACGACCTCGCCGCCCTCTACGACTTCCTGCTGCCCCACGGGCTCGCCGAGGCGGAGGCGCTCGGCATTCGCGACGTCGTCACCTGCCCGGGCGCCGACACCTGCAACCTCGGGATCACGTCGTCGCGCGGCCTGGGCCGGGCGGTGAGCCGGTGGCTCGACGACAGCCGGCTGCAGGACCTCCCCGAGTTCGCCGGCACCAGTATCAAGGCGAGCGCTGTCCCAACTCGTGCAGCCAGCACCACATCGCCACCGTCGGCTTCTACGGCAACAGCAAGCACGTCGGCGACGACCCGGTGCCCCATCACATGCTGATGCTCGGCGGCGGCATCGACTCGCGCGGGGCCCGGATGGCCCAGCCGGTGATGAAGATCCCGGCCCGGCGGGTGCCGGTCGCGCTGGAGCGGCTGGTGGCCCAGTACCGCGAGGAGCGCGACGGCGGTGAGCTGTTCGTGGAGTGGGTCGAGCGGGCCGACCGCGAGGCCGTGAGGGTGCGGCTCGCCGACCTGACGCTCAGCGATACTCCGACAGCGGAGGAGGTCGTCGACTGCGACCAGGACACCGCCTTCACCGAGAGGACGGGCGAGGGGGAGTGCGCCGCGGTCTGACCGGCAAATGCTGCGCATCTCGACCTCGACGATCCGATGGTTCTTGCCGCCAAACGGGTTCCGCGTCGCCTGCCTTGACCCGAGTCTGACGGCCGTCGAGAATGTGATCGTGTCCGAGGCCGAGATCGACGCCTACCTGGCCGGACTCGACGAGCCCAAGCGGAGCACGTTGGAAACCCTGCGGACGACCATCCGCGACATCGTTCCCGACGCCGAGCAGGGCATCGCATACGGGATGCCCGCCTTCCGGCTGCACGGCAAGGTGATCGCGGGCTTCGCCGCCTTCACGAATCACCTGAGCTATCTGCCCCACAGCGGGTCGGTGCTGTCCCAGCTGCCCGGGGAGACCGCCGGCTACACGATGACGCCGGGCACGCTCCACTTCGCGATCGATGAGCCGCTCCCTCGGGCGCTGGTCGAGAAGCTCATCGCGGTCCGGCTCCGGCAGGTGCAGGACGCCAGGCCGCGGAGGGCCGCCAGGCCGGCCGGCTGAGCCGGGCTCGGTCAGCCGGCCTCCTCGTCAGGCTCGGCGGGTGCCGGCTCGTCCCGCTCGACGTCAACGGTCAGGGCGGGGTCGTCGACCGGGTGACCCAGCTCGCGCAGGCGCTCCCGCAGCATCCTCATCTCTCGCTCGGTCTGGGCGAGCTGGGCGGCCTGGCGGCGGACCGTGTTCTCCGTCTCCCAGGTCGCGTGACCCCAGGCCCCGTGACGGGTGGGCCACGGATTGTCGATCCTCTGGCGCCGCTCCTGGACCTCCTGGCGGAGCTGGCGTGCCTCGTGCTCCCGGTGCTCCAGCTCGGCTTCGAGCCGGATGCCCAGCTCGGCCTGGAACTGCTCACGCACGGCGAGCTCCCAGCGCTCGAAGAGCTGGGTCGCCAGCTCGGTCGCCAGGGCGCGGATCTCGCCCACCCCCAGGGTCACGGTGCCGTCGCCCGAGAGCGCGGCCAGCGCGGACGACGGCTGAGCCTCGGCGCTGTCGGTCGCTCCGCCACCCGTGGACGCCTCGGCGTCCTCGTCCACTCCGGCGCTGGTGGGCGCCTCGCCGGCCGGGGCCTGGTTCCCGAGCGCCGGCTCATCCCCGGCTTTCGCCGGCCGGTCTCCGGCTTCCGCGGGTCGGTCTTCGATCCCCATGCTGTGTCCCCTGCGAGGCCGCGGCCCGAGGCCGTGCGGTGTGGGCTCTGCCGCTCCACGCTAGCCACTCAGCCCCCTCTGCACCAGGGGACTTGGACCCATCGGATTCCGTCGGATCGCCTCGCCAGGGAAGGACCGCGGCATGCGTAGACTGCCCTCGAGATGACCCGCGTCGTTCTCGTGACCGGGGCCAGCAGCGGGATCGGGGCCGCCACCGCGCGACGCTTCGCCGAGATGTCGCGAACCGAGCTGGTGCTGGTGGCTCGACGGGAGGAGCGCCTGCGGGCCCTGGCGCGGGAGCTCGGCGGGGCCACCGTGGTGGTCGCCGACATCACGGACCCCATGGCTCTCGGGCGCATCGCCGACGCGGTGGAGGGGGAGCACGGGCGGCTCGATGTCCTGGTCAACAACGCCGGAGCCGGCTGGGACGGCCGCTTTGCGGAGACCGGATGGGCCACCGTGGCCCGGACCATGGAGCTCAACTTCAGCGCCCATGTCCGGCTGACCGAGGCTCTGCTCCCCCTGCTCCGGCGCTCCGCGCCCAGCGCCATCGTCAACGTCTCGAGCACGGCCGGGCGGGTCACCCGGGCCGGGTCGGGGGCGTACGGGGCCAGCAAGGCTGCCCTCTGCCTCTGGACCGAGGCCCTGCACCTGGAGGAGCGCCCTCACGGGGTGCACGTGGGGCTGGTCATGCCCGGCCCGGTGCCGACCGAGGGATTCCCGGTCGAGGAGGTGCTCCGGCACCCATTGGGCCGCTGGTTCGTCGGCAGTCCCCGCGGCGTCGCCGAGGCGATCGTCGACTGCGCCGTGCACCGCCGCGCCGAGCGCTACTCGCCCCGCATCTACGGGCTGGCGGCCGTGATCCGGGCGGCGGCCCCCGGGGTGGTCCGCACCGCGCTGGTTCGGGGCGTCGCCCGCCGCTGAGCCGCCACGCCCGACCTCGGGAGCCACGCCTGACCTCGGGAGCCACGCCCGACTCGTGAGCCCACGCCCGACGCCGCGTTACCCGAGGCGCCCGCGTAGGCTCTCATCTGTATGGAGGGCCACCGCGGCGGTGGTGCCGAGACGCTCGCGCTGGATCTCGGCCGTGCCGACACGCATGACGCGGATGCGTTTGCCGACGCGCTGGTGGGGCTGGTCCCCGCCGCGGTGCGGCTCGGCCGGGCGCTGGGTCTGAGCAGCGACGGGGCCGCCGACGCGGTGCAGGAGGCGGTGGGGCTGGTCTGGCGCCACCGCGACCAGCTGCGCGGAGCGATCCAATCCTGGGTCCCTCCATCGTGCGGCGGCGGGCCGGACGGGTGCGCTTCTGGCTCACCGTCCCGGCGTTCTGGTCAGTAACGTCCAGAACCAGTTGGCCGAATCCCGAGGGCCTCGATCCTGACCTGGCTGCCGCCCTGGGCGGGCTCCCGGCGCGGCAGCGGGGTGCGCTCCTGCTGCGCTACGGGCTGGACATGAGCACTGTCGACGTCGCCTAGGTCCTGGCCATCAGCGAGGTGGCCACCAAGCAGCTGTGCCTCCGCGGGCGCGTGCCCGCCGTCAGCGTCGACCAGCCCGCAGCCCGGCCTGTGCGGGCTCCCCTGCCTGTCGGGGAGAGGTGGTGCCGGTGCCCTTCTCCGCGCCGGAGGGGGTCGCCTGGTGAATCGCCTGGGGAGGAGGCGTCGCCCCCGCCACCGGGGCCGGCGCGCCCCCCCGCGCGCCGGTGATGGGCAGGTACCACCGACCGGCTCTCGCCGCGGGCCCGTCTACCCGCAACCAGCGTCGCACGGCCCGGAGGCCCGGGGAAGCCCCCCATTCAGGCGGCCCGCGAGTTCGGCCGAGATCACCAATCTGGGGGGGGGTGCCCCGGCGCTGACCCGGGGGTGAACCAGGCCGGCGCGTCCACGTGCCCCACTCCGCCGTGGGGCATCTGCATCTCCTCCGGACGCGCCAAGGCGTCCATAGTCGCCTTCATGGTCATGGCGCGTGCCGCTGATCCCCGGCCGGCGAACACCGTGCTCGTCGTCGACGACGACCCGGGCTTCCGGAGCGCGCTGGCCGAGCTGCTGAGCATCGACCCCCGGCTCCGCGTGGTGGGCATCGCGGCTGACGCCAACGAGGGGGCCGCGATGGTGCGGTCGCTCCGGCCGGCCGTCTGCCTCTGCGACGTGCGGCTCCCCGGTGGCGGTGGCGAGGTCGTCGCCGCCGAGGCGCGGAGGTCCGCCCCCGAGACCCGGGTGGTGGCCCTCTCCGCGTATGACGACCCAACACCATCATGGGGATGCTGCGTGCCGGGGCGATCAGCTACGTCGTGAAGGGAACCGGGGGGGAGGAGGTCCTCGACAGCGTCCACCGCGCGATTCGAGGTCATGCCTCCCTGCCGGCGATCGCCGCGAGCGCCGTCGGTGCCGAGCTGCGCGGCCAGCTCGAGCAGACGCACGACAGGGTCATCTCACTCCGCAGGGTGCTGGATCGCGGCCTATGAGCGTCGTGTTCCAGCCGATCGTCGACATCCAGAGCCGGGAGCCGATCGCCTTCGAAGCCCTCTGCCGGTTCAATGCCTCGCCGCATCGATCCCCCGACCAGTGGTTCGCGGATGCCGCCGCCCACGACCTGGGCCTCGAATTCGAGCTGCGCGCGATCAGCCTCGCCCTCGATCATCTGGCCCATCTCCCGGACGGCTGCTCCCTCCACCTCAACGTGTCGGCCAGCGTGGCCATGGAGCCCGAGCTGGCGGCGCTGCTGCGGCAGGACCGGCCGGAGCGGCTGATCCTCGAGATCACCGAGCACGCGCACATCGACGACTATCCCGCGCTCACCGCCGCGCTCGCCCCCATCCGGGCTGCCGGAGTGCGGCTGGGTGTGGACGACGCCGGCTCCGGGTTCTCGTCGATGAGCCTCATCGTCAATATGGAGCCCGACATCATCAAGGTGGACATCTCCCTGGTTCGCGACATCCATCTCAACAAGATGCGCCGCGCGATGGTCGGAGCCCTGGCGGAGTTTGGCCGCCAGGCGGGCCCGCTGGTGGTCGCCGAAGGGGTCGAGGTGGAGGAGGGGCGGTCCGTGCTGATCTCCCTCGGGGTGACCGCGGCCCAGGGGTACCTCTTCGGGCGTCCTCAGTCCTGCTCCTGCGCGTGCCTGCGGTCCGAGGAGCTCCGGGCGGTCGCGCTCTCCGCCTGATCGCCCGGCAGGCGGCGCGCGGCTCAGCCACCTCCCGGTTGATCGCTCGGCCGGCAGCGCGGGGCAAGGCCACCGCCTGAGCAGTCGGTCCGCGTCCGGATCACCCGTTTCCTGCATCAGTGATCAATGCATCCGGATGACTGCGGGCACCCAGCAGCGGGGCGCCGCCGAGGCGCCAGACGCCGACCACCGTCGCCGCGGCGGCGAGCACCAGCGCCAGGCCCGATATCGGATCGTGGGCGGCGAGGCGTTCGCCGAAGAGGGTGAGGCCGAGCAGGGTGCCGGTCAGCGGTTCCAGGACCGATGAGGGGGGGAGCGCAGCCTTCAGCTCGCCGACCCGGTACGCGTGCTGCTGGAGCAGGAAGCCGGCGGCGCCGACGACAACCAGCAGGTAGGGAGGGAAGGTGGTCAGCACCGCCAGGTGGAGCACCGTGGCCGAGCTCACGGTGGTCTTGACCAGCGCGTCGGAGGCTCCGATGGTCATGCCCGCGATCGCGCCGAGGCCCATCGCGGCCCGCGCCGGCAGCCAACGCGACGAGCGCCAGAGCGCCAGGGCGCCGAGCGCCCCGAGGCCCACCAGGAGGGGGGCCCACCACAGCGCCGGCGGCTGCGACCGCCCACCGGTCGGGGCGGCTACGACCAGGAAGAGCGCGACGCCTCCGGCCGCGAGCGCCATGGCGAGCCAGTCCGCCGGGCGCGGCCACGAGCGGTGCCGCAGCGCCGCGACGACGAGCGCGACCACGAGGCTGGTGGCGAGGATCGGCTCCACCACCGCCAGCCGCCCGAGGTCCAGAGCTGCTGCCTGCAGCCCGAATCCGGTGACCATCACGGCGACTCCGACCAGCCAGATCGGGCGCCGCAGGAGGATGCCGATCAGCCCGATCCCGGCCGAGCCGGAGCCGGAGACGCCGTGGGCCGCCTGCTGCTGGAGGGCCGCACCGGTGCCGATCGCGCAGGCGGCACATGCCGCCAGAAGCACCGGCCAGCCGGCGATTCCCATCGGCGGCGGCTACTGGAGCAGCCGAATCAGACCGCGCCCCAGCGGACCTCGTGCCCCACCGCGGTCGTCGGCCGCCTGGAGGACGCGCTGGGCGCCGTTGAGCAGCGGCCAGCGCAGCGGCTCGGGCGGCAGCCGCATCGGCCGGCGGCTGACGAACGGCAGGGTGAGCCGCTCGGTGTCGCGCTCCAGCAGGAGGTCGACCGCGACGCGGGCGAGCAGGGCCGACGGGCCGACCCCGTGGCCGCTGTAGCCGAGGGCGTAAGCGAGGCGCCCCGTGTGGAGCCAGCCGACGCTCGGCAGGCAGTGCACGGTGGCGCCGACCGGCCCGCCCCAGCGCTCGGTGATCCGGACGTCGTCGAGCTGCGGGAAGGTCAGGCGGAAGGTCTCCTCGAGCCGCGCGAAGATGCGGAGGTCCTGGTCGCGCAGGGGGTCCGGCCCGATCGGTGAGACGGGGGCGTCACGCCCGCCCCAGAGGATGCGGCCATCCGCCGTGGGCCGGTGGAAGTGGGGCATGACCCGCCGGTCCTCGATCCCCATCCGGCGCTCCCAGCCGACCCGGTCCCACTGCGCCGCGGTGAGCGGCTCTGTGCAGACGATGTAGGCGCAGATCGTGAAGAGGAATCGCCGGATCCGCGGGATGGCGTGCGCGTACGCGTTGGTGGCGAGCAGGGCCCGGTCCGCCCGCACGCTCCCCTTCGGGGTGCGCATGAGCACGCCGGACCCGGTCCCCTGGGCCCGCACCAGCGCGGTGCGCTCGAAGATCGCGACCCCTCGCCGCTCGGCGGCCCGCGCCAGGCCGAGGGCCAGAGCGGCGGGGTCCACCAGGAGGGCGTTGGCCTCGTAGTGGCCGCAGCGGACGCCCGAGGCGGCCACCAGCGCGCGGCACTCGGCGGCGTTCAACGGGGTGATGTCGTCGAGGCCCAGCCGTGATGACGCGTCGAGATCCTGGCGGATCCGCACGTCCTGCTCGGGACCGTTGGAGACGGTGAGGAGGCCGGGGCGGGTCACGTCGGCGTCGATCCCCTCGGCGCCGCAGAAGGCCTCGATCTCGGAGAGCGTCTCGACCATCGCCGCGTGGACCCGCCCGGCCGCGACCGGCCCCACCTTGCGGACCAGGTCGTGGATGCTCCGGGTCACCATGGTCATGGCGAAGCCGCCGTTGCGGCCGCTGGCGCCGAACCCGACCGTCTCGCGCTCCAGGACCACGATGCGCTGGCTCGGCTCGAGCTCGGCGAGCCGGATCGCCGACCAGAGGCCGGTGAAGCCGCCTCCGACGATGACGACGTCAGCCTGCTGGTCGCCGTCCAGCGGAGGGCGCGGGGGCTGGGGAAAGCGCGCCGCGGCACGCTCCTGCCACCAGCTGGGGGCTGACTGCGAGCTCACGTCGCCGGACGCCGATCGACGCTGCGACGGCGAGCGTCCATGGGTGCATGGTACGTCAGGGTTGCGGGGTGCAGCGGGCGTCCCGGCTACCCGACGAACGGGATCAATCGCCTGTGGCGCTGGGCATACGCGCGATACCGTTCACCCAGGTCCCCGACCAGTGCCGTCTCCTGGACATGGATGCGGTAGGCGAGACCGGCGAACGTCCCAACTGCCACCAGGGCGCCGCCGATCCAACTCCCCTAGGCGGCGCCCGCTCCGATCACGAGCAGCAGGATCCCGGTGTAGGAGGGGTGTCGAAGGAAGCGGTAGGGGCCGGTGGCGATGACCGGTTGATCCGTGCTCGTCTGCACCGTGCAGGTGAAGTACCTACCCAGGGTCAGCCGCGACCACACCCCTAGTGCCTCTCCGGTCGCGAAGATCACGATGCCGGCGATCACGGCGGCGAGCGGCGGGCGGATGTCGGCGCCCGACGCGAACGTCGGCGCGAAGATGGTGGGGACGGCGACCTGCGACGCAGCCGCGGCTGACGAGCAGGCTGCCCCTGTCCCTCCCGGTGGCCTCGCCCAGGCGAGGGTCCTTCACTCTTGCTGGGTCAAACCGACTGACCCTGCCGATCGCTCAAGCCATCCCCGCATGAGGGCTTTGCGACGGCCGTCGAGACCAGGCTGCGGTGGAAGTTCGACCACGGATCTTCGTACGCCATGGCCCGCGAAACACCCGTCAGTCGCCCGCGCCTCGCACTGTGATCACGATCTTCGCTCGGGCATGACCTCCTTCCAGGTACCGGATCGCCTCGGGGGCCTCGCTCAGCGGGTAGGCCCGATCAATCACCGGCGTGACCTTGCCGGCTTCGATCAGCTCCTTCAGGGCGTGCAGGTCCTGTTGATTCCATTTTGTGAGAAACGGCTGCAGCCGCTGACCCACGAATGGAGACAACGCGCGCACCTTGCTCTCGCGACCAAGACCATTGATCCAGCGACCGGCCGATCCCCCGATGATGACGAGAGCGCCCCTACGGGTGAGCGCGTGTCGGAGGTCGGGAAGCGAACGATCCATGGTGTCGAGGATGAGATCGTAACGCTGCCCACTCTTGGTGAAGTCCTTCTGCGTGTAGTCGATGACCCGGTCGGCGCCGATGGATCGGACCATGGCCAGGTTCTTCGTGCTGCACACGCCGGTCACGTCAGCGCCGAACGACTGAGCGATCTGCACCGCGAAGGTGCCCACGCCCCCTGAGGCACCGTTGATCAGGACCTTCTGCTCCGGCTGGACGCCGCCCTTGTCGCGCAGGGCCTGCAGGGCCGTCAACGCGGCCAAGGGTACAGCCGCCGCCTGCTCGAACGTGAGGTTGACCGGTTTCGGCACCGGCAGGTCATCGGAGACGCAGGCGTATTCGGCACAGCCACCGGTGGCGACCGCATCGCGACGATCCGGCCGGGCGGAAGCCCTCGTCCGTCCGAATACCTCATCCGCTGGGCGGAAGCGCGTCACGTTCTTGCCAACTGCCACCACCTCCCCCGCGATATCATTCCCCAGAACGGCTGTCTTGCTTGGTTTGCGCAGCCCGATGACCAAGCGCACCAAGTACGGCAGGCCGCGCATGATGTGCCAGTCAGCGGGATTCAATGAAGTTGCGCAGACCCGCACCAGCACCTGATCGTCCCGGACCACCGGTTCGTCGATCTCCCTGAGCTCTAGGACATCGGGTGAGCCGTAGGTGTCGTAGACGACCGCTTTCATCGGTTCCTTCTTATTTGCCGCATCCGGTCCCCCACTGACCAGCCCTCGGGGGAAATGGTTCGCACCCTGGCAAGTATGGCTGGAAGACCCTCTCTCATTCCTGGGCGGCGCGTGACTCCTTGAGAGGCTTCGACCATCTCCTCATTGGACAGCCCCTCGACCTCTTCTCAGCCATCTCGCATCCCCGGGCCCGCTTCCGTCTCGCCCCCTGACCGACCCGCGCGGTGGTCAATAGCCGGTGGCGGAGCCGGGAGGAGGGCGCGAGGCGGACCGCCGAGGCAGGTGCTCATCCCTGGGCGGGCGCGCTGGCGTTGACGGGAACCTAGGGCAGCGTGGGCTCGCAATCACCGGAATTGCAGCAGGCGCGCGCGGCCTTGCCTGGACCCGGGCCGGCGGTCAGCCCACCGAGGGGGTGTCGGGTGCGCGGGGGCGGGAGGAGCCTCGGTCCGAACCGTAGTCATCGGCCACCGGCGGGAGGGCCATCGGCGGCAGGGCCATCACCCCCTCGTCGGTGCGGATCAACTGCCAGCCTCCCTCGTGCACCCTCCAATGATGAGCTCGGCAGATCGTGACGAGATTCTCCAGGTCGGTCGAGCCTCCCTGGGCCCAATGGGTGAGGTGGTGGGCCTCAATCAAACAAATGTCAGCTTGGCGGCCGCCTTCCGTACCGGTCGCGAGCCCGCCAGCGAGCGGCAGGCGGCCGAGAGCCGAGCCGGGTGGTCCGCCTCCGGAGCGGCGACCGCCGAAGAGACCTCGGCTGCTTCAGCCCAGCCGGCGGGCGCGACCAGTTCTGGTGGGTCCGGCTGGTGCCGCTAAGTCACCTTTCGCCAAAGGCGGCTGCGCTCACGGCCACCGTGGCCATGGGATATGCCCGTCCCCGCGGCGGCCTGGGCGCAACCCGTCCTGACGTGCCCCAGACCAGCCGATCCAGCATCTACTCCAAACGCGTCGGGGCGAGCATCCGCGCAGCCCGGTAGTCCCTCGGCCTCACCCAAGCGGACGTCGCCCGCCGGATGGACGTCTCCCCTCGCCATCCGGATGGACGTCTCCCCTCGCCATCCGGATGGACGTCTCCCCTCGCCATGTAGTCACCGTCGAGGCGGGCCGGGCCAAGCAACCAACCTCTCGAGCACACCGGCGGCCCCCAGCACTTCGCTGCCCGTCGGGTCAAGTCCCCTTGCGCGGTGTGAATTGGGTGGAGCTCTCGCAACGTCGGTGAGCTAGGCGACGAGGCCCTCCGTGAGCGCCTTGGTGAGCAGCGGCGGCCCGTGTGGGTGGAGTAG
>Ga0181521_10008099_pt1 | contig 10884 bp, 10 predicted proteins | sample PEATcosm2014_Bin_32_FD_119764 | JGI IMG/M metagenome (GOLD analysis project Ga0181521, IMG submission 119764) | Peatland microbial communities from MTU Mesocosm Facility, Houghton, MI, USA - PEATcosm2014_Bin02_60_metaG | ecosystem: Environmental > Terrestrial > Soil > Wetlands > Peat | place... | reverse complement strand
TGGGCAGCGGAACCTTGCCATCCTCACTCATTCTCGGCCCTCCTCAGCATCTCGTGTGCAGCGGCGAATGGACCGGCGAAGTTGCGGCGCGCGCTGACATAGCTCGCAACCGCCGCGCCAATCGCCGCATCGGCCGCGGCGCTGTCGCGGTTGACGCCGCCGTCGGCCCATTCGATGCGGCAGTCGCCGACCGCAATGTCCGGTTCGGCGAGCACGACCAACCGACCTTGGAAGCTGCGCGCGCGCACGATGTCGTCAAGCTTCTCACGCGCAGTAGCGTAAAGCGCGTCGTTGACGCGCACGGCAAGGTGCGGCGCGGCGACGAGCTCGCGGAAGCAGTCGCTCGCAAGCGCCGAGATTTCGGCGAACGGTTCGCGTGCGATCAGCGCCGGCGCGAGTTTCCTGGCGACTGCCACCGCGACCTCGACCGCTTCGCACTCGAGCCGCGTTTCGATCGCCTGCAGCGCATTGATCGCTGCGGCGAGATTGACGGCGATGCGTTCGAGGGCGTCGGCCATGCGGCGGTCGGCTTCGACTTGGGCGTCGGCCTGGGCGTCGGCATAGCCGCTGCGGTGCGCGGCTGTTTCCGCTTCGGCAAGCTTCACCGCGTGCTCGGCGAGCGTGATGGTCGGCACGGCGGCCTTGCGGTCGGCGCCTGCGGCAAAGTCGACGTCGAACAGGAATTTCGCCGGAGCTCTCATTCCTGCGCTCCACTCACCCTCTCCCGCAATGGGATTGGGTTGGTTGCGCTGCTGCGTCGCCTCATGAGTGTCATCGCATCCTCAGTAGATCAGCTCTTCTTCGCCGCGGGTCTTGGAGATGATGATCTCTCCCTTGGCGGCGAGGTCCTTGGCGAGATTGACGAGCAACGCCTGTGCTTCGTCGACCTCGCGCAGGCGCACCGGACCCATTGCCTGCATGTCATCCAACAGCATCTTGGCGGCGCGCGTCGACATGTTGGATAGGAAGAACTGGCGCACCGGCTCGGTGGCGCCCTTGAGCGCAACCCCGAGCTTGTCCTTTTCGACGTGCCGCATCAGCGTCTGTGCCGAGGCGGTATCGAGCTTGGTCAGATCGTCGAACGTGAACATCAGGGTCTTGATGCGTTCGGCGCTCTCGCGGTTATCCTCCTCGAGCGCGGTGAGGAAGCGCGTCTCCGTCTGCCGATCGAAATTGTTGAAGATTTCGGCCATCACTTCGTGGGCATCGCGCCGGCGCGTCTGCGAGAGGTTCGACATGAATTCGGTGCGCAGCGTCTGCTCGACCCGCTCCAGGACTTCCTTCTGCACCGCCTCCATGCGCAGCATTCGGTTCACCACATCGAGCGCCAGGTCCTCCGGCAGGATGGCGAGTACGCGCGCGGCGTGCTCCGGTCCGATCTTCGAAAGCACCACGGCAACCGTCTGCGGGTATTCGTTCTTGAGATAATTGGCGAGCATCTCCTCCTGAACGTTGGAGAGCTTCTCCCACATGTTGCGGCCGGCGGGACCGCGGATCTCCTCCATGATGTTGCCCACCCGTTCCACCGGAAGGTATTGCTGCAGCAGGCGCTCGGTCGCGTCATAGTTGCCCATGACCGCGCCGGACGCAGACATGCGCGAGACGAATTCGAGCAAAAGGTTCTCGACGAGATCCGCGTCGATCGTGCCGATGGTCGACATCACGACCGAAATCTGACGCAGCTCGTCGTCGTCGAGCATGTTCCAGATCTTGGCGCCGTGTTGCTCGCCGAGCGTGAGCATGAGCACCGCGGCGCGCTCGGATCCTTTGAGTTGACGCTTGCCGGACGCCGCCGCGGCCGAACGGCCGGCCAGGCTCGCCAACGCGCTGGTGATCTCGCGCTGGGCGGCGTCGCTGTCACTTTTGTCGGCGGATGCGAAAGCCATGGCGTTGATCGATCAGGCGGCGTCGCTCTCATGCAGCCATTGGCGGATGATGGAAACGGTTTCATGCGGATTCTTGTCGGCGATCTCGCCCACCTTTTGCACCGATTGGGCGTGGACTTGGCCTCGCACTTGGGCGAGGTCGATCATCTTCGACGTTTGGCTCAACTCGGGTTTCACTGGTTCGCCGCCTTCGAAAACAGTGGCGGCGGCGGCAACCGCCTCTCTCGGCAAGCCGTCGCCAACGGCGACGCCCGCCGGCAGGGCCGCGAGGTTGCGCTCGTCCGGAGCGATGATGCGGCGCACCAGCGGCCGCACCACCATGAGCAGCACGACGAAGCCAAGAAGACCCATCACCACCATGTCGATGGCGCGCATGATGTCGTCTTTGCTGAACTGAAGCGCGGAGAGCCAGCCGCTCGGCTCGGCGTTCGGAGTGGCCGGCGTCTCGGCGAAGCGCAGATTGACGACCTCGACCTGGTCGCCGCGCTTCTGGTCGAAGCCGATCGCCGAGCGCACGAGCGCCGCGATCTGATCGATTTCCTCTTTGCTGCGGGGCTGGTAGGCGACTTCGCCTTTGTCGGTTTTGCCGTAAGTACCGTCGACCAGGACGGCGACCGAGATGCGATTGACGCGGCCGCCTTCGATCACTTCGGTCTTGGTGGTCTTCGAGATCTCGTAGTTGACGATTTCTTCCGATTTCCTGCTTTGGTCGCGCGGCGAGGCATTGGCATCGGCGGCGGTCGTTTGGCGCTGACCGCCGCCGGGAATTTCGTTGCCGACCGTTACCTGGTTGTCCCGGCCGTCGTTTGTCGCGGAGGTTTCCTCTCGCGTTTGGCTTGAACGCACGACGCGGCCCTCGGGATCGTATTTGTCCGAGGTCTGGGTGACGCGGTTGAAGTCGAAATCGGCGGTGAGCTGGACCCGTGCGTGGCCCGGTCCGACGACCGAAGTGACGATCGCCTCCACTTGTTGGCGCAGGCGCTGCTCGAAAGCGGCCTGCCGTTCGTCGGAACTGACATCGCCGCCATTCGGATCGTCACTGGCGCCGTCAGCCAGCAATTGGCCCTGCTCGTCGACGATCGACACGCGCTCCGGCTTGAGCCCGGTGACGGCGGTGGCGACGAGGTGGCGGATGGCGCGGACCTGCTGCGGCTCGAGCGAGCCGCGCACCTTGACTACGATCGACGCGGTCGCATCGACCTTGTCGCGCGAGAACAGCGGACGATCCGGCAGCACCAGATGCACGCGCGCGTCCTGGACACGGTCGAGCGAACGGATGGTGCGCGCGAGCTCGCCTTCGAGCGCGCGGACGTTGTTGATGTTCTGCACGAAGTTTGTTGTGCCGAGCGCGTCCGACTTGTCGAAAATCTCGTAGCCGACGCCGCCCCCTTTGGGCAGGCCGTTCTCGGCCAGCGACATGCGCAGCCGGGCGACGCGATCCTTCGGTACCATGACGATGTTGCCATCGTTGCGCAGCTCGTAGGGGACGCCCTCGCGATCGAGTTCCTTCACGATCGAGGCGGAATCGTCGAGCGTCAGATCGGTGAATAGCGGCGTCATCTGCGGCGCCGTCACGCGCATAATGAGCAAGGCGAAGAAGCCGACCAGCGCGATGGTGACGGCACCCATCGCGGCAATGCGCGGAGCGCCGAGCGTTTTGACGAACTCGACCAGACCTTGCACCGGGCTTCATCCTCCTCCGGGCGACGCTGCGCGTCGCAGTGGGCAAGATTTGCCGTGTGGATGGTTAGCACCCGGTTAATATCGGCCAAAAATGCATTATCCCGCGTTCAGTTACCCTGAGGCGCGCCTCCGGCGCGCGGCCCAGGATGACAGCATCGCCGGAATCAAACCGCCGGCCAAAGCGGCTGACCGTTGGTGATTTGGTAAGATCGATTAAGCGCGCGTTACTGACGGTATTGCTGAATGCGGGTCGTGCGCAGGCCGGCAAGGCCATGCTGGTCGATCGAGTATTGCCAAGAGAGGAATTCCTCGACCGTCAGCGTATAACGGCTGCACGCCTCTTCGAGCGAAAGCAGCCCGCCGCGCACGGCCGCAACCACTTCCGCCTTGCGGCGAATGACCCAACGCTTCGTCCCCGGCGCCGGCAAGTCCGCGATCGTCAGGGGGGAACCGTCCGGCCCGATGACGTACTTGACCCTCGGGCGATGGGGTTCGGTCATAGCAACTCTCACGAACTCGACACTACAGGCTGCGACATTACGCATGGCCACTTAAGATTTGCCTAAGCGCGCTGAGCGATTGGAGGCGGTTGCCCAGGAGAACCGCGCGGGGCGTTGCCGGCGCCATGCCGACGCTCGGATATGCGGTCGCGGCAGCGCGCACCGATCCGCTCCCTTGCAGCCGCGGTACGTGGATAGTCATGGCGGCAGATGGCTGACACTATTGCTACTGATCGATTGGATCTGGTTGATGGGGTAGCTCTGTCCGTCCACGGTGACGAGCGGCGGATTCTGGCTGAGATTGATGGCGCTGACGACACCTTGCACTTGCGTCGTGACGGTGACCGGTTGACCATTGGCGCCCGTTGCATTGATGGTCAGGGTGTAATTGCCATCGGGCCATGTGACGCCGTTGTTGCCCTGACCGTTCCAGGTGTAGCTCTGGCTCCCGGCGCTGAGCGACCGCGTTCCGGTATAGGCTGTCTGACCCGTCGAGCTGGTAATAGTGATGTTGGCCGTCGCCGGCGAGGCAGCGCTGAAGCTCCAGGTGGCCGGGGTATTGGTCGCGTTGGAAAGTGCCGCGGTGTTGCTGTTGATCGTGACGGTGGTGCCGAGGAATTGCAGCGCCGAGGTCGCCTCCGCGGTCTGCTGCAGTGAGATCAGGGTTTGCAGGTTGGTGTTCATGTCGACCTGCTGCTCGACCGAGGCAAATTCGACGAGTTGCTCGGTGAACTGATTGGTATCGAGCGGATTGAGCGGATCCTGGTTCTGCAGTTGCGTGGTCAGGAGCTGCAAAAACGTATCGAAATTGCCGGCGAGCTGTTGTGATCCGGTGGAGCCGGCGGCCTGGGCGGTGCTTGCCGTCGAAGTCGCCGTCGGGGCGGTCGAGGTCGTCGTTGTCATGATCCGTCCTCACACAATTGCTGCTCAAACGCGGATGTCGATCCCGCTGCCGAGGCCTGCACGGGAATAAATCTGCGTTGTTTGGATCGGCGCTTGATCGGCGTCGGGAAAGACAAGCTGGGCCGCACTCGACTGCCCGCCACCGCCGCTGTTCTGTCCGGTGAATGATTGATCGCGCAGCGTGAATTGCAGGCCGTTATCGGCGGTTTTCAATCCGGCCTGCTCGAGCGCGCGTTCGAGTTGGGGCTGCTGGCTCTGCAGCAATTGGAGCGTATCGGCGCGGTCGACGGTGACGTGCGAGGTCACATGGCCATCGCGGTCGACGTCGAGTCGCACGTCGATGCGGCCGAGTTCGGGCGGAGCCAGCCGGATGTCGAACTGGTTGGAGCCGGCCTGCGCGCGGGCAGTGATTGCGACCGCAAGGCCGGCAATCGGAACGGTCGCCGCTGCGGTCGTCGTAGCGGGCGTGGCAACGGCTGCGGATGGTGTCGACGCATTGGCCGCGGCGAACCCGAAATTCGGCAGGCCGCCGGTATCCGCCTTTACGCTGCTCGATCCAGTCTGGACACCCGATGATCCGGCGGTGTTGGGCACAGCCGGCGCGGCGAGAGCGTCGGCTCGCGGCGTGGCTTGATCGGTATTAGCCGCGGCAGTGCCGTTGGCCTGAGCCGGCACGGCGGCAGCATTGTTCGCTTGCGCCTGCCCTTGCTGCGGGGCGCTGCCGTTCGGCGCCGGCGCGCTCGATGGATCGTCGGGCGATCCGGATTGGTTAGTCGCGCCGCCTTCGACGTTATTGGCCGACGGCGTCGGCTTTGCCGGCACGGCATCTTTGGCGCCTTGCGCCGCCGCAGCATTGCGCTCGCCAACGGATGGCACAGCGGGCTCCGCGCGAGCTTTGGGCGACTCGCCGATTGTCGTGCCCATTGCTGGCGCATTACCGGCTGCCGGCACAGCGTTAGTGGGGGCGTTGACGGCGATGGCAGACGCGACCGGCTGCGGCGGATCGACTGCCTGCTGCGCTTGACCCACAGTCGACGCGGCGACGCTCGCATCCGTCCCGCTGCTGCTGCTGTCGCTGTGTCCAGCGCTGACGCGGTCATCAGGCGTGTCTGTCGCCGGCGCCGGCGCCGCAGCTGTGGGGGCTGTGGGGGCTGTGGGGGCGGCAGCATTCGGAATATTCGCTGCTGCCACCGTTGCGCTCGCGGTGCTGTCTGCGACCGCGGCGCCCGGCCGGGAAGGCGCGCTCGCGCTGCTCGTCGCCGCCGTATTCGGGCTATTGCTGCCGTTCGGAACTGCGGCGGCGTTGCCTGACGCGTTTGCGGTCGTGTTCGAGCCGTTTGTCGCATTTAGGATCTGACTTAACTTGCTCTTCACGCTTGTGGCGACGTTCGTCTTGCTCTTCGCGGCCGGCGGTGGATTGGCGGCGTTCGTCGCGGTCGCGGTCGCGGTCGGGTTGCTATTCGCGGTCGGAGTCGGAGCAGCGCCGTTCGTCGTCTTCGCGGTCGCGTTGCTCTTTGCGACCGTGGTCGAGTTGCTGCCGCTCGACGGGTTTGAGGTTGGGTTTGGGTCGCCGGTTGAGCCGCTGCCGGAATTCCCCGTCTTCGCTGCCGACCTGTCCGCTGGCGCAGGCGTCTGTAGGACGGCTTGCTGCGGGGTCGGCGCATTGGTCGTGTCCGGGGCTGACGCGGCGGCATCGAGCAAGACCGCGAAGGGCCCCGTGTTGCTATCTTGCGTCGTTACCGGCGTCTGCTGCCACTGCGAGGAAGCGACTGCGGGCGTGGCACTGACCTGTGACGCTATACTCGACACTGCGGATCCTCTGAATTCGATCTGACGCGGTGACCTGCCTGCAACCCGCGGGCCACTGCGGCACTCATAGAAAATTATGTAAATTCAATGAATTAAAGGCTTGAGCCGGAAACTCATCACGGCAGCCCTTGCGCTCGCTCGGCAAGTTTTGCCTGCCAGTTGTCTTGCCAACGGCGGTTTCGCCCCGCTGACGCCGCAACCATGGCGAAGCCGACGGGCGGCGCTTATAGTAATGGCCGGAAAAAGGAGCGCGGGCCGCATTGTCATGCTGAACAGTCTCGATATCGAGGGACGGCCGTCCGACACGCGCGTTGTGGTCGCGATGTCGGGGGGCGTCGATTCCTCGGTCAACGCGGCGCTGCTTGCCGATGCCGGTTATGACGTCGTCGGCATCACGCTCCAGCTCTACGATCACGGCGCGGCGACCCACCGTAAGGGCGCCTGCTGCGCCGGCCGCGACATTCATGACGCACGGGCGGTCGCCGAACGCATCGGCATTCCGCATTACGTGCTCGACTACGAGAGCCGCTTCAAGGAGGCGGTGATCGACCGTTTCGCCGAGAGCTACGTTGCCGGCGAGACGCCGGTGCCGTGCGTGGAATGCAATCAGTCGATCAAGTTCCGCGACCTGCTCGAAACCGCGCGCGAGCTCGGCGCCAAAATTTTGGCGACCGGCCATTATGTCGCCTCGCGGGCGCTGCCGGGGGGCGGGGGCGGCCGCGCGCTCTATCGCGCGCGCGAAGCAGAGCGCGATCAGAGCTATTTTTTGTTCGCCACCACGCGCGCGCAACTCGATCTGCTGCGCTTTCCGCTCGGTGACCGCACCAAGGCGGAGACGCGGGAGCTGGCGCGTCGCTTCGGTTTATCCGTTGCCGACAAGCAGGATAGCCAGGATATTTGCTTTGTGCCGAGCGGACATTATGCCGATGTGATCGAGCGGCTGCGGCCGGGCGCCGCCGGCCCCGGCGAGATCGTCGATCTCAATGGGCGCGTGCTCGGCCATCACGACGGCATCATTCATTTCACCGTCGGCCAGCGGCGCGGGCTCGGCGTCGCCACAGGCTCCCCGCTTTACGTCGTGCGGCTCGACGCTGGCTCACGCCGCGTCGTGGTCGGCCCGCGCGCGGCGCTGCGGACGAGCCGTATCCGCCTGCGCGAGGTCAATTGGCTCGGCGACGGCACGATCGAACAGGCGCTGCAGCAGCGCCCCGAGGTTTTTGTCAAAGTTCGCTCGACGCGACCGCCGCAACCGGCGTGGTTCCGCTCCGGCTCCGGAGGCGGCATCGAGGTCGAGTTGATTGCCGGCGAAGATGGCGTGTCGCCCGGTCAGGCTTGCGCGTTCTACGATGCGGCCGAAGGCCAGGCCCGTGTGCTGGGCGGCGGCATGATCGCAAGCACGATCGCCGCAGCGAAGACACAAAACGCGGCCGGCGTCGCCATGGCCGCCGCAAGATAATCAAGATAATAATGAGTGGAGCATGATCTTTTCGGAAAATCGGTGGCCACCCCGGATCAAGTCTGCGGCAAACTTTTTCCGGATCATGCTCTAAGACGCGACGCGATGGCGGCAGAACTCGATAAGGACACGGTCGCCAAGGCCTATGCGCGCTGGGCGCCGATCTACGATCTGGTATTCGGTTCGGTGTTCGAGCGCGGCCGCAAGGCCTCGATCGCGGCGGCCGAGCGCATCGGCGGCCGCATCCTCGAAGTCGGCGTCGGCACCGGCCTGTCGTTGCCCGAATACGCGTGGACCGACCGCCTCACCGGCGTCGACCTGTCGGCGCCGATGCTGCGCAAGGCCAAGGCGCGCGTTAAGGAGCACCGGCTGACCAACGTCGATGGGCTCGCCGTCATGGATGCGCAGCATCTCGGCTTCCAGGACGGGGTCTTCGATGTGGTCGTCGCGCAATACGTCATCACCGCGGTGCCCGATCCGGAGGCGACGCTCGACGAGTTCGCACGCGTGCTCAGACCCGGCGGCGAGATTATTTTGGTGAACCATCTCGGCGCCGAGACCGGCCTGCGCGCGGCCTTCGAGCAATGGTTCGCGCCGCTCGCGCGCCGGCTCGGCTGGCGGCCGGAATTCCGCTGGGAGCGGCTGGCGCAATGGGCCGCGCATCACGGCGGCGTTCGCGTCATCGAACGGCGCGCCATGCCGCCGCTCGGCCATTTTTCGCTGATCCGCTTTGGCAGGCTCGGTGGCATCGGGAGCGATGGATTCGCGGCGGCGGGCGCGGCGCAATGAACGCCGGGGCGCCTGTGGCGCGGCGTCCGGGTGAAATTTAGCCCCTTGGAAAGGGCGGTGAACTACCCTAAATCTTGCCCGGCCGGGATCGAAGATCCGCCGGTGGCATCTGCGATGGCGGAGTAGCTCAGCTGGTTAGAGCAGCGGAATCATAATCCGTGTGTCGGCGGTTCAAATCCGTCCTCCGCTACCAACAAATTCAGTCATTTCTCCGACTCACAAAAAGCTTAGGCACCCCTGCTTGGCGGCCCAGAGCGTTGTTTCGCCGCAATGCCCGCAATGCCGCTACCCTTTACCTCGGCCTCCCGACGACGGCAGTTTCGCCAGCTCGCTCACCGCCGCGCGGTTGATCTCGAATCCGAGGCCAGGAGCCTCCGGGAGCGCTAGCCATCCGTCTTGCGGGCTCGGCAAGTCGTCATAGATCTGCCGGCACAGCTCGACCGCCAGATAATGGTGCTCGACCAGCGTCCCGTTGGCGACACCGGCCTGCAGGTGCATGTTGTGGAACGACCAGGCGCCGCCGTTGGCGATCGGCACGTTGAACGCGGCGGCGAGGCCTGCGATCTTGATGCACTGGCTGAAACCGCCGGTGATCACGACGTTCGGCTGCACATAGTCGACGGATTCATTGAGCAGCAGGTCGCGGAACCGGTACATCAAGCCTTCATTCTGGCCGCAGGCGAGCCGCATCCCAGTCTGACGCCGCAACTGCGCCATCTGCAACGGATCGTTCTGCGTGAGCGGCTCCTCGAAGAAGGAGATGCCATAGGGCCTGATCATCTCGCACAGCCGAGCCGCATGATACAGGTCGAGACTGCAATTGGCGTCGATGAACAGTTCGATGTCGGGCCCCACGGCTTCGCGCACCGTCCGGATGCGGGTTTCGTCCTCGCGGATCAGCTCGAGCAGGTCGCGGGCATCGCGCCGGCGCAAACCCTCGTGGCCAACCGTCATCTTCAGGCGCGTGAAGCCTTGCGACACCCATAGCTTCGCCGCGGCGGCGAGCTGTGCGCGATCGAAGAAGCCGAAGCCGAAGGTGGCGTAGACCGGCACGCGCGGTCGTGCTCCCCCGAGCAGCCGCCAGATCGGCTGATTGAGCGCCTTGCCCTTGATGTCCCACAGCGCGACGTCAATCGCGGCAAGCGCATGCGCCGCATAGCCGGTCTGGCCGCGCGGCATCAAGGTCCAATACAGCTTGTCCCATACGCGTTCGTTCGCGAGCGGGTCGTCACCGAGAACCGCCGGTCCGGCCACGCCGTGAATGATCTGGGCGATCACGTCTTCTTCGGTGATCCCGGTCAGGCCGTGGCCGGTCACGCCGCCGTCGGTCTCGACCTCGACCAGACACACGGACAATGTGGTGGCGCGATCCAGGCCGAGCAGGGCAATCCTGAGCGGCACGTTGAGAGGCGTTGCGGTAACCTTGGTGATTTTCATGGACGAGCCGCTCCAACTTTAGGAATCAAGGAAGCCAGACGATTTGCGCAGGATCGATCGACAGCCACACGCGATCGCCGACCTCGAAGATGCAGGCCGGCGAAGCCGACGCCCGCAGCTGCGCCGTGCTGTTCGCAGGAGTGACAAGATAATCCCAATGCTCGCCCAGATAGGCGCGCTGGGCCACCGTACCCTCCATGATCCAACCGGCCTGATCCGGCCTGGCGGCGGGAGGCGCAGCGGTGAGGATGATGCTCTGGGGCCGGATCGACAGCGTCATCGAGCCGCAGGGTTTTATGTCCGTGCCAGCGAGCAGCCAGGCCGGATCGATCGCCATGCCATCGACGCGCATTGTTCCGCCTTCGACTTTGGCATGGAGAAAATTCGTGCGGCCGATGAATCCCGCCACGAACTTGGTGCG
>Ga0181521_10008097_pt1 | contig 10886 bp, 7 predicted proteins | sample PEATcosm2014_Bin_32_FD_119764 | JGI IMG/M metagenome (GOLD analysis project Ga0181521, IMG submission 119764) | Peatland microbial communities from MTU Mesocosm Facility, Houghton, MI, USA - PEATcosm2014_Bin02_60_metaG | ecosystem: Environmental > Terrestrial > Soil > Wetlands > Peat | place... | reverse complement strand
GCCGTGCAGTCCAGCACGGCGCAATCGAACGCGCCCCCGCGGCAAAAATTGCCCGTGGACGGCCACGCGGCCTTGTGCTTCTCGGGATCGAACTCGCCGCTCACCAGGCGCGGCACCAGACAGCCGAACGCCGCGCCGACCTTGTGCGCCCCGGTGGGAAAATATTTGCCGACCAATCCGATGACCCGCGCCTTCACACCGGTAATCGCCGGCGGAATTTCCAGATAATTCACGCCGCCGTAGAGGCCGGTCTTTATGTCGTTCTTCCAGGTGATCCGGAAAAGATTCACCGGGTTCACGTCCCACAGCCCGACGCCTTTGAGCTTCCGCTTGATGGTTGGCGGGATGAGTTCTGGATTCCGCAATTGCTTGAAGGTCGGCAGCACGATGCCGCGCTCGCGGCAGCGGGCTGCAGTTTTCTTAACGACCTCCGGGTGAAGTTGTTTGATGATTTTGGACATATCAAGTGGTTTTCACTCCTCTGCTCCGAGGACCAACGCCAGCAGAGCCATGCGCATCACCACGCCATTGAACGCTTCCTGCCAGTAACGTGACCAGCGTGTAATGTCCACATCGGTGGGAATTTCGTCCATGCGCGGCAGCGAGTGTAGCAGGATCGCGTCGGACTTGGCCTTGGTTGCCAACAGTTCGCGCGTTATCTTGTAGTTGTCGGGAGTCAAGCCGACCTTGGCGCCGCGTTCGTCGCGCGCTTTGGTGTAGTCGGGCTGCACTACAGGCTCGACCAGGATGACGTCGGCTTTGTGAATCACCTGCGCGACGTGTTCGGCTTCGGTAAAATTAAGGCTGTACTGTCTCAGTTCCGCCTTGAACTCGTCGGTCAGCGTCATTTGGGGCGGCCCGACGAAGGTGATCGGGCAGTCGAATTGCGTCAGTGCGTATCCAAGCGAGTGCATGGTGCGCATGCGCATATCGCCGACGGCGAGCCAGTTCAGGCCGTCGATGCGGCCTTTTTCGCGGAGGACTGTATACAGGTCGGTCAAAATCTGTGTGGGATGTTCGCCCCAGCCATCGCCGCCGTTGATAATGGGGATGCTGGCCCATTTTGCGGCTTCGTGCGGCGCGCCCTGCTGAAAATGGCGCATCACGATCACATCGCCATAGTATTCCAGCATTTTGACCGTGTCCTTGATGGACTCCTGGTAGAAGTCGCCCGCGCGTGTCATCTTCGCGTCCGCAAAGCCCGTGACGTGACCGCCCAAACGGTGCATGGCGGCCTCGTGCGCCAGGCGCGTGCGCGTGCTTGGCTGATAGAACGCCGTCACGAGCGTCTTCTCTTTCAGCAGGTCGCTGTTGCGGCGGCTTCTCGCGATAGGCTCCAATTTCTCCGCAATCTCGAACACGCGAAAGAACTCTTCGCGTTCGAAATCCTTAAGCGACAGAATATCCCGTCCCATAAAACTACGCATAGTTCGTATCTCCTTTTCTTTTTTAGCGAATCTTCACTAGGTTTTGTTTCTATTCACGTTGATTCACGCCATTCCCTACTGTCCCCTAGGCTGTTTCTATTCTTCTTCTCCACTAAATTGTGTCACGCCGACATTTCCCATATGACCTGCGCCCCGCGACCAGCGCGGGCCATTCAGTCGGACGAGCGGCATAGTATCACCTCTGATAATGCTGACAAACCAATTCGCCGCCTTTGTTCGTGCGGCTCCATTGCAAGGCAATGACATTGGCTTGCGGAGCGAATCTGTGAAATCCGGGTCAATCCTTCGCCAGTCCCTTCAACACGCCCGCGAAATCCTTTACCCGCGCCAGGAAAATCATCGCCGCGATGACGAACGGTTTGTACCCCGCCTCGCGGTAGGTTAGGATGCGATATTTGTCGAACACGGCCGCCGACACTTCGCCCTGCGCGCAATTGACGCCCGAGATATCCGCCGGCAGGCAGTGCATGTAGAGCGCCTTGCCGCTCCTGGTGAGTTTCATTTTCTTTTCGTCGCACTCCCAGTTCTTGAACTTCGCGTTGTTGGCGAGGCATTCTTTCTCCAACGCCTTCAGTCCATCCTTGTCGCCCTTCTGCAACAACGACGTGCGGCGCTGCATCACCTGGTAGGGCGCCCACGATTTCGGGTAAACCACGTCGGCATCGCGGAACGCTTCCTCCATGCCCGAAACAACAGCAAACGATCCGCCGCTCTTCTTGCCGTGCTGCCGGGCGATTTCAACGACCTCCGGCAACAATCCATAGCCTTCCGGGCAGGCGAGCGATACGTTCATCCCAAACCGCGTCATCAGCCCTATGATTCCCTGCGGCACGGAGAGCGGCTTGCCGTAACTCGGGGAATACGCCCAACTCATCGCGATCTTTTTACCTCGCAGACTTTCCAGCGATCCGAAATGATTCTTAAGATAGGTCAAATCCGCCAAGCTCTGTGTCGGATGGTCAATATCGCACTGGAGATTGATCACGTTTGGGCGTTGATGGAGAACGCCCGTGTCAAAACCCTCCTGCACCGCAGCAGCGACCTCGCGCATGTACTTGTTGCCCTCGCCGAGATACATGTCGTCGCGGATGCCGATGACCTCGGCCAGGAACGAAATCATGTTCGCCGTCTCACGCACGGTTTCGCCGTGCGCGACCTGCGATTTCTCCTCGTCCATGTCGGCCAACCCCAGCCCCAAGGCATTGACTGCCGACGCGAAACTGAACCGCGTCCGGGTTGACTTATCCCGAAAAATCGAGATCGCCAGCCCCGTGTCGAATACGCGGAACGACTTGCCGGCCTGGTGCATTTCGGAAAACAGCTCGGCCAGCGCGACCACGGCGCGGAGTTCGTCCTCGGACTTTTCCCACGTCAGCAGGAAATCCTTGCCGTAGCTGTTGAATTTGAGTTTTTGCAGTTCATCCAGTTGTTTCTTCAGTGTCTTCATGTTTGTGTAAAGTGTTTCAAGTGGCGGCGGGCCTCTGGCCTGCCGTAGAGCCGGGCGTCCCGCCCGGCGGAGAAGTCGCAGCCAGTTCTGAGTGTTTCGAAATGTCGGACGCTATTCCGGACGGCAAGATGCCGTCCTCCACGTCAGGCGAGACGCCTGACGCTACACTGCGGTAATGCAACGCGGCCTTCTCGACGGCGTCAATGATCTGTTGGTAGCCGGTGCAGCGGCAGAGGTTCTGGAAAATCGCGCGTCTGATTTGCTCGCGCGTCGGGCACGGATTCTCCAGCAGGAACGCGTGCGCGGTCAACACCATGCCGGGCGTGCAGTAGCCGCATTGGATCGCGCCGCAATCCACGAACGCCTGTTGCAGCGGATGCAGCGTGCCGTCGGGCGCGGCCAGGCCTTCGATGGTCAGAATCCGCTGGCCGGCGAAATCCTTCACGCGTTTGATGCAAATCCGGCACGGTTCGTCATTCACGAGAATCGTGCAGGCGCCGCACGCGCCGACGTCGCAGGCGTTCTTCGCGCCGGTCAGGTCGAGGTCCTCACGCAAAAACTCGACGATGCGCTTCTCCATCGCGGCGGTGGGAACTTCGATTTCCTTTCCGTTGACGAACAGTTTCATCGGCAAACCTCCTGCTTAGCCGTAAATGCAGATCCAAAACCACCCTCACCCTGACCCTCTCCCGTCGGACGGGAGAGGGGACAGCAATCGAACGCTTCTCGATTTTTCAACAGCCGTCCGGCAAATCCCGCACTCAGATGTTCCAAAGAGACGGAGGATGATTCTCCCTCTCCCATCGGATGGGAGAGGGCCGGGGTGAGGGTTAGTAAGTTCATTTGCATCCCTCCCCGCAGGTCGTGGGCTCAGGCAACGCGCCCAAATGAATCGGCAACGAAAAATGCCGCCGGCCCGTCGCGTTGAAGATCGCGTTGGCAATTGCCGGCGCGAGAATTTCATTCGCCGGTTCGCCGATGCTTTTCGCGCCGCTCGGCGAAACGGGGTCGGGATTCTCGATGATGATGGCCTTCATCTCCGGCAAATCCATCGAACGCGGGATGCGATAGGTGTTGAGGTTGAGCGTGGTCATTTTGCCGCCGGGCGCCTTCACTTCCTCGTGCAGCCCGTAGCCCGTGCTCATCGCCATGCCGCCGTAAATCTGCCCGCGCACCATCTCCGGATTCACCGCGCGCCCCACGTCGTGCGCGGCGACGGCGTTGAGCAACTTGACCTTGCCGGACTTTTTATTGACGGTCAACTCGACCGCCTGACAGCCATAGACCCAGGTGAAATACGCGTCGCCCTGGCCGGTGTGCTCGTCCCAGCTCACGCGCGGCGCCTTGAACACGCCGAACGCGAAGGGAAATTGCTGCATCTGCCACATCTGCCGCATCGCGTCGTCGAAAGCGATGCGCTCGTGGTCCGTCTTGCCGCAAATGAAATTCTTTTTGAACCGCACTTCCTCCACCGTGCAGCCCAGTTTTTCGCAAAACGCCGCAGCAATTTTCTTTTTCAACTCGCGCGCCGCGAGCGTCACCGCACCGCCGCCCATGATTGTGCCGCGGGAGGCGACCGTTGTGCCGCTGTCGGGAATGTTCGAGGTCGAAGAACGCCGGTAGCGGATCCGGTTTAGATCCACGCCCAGCTCCTCCGCGAGCAACAGCGACATCGCGGATTCCGCGCCTTGCCCGTTTTCGTGAACGCCGACTTCCAGCAGGACTGAGCCATCGGCTTGCCCGTTGATGATGGCGGCGCAAAAATCCACGCCTTCCGCGCCGAGGCTCACGCCGCGATAACTCATCGCCAGGCCGATGCCGTAGAGTTCGTCGCCTTGAACCGTAGCAGCCGACGTAAGGAGGCTCTGATCTTCCGCCTTTTCAGTTTGAGCCTCCTCACGTCGGCTGCTACCAGGTTCTGACTGACCGTGCGCACACCGCGCGAATTTCTTCTCGTAATCAATCTCGCGCAACACCGTGTCCAGCGCTTGTTCCATCGCGACCTTGTGGCCGTCGAGTTTTTGACCCGTGATCGTCACGCTGCCCTGGCGCACCATGTTGCGGCGGCGGAATTCGATTCCCGAAATACCGACCCGCTGCGCCGCAATCTCGACCATCTGCTCGATGACGAAATTCATTTGCGGCGAACCAAACCCGCGCATCGCGCCGGCGACGACGTTGTTCGTGTAAACGCCAAACGTGTCGCAGTGGACATTCTCGACGACATAAGGCCCGCAGCATTGGACGGTCGAGCGCCACGTGACCCACGGCGTGACCGAGCAATACGCGCCGCCGTCCGCGACGATGCGGCATTGCACCGCCGTGATGCGGCCCGCCTTCGTCACGCCCATCTTGTAGTACACCCGATACGGATGGCGCTTGTAACTCTCGCGCATGGACCAGTCGCGGCGATAAACCATCTTCACCGGGCGATTCAGCAGCTTCGCGGCAAGCGCCGTCCGTGCACAAACGATGGCCGCCGTGTCGTCCTTCCCGCCGAAGCCGCCGCCCATCGGCGTGCCGATGACCTCAACTTCCGAAAGCGCCGTGCCCAGACAAGCCGCCACAAACCGGCGCGTGCTGAACGGATGCTGCATGCTGCCGTAAACTTCAATGACGCCATCGGTGGAACGCGGCACACAAGCCGCCGCCTCGGTTTCCATGTAGGCGTGCTCGGCGGTCTGGGTCTGGAATTTTTCCTCGATGACGAAATCGGCCTGGCGGAAGCCCGCCTCAACATCACCACGCCGGACTTTGTGTGTGTTAACGATGTTCGTGCCGTGGTTCTCGTGAACGAGCGGCGCGCCCGGTAGCATTGCTGCCTCCGGATCGAGCACTGCGGGCAGCGGTTCGGCGTTCACCTTCACCAACTGCGCCGCGCGAATCGCGATCTCGCGCGTCTCAGCGACGACGACGGCGACGACGTCGCCATGGTAACGGATTTTATCATCAGCAAAGATGCGGAAATCCCGGATGATCTGGCCGAACCGATTTGTTCCCGGAACATCCTTCGCGGTCAACACTTTGATCACACCGGGGAAGTTTTCCGCCTCCCTGGTGGTGATGGCGATGAGCTTCGCGTGGACGTAATCGGAATAGACCGGCGCCGCATGAAGCAGGTTGGCGAATTTCAGGTCGTCGGTGAACTTCGCCCGACCGGTCACCTTGGCATACGCATCGTTGCGCCAGCTTTTTTTGTCTAGTTCCGGCATAGGCACGCTCCGCCGGGCGGGTTGCCCTCGAGCAATTGGTTGTTGGAGACTACCATTTTACCGCGAACAAGAACATATTTAAAATCCAGCGTGCGACTCTGGTCGACCTTTCCGTTGCGAATCAGCATTTTCATGGCCGGGCCGCAAGTGAATCGATTCCTTCCATCGTTGGCTCCACCGAGACCGGCAGCGGGACACCTTTCAGGGCGGCATCCACGTCCTTCAGTCCATGCCCTGTGATCAGCAGAACGATTTGCTCCTTCCGCTCCAGCAACCGCGAGTTCCGAAGTTTTTTCAACGCCGCGACGGTCGCCGACGCAGCGGGTTCCGCAAACACGCCGGCCTTCGCCGCCAGGACCTTTTGTCCGTCCAAAATTTCTTCATCCGTCACGGTCACCGAAAACCCTCCGCTTTCGCGAACGGCCGCGCGGGCCATGTGAGCATTGGAAGGAATGGACACCGAAATCGAATCCGCGATCGTATGCGGCCGGTCGGCGTTGCGGTAATTTCCACTGGTGATGTAATGGTGAATGGCCGCCGAGGTTACGGCCTGCACACAGACCAGCCGCGGGAGTTTGTTAATCAACCTTGCCGCTTTGGCATCATAAAACGCTTTAAAAACTCCGCTGAGAATTACGCCGTCGCCAGTGGGCACCAGGATGACATCAGGCGTTTTGAATTTGTTCTGCTGCAAAATTTCCAATCCGACGGACTTTTTCCCCTCGATCGTCAAGGGATGATACGCCGTATTCCGATTTAGTCCCCCGCGCCGGGCGGTGTATTCAAGCGAGAGGCGAAAAGCGTCGTCGTAGGTTCCCTTGATCGGTATGACCCGCGCCCCGTAAAGGAGCATCTGCGCGAGTTTGGCTTTCGGCGCAGTTTCCGGGACCAGGATGATGGCCTGCCTGCCCGCGGCGGCGCAGACGGCGGCCAACGCGCTCGCCGCATTGCCGGTGGAAGCCGTCACGACACACTTTTCGCCAAGCCGGGCGGCCTCGGCCACCACCAGGAACGAAGCCCGGTCCTTCAATGACCCGCTGGGATTCAGCCCGTCATTTTTTACCCAGAGATTTTCGCAGCGCAGTTCCCGGCCGAGAGCCGCCACTTGGTGGAAGGGGGTGCCGCCGACCGGATAAGCCGGGTAATGCTTCTTTTCCACCGCCGAAAAGAGGTCCCAATCCGGATTCGCCTTCTTGAACTTTTTCCGTATGGCGCCGTAATCAAACCGGGCTGACAACACTCCCACGAGCGGGATCCCCGGACGATATTGCTTCGCGCAGTCCGGGCAGAGGTATCGCACCTCATCCCGCTGATAGCGCTTCCCGCAGTTGCTGCATTGGTAAACGAATTCGACCATTTAGACCTTGCCTTTCAATCGCGCCACGAACGCGGTGTGGGACGCGACCGTGCTTTCCTTCATCGAAAAAGATGGAGTCTGCACAAGGTCGGCAAGAAACCGCACCGTCTCGCCCTCATGTTCCCTGGCCCGTTTCTGGATTGCCCGATACACCGTTGCCGTCCGATCTCATAGCCTCTCCCACAATTCCGCGGCCAGTTCGCGCGCCCGAGCATTGACCCGCGGTTCGTCGATGTCCAGCTTGAATTGCCGGTTCTCCATCAGGACTCTCCCGGCAACGACGGTGGTATCCACCACGCTCTGCGAAATCCCAAACACCAGGTGACCGAGACAATTGCCGGACATTAACGGCGTGGGCGGATCGTAGTCCATGATCACCACGTCAGCCGCGCCGCCTTCGCGGAGTTCGCCCAGACCCAGACCGAAAATCCTCGTGGCGATCCTGGGATTGTTGACGAACAACGCGTCAACGACCTCCGAAAATCCGACGGAGGGATTCGCCTGCGACAAATGCTGCGCCCAAAGTGCCACGCGCAGTTCTTCCAGCATGTTGGTCGTCATGGCGTCCGTGCCGAGGCCGACAAGAACGCCGCGCTTTTTCAGCGAGATGAGATCGGCGACACCGACGGCGTTGTTCATGTTGGACTGCGGGTTGTGCGCAACCACCGTGTCCGTTTCCGCAAGCAGTTCCATCTCGTGCTCGTTCACGTGAACGCAGTGCGCAGTGATGGTCTTCGGGCCAAGAATCCCGAACTTGTTGAATCGCTCGATCACACGCAGCTTGTGCTGTTTCTTGCAATGCTCCTGGTCAGATTTCGCTTCCGCCGCGTGGACGTGAAACCCTACGCCGAGTTCTTTCCCAAGAGCGGCGGCTTTTTCCATCGTTCTGTCGCCTATGGTGAACGACGCGTGGAGGCCGAACAACCCGTTGATCTGATTGTCTCCATCTTTCTTGCACTGAGCGATGAAGTCAGCGTTTTCCTTCAACCCATCGTCCGCGATCACCTGGCCGTCCCGGTCAGATACTTCGTAGCATAACGAAGCGCGAAGCCCGACCTCTCTGACGGCATCAGCAATTCTTCCCAACGACCCGCGCACCGCAAACGGGCTGGCATGGTGATCGATGAACGTTGTGGTGCCATGCCTGACGGCGTCGATGAGGGGAATCAGGGCACTATAGTAGGAATCCTCCAGCGTCAGCTTCTTGTCCAGCTTCCACCAGAGATTCTGGAGGACTTCGTTGAAATCCTTCGACGGAGCGACCTTGCCAAACCCGCGCGCCATCGTCGAGTAAAAGTGCATGTGCACGTTGATGAATCCGGGCATCACAACCTTGCCCTCTGCATCGATTATCTTGTCGTACGAGCCGTCAAATGTTTTTGACGGAGCGATCGCTTTGATCAACTCGCCATCGCACAATACGCTGTGGTCATAGAGCACCCGGTTGTTTTCGCCGAGCGTGATGATGGTGCCGTTCTTGATAAGAAGCGTCATGTTAGGCCTCGTTAAGCATTGCAAGTTCTTGTCTGGTCCGCTTCCGCATGTACAACGCGCCGGAGAAGCACTTCTGGACGCAGATTGAGCAGCCGATACAGCGTGCCGGATCTGTAACCGGAACGTTCTTCGAGTCAAGCTCGATGGCAAGGTAAGGACAACGCGCGCAGTTACCGCAATGCTGGCATAGCTCAGCATGAACGGCGGAGACTTTCTTAACCGGCGACAGCTCCATAAAGCCAGTAATCGGATCCGGCAGCGCCGAGCCAATGAGTTCCTTCACCGAGCGGAAGCCGCGCTCCTCCATCAGATAGCTGAGACCGGAGTGAAGTTCGTCCGCGTAGCCGAGGCCATGCTTCATCACCGCGGTGCAGAACTGGACGGTTTGTGCGCCGAGCGCAAGGAAGTTTGCAGCGTCACGGTAGGTCATCGCGCCGCCGTTGCCGGAGACGGCGATGCCCGTGCTGGACACCTTCGCGAGCGTGAGATTGCTGATTGGCAGAACGCCTTCACCCGACATGCCAATAACGACACCTTCTTCCCAGCGACGATTTTCCACTTTGCGAAACGCGAGGGACGGAAAGCTGTTGGCGAGCGTGACGCCGGCTTTCTTGCCCGGGTGACGCGCGAAGACCTCCTGAATCGCCTTGATGATCGGCTGAATCGCGGTGACGGCGGCAGTGAGCTTGAACAGCTTCGGGTTGTCGCTGTCGCTCGTTTCCATGACCCAATCAATGATCTTTGCGGTCAGCGCCGCGTTTTGCGAGACGACGTCGCCGTGAGTGCCGTCGCCGCCTTGCGGGCAGGAAAGGCTGTATTCGACGCCCATCGCGCCGGCGTTTTGCAGCTTGCGAGTATTGGATTGCCAGACCGCCTTGTCCGCCTCGTCCCTGCCGGTGACCGGGCCGCCGGTCGAGGCGAGCGTCAGGCGATCAGGGAATTTCTTGACGAGCTTTTCAACTTCGCGGCAGACGCGGTCGAGCGGATGACCGGAAACGTTGTCGCAATTGCCGTAGGTCGAGCGCGTGAGCGCGAACATGTAGCCGGCGGGAATGTGGATCGGCACGTTGTCGAACGCTGTCTTCATCACGCCGCCGGACCAGCCGCGCTCGTAGGCCTTGCGCATCTGCTCATAACCGTCCGAGTGTGGCGCGGCGGAGAGCAGGAAGGGCGAAAGAATCCTGCGGCCAAAAAAATCCGCGTCGAGCGGCACCGGACGCAACGGCACGCCGGCCAGAACGACGCGGCTTTTCGCGCGATTCTTAAACCTCGGTCGCACTTTGCCGTGAATGAATGCATCGGCTTCGGCGGCGGCATTCTTGCCACTGGCGACGGACTCCACCACAGTTCCCGCGCCGAGCACCATGTCGCCGGCGTAAAAAATTCCCCTGGCTTTCGTGACCGCCAGTTTGGGACGGCTGCCGATGGCGGGAATCACGAGGTCGAATTCCCGGAAGACCGGCGATTCCTTTTTGCTGACGACGAAATTCTCCGGCCGCGACTTTTTGCCCGGTGGCAGCATCATGCGTGCAAGGCGAAGGCCGATAACACGTTTGCCTTGGTGAACGACGGCCAGCGGCCTGGAGCAACTGGTGATCCCAACGCCGTGTTCAAGCAGCATGTCGCGCTCATACTGCGTCAGCGGCATGTCCTGCTCCCTGCGGCGATATATCAATTCGACGGAGGCAGCACCGAGGCGTTTGGCCGTGGTCGCGCAATCCGCCGCCACCGCACCGCCACCTAGGACGGCGACCTTTTTGCCTTTGAGTTTGAGCTTCTTTTGTTTTTCCAGAAACGTCTGCCACGACAGCGCGAGCTCCCCGCCGGGAATGTTCAACTTGATTGGTTCAGCCAGGCCGGCGCATACGATGACGGCATCGAAACTTTCACGGAGACTCTCCAGTGTGATCATATTCTTGGTAGGGCCG
>Ga0181521_10008096_pt1 | contig 10886 bp, 2 predicted proteins | sample PEATcosm2014_Bin_32_FD_119764 | JGI IMG/M metagenome (GOLD analysis project Ga0181521, IMG submission 119764) | Peatland microbial communities from MTU Mesocosm Facility, Houghton, MI, USA - PEATcosm2014_Bin02_60_metaG | ecosystem: Environmental > Terrestrial > Soil > Wetlands > Peat | place... | reverse complement strand
GGCGAGCACGATGCCGAGGTGATGCACAACTCGGCGACCATCAATCTCAACACCGCCGAATACGGACGCCTCGCGGGCGTAAAGAAGATCTTCTATTCGTCTTCCGCCTGCATGTACCCCGAGTACAACCAGCTCGATCCCGCAAATCCGAAATGCTCCGAAGATTCCGCGTACCCGGCTGCTCCCGACAGCGAGTACGGCTGGGAGAAGCTCTTCAGCGAACGTCTCTACCTGGCTTATATGCGCAATTACAAGGTGCAGGCGCGCGTGGCCCGCTTCCACAATATTTTCGGGCCTCTGGGAACGTGGCGCGACGGACGCGAAAAAGCTCCGGCCGCCATATGCCGCAAAGTCTCCGAAGCCCCGGACGGTGGCGAAATCGAGATCTGGGGCGACGGACTTCAGACCCGCTCCTTCCTCTATATCGACGAATGTCTCGAGGGGGTTCGCCGGCTGATGGAATCCGACTTCACCGGGCCGGTCAATATCGGGTCGGAGGAAATGGTCACCATCAATCAGCTGGCTGAAATGGCCATCGATATCTCGGGGAAGAAGCTGCGCATTCGCCACGTCAGCGGACCTATGGGCGTGCGCGGCCGCAATTCCGATAATCGGCTGATTCGGGAAAAACTGCGTTGGGCGCCTTCGCGGTCTCTCCGGGAAGGGCTGCGGAAGACGTACGACTGGATCAGCGGCGAGGTCGAAAAGGCCAACGGCGCAGCGCTTGTGGCCGCCGGCGATCCCGCATCGGCGGTTTTACTGGAGACTGCTTCCAAGTAAGCCGCCGCGGGGGCTCACTCACTCTTCAGCGGCTTCTTCGTTGGGATACCGACAATCGAATGAGAGCCGTGAACGACGGGCTGGTTCAGAGGCGGACGGTCGTGCAGATAGTCCGCAATGGTCCACAGAGTGTATCCCGCATCGAGCAGGATTTGCTGGGCCCACCCCTTTCTGCCGGGAAACGCCCGTTCCTCCGCCCAGTCGCAGAACTCAAACACCAGCGGAGGCGGTGAAGGGCCGCGCAGGAGTTCCTGAGCTCCCAGAAAGACGTGGGCTTCATAGCCTTCGGTGTCGATCTTCATGACGGAAACCCGCTCGACCGCGTGTTCCCGCAGAATCGCATCCAGAGATCCGGCTGGAACCCCCGTCGGCACGCTGTCAAATTGCGGCGCGGAAGAGGCCATGCCGAAATGGCTTTCCGGCGGTATGTACAGCGGCACGGAGTCGCGATCCGGCACACTGGCCGCGCACGCCGCGATCTCCACATTCGAGAGGTGGTTCAAGGCGACGTTTCTCGTCAGGTAAGGCAATACCTGCGGGGAAGGCTCGATGGCGATCACGCGCTCCGCGTGCCGGGCCAGGGCAATGGAAAATGCCCCGATGTTGGCGCCCACATCCACGAAGGTGGCATTGGAAGAGACGTGGCGTTTGAGAAACTGCAGGACTTCCGGTTCGTAAACACCGTCCATCCATAAAGACAAGCCGACCGGCTCCAGCAGGTTCGGGATCACCATGTCATTTCCGTCGCCATTGCGGACCAATGCCGGGACCGACCGCGCGCTGCGGGGTAAGATCGTTTGGGCCAGTCTGGCCTTGCCTCTCGTACCCGCGGGAATGGCTCGGAAGACAGTCCAAAGGATTCGCATAAAGAGCGGACTGGAAGGAAGAGGCTCCATCTCGAGTGGCTTCCGTCAGTATTTCACATGCGATCGGGCCCGGCGCGTGGAATCGCCTGCAGCGCCAAACGCCGCGCGACGCGCGCACGCTGGGGACCAACTGAAGTGATACGTGTCTTATATAACCAAAAAGTAGCGGGCATCTTCGCGGCGACTGTGCTAAATTGGACACTAAATCGAGTTGGCCGCGATGGACCCGAAATGGGCCAGTCTGTGGACGTCTAACCGAGGGGTTGGAATTTGGAGGCTGGGCGGCGATACAGAGGTCAAAGATGAATCGCATCCGGCTTTTTCAACAATCTCCCGGCGGCCGGCAACACATCGACATTCGGCATCGCGTCCCGCGGTGCAGCTGCTTGTCGATCTCGCCGGGCTTTATTATCGATTCCAATTCTTCCGAATGCAGAGGCGAACCAGCGTGAAGGCTATTTTTTCAGGTTTGCTGCTTTGTTTTGCGGCGCAGGCCACGATCACCTTTCAACAAGAGGTGACGAGTGGAACTTCCTGTTCCGGAACCTCGGGGACATCGTGTGCGGTGACAGTCTCATCTATCGGCAGCGGGCACATTTTGATCGCTATGTTCGGGTCGGGTACCGTGAGCACCGTGACCGATACCGCAGGCAATAACTGGAAGCAGGGTACTAATTGCGCCATCGCCAACGTAGATTGTTGGTACGTTCTGAGCTCCACATCGTCGACCAACACGACCATCACGGGAAACTTGGTAACGTCCGGCGCCGGTCGCGCGCTGGAATTCTATGAATTTTCCATTGGCGCCGGATGTGTCGCTCTTTTAGACAGCTCCAGTTCCGCCAGCAACCTCTCAAGCACCAGCCAGTCCGGCATAGCATTCTCAGCGCTTACGGGAACCAACGATGTAATCGTGCAGCAGATATTCGCCAATGCAAACGTTTCGTCGATCAGCCCCGCCGGCTACACGGCGGCGGCAACGGGGATCGGCCGAACCGCCGCGTATTTTGCGAACACCGTTTCCGGCGCCGCGCCGACATGGACTCTCGTCGCGCCCGCGACCGCCAACGTGAATGCCATTGCCATATCCGAGGCATGCTCGGCTCCCATCACCGTCGCTCCGGCCACGACAACGCTGTCTTCCTCGTTGACGCAGCAATTCACTGCGACCTTGACGAGCAACGGGAATACCACGCCGGTCACCTGGTCGATCACCAGTTCGCCCGTGGTTGGCTCTATTGATCAATACACTGGCATCTATACGGCGCCGGCGTCTATCTCTCCTGCGCAAGCTGCACAACCAGTGACGGTGACTGCCACCACCCAAGCCACTCCCCCGCTGACCAACACCGCCACAATCACGCTGGTGGCGTCGACAACTTTGCAACAGTTTTCGTTGAACGAGCTGTTCGGGGTCGGTTGGCCGAATCAACCCATCGAATTCGCTTACAACGGCACGCCGGCGGGGGCGCCAACGGGGATGGTGCGCATGATGGGGCCGGGTAACGTGGAGGTTCCGTACCAGTGGGTGTCGTCCTGCTCGGCCCCCGGCTCGAACGGTTGTATCCTGGTGCGAAGCAGCCTGCCGGCCAATTCCAGCTACACCTGGACGCTGCAGTCCGGACAAACTCCTGCAGCTTCGCCGCCGACGAATCCCGTGCAGATGAATACGGTGGGCAGCAACATAGAGATCACCAACGGCCTGACGGGAATTCGCATCCTTAACTCACAACCCGGCAATGCCGCAACTAACCCGGCCCCTTCGCCGATTCAAGGTATTTGTTATCAGCAGCCATGTCCCGGAGCCAACTCCTGGACGGGAGCGGGAGCGCCGGCCAATCTGCTTTACTCGCAGAGTGCGGCGTTCGTCGGGAACCTGGGGGAGCCCCTGTCGACCGCGATCGGTTCGGCAGGAACGCCTCCCGCCCTCACCTATACCGTCACGCCGGACCCCAGCTCGGGTCCGCTGAAGACAGTCGTAACGGTGAACTACACCTTCACCAAGCCGCCATATCAGTACGGCAATGTACCCGTCACCACCGGCAACACGGGGCACTACACGCTGATTGTTACTATGTACGCAAACTCCAAGTCGGTGCTGATCGATGAAGACACTGACATGGTGTTTTCGTATTATCTGCCGCTTTATCAGCAACTCACTCCGGATACGGCGCGCTGGCGGGGCAACAACGCTCTGGACGGCTCGAACGTTCCCGATCCGATTTGCGGGTACGAGTCGCCGTTGACGATAAACGGGGCCAGCGGTGGCACGCCGGTAGTGATTACCACGTCGACTTCCGGCAACATGTCCAACGGGCAGGCGGTTCTGATCGTCGCGGGCGTGCCGCCGAACGCGGCGGCAACCGGCACGTTGTACTACGCCAAAACGACCGGGTACCCCGCTAATCAGTTCGCTCTTTACAGCGACCCGAATCTCACTGTACCGGTGGGGCCAGGTGCTTACCGTGGCGGCGGAACGGTCAAGCCGGCTTACCGGGGGCAGGCTTTGACGCCGAACGGAGATGCCTTTCAGGATCTGAGCTACAATCTCGACCGGCCGGCGAACTACAGCTGTACCGCGAACAGTTACCGCAAGCTGCTGGCCGATTATCCGGTTGTGGCGGACGCGGCGGGTTGGTATGTGGAGATGTACAACTCGGCGGCGGGGCAGACGGCTCCAGTGGTGGGATTCTATGTGGGGCGGGCCTCGAAGCAGTTATATTCGGCGACGGGCTCTTCACTGCCAGGCATCTACACCAGCAACCGCCACTTTATCACCGGGGCGCAGGCTGCGGGCATACAGGTGGACACGCTGCTGCGCGGTCCGGACGGCACAACGCCATGCGGGAACACAGCGACGCCGCCGTTCACAGCCTGCGAGGCAGTGATCCATCGCAACTGGGGGATATATGTGAGCACGCAGGCGGACTTCATGAATCCGCCGCAGACGCAATATTCGGTGCATTATCCCATAGCGGACGAACAGAACACGCTGACGGGAATCAATCTCTCGCACCTGTACACGTATCGGCTGGTGTATCCGGAGCCTAATCCCGGGGCTCCGCAGGGAGGCTGGCAGCCGCTGTATCTGTCGGCGGCCACGGCGACTTCGTTGCAGAATTCGGTACAGAACGGCACGACGGTGTGCGGTTCGGTGAACTGCTACTACAATCTCCTGAAAGGTTCGGAGGGTTCGAACCCGGGTCAAGCCCTGCTGGAGATGTGGCAGGGCAACAGCGCGGCGGCGGTGCAGACGGCACTGAATGCGGCCACTGGTCTGGCGGTGCAGCTCGAGACGGCGCTGACGGCGGGGGACAATCACTTCGACGCCACGCTGGCGTATTACCAACTCGGTCTCTACACTTCGCCTTATACAGCCGTACTGAACGCCATTCTTGTGAACGCCAACACCACGGCGACGCAGAGGACGCTGGCAAAGGCGGAACTGGCGCTGTTCGGCAGCATATTCTGGGACGACGACTGGTTCCCCATCCCCGAAGCCAGCGACAACAACTACGCCTCGGGCGAGGGCGACGGACTGGCCAATCAGATTCAGCAGTATCTGGAGTACCGCGCGCAGTCGGTCTTCGCGGCGGGACCTACGCAGCCTTTTCTCAGCCAGCAGCTGACGACGGCGGAGGGCAACTCGACACAGGACTTTTCAAATTATTTCGATTCCACGGGAGCGGCGGCCGGATCGACGCATTATCAATCGGCGTTTTTCGAACCGCTGATTCTGAATTACATGAACCTTTCGCAGAACCAACCCACCGTCGCCCTCAATACCTACGCGCCGGCGATGTCCGATCCCAAATGGGCGGCCTATGCCAACTGGGAGTTGTCGATCCAGACGCCGCCGGAGCCGCGCTTCGGCAATATTCGCAAGGGCTACAGCAACGGCGACGGCAACACCGAATCGGATGTGCGGACGGGGATGCTGGGAACGGCGCTCAATCCGGTGAATCCGGCGCTGGCCGGGAATCTGATGTGGGCCTGGCAGCAGTCCAACCGGTGCACTACCAATGGCATGCCCACGCAGCTCGCGTGCACCACCAATGGCGTGCCCGCGCTCCTGACGGAAGACTCCCAGTTCGTGACCACGCTGGCGGCGATCGATCCCACCATCACGCCGGTGATGCCCCAGCTCTCCAGCATCAATATCCCGGGCTATCATTCGGTGGAGCGCGCCAACTTCAACACGCCCAACGAAACCGCGCTGTGGTTCATTAACGGCGGCTTCTATCAGACCGGCGGACACCGCCACTACGACGACGGCCAGGTATCGATCTATGCGCACTCCGCGCCGCTGGCGATTGACTGGAACGCGAACCTCTATTACCCGGAGACGCCCGGGCGCATCATGCACAATTCCATCGTTTACGACAACGAGCTGGGGGTGGGGGGGACTGTCCCCTGGAACTCAGATAACCTCGCACCCACACTCGCCGAAAATCTGATGCAGAGTCAAGCCAACACGGAATTCGCCGCTTTCAGGAACTCAACCACCTCCAGCGCCGCGTTTATTTCGCCGGACGGAACGACGACGTGGACCCGCACGGTGCGTATGATGAATTTCGATCCCAGTTATCCGATCATCTATGTCAACGACTCATTCGCCGGGTCCGAGGCCGCAACGGGCAAAACACTGACTTGGAATCTGATGGCCACGGGAGCCGTGAGCACGCCGGTGGGTTCCCAAACGCCGACGACACGCTTCAGCACAGGCTGCCAATCCCCCGCAGGCGCCCTGCCTTCCACGGGGCCAATAAACCTGCTGACCAATGGGCTGAACCACTTCAATTTTACGGGAGTCACCTGGCTGGCGCACGCGACGCAGGGGATCGACTGGGACTTGTTTGTTCCAAACAGCGGGACTGGGGAGTTCTTGATCGGCAACTGGGGTCATGGCTGCCATTCGTCCAGGGAAACGTCCGAATATCAGACTGCCAACAATGGAGCCACCTTCGCCGAGACCCAGCACATTCTCCGCGTGCACGACACTGGACCTTTTACGACCGTCATTCTGCCTTATCGAAAAACCGAAACTCCCACCCGTACCGTTACTCAGCAGGCATGCGGTACCCAGATCGCGCAGACGACAGCCTCGGGGACTGAGACCACGTGTTTCAACGGTTCGATGGCGATGTATGCGGGCAATCGAAGCCGGATGTTCACGCTTTACGATACGACGACGCAGTCTGCCTTCGGCTTCACCGCTTCGGGTGGCCCACAGGAAGTGACGGTTCAATCCGACCAGATTGTATGGACAATTGGCGGCTGCGGCGTGACGTGCAATCCCACGGGCGCCACATCAAGCGTCACCAGGAGCTTGACGCTGCCGGGTAACTGGTACCCGAACAACGCGGCTGTCACGCGTTCCGGCAACACTTTCAGCTACACGTATGCCGGCGGACAGCAGACTGCCCCTGTGACCATCACTTTCTCGCAGCTCCCATTGCCATAATGCGAACCGAGCAACAGCATGCGGGGGAATGTGGTAATCCGGGTGAATAGATCCGTCTACGTCCGGGCTCTTCTGTTGGCGGTATGTGGCTCCTGTCAACTGGCCGCGCAGGGCTTGGCTGCGCACAATCTCGCCTTCGTGCCCAATCGAGGCCAGTTCGCGCCGGCCGTGTCTTTTGCGGCGCGGGGAAGCAATTACGCCATTTCACTGGCCGGGACCGAAGCCACCCTCAGTCTCCGCGCCGGATCGGCCTCCATGAAATTTGTGGGCGGCAGGCCCGACGCTCGAAGCGAAGCTCTCGATCCTCAGCCGGGACACAGCAACTACCTGATTGGGAACGACCCTTCGAAGTGGCGGACCGAAGTGCCTCATTTTTCGCGCGTGCGATACAGCGATGTCTATCCCGGAATCGACCTCATTTACTATGGCAATCAGCGTCAATTGGAGTATGACCTTGTGGTCTCGCCACACGCCGATCCCGGCAAGGTCGGGATCGCATTCGAGGGTGTTAATCGAGTCGATATCGAACCGAACGGGGATTTGAAACTTCGGATCGCGGGGGCGGAACTCAGACTCCTCAAACCGGACGTCTATCAGCAAATCGACGGCGTCCGGCGGCGGATCGCGGGACACTATGTCCTGCACCGCGGAAACCGTGTTGGATTTCGCATAGCAGCTTATGACCATCGCGTTCCGCTGATCATCGATCCGGTTCTCACCTATGCCACCTATTTGGGCGGGACCGCCGACGAAATCGCATATGCAGTGACCACCGACTCAAACAAGAATGTCTATGTGGCCGGCTACACCAGTTCCACCAACTTTCCGGCGACTGCCGGCGCTAATCAGCATTCCAGCAACGAGGGGGCGTCGGGGGTGTCCAATGCGTTTGTGGCGAGTTACAGCTCCGCGGGCACGCTGAACTGGGCTACCTACATTGGCGGGAGCATTCAGGACACGGCCTATGGCATCGCCGTAGACTCGTCGAACAACATTTACATAACCGGATCCACCACGTCGTCGAACTTTCCGACTACAGCCGGCGTTTACTCAAGGACGCTGAAGGGAGCCGCTAATGTTTTCGTCTCCGAGTTCACGGCTGCCGGTGCCTTGGTGTACTCCACCTATCTGGGCGGGTCGGGCACGGACATCGGGTACGGCATCGCGGTGGATGGTATGGACGAGGCCACGATCACGGGCTCCACCAGCTCTTCTAATTTCCCGACAACGGCCCTGGCTCCTGGCGGAACCAATGGCGGTGGCGCCTCCGATGCCTTTGTGACCCGGGTGAACGCGACCGGAACGGCACCGCTCGTTTACTCGACCTATATCGGCGGTTCGGGAGAGGATGTTGGTTATGGGATTGCCCTCGATTCCACAGGCAACGCCTACATCACCGGCTACACCAAATCCGGCAATTTCCCTGTCTTAAACGCCGTTCAGGGGACGATAGCGGAAGCGGGCGATTACGATGCGTTCGTAACGGTGGTCAATACAACCGGTACAGGTCTGGTGTATTCCACATATCTCGGCGGCAACGGCGAGGACATCGGCGTCGGTATCGCCGTCGACACCAACCAAAATGCCTATATTGTCGGCTCCACGGCCTCGACTAATCTTCAGGTTACCGGCGGTGTGCTGCAGGGGGTAAACAACGGCGGCTATGACGTCATGCTGACCAAGCTCACCTCGGCAGGAGCGATCTCTTATTTGACTTATCTGGGCGGCAGCGGGGATGACTTCGGGCTCGCGATTACAGTGGATTCAACGGGCACAGTATATATCACGGGAGACACGGCGTCGCCGGCGGCGTCGTCACCGATAAGTTTTCCGGTGACCGCCAGCGCCCTGCAAAGTACCCTGACCGGGGCCTTCAATATCTTCGTGGCACAGCTCAATCCGGCAGCCACCGCTTTGGATTTTTCCACCTACTTTGGAGGAACCGGCTTTGAAACCGGGTATGGCATCGCGCTCGATTCCGCAGGCGCCCTTTGGGTGGCCGGCTACACTGTTTCGACGGACTTTCCAGTCACGACGGGCGCGATGGGCACGACCGCGGCCGCCCAGTCCAGCCTGGCGGGTGGCAGCGATGCTGTCTTGATGAAAATAGTGGGACTCGTGCCGCAGACGGTTACTTTCCCCGCAATAACGCCAAACCCCATGACCTTCGGGGTTGCGCCGTTTACGCTGCCAACGGCAACGGCGAGTTCCGGCCTGACTCCCGTGACCTTCGCTTCGAACACTCCACTGGTTTGCACTGTTAATGTGTCCACCGTGACTATCGTAGCCGCCGGCACCTGCACAATCGTGGCGACTCAGGCAGGTAACGCGACCTACGATTCCGGTTCGAGCACGCAGAGCTTCACCGTGAACAAAGCACCGCAGAGCATCTCTTTCACTCCGCCGGCCACCGAAACTTACGGCACTCCGTTCGTGATAACCGCGACCGCATATATAACCGGGACGGCAACTCCTACGGGCCTTACTGTCACCTTCACGTCGAGCACGCCCGCCTTTTGCTCTGTTAATACGGTCGGCAGCGTCACGACGGTGACCCCTGTGGCTGCCGGCACATGTACCATTGCGCCGGCCGTCGGGGCTACCGCGAACTACCTCCCCGCTCCCGCGAATCCCCAGAACATCACCATTAACCCTGCGCCGCAGACGATTAATTTCAACCCGCCGGCCAGCGAAACTTACGGTACCCCGTTCCAGATAACGGCGACCGCGACTTCCGGCCTCACGGTCGCCTTCACTTCGAGCACGCCCGCTGTATGCTCTGTTAATACGGTTGGCAACGTCACTACCGTGACCCCTCTGGCCGTCAACACATGTACGATTGCGCCGGCGATAGCGCCGGGCCAGGCGGGCAGCGGGAACTACCTCGCCGCCCCCCCGGATCCTCAGAACATAACCATTAACCTGGAGCCGCAGACGATTACTTTCGCGCAGATCAGCAACGTAAAGTTGAACGCGCCACCGGTCGTCGTGCCACAGCCGACTGCGAGCTCCGGGCTAACCCCCGTCAGTCTGTCCGTGTCTGCCAATAGCTCCTCCGTTTGCAGCGTTGCCGGGTTAACAATAACGCTCAAGACGACGGGTACCTGCTCGATCGTGGCGTTGCAGGCAGGAAATCAATTCTTCGCGTCGACGCAGGCGACTCAGAGTTTCACCATCAATCCGACGGCCTCGACGAATCAGACGATCACTTTCGGGGCGATCAACCCTATTAGCTTCACTACGACGCCTTTCAATATCACGGCCTCTGCAAGTTCGAGTCTGGCCGTCACCTTCACCTCAACGTCGCTGGGGGTTTGCACGGTCTCGGGCACTAACGGCGCTACCGTGACGTTGGTCAGTGTGGGCTCGTGCTCGATTACTGCGACCCAGCCCGGGAATTTTGCCAATGGCTCGGGGTACGGCGCGGCCACGCCGGTCACACGGATCATAACGATCAACCAGGGCACGCAAACCATCAACTTCCCTAACCCCGGAAGCGTGATGCTGCCTGGTCCTTCCACCCTCATGGCTACCGCGACTTCCGGCCTGACGGTCAGCTTTGTTACCACTACTCCTAATACGAGCGGCTGCACCGTGAGCGGAGCCAACGGATCCACCCTGATGCTGAGTACGACGGGCAGCTGCTCGATTACCGCGAGCGTAGCCGCCAATGCGAACTATGCGGCTGCTTCGCTGACTCTGACCTTCACGGTAGTCGCGGCTTCCAGCGGAGGAGGTGGCGGCGGTGGTGGAGGCGGTGGAGGCGGCGGGGGAGG
>Ga0181521_10008093_pt1 | contig 10889 bp, 15 predicted proteins | sample PEATcosm2014_Bin_32_FD_119764 | JGI IMG/M metagenome (GOLD analysis project Ga0181521, IMG submission 119764) | Peatland microbial communities from MTU Mesocosm Facility, Houghton, MI, USA - PEATcosm2014_Bin02_60_metaG | ecosystem: Environmental > Terrestrial > Soil > Wetlands > Peat | place... | reverse complement strand
GCGGCACCTGATCGAGATCCGGCAGCGGACCTGCGGCTATCCCGGCTGCCGCCGCCCCGCCTCCCGCTGCGACCTCGACCACACCCGCCCGTTCGATCACGGCGGCCGGACTTGCGAATGCAATAACGTGCTTTGTAAGTGGGTAAAATGGAGGCATGGACGCAACGTGCACGATCGCCAGGGAATACCTCCGTGTCTCGCAGGACCGCTCCGGGCACCTGCAGTCGCCGCTGGAGCAGCATGAGGACAATGAGCGGGCCGCGGCGGCGAACGGCTGGGCACTGGCTGAGCCGTACGCCGAGGACGGCGCGGTGTCGGCGTCCCGGTTCTCGGCCAGGGCCCGGCCCGGCTTCGGGCAGCTGGCCGCGGACCTGTCCGGCGGCCGGTTCGGCGCCGATGTCCTGATCTTGTGGGAGTCGAGCCGCGGCAGCCGCCGCGTCGGCGAGTGGGCGACGCTGGTCGACAAGCTGGAGGACGCTAGGGTCAGGGTGCACGTCACCACGCACGGCCGCACCTATGACCCCGCCAACGCGCGTGACCGCCGGTCGCTGCTGGAGGACGCCGTGGACAGCGAGTACGAGTCGGGGAAGTCCTCGCGGCGGATCCGGCGGGCCGCCGCGGCGAACGCCGCCGCTGGCAAGCCGCACGGCCGCGTGCCGTACGGATACCGGCGCGAGTACCGGATCACGGCCGGCGGCAAACGGGAACTCGCCGCGCAGCTGCCCGAGCCAGCTGAGGCCGCCGTGGTCAAGGACCTGTTCGCCCGGCTGCGCAAGGGCGATTCGCTGCGAGGCATCGCGGCTGACTTCGGCCGCCGCGGGATCACCACCCGGCCGAACCGGACCCACCCGCAGGGCGTGCCGTTCAGCCCTCAGCATCTGCGCGACATCGCGCTGCGGCCGATCTACGGCGGGCTGAGAATCCACGAGCCCGGTAACCGCAGCGGCCGGTATCGCGGCAGCCTGGACGGCGCGGTGAAGGCCACGTGGCCGCCGCTGGTCGACGCCGAGACCTTCCACGGCGTCCGGGCCATGCTCCAGGCACCGGAGCGGCGCACAAGCCGCCCCGGCCGCGGCGTGCACCTGCTGTCCATGATCGCGGCGTGCGATGTGTGCGGTGGACCGCTGACCGCCCGCGACCCGCTGACCGAGCGCCGGTACGTGTGCCGTGACAAGTCCTGTATCCGCATCAACGCCGACGAGCTGGACGCCTACGCCGAGACGGTGATGCTCGCCTACCTCGCCCGTGAGGACGTGATCAAGGAACTGCGCGCCACGCCCGAGGACGGCGGGGAACTGGAACGGCTGCGCGGGGACCTCGCCGAGGCCCGCGCCGAGCTGCGCAGCCTCCGCGCGGCCGCCAGCGCCGGCAAGCTGACGGTCGCCACGCTGATCGACGTCGAACCCGGCCACGTCGCGCGCGTCGAAGCGCTGGAGGCCAGAGAACGCGAGCTGCAGACACCGCCCGCACTGGCCGTCATCCCGCCAGGCAAGGACGCCGCGCGCCGCTGGCAGGCCGCGCCCATGCCTGCCAGGCGCCAGGCCACCCGGCTACTGTGCTCGCCCGCCATCCTCGGGCAGCTCCGCGTCGCCCGCGTCCCGGCACCAGGACACCACGCCGACCCCGCGCAGCGAGTTCGGTGGGACCGCGGTCAGGATCCGTCATGATCGACGCAGGCGACGTGTTCTACTGCATCGGAGGGCTGGACCCGGACGGGCAGCCGCGGCATCACACGGTGGTGCCCATCGTGACGGTGCCCCCCGTCACCACGGAGCCAGGTGAGGGGAGAAGCTTGGTCCCGCGCATGCTGCGGAATACCAGGCTGGTGCTGCCGACCCGCATGCAGGTGCGCTGCCCCGAATGCGGGCGGCAGCTCAAGCTCGGCAGGACCCGGCAGCGGCAGGTGATCGCCGCAGCCGAGCAAGGGCTCACTCCGTTGGACATCTCCCGCCTGCCGTTCTAGCCTTGCAAGAACAAGGTCCTCGGTAAGTCTGAGCTGCCCACACGAAGGACTCGGATTTCGCATGCCGAGGACCTTTTGTGACGGTCGCATCATCCAAAGCCAAACTCGCAGGTCTCGTCGCGCACCGTGATCCCGCCGACCCTGCCATCACCGAAGCCCGCCGGGACCTGGCCGCCGCCAACCTTGAGCAGCACATCCAGCGCATCATCACTGCTGCGCCCGAGCTGACTCCCGAGCAGGCTGACCGGCTCCGCGCGCTGCTGCCCGCACCGGCCGCGGCCGGTAACGGCGATGGGTGACAGGCGAGCGGGCCGCCCGCCCGGACGGCCCGCCATGACCACAGCAACCACCCCAGTAGCCGAAGTCACGTCCACGGTATCGCAGGCTGCACCGCTGAGCCTGACCGACCTCCGCACCAGGGACAGCCGGTGGCCGCCGGATGACGCGGCTTCTGCGCTCACGGGCACGCCGACAATGGCCGACCGGAAACGAGACCGGATCGAGCGGGCGATCGATCCGAATCCCGCCGGCTCGGACCGGGCGATCGCCGCTGCCGCGAGGGTCGATCAGAAGACGGTCGCCGCCTGCCGCCGCCGCGAAGCCGCCGGGGAACTCCCCGCCCCGGCTGGCGAAATCTCCACCGCATGCGGGGAACTCCCCACAGGTCCCGAAATACCTGAAGAGGAGAAGATCGCGGCGGTCACCGCGCCACCGGACGGTCGGTGATGAACCGGCGCGGCGAGCTGGAGAGGACTATATCCGCGGCGCGAATCGGCGCGGCTCCCTACGGGCTGTTTATGCAGTTGTTGCGGCGGTCGGGCAACGGCACGGGCGAGATCGATGACGGCAAGTACACGCCCCGGCTGGCCAAGCTCGCGGACCAGGCCAAGATGTCGCGCGCTACTGGCTACCGGGCACTGGCGGAGCTGATCAGGCACGGATGGCTAGTGCGGTACGAGACCGCCGACCGCGAGAAAGTAGCCGGCCTGCTCGGCAAGGGCCGCGGCTGCGACTGCGCTGGCGATGCCGTGGCAGTGTGCCAGGGTCCGGGCTGCAGTGAGCCGCTGACGAACAAGCGGTGCGATGCGCGCTACCACGCGGACCGCTGCCGCAAGGCCAGCCAGCGCCGTCGCGCAGTCTCAGTAACCCGGACAATCGAGCCTGCGGCCAGTCTCAAAAGCGCGGACGTGTCCGCGATAGAGCGCGGACATGTCCGCGATATAAGCCGGACAGCCAGTCTCACTAGCCCGGACAACTTGCAGGTCACATGCATAGAAATCGGCGGCGCGCACATAGAGATCCGCGACGAGAAGATAGTAGAGAGAAACCCCGCAAACGATGATCTCGTGCCGAACGTTCCGACCTGCCCGTTCTGCGACCAGACGCCGGACCCGACCGTTGGGTTCCTCCCTCACCGTGAGGACTGCTGGCGCGGAGCGGTGTGGAAGCTCTACGAGGAGGAGCGATGACCGAGTCCAGACGCCAGCCGTGATTGGGTCACGATGCTGAGCGTCAACGGCGAACCTCGCTGACCGTCGCCTGGCCGCAGTGCGGGTGCCTGCCAGAGACCTGCATTTGCCGCTGTTACCTCCACCCGTTCAGGCCGTGCCCTCGCTGCGGTGGCAAGGAAACCAACCCGGCAGTGCCTCGCCTCGCGCACCGCGTTCCGTGCAGGAAGGCCCGTCGTGCGGGCCGCGTCGTCAGCACCTGGTCGCGGTCGGTCAGATCATCGTCCGCCGCGAGCCGCTGGACCAGTCTGCAGTGCGCGATCGACTCGATCCGTCCCGCGGCCCTGATAGACCTACGTAATAGATATGGGCCCGGCTCAGCTCACGGTAGACGAGGTGCTCACCGCCTTAGCAGCCGAAATCGACACGCCACCTCGGTTGCTGCCCCCCAGCTCTGTGTACCCGGCCTTGACGAGTCGGCGCGAGGAGGTGGCTGCGTGGGTTCAGACCAGGCTGGCCGGGAAGTTCCTCCCGACCGCTGAGGAGACCGTGCCGGTGAACAAGGGGCGGCACGGCGTGCGACCGGTCGCCGTATGGGACCTGCCGAGTCGACTGGCGTACCGAGCGCTCACCTCCAGGCTGGAAACGGGACTGCCGCCATTGCTCCGTGGAAAGGCCGAGTGGCGCGCTTTCCAGCGGTCGCCGCTAACGCAGGACGGCGACTATATCGTTGCGTCTGACATCGCAGCTTGCTACCAGTACATCGACCACGGGCTGCTCACGGAGGAGCTGCTTGTAAAGACAGGCGATCACGTGACTGTCGAGGCGGTGTCCTCGCTGCTGTTTGAGACTGGCGGGCGGACCTTCGGCCTGCCGCAACAGTCGCACGCGAGCCACGTGCTCGCCGAGGTCGTCTTGGACCGCCTGGAGCGTGCGCTAGTGCGACAGGGTCTTCAGGTGGCCCGGTACAACGATGACTTCCGTTTTACTTGCAATTCCTGGTCGACCGTCGTGCGGTCGATCGAGGTCCTGTCAGAGGAGGCACGGCTGATGGGGCTCACAGTGAACGACATGAAGACGATCACATGGCGCCGCTCGAAATATGAGGAGCAGCTAGACGAAGCAGACCGGCTTAGGCAGGAGATCGCGGACGAGGCCGACCTTGACCTAACGGAGTTCTACGAGGCCCCGTACGACGAGGATCTGGTCGTTGAGCTACTCCCGGATCCGGATGAGGTGAACTACGAAACGGCATTCCGAGTTCTTAACAGGTGGGCGAGGGTCGCGGGCCGTGGGATAGTGGCTGCCCGACGGAAGGCTGAGCATAGCGCGATCGTCGAGTTGCTGCCCTTTGCGCTCGCGACGCTTGGGATCAATCCTGGGACAACGCCGGAGATCCTGGCGCTCTGCACGAAGATGCTGCGCTTCGAGCGAACGATGACGCCAGCAGTTGGCAGGTACCTGACCGGATGTGGCGATGACGCGGCCGTCCTAGCTGCTTTCGACCGGCTGCTTGGGAGCCAGTCGTATCTGAACGGCTGGCAGACGTGGTGGTTGCAGCAGCCAGTGGCTCGCCTGCCCGGCTTCGCGTCTGGGCCCGGGGCTACCGGTAGGCTCAGATGGGCTCGTCGGGCGCTGACATCAGCCGAGCACACTCCCCTCCTTCGCGCCCATGCGGCGCTTACGTTGGCCCGCCAGAAGCAGATCCGGGTCGAGGAGCTTCTCTCGATTTATGACCGCAGCAGCAGCGCAGTGCGGCCGGTGCTTGTAGCAGCCATCGGTCTCCTCAAGCCTGCGAATAGCATTCGGCGGTCAGTCACGGACGAGTCCGAACTCCATCGGTGGGTGTACGAGTGGACGGCCCTCAATGCCTAGTCGTGCAAGGCTCATGACCGCCCACGCTGAGGCTGCCCTAGCGCAGATCGCGTCACGCGTTGTGGACCATCGGCAGCTCATGCGATTGGACAACGCTGCTAACCCGGCTCGCCGCCGTCTTCGACAGCCGCTACAGGCCAGGCACGTCAACGCGCTCGTCGACCTAGTGGCCGTGGCAGAGTCGTTTGCATCCGGGCGGCTGTTGGAGCTGCGGCCAGCGGTTTCGCCAGACGATGTATCGACATGGCAAAAGCGCAAGAATGCCTGGGGGAAGCACGGCTCGGTGGATATAACCGCCTACAAGGCATGGTCGGCCCTCATGGGCTTTGTGGAAGTGCGCAACGCTCTCCAGCACGGGCTGGGACGGCTCACTGAGCGGCAACTCGGCAAGCATCGTAATGAGATTCTCGCCCAGATCAGGGCTTCCTCGGTCCACCTTGATGGTGATCTGCTGGTAGTCCTCGCGGATGATGTCGCCCAGTGTGGGAAAGTATGCGCCGGTTTCGTCCAGTGGCTAGACGCTGCCGCGCCAACCGTTTGACTGCCTAACCCTCAAACGCGATGCCGAGACCCACCAGAGTCAGGCGTTCCCTCACCGATGCGGGACACAGGCCGGGCAAGAAAAGGCTCGCCGCGCAACCGCCCGCTAACCCTCCACGAACAGCCCCGACCACCACCCCCGCCAGGACCCTGCGCCGGAGCCGCCGAGTCGCCTGCGTAACGGCTGAGCGTGAGCGCGCAACGCTAGTGCAGTGCTGTGGGTAATCGCCAGTTTTTGATCATGGAAACGAAAATACGCCATGTGAAAAAAGATTCCCCCCCTTGCGCGAAGTTCTGCCAGCAATCACTGCCCTAGCGGGAGGATTTACCGGATCGGGTTGGTCGGGAGGGCATATTCAGGGTTTCTTGCTGCCGGGCGGAAAGCTGATCATCTGGCTGGCTGCTGCGTATAGTGCGCAGGCTGGCGAGGGGGTGAGCCGCCGCATATATGCAGGACGGCCTTGCATATGCATGCCCTCTGACCTGCGGGAATGCAGCGCTCGCCGCCTGCGGGTGACACTTAGCAACATGGGCAGGATGCGGAAGCCGGGGACGCGGTACGGGGTGACGCACCGGGTGGCGCGGAAGGCGGCGCTGCGGGGCTACCAGCCGGGGGTGACGGTGTGCGTGCGCTGCGGCCAGCCGATCTGCGAGGCGGACCTCCGCAAGGTGCATCTCGATCATGATGACAGCGACCCGTCGGGCCGGCGTTACCTTGGGCTGTCGCATCAGAAATGTAACCTCGCCGCGCAGAATCAGCGGCGGGCGGCGCTGGCGAAGGCGGCGCTGGCGGGGAACGTGACGCAGTTGCCGGGGAGCCTGCCGGTGCAGCCGGCCGAGGCCCGGCCGGGGCGGGAGCCGCCGGGCGCGGGCATGGCGTGGCGCGAGGTTGACATCTGCACTAGCGCGGAGTGGCGGATCCGGTGCAAGTACGGCCCGTATCCGTGCCGGCATCCGGCGGGGCGGTGCTGGTGACCGGGCGGCGGCTGCGGCCGGAGCGGGTGTGCTGCGTGTGCGGCGAGCCGATATCAAAGCCGCAGCGCGAGACGGTATCGCGCTGCGGACGCTCCAGCGAGCTGGCGTCGGCGACTGCGCCAATTCAAGATCGAATGCCAACGCATAAGGCGTTCCGCCGCCGTCGTGGGCGACGCTGTTTGAGTGTCACGCGCCGGGGGAGCCGGAGACATGGATCCAATCGGCCTGCATATCCGACGGGTAGACCTGGCCCCTGCTGTGCTCCCAGCACTCTTCCCAGCGATCTAGCCACCGGACGATGGGATAGGAAGTTCTCAGGATGCTGACCAGGAGATCGTCACCTTCAAACCGCATCGCCGCGCCGGGTGCGATCGTCCCCCCGTAGACCTCTCCCAGGAGGCCGATCATATCCTTGGCCCAGAATGGGGGCAGCGCGGCGGGATCCACCAGGTGCTGGCCCCTCCACAGCTCCACGATGCTCCTGCCGTCCGGGGAGAGCCTCACGGCGAGGTTAGTGATCGCGTACTTGCCCTTGTTGATCACGATGACTGCCGGGCGGCCGGACGGATTCTGCGGATCATCGATGATGTCGGGGCCAGGTGGCAGCCTATAGCCGATTACTTCCACGGCGGCCGCCTGGCCGCGCTGCTCAAGCTCGTCGGCCTTGAAGAACTGCTGCTGGAGGCGATCGTCGGCTGAGGTGACCTGCTCCGCCAGCTGCCGGTCACTGTGCTCCTGCTGATCACTGAGCAGGAGGGCGCTGTGCTCTAACTGAGCCCGGAGCTGCCCGTCGCTATGGTCAAGCTGCTGGGCGAGCCGCCGGTCAGCCTGCGCGCGCTCCTCACGGACCAGCTTGCTGGTCTTCCTGCTGGACGCGAGGGCGATCCATACCGCTGCGATCACTGCGCCCACAGTGCCGAACGCGGTCATGATGGTCGCCCAGTCCGGCCCCGAAACGATGGTGATGGGCATGCCGAGAACGGTACTCGGACATGTCGACCTACCACATGAAACCGAAGCAGACCCCATGCTAGTGAAGCCAGCCCCAGGCCAAAGCCAGCGCCGCAGCAAGCCCGGAAGGATCCAGTTAGCATCCTGGCGCGTGACTCACCCTCCTGGACGTATGGGCGGCCGTGCCGGTGCACTGCAACGGGGTGTGCTGGCCCGAGCGGATCACCATCACCCTGGCCGGGCTCCTGAACTGACGGCCGGGCTACGCTCGGGAGCCTGCGGCACCGCACCGTACAGCCGCCGCCTGGGGACCCTGCCGTGATCACCCCGAACGCTGGGGTGGTGCACTGGGAGCAGGTGAACGATCAGGCGCCGGCGCTGCCCACACCTGACGCGGTGCCGCGCCGGCGCTAGGTGCCCCGCCGCTGCGCGCCGCTGTACGCGACGCAGCCGTTCAGCGCGGCCCGTGAATGGTGGGTAGGGTCCGGCCCTCCGGGCCCTACTACGGCCGCCTCAGCGCGACGGCAGGGTGTTCGCATTCACCCGCTCTACCTGCGCGGGTATGGCACGTGGTGGTGTCAGCCTGTTCGCGTACTGTGAGAGGTGATCGCGGCGGCAGGCCGGCCCAGGACCCGGCCTAGCCCCGCCGATCAGCTCAGTCCTGGGACCCCGAGGAGGGGTGTGAGCGCATGGCACGAAAACTGGACAACATCGACCTGAGCAGGCAGCAGCTGCCGCCAGCCCGGCCCGCGGACCCCGCCGCCGTCGCGCAGCTGTTCGCCCCCGGCCAGCCCGTCCCGGCTGGCGCGGCCAGCCCCGACCCGCCGATGAGCCCGCCCGTACCTCCTGGCAGCACCGAGGCACGAGGCGGTGGCGACGATGGCTAGCAACGAGTTCGCCTGCGATGAGTTCCCGCGCGGCCCCGGCATCGCGCAGGGACCCGGCATCGCTGATGCGTTCCCGACCGACCTCGCCGCCGGCCCGTCGATGGCGAGGGCCCGGCCTGGCATGACCGCCGACGCTGAGCGGCCGCAGCCGACCGACCCGGCCGGCACGAACAACTCCGGGTGGATCAAGACCGCCGGCTACCAGGCCGGCGACTACCAGGCCGATTCGGTGGACGCCGACGGGCGCAAGCGGTTTTGGCAGACCTGAGATGACGGGGCTGCTGGAGCGGGTCCGCGCGGCCATCGCCGCGCCTGCTCCTCCTGGCCCGGTAGCGCCCGCCCGCCGTGACGTGCTGGCGACCGTTGCCGGGCACCGGCCGCCGCGTGGCATCGACACGACCCGCCTGGAGCCGCTGGCCCTGCCGGGCGCTGTGCCGCCTGGCGGGTTCGATGACGTGGGCGCCGGCGACGACTGCGGGACATGCCTGGCCGGGCTGCCCTGCGACTGTGATGCCGCGCAGGCTGGCCGCCAGTGGAAGCCCGGCCAGCCGGGGAGGACACGATGACCGACCGGATCGCGCTGGGCGCCGTGTACCAGGCAGCACATGATCTCGGCTGGGGCTCGCCGCCGTCACCGGACCCGGTGGCCCGCACCGGCCAGGAGGACATGATTGCCCGGATCGTCGGGGAGGCTGCCGTGGAGTCCTGGGAGGGCGTCCGGCTGATCGACATAGCCGCCGCTGACGCGGTGCTGGCCCGCATCCGCGCCGACCTGGCCGCCGGGCAGGCGATGGAAGCCCGGCTGGCGGCACGTGACGCGGCCGGGGCGCTGGTGGCGCCGTCCGGGCCGGTGCGCGGCGCCGAGATGACGGACCGGCCCGGCATGACGCGCCCGCCGCTGGCCGCGCACGGGATAGGACGGCAGGTGCCAGGATGAGCGCTCACTGCCCCGCCTGCTCGGGCGGGCTCGATGACACCCCGGTGGGGTACTGCCCCTGCGGGTGGAGCGGCAGCCCCGTCCGGGACGGCGGGTTCGCCCTGGGCGCCCGTGCCGCGCCGGCGCCGCCTGCCGGGCAGCGGCTGTGCCCCGAGTGCAGCGCTGACGGCGGCCCCTGCCACATCTGCGGCGGCACCGGGTACGTGCCGGCGCTCCTCGGCGACGCCGAGACTCACTCCCGTGCCTACTGCCCGCCGGAAACAAACCTGCCGGGCCCGGTGGCGCTGCGGCAGGCGTACGCCAACAGCCTCGGCCCGACCGACGGGGTGGCCGACCAGATGGAAGCCAGGGCCCAGGCCGCAGCCCGGCGCCGGCCCGGCGGCCTGCCCCGCGCTGGCATCCCCGGCGCCATCGCCAGGGAGAACATCCTGGCCCGCCAGTACGGCCCGGCCGAGGACCCGACGGTCACCGAGCTGCGCGCCGGCCAGCCATCCGCCGCCACGGGAGCGCGCCTGTACCGGTACGCCACCAGGGACAGCTGATGACCTCCGCGGACGATTACCAGTACGCCGCCGACCTGGTTGACGGGATCGTGGCCCGCGACCCGTGGCGGGCGCAGATGGCCCGTCAGGTGGGTGACCCAGCCGGGATGCGGGACGCGCTGGCGCAGTACCTGGCCGACGTGATCGACACCATCGAGCCCGAGCACCGCCCGGTGGTGGTGGCGGACATCGGGCGGGGGCCGGACTGGCCGGACTACTGCAACCCCGGCACCGACTCCGGCCCGTAATGATCGTCCCCGCTGCCGGTGTGGGGGCGCAGCGGGGCGCCTGCCCCGCTGCCGGGATCACTCCGCAGAATCTGCGACGGATGGCGGACTTTCGTCATAGATCCGGAGATCGCTAAGCGCGCCGGAGATCAACGACAACTCATCGAACACCTGGTTTCCCTGTTGCCAGAGCCACGCCAGATAATCCATCCGTATTGAATGCCGAGTCATCCGGCCCCTGTGCACACTCAGGTAGCCAATCTCGTCCCGATTCTCCGGAACTGGAGTCTCAAGGGAATGGGCGAGGATGTTCCGTACCTGGAACAGTCTTGTGAGCACCGGAATGACAAATGGGAACATCTCTGAGAGGCCACGTGCCTCCATCGCGTCGTCTACTAACTGCAGCTTCAGCTCGATAGGAACTCGCCACACGATGTGCTCCTGCAGCACCGCTGCTGCAGCCTCGTCGGCGGCCAGGGCGAGTGCGAGTGCCTCTCCCAGAACGTATTCAGCGCGCACCGCTAACTCCACTATCGCCGCGCGG
>Ga0181521_10008091_pt1 | contig 10891 bp, 8 predicted proteins | sample PEATcosm2014_Bin_32_FD_119764 | JGI IMG/M metagenome (GOLD analysis project Ga0181521, IMG submission 119764) | Peatland microbial communities from MTU Mesocosm Facility, Houghton, MI, USA - PEATcosm2014_Bin02_60_metaG | ecosystem: Environmental > Terrestrial > Soil > Wetlands > Peat | place... | reverse complement strand
TCATCGCCGAGCGTGCGTCGCGCATGAGCTTCTCGACCGGGTACTCGCGCGTCACACCGTTGCCGCCGAGCATCTGGACCGCCTCCGAAGCAACCTCGAACGCCGTCTGCGTGGAGGTAATTTTGCTGGCGATCGAGCCCTGCAGCGCCGGTATCGGGGCGGTGTTATTAAAGAGTTGCACGCGGTGGTTGAGCGCGCGCGCGGCCTCGACCTTTCGGAACATGTGGAACAGCCGGTAGCGCACGTTCTGGTGGCGGACGAGTGGCACGCCACCCTGCCGGCGCTCGTGCGCGTAATTGAGCGCGTGCTCGTAGGCAGCCCGGGCCACGCCGATCCAGATGCTGCCCATGATCGCGTTCGCCTCGGCGAGCACGGCGTAGATCGCGCGCTCATACTCGGCGCCCGGCAGGGCGATCACGTGGTCTCGGGGGATGCGGACGTTCTCGAAGAACAGCTCGCCCTGCGGCAGCGGCCGCTGGCCCATCTTGTCGAGCACCTTGCCCCTGGATACGCCGGGCAGATCGAGCGGCACCAGCAGCGCACAGTCCTGGGACTTGCCGGAACCGTCGTCCCAGGCGCAGTACAGAACGCACAGGTTGGCGATCGGGGCGTTCGACACCCATGCGGACTTCTGTCCGTTGATGGCGACCTGATCGCCGTCGGGCCGCGCCACGCAGTTGGGCTTGCCATAGCCGCTGCCCGGGTAGGCGAGCTGGCGTCCGAAATCGAGCATGTCGGAGCCGTGGTCGGGCTCGGTGATGCCCCAGCAGCCGATGCGCGTGCCCTCCGGGTACTTGGCGATGAGGTCGTGCCGGCCCATGGCGTGCAGCACGATCCAGGGAATCGAGGCGGCGCCGATCACGATCGTGAGCCCGCCGTCGCCCCAGCCGAGCTCCTCCCACATGATCGGGATCAGGCGCCCGCGCTCCGCGGGAGCCATTTCCATCAGCGCCCCGATCGTCAGGCCGAGCCCGGCCGCGCCCTGCAGGACGGCCCAGATCGGTGAATCCGGGGCAATTGTGTCCTGCGGGTCCATCCTGTCCAGCGCTCGTCCGGCCGGGCGCATCACGGCCTCGGCGAAACGCCGCGCGTTCTCCTGAACCATGCGTTCCATCTCGGACAGGGCGGGTTCGAGTCCGGTCGGTTCGAGCGCCACCCGGATCGCGGGCAGCTGCTCCTCGAGGCTCTTGCTGACAGCGTTCATGAGTCTCCTCCCGTGAGCCGCTGGCTTGTGCACCTACTCGGCTGGTGTTCAGATCGACGCACCATCCACACCCCGCGGCGCCTCGCGGGGAGCCGTCCCGGCCGACATCCAGTATCACATGCCGAACGGGCTCCACAGGCTCGTGATTTTCCGAGACACCGGTGACGGATAGCGGTTGCTCTTCCCCTTGCGAGCACGGACGCAGCCGATGGCAAGCGCCGCTGAAGGTGCGATCAGGCACGGATCACAGCTCTGCCGTGGCGATGACGGGATGAAGAGCCGCCGGATCTCTAACCGTTGACGCACGCTGAGGCGCGTCGAGACTGTCTGTCATGCACCGAACGCGGCCATCCTGCAGCCGGTGGATACCCGCACCGTTGCGGCAACCCGCGGCGGCGTGCGGTCATGCGTACAGACCTGCGGGGATTGGTCGCCGGCCACGGGTGTGCACCCGTCAAACCAGCGTTGCGAATAGCGGCTGCCGCCTAGATGGACCCGGGCGAGCGCAGCATCTTGCGGACTTCGGCGAGGTGCTCCTCTTCCGCTGCTATTTGTGTCCGCGCAAACTCTTCGAGCATGATGCTGCGGTCGCGAACCAGCCCGAGCAGCTTGCGATATTCCTGCAGCGCCTCGGATTCATGGGCGTGCGCCTCGGTGAGGATATCGTTGATGCTGTGCTTGTGGGTTTCGAGTAGCGCTCCGATCCTGCTCGACGGGTTCCCGCCCATCGAGGTGATGTGCTCGCCGCAAAGCACGGCGTGATCGCGCGACTCGTCGGCCTGGGCGCGCAACCAGGACGTGATTGGAATGCGACTGTGGCCAAACACCATGAAGCTGTAGTGAAGATAGCGCACCACTCCCGCGAGCTCGAGTTCAAGGATCTGGTTGAGCGAGGCGACGACGGCCTTGGCCTCTTTGGCGTTGAACGGCGAATCTTTCATCCGATCTTCTCCTCGTGACTGATGGGCCGGACGCTGTGGACCACTGCGGCTCGGGGCTTTGCAGTCTGCCCGCGAAGCCGCTGTTACCGCAACCGCGCCATGCGGCGTCGGCGCGCCAGCCATTCCGGGCCCAGGCCGCTCTCAGAAGGCTTTCGAAACAGTCAGGCGCACCGAACGGGGCTCGAGCGGGTGCACGTGAAGGTCTGCGACCCCTGCAAGCGGCTCACCCGGGAGACGGTCGACGTACCAGAACTCCGCTGCATCGGCACGCAGGTTGAGCACGTTGTAGACGCCCAGGCCCACGCTCCAGCCGTCGTTGAGAGCGTAGCGGGCGTTTGCGTTCCACTCGCCGTAGCCGTGGCCCTGCACCCGATCATCCGATGAGAGCGGGAATGCGCTGAGGTAGCGATATTCCAGGCCGCTGCTCCAGGGCCCGAAGTTCTTCAGGTACGCATTAAAGGATCCGGTGGCAAAGGGTGCGTTCGGGAGGAAGTATCCGACGTGCCCCGTGCCGTCATCATAACGCGTGTCAAAGCGAGCACGATCGGCGGAATAGCTGCCATACAGCTCCAGCCAGCGCAACGCCTGATAGGTAACGTTGACCTCAAGGCCCTGCCGCCGACTGGCCGGACCCGCAATGTCGACACCGGCATCCGGATCGTAGGTCGTCTGCGACTGTGCATGGAGCGTGTATACCGCGACCGTGAGTGCGATCGCGCGCGTGAACTGCTGGCGCAGGCCGATCTCCTCGCCTGTTTGGCTCGAGATCAGCGGCACGCCGGACTGTCCTGTCGCTTGGGCGTGCGTGACACCGCGGAGATCATTGCTGTGAAAGCCACGCCCGGCACTCAGATAGAACTCGGTGGACGCGGCGGGCCTGAATATCAGGGTGGCCTTGGGTTGCAACAGAGTGCTACTCGCAGTGCCGGCATTGGTCCCCGTGTCCGCGCCATGCATGGCATCCTCGCGGAGGCCGAGGACGGACCGGAACCAGTCCGTCCAGCGCGTGGTCGCCTGGATATAGCTCGCGAGACTTCCGAGGCGCACCGTGTCGCTCTCACTGAAATTGAGGGGATCATCGGCGGGGGGTATCAGCACTCGGTCTTCCGTCGGCAGGCGCGAAACGTCGTTGGCGTCATAACGGGCGGTGATGCCCAGCAGCAGGTCATTGTCCACTCGCGCGAGCGCGTCGGTGCGCGCATAGCTGATCGCGGCGCCAGCGGTGCCGCGACCCTCGTGCTGCGCTTCCTGATCGCCGTTCACTGGATCGACAAGAAAATGCGTGAAGTCGTTCCATAGCGTCAGGTGGTTGTCGATAACGTAGGCGTTGGCGCTGATCTGCCCGTCGGCAACTGTCCGGTGGTACTGCAGCGACACGCTGGCGCGCTGCGCTTGGCCGCCGTCCGAGGGATCGAGGGAGCCGAAGCGGGTGATAAGGCCTTGCGTGATCGCGCGCTCGGGTTGATCGGTCGCGGAGTTCCAGAGGTCGTGGTAGAACATCCCGGTCAACGAATAGCCGTCGCGCTCCGTGCCCTCGCTATATCGCACCACAGCGTTGATCTTGCGCTGGTCGTCCGGGTTGACCCACGGACCGTCGTAATGCTGGAGCTCAAGCGCCCCGAGCACCTGACCGTCGCCTGCTGCCGCCGAAGCGGCCGTGAAGAAGCGCTCGAAGCCGAGCGTTCCGCCAGCAGCTGAGGCCTGATCGTCAATAGTGTCCAGATAGCTCAGATGCACCGAACCGACCGACGCGAAATCGCCTTCATCCGCGTAGTAGGTACCCTTCGTATACTCGAGATTGGTCGCGAGCTCCGGGATCATGAAATTCAAGTCGGTGTACCCCTGACCGTGCGCGTGGGTCGGTTCGTTGATCGGCATCCCGTCGACGAAGGTCGCAAGGTCGGTGCCATGATCGAGGTTGTAGCCACGCATCAGGTATTGATTCGCTTTGCCCTCGCCGCTGTGCAGAGTGACCTCGAGACCTGGAACCGTCTCCAGCAGCTGGCCCGGACGATAGGCGGGCGTCAGGGCGAGTTCATCGTTGACGACGACACCCTGGCTGGCCGTGGTGGCCGTGCCGATCAGATTGAGACGGCTGGCGGTCACCGTAACCTCCTCGAGCTCACTGGCCTCTGGCGTTTGTAACGCTGTCGCCGGATCCGAAAATGGCAACGGATCGGCCGGCGCAGGCGAAGCCCACTGCAGTAAAAACACGCAGGTGGCCGCGCGGCAGGCGGATGTAGTGCGCCGAAACCTCATGTCTGACTCATGCCCGGCCCTCCCGGCCAGGCGTCAGACTAAACGCGAATGAGTCTCATTCGCAATAAGTAGTAGCTCTTAGCGCGACTCCGTAGTCCGCGAGCCCAGTCACCGAGCGTTGCAATTCTTCCGGCCAGTGGACCGTAAAAGCAAGTTAATTCAAATGCTTACGCCCTCGATGCGGCCGATTGGCGCGCTCGATAATGGCGATTGAAGGCCAAAGTCGATTCCCCGTGAGCCCCCATACGACGGTCGCATCGGACGGTCATTACGTACCATCCGCGCAAGAAAGGATCACCGCGGGCTATTTGGCTCCCGATGAGCGCTCGCGATCGCGAGTACCTGCCACGAGCGCATGCTAGCTTTCACGGAGCAGGGATCGTGGTTGCGACCTAACGCACGCTGCATCCGAACGATCTCCTCACCAGCGGGATCGGGACAGCAGTACCGGAAGATGGCCGGCCGAAGGGGGGCCCGGACGGTTTTAGACTTAATTCCTGGTCCGCCGCTGACCTCCAGTCGGCCTCGGCAACCGCCGGGGCGGCTTGTCGCAAAATGCCTCCCTCGGGCCAACCCCGAGGACGGCACGACTACCACTGCCAGCAGAAAGCGCTCGATCGTGAAGGCGATTACCTACCGGGTCGTCATCGCTCGCGGCGGCGTCCTTGTCGTCTACTTGCTGACGGGCCAGTTGAAAATGGCAGTCGGCTTCATGATTGTGAGCAACCTTTACACAACAGTTGGCGATCTCCTGCACGAAAGAATCTGGGCGTGTATCAGGTGGGGAACACAGATCGACGCGGCAGCCTGAGAGGTTCGACTCGACCCTTTTGAACGTCGCGAACCCTGACAGCCAGAGCCACAGCTTCCACAGCTGCATTTCGGCAGCATCGCGCCACCTAAGATGTTTGGCGGGATTCATCGTGACGTCATGCCTGTGATTCCAGCACTCTGCGCGCTGAATCAAGACAAAGTGTCCCCGTCCAGTTGCACGACCATCATCGGCCACTCTCGGACACCAGACGCAGGAGCCATGCTTCTTGGCAGCGGGCGTGATTGCGTCCTGCCGGTATGATCATCGTGCGAAATCGGCAATCAAGGTGGCGCCAGCGCCGACATCCGCCGCTGCAGGAAGCGGCGAACCGCGGGGTCGCGCTCAAGACCAATCGCGATCTCGTATGCGTGACGAGCTTCCGTGTCCGCGCCCGTGCTGGCCAGCAGCGCCGCGCGAGCAGCCCAGTATGGCTGGTATCCAGTGAGCCGAACGTCCGCGTCTAGCTCTTGCATCGTGTCGACCGCAGCGGCGGCGCCGTGCAGCTCCGCGATCGCCAGCATGCGATTGATGGCGACGACCGGAGAACCGGAAAGCGCCAGCAGCGCGTCGTATAGCTGAACGACCGCGGCCCAATTGGCAACGCCCGTGCGGCGGCGATAAACATGTGCTGACTGCAACGCGCCCTCGAGTTGGTAGCGCCCAATGCGGCCTAGCGTGCTCGCGCGCAGAAGCAGCGACTCGGCCGTATCGATCAGCTGCGAATCCCACAGCGCAGGATCCTGCTCGGCAAGCGGCACATACTCGCCCTCCGCATTGCGCCGTGCCTGGCGGCGAGCTTCCGCGTGCAGAATCAGTGCAAGCAGACCCATCGCCTCCGGTTCTCTCGGCAGCAGTTCCGTCACCAGCGTGGCAAGATAAATGGTCTCGTCGGCTAGATCGCGGCGAACAACGTCGATTCTGCCGGGATCGGTCCAGCTTTCGGTGAACGCGACGTAGATCGCGTCGAGTATCGTATCGAGGCGACCCGACAGCTCCTCCCGCTCCGGGATGCTGAACGGAATGCCAGCGTGCCGGATCTTGTTCTTGGCTCGGCCTAGGCGCTTGCCCATGGCCGCCGGAGACATCAGGAACGCCGAGGCAATCGTCTTTGCATCCAATCCGAGCACTACCTGCAGCATCAGCGGCGCGCGAATTCCGGCCTCGAGAGCTGGATGTGCGCAAGCGAACATCAGTGCCAGTCGATGGTCCGGGATCGCCTCGCCCCTTGCCGCGGCGTCGAAATCCTCCGCGAGGATCTGCTGTTGCACGACCGCGACTTCCCCGCCGCTGCGTCGCCGGGCCGAATCGATGGCCTTCCGGCGTGCAACGGTCAGCAACCACGCTTCCGGGTTCGACGGGCAGCCTTTTTCCGGCCAATCTGCCAGCGCCGCCGCGAACGCTTCCGACAGGGCATCCTCAGCCACCGCCACATCGCGCGTTCGCGCGGCCAGAAATGCGACGAGCTTCCCGTAGCTGCGACGCGCAACCGCGGCTGCCGTGGTATGCGCGTGCTTGGCAGCGTCGCGGTCGCTCATGAACTCACGTGCGTACCGAGGTCAACCGGGAGCCACAAAGAGTGGACGCACTTCCACGACGCCGTGGCTTGCGGCCGGGCACCGCGCTGCCCAGGACATCGCCGAATCCAGATCGGGCACGTCGATGAGGTAGAAACCGCCCAATTGTTCCTTGGAGTCCGCATAGGGCCCGTCGAGAACCTGCAACTTGCCGTTGACGAGGCGCACGGTAGTCGCGGTCGACACCGGCTGAAGGCGGCTCCCGCCCCTAAAAGCACCCGTCTTCTTCAAGGCCTCCGTATACGCCTCGAAGGCCGCGGCTGCCTGCTTATGCTCCGCCGGTGTCAGCTTTGACCAACCACCCTCGTTCCCATAGAGCATCAGAATGTATTGCATGTGGAGTCTCCATCGCGGGTCTTGGGCGGGCACTACGCGCCGCCAACATCATGACGTTCGAACCGAGCCGGCTTGGACACCTTTCGAGAGCTGCGAATGGTGGATCGTCTTGCCCAGCTCCCCTTCCTGCACGGCCTAGGTGATGATCTTTTTGCCTGTCAGTCAAGCAGCAGCGAGTACGTGCCTGCGTCGCAGTCGACTTTGCCGGCGAGTTCGGTTGCTATCTCAAAGCCGAATCGCGCAGCAGCTGCTTGAGCAGTGCATTCTGCGAACCACGGGTTCCTGGCATTGCCATGCATAGCACCTGCAGCGCACCAAGAGGCGTTTGATGCCAGCCAGCGGCCGCTGAGCGGCGCTTTAAAAGCAGCAACGGCAGGGATCGGCTCGACAATCATCATTGATCGAGCCGGATTCCATTCCGATCTGCAGCGGGGTCGGCGGCAACGTCTATTGGAATTAGTCGGGATGCCGAACACGCGATTCGCAGGCGGCGTCTTTATTAAGGGGCAAATACTGCTTCAACGCCAACTATTACCAGCAATACCTGGTGACGAGTCTGAATGCCGATGGAGGAACGCGCGCTGCCCGCGGTACCACGCTTGAGGATTTAGTCACGGAACGTCTATTCTCCAGAGCTTGCAAGAGCGCGGCCGGCCGGCCCCGCACACCGCCGTGGCCTGGACCCACGGGAATAACGGAGAATCGTATCGCCATGGAACTGCAACTGACTGATCTTGGCAACGCGACCAAGATCGTTCTGCGAGGACGCCTTGACACACCCGGTGTCGGTCAGATCGAAACCCGGTTTATCGCCAGCATTGTGCCGGCGGGCAAGCATGCTCTCGTGGACCTCTCGGGCGTGGACTTTCTCGCCTCCATGGGCATTCGCATGCTGATCACGACCGCCCATTCCTTGCGCCGTAAGAAGGCGCAGCTGATCCTCTTCGGTGCCCAGCCGCTTGTGCAGGAATCCCTGGACGGCGTGTCCTTGAACCAGATAATCCCGGTCGTCGCCAGCGAATCCGAGGCAAAGGGCCTGCTCAAGTTGTGACCGCGGAAAGCGAAGGCTCGCTCTGGCAGCCGCGAGTGCGCTCCGCGCTCGACTGCGGAACCGCTGCCGATATCGGCGACCGGACCACCGCGTGAGTGGCGACGCCCTGCGGCAGCTTGAGCTCGCGGCCGGTTGCCTGCGCATGCAGATCGCGGGCGATATCAACGGCCTTGAGGCCGGCCAGCATACGCTGCGGGAATTTCTTGAAACCAACGCCGCTCTCGCCCGGGGAAAGTATCAGGCGGATATTGCGTTCGAGGAGATCGTTGCCAACGTGATCCGGCACGCGTACGCGGATTTCGAGCCGGGCGCACACCCGATCGGCGTCGAAGTAACAGTCACGGATGCGGAAATTGTTCTCCGTTTCGAAGACGACGGCCCGCCGTTTGATCCCGTAGCGGCACCGGAGCGGGTTCCGCCAACCAGTATAGAGGCGGCGAAAGGCGGAGGCTGGGGCCTGGTCCTGGTGCGCCGTGGCGCGAGCCGAATGGAATACGCGCGGGTCGCCGACCGAAACCGCGTAACGATCTGCGTCGAGAATCGCTGAGCAGGTTTGCGCGGAGTAGGTAGCGGGTCGGGCTCGCTGTTCTGGCTGGTCGCGCAGGCGTCCATGATGCTTCAATCAACCGACACAGACCGCAACAGACGCGGACCGCGCTCGTCCGCGACCACCACGACGCGTCCGTTCGTCGGAGATCCACTGAGCTAAGGAGCGACCGCGTGATCGCCCAACAGGCCGCGCACGTCGAATTTCCAGTCGGACAATTCCAGCCGCACGCAGTTTCAACAACGCCGTGCGTGCGGCCATCGTCTTGCTCAGAGCTAAGGACGTCTCAATCAGGAAGATAGCTGCGCAACTGAAAGGCGGCACCGGAACCAGCTACTCGGTGCTGGCATCACCCGCATAGGAACCCGCACCACAGACACCGAGAACGCCACCCGAGTCGCCGTTTCCAAATGCGCATCACCATGAAAGTCATTGTGATGCTAGCGTACGAGCAGCCGCCGTTTTATATGATTCTCTGACGTTTGCGCGACCCACGGCACGGCGCCGCCGAGACGCCGAACCGGAGTTCCTCACACGCAACGTTTCCGTCTACACAGAAAACGCATAGTGGATCGAAGACGTGCCGATTCAATGCCGCACGTCGAACATTCCTCGACGGTGATTCGATGATCGACAGGTCGAACCCAGTTCAACGACGCCGGTAAACGGCGTTTCGCTGAACCGTTCGTGCCTCATTGAGCGCCCAACAACTAAGGCCGACCCTTGGCGCCGGATCAGTCGGCGCGCTGCCGCCGCCACGACGGAGCCGTCCCGACGCTCGGCGTTGTCCTTCCATGACGGAAGTCAATGTGTCGTGGATCTGCGGTTTGCGTGCTTGCGGCGCTCGGGACCTGCGAACGAGCGGCTAGTTTGCGATCCGAACAGCAGGCGGCGGTCGCCCTCGCGGCGGTCCGCATGCTTGCGGAATTTGCACAAACAATTCGCCGGCATCGTGCAGGCCGCCAAGGGCAGCCGTGGCGCTTCACGCAGCAAGAAACGCTTGCCCGTCGCGCCCCCAACGGCCGAACAGTACTCGATGATGCTCGGCACGAGCGAGACCGCACGGTAGTCGCCGCCGGCATCCGGCGGCGCGGACTTTGCGCTTAGCGGGGGTTTCGCCGCGAGGTGCTCGGGCGGAGTCTTGCCTAGCAGCGCTCTCAGTGTCTTGATCACGGCCGTGTTTCGGTCATCACGTTGGCGACTCTGCTTCGCGATTAGATGCCGATAGACGTACTGCCGTCAGCCCGACGCCGGCACGTATTTCTTTGGGTTTTGAAGGGACTGTTTCTGCTTACTTTCTTCGCTTGGCTTTCTTAAGTCATCAATGGACTTCCGCCGTGCTTTTGCCGCGGGTTCGTCGGGTCGTGGAGGCTCGACAGCATGATTATAGGGATCGATACCTGGCTGCTTGCCGCTCGTATCTGCCACAGTCAACCCGGCATTCTCGAGGCGCTTTAGTCTTCGAGTATCAATGTCGCGCTTGAACGATCCGGTCTCTGTTTCCGATTCCCACAGGGAGTTCCCACGTTCATAGGTGGTAGCACGCCCCGACTTCTTGAATTGCCTCGGCCGCTTCGGCTTCATGCGCAATGTATTCCTGCACCGTCCGCCAGTGATTCAGGTAGCGCCGCCGTAGGTGGTCCCGCAAGGCGGCATGGGCGATGGCACTCGCATAGGCACAGCTTCGGAGTGAGAACAGGGCTTTCGTCGGCTCTGAAACAGCCCGCCTTGCACCAGCAGCGCGTTTGATAATGTGGCGCACCTAATGAAGCTGGCAAGAAAAATTGGGTCTCTTTTTGGCACGCATAATGTTCAATTGGCCTACAACTCAGAGTAGGGCCGTGGTGCGGCACCGGCTGCGGGCGCCTCCCTCGCCTAAGGCGCGGCCTCACGCGGGGCGAATCCTGATCTCGTCGCGGAATTCCATCCGTGCGCGACGGATAGGTGCCGCAAAATGACGTTTGCCGCCGTCCTTGCAACGCGTACGGCAATCTGGGCCTACGCTGATCGCAGGCCCATGCGGCTTGATACAGCACGCACACCGTCTAAGGAAACTCTGATTTACCTGTAGTGTCTTAATTCAGCATTCGAGGTCATGCGAGCGTGACGATGAAGCAGCGGACGCTGACTGGTTTTGAGAAGTACGGGAAGACGACGCGGCGAGC
>Ga0181521_10008087_pt1 | contig 10895 bp, 12 predicted proteins | sample PEATcosm2014_Bin_32_FD_119764 | JGI IMG/M metagenome (GOLD analysis project Ga0181521, IMG submission 119764) | Peatland microbial communities from MTU Mesocosm Facility, Houghton, MI, USA - PEATcosm2014_Bin02_60_metaG | ecosystem: Environmental > Terrestrial > Soil > Wetlands > Peat | place... | reverse complement strand
CTGATTCTTCCTCCAAGTCAAGCAATCTATGGCTTCAACAATACGATCAGAATATCCAAGCACTCTCAAGCGGTCGAGAGTAACAGAGGTCTCTTCCACAATGTCATGCAGGACGCCGACAATTCTCTCTTCATCAGAATCTAATTTGAACATCACTGCCAGAACGTGTAGGATGTAGGGGTGCCCGGCTTTGTCCTTCTTGCCTAGGTGGGATTGGGCGGCCAGTAGAATAGCGTCCTCGAGGGTAGCTGAAGACGTCATGCGAACTCCGGCATTGCATTACAGCCGATCACTGGATATTCTTGACGGTTGAGACTACTGTGCATTGTGCAATTCTATCTGGCTCCCTTCAAGGACTTCATCCAGGTCTTTCGCTTTCAGGAGCTTCGATAGCGTGGTATATCGCGGATCGACCGGGGGAAATGCTTCGTGTAATTTGACAGGATCAGCGAGTCCTCTGATCGACCCTTTCTTGATGACTACCCAGTTTCTTTAAGGAAATCTGCCCACGCTTCATTTGTCACGCTACACTTATGACGTTTTCAATTAGGGCTGGAAAGAGCCTGCCCGAGCAAGTTAAGCAATCACGGCCAAACCAAGTTGCACCAAACAACGAAAAAGAGAGTCCCAAGTGTGATCTAGATCGACCATAAAACAGCTATAGATTTGGTTAATCCTAAAAACTGTCAGTTCCGTATGAATACATGTGCGTGAGAATCGAATTGGTGAAAAAGGAGCTGTAGTAGTTTTGTGTCCTGTTCGAATTGTCTCTGGTGAAACCGTGGATTTACCAGAGGATGAATTGCAGCATGTCTTCGAGAAGGATCTTACGAAGATAGAAGAAGGCTTGGAATTTGTTGATAGTGAGGTTCATATCGGCACTGGCAGAATTGATACATTAGCGCTTGATGAGAAAAACAGACCTGTATTCATCGAGTATAAGAAACAGGGCGAATTCGACAGGGATGCTCTTATTCAGTTAATGGACTATCTTAGCTGGTTCGTTCAGGACGAGACGCATATTGCCCATCTCGAGAGGCATATACGAAAGAAAAAAAATGACCTCGAAACGCTCAACCCGGAAATCAGACTGATCTGCGTGGTCAATGATGTTGAAGACCGCGTCAAGAACGCCTGCTACGTAATCAGCAATCCTGTCGAGATAGTGACTTACACTGCTGTGAAGGATGAACGAGGAGAAGTCATTATTGTTCCGCGAATCTCGCTTGACAATACTGAGCGAGTCAAAATCATAGAGGGGCGATCTGAAGAAGAGATCCTCAAGGAGAGCGCCACTCTCGCTCCCATATATAATGAGCTCAAGAAACATATCCAATCCTTGGGCGACGTAGACTTCTACATGACAAGTGGAGAGACCGCTAGATTTCGCGGCAAACGAGTCTTCGCGGAAATGTGGTTCGGGCGAAAATGGGTCAGCCTCAGTGTGATGGTTGGTAAAGGAAAGGTGGACAGCCCTCGGTTCAAGTACTGGCGCAGTGGAGACTCTGACTGGGGCTATTTGCATATAACGGGAAAAGAAGGCTTGGACGACGAGCTGAAGACTTGGATTAAGCTTGCCTATACCAAAGGGTCTTGACAGGCTAGAAGATCGTTGAATTTCAAGCCGGGGGTTCCTAGGCTGATGTTCAAGAGGTTCAACGGCAGATGGATCGACAAATTACACAACCGAGTAATTTCAGGGTCGAAAAGGAATAATCCTTCCTAACCAGCAGAGGTTGCGGGATTTGCGAAACGCTGAGAAGAAGAAATATGTAAAATGGTATCGGTTAGCCGAGAAAGCCCTAGACGACTTAGTGCCTCATCCCAAGTCCGAATCGGCCATCACGAAGTGGGTCTCCAAAGAGAATTGGTTGATGATACCAACTTTCGCAGAAAGAACGATCATTGAAGCCAGGAACAGACCCGACCCCAATATCTATTTCGCACTGGGAAACGAACGCATAAGCCTCGGCCTCATTTGCAACACGCTCGCTAGTGTTGAGAAGATGCGGAATCTTCTACACAACTACCATGCGAAAGAACGAACCGATTTCCTGAGCCACATGAAAGGACTTGACAACGCCTTCCGCATCAAGGTTAACGTCAAGAAGAAGCCACATCACTACGCACAACCTCCCACATATGAAACGGACTACGAGATGCAAGCAAACAAAGTAGACGACGAGTCAATCTCTGAGATTTTTCGCCGAGTAGACAACATAAGAGATAAGGGGATTCAAGAAAGAGAGATAGAAGACAAGAGCTGGCCGCCGACCACCCCGGGACTCGATATCGCTAGCAAGGAAGTACCTTATGCGGAACAAGACTTCCTTGATGCAATGACCGAGCTCAGACCACTCTACGACGTTTGTCTAAGAATAAAGACCGGGGCTGAAATTGAGCGAGAACTGCGAAAGCTACAGAAACAAAAGGTAACAATTATGATCTGCTCGAGATGTCATTCATCACCTGAACCGTCTTTCACCGGCAAGTTCTGTCCGAAATGTCACACATTCCTATTGCCGACGCAAGTAAGCAAAGATAAGCTAGCGGCGGAGCCAAAGCCTAGCTGAATCAACTCACGGCTTGTCACACTTCACAATAGACGTAATATCTCACCATGGGCGCAATTGTTGCCATTACTCAGCATGACCGGCATTACGTTACGAGCACATGCTTGAAGACCAGCGGCCACACCAGTAGACGAAGCGGTAACCTTGGCCTTGTACATTGCTTTTGGCGTCAATATTGGCAACTTGGGACGCGTTGGCGGAAGAAGGAAAGAGATGGGCGAGTGGACTCAAGAAATCAATCGGAAATTGGAGACTCTTGAATCGTCAACGAGCATTGTGGGTTGGTATGGCCATACAGGCAACTTCGTGGTCGAGTCTTCAAGAACCGAGCCCTCGGAGTTTATCACCGAACTGGCATCTGCAGCAGGTGTTTCCTGCGCCGTTGTCCCTTACAGTGACGTTGTAGAATACGCTTCAGTTGTCGAGAGAGCAGTTTCACCAAGACCTTTGGTTGGAAAACGTTGGACGCCCGGCATCGCTTTCGCAGTGAAAGCTCCACCTTCCAAATCCGTCCCAAAACAGACCTCGCATGCCAATTTCTTTGAGATTAGCGAACATGCGGTGGGAGCTTGGAAGATGGACACGTTGACTGAAACTGAAATTCTGGATCGAGAGAGACGTGGAGGTGGTTGGGGAGGAGTCTCGGGCGACGTGTCGCGCCAACTTGGCGGTACTTGGACTGCACGTAGCCTAAGAACCATAACCGGCACTCTTGAAAAAGCGCGGCGCCATCTCGCGGCCAAATCACAGAAGGATGTGTGAACGGATGCTGCAGGGAGCTTGGACTGCCCAAGCCGCACATGAACTATCGACAAAAATAGATTCGTTGAGATTCGATGTTCTTTGCGCTCATCGGGACAAACGAGTCCGGAAAGATGAGACCTCTCATGTCAGATTCGGGCAGACTATTTCCTGGCTCGGCTCAGAATTCAAGAGCTCCTCGAGGCTAGCGTTTCCCGACATCGCCGTCGTAGATCGCACCTCGAAGAAAGTCATCCTTGTTGCTGAGGTGGAAGAAAGCAAAGCTCAACCGAAATTAGTGATCGCAGACCTATTCGCCACTCTTCTCGGTGATCATATCACTTTTGGGCCCGACCACAAAGAAGAACTCACGATCGGCCCTTGGACAACATATAGCGTTCTCTCCAAGTCAACTGGAAGGGAATCTGGAAACGAACAAATGCAATGGTTGGCGGCGAGATTGAATGACGTAAAGAATGGCCTGTCAACTCCGAACGCCTCCGTCGGTAGAATCAATATTCAAACATACCGAACTGAAAAAGAGCTCGGCCAAAGGCTAATCGCGCAGACCGAGAAAGCATTGGTTGAATTTAGAGGGATGTAGACCTCTCGAGCCAAATTACACTCAAACAGTGTTGTTCAACAGTTCGGTTTGGATGTCAATTCTCTTTTCTAATTCTAGGAGTCGTTTGTGTTGTCCGAATATCATTGACATCAGCAGTGGGATTGCCTTGACGGGTGAGGCCATGGTGCTCGCGTGCGATGCATATAGTCTGCATTGGGTCATTAGATCATCGAACACTAACTTATCCTCGGATCGGAGAAAGTCGCTGAATTTCTGCAGTTTCCCAAGCTCGTCCTCAACGATCATGCGCCAAGAAGGTATGGTTCGGCCCACACTTCAATCCTCGATAAAGGGCGCCGGTTTGCATCAAGTAAAGTGAGAACGGATCTGGTCGTCTAAGAGTGCGGAGTGAAAGTGCTATGCAAGGTCCAGTTTCGCTTAGCTCTGACAGATGGTCCGGCACTCACTTCACGGGCTAAGTCCTTGAAGAGTTCACGGCAAGAACTGTGAACCTGAATGAAGTGTCCATTCTGTGAGACTGAGCTTCTGGGTCAAGAGCAGTATCCGCTGAAACGGTGCGAGACATGCAACCTCTGGTTCGAACTGGAGAACGATGAGCTTCTACCCTTACGACCCGACTCCCTCTATTTGCGTCGCTGAGTTGCAGCGTTTTGGAAATTGACCCTAATTCGACGACGCATTGTCTCGATTGCAACAAGCCATTGGTTTGGATAAGTAGAGGTAAACGGTTGGTTCAAGGTCGCGATGTTGATGAGTTGGGCTTCCGATGCGAATCATGCAACCGTGAGTTTCGATTCAGAGAGGGCAGACTAAAGGAGCTGAAGATCGAACGAGACCCAGTCGCGGAACGCATCGCGATGCATAAAGCCGAAGTTGACGTTGCGCGGAACCGACGTTGTCTTCGTTGCGGCGGACCTCTTGATGATTTCCTGACCTGCGAGTGGTGCCATGAACGCTACTCGGTGGAGAGCGGAGAGCTTGTACCTAGAATCGTAGACTGGCTGTCCCAGCAACATAAGTCAAAGATGAGCGAATTCTATGTCTCTGCGTAGCCGTTATGCTATTCACGCCCAGCGGCCCTGCCCCACTTGCCATCAAACTACCGATCAGACTTCTGTAGGATGCAAATACAGTACCGTCGATGTCCCTAAGGTTCCAAAGAGTTACCTGAAACACATTCAATGGGTCTGTGATTGGTGCGGCAACTGTGACGAGGAAATCAAAGAGGTTCTTGAGGCTACCGATAAGACGAAGATAGTGAAGCGCTTGCTGAGCATCAAGGAGGACTATGACATATTGGGCTTCACTCTAAGCTCGGAACCGAATGTCATCTCGATCAAAATTCGCTTGCCCAGTTTCGATATGGGTGAATTGCGGGCGATACAGTGGAAGCAGCGGGAGACCGGTTTCATTACCGTGGATGAACTCCTCAAGGTACAGCGAGCCGGTTACCAGCGGCCTACCGTGGTCCCACCTAAACCTCAACCGCAAGACGTGGCAACTTTGCGTAAGAGGGAAAGGCAGCGTGGTTTTGCCGGAGGTCCCAGACCATATGATTGACGAAAATTTCATGAGGTGCCTCTGCATTCAACTCTAAAGAGAACCCACTATTCCTTAGGCTCATAGGGTAGGCGCGCTTGGTTCCCGAGGGTCAATCTGCATGGCTTGTAGGGGCCACCTACAAGACGGGGTTAGTCACTCTCAGGTTGATTACTTCGCCTGGCTTGGAGTCGGTTGAATGGGTTGACAGAGATTTTCAACCATACTATCTCACTACGCTGAAGCAGGGTGAATCCGTCAAGAAGATAGACCTCTTTACTGGAAACGAGTTGGCACTAAACAAGGTCACGTACACGGGGAAGCCTCCGAAGGAGACGAAAGCTTGGGAGCTGGACATTGACCCCGCGCTCAGCTACGCGTATGATAAGGGGATTCGGTTCGGCGTCCTTCACCGTTTCAGCGACCGAGGTTGGAGTCCTGATGCCTCGTTAGGTGGCGAGGATGGTTCTCGCTTTGAGAAATTATTCGGGAGCATCAGCCGAAGTGACCCGCTCAAACATGCTTCGCTCAAGGAGGCATACGCCTACATCAGCCAACCCGTACCTAAGATTCCTGAAGGGAAGTTGAATCTCCGCGAGGTGGGCTCCGAGGAGGATTACTATAACGCCTTTCTCCTGAGCCGCTTAGCGAACCTTCCCCTAAACCGAACCTATAGAAACTATTCCGTATCCGACTGGATACGTTCAATGCTCAACACCTACTACCGCTCCCACAACATCCTCATCCCCAACCCTGAGGAACTCAATCTCGGAGACACGAGAAAGCAGGTAACGGGCGCCTTAGCAATCGGACCGGAGCCGGGCACTTACTTCAACATGCACACGCTCGATTTTGAATCTCTATATCCAGGTTGTATAGACGTCTTCAACCTCTCATACGAGACCCTCCAATGCCCCCACCTCGAATGTCGAAGCAACCAGGTGCCCGGCCAACCACAATTACACGTTTGCACGAAACGACGTGGAATCTACTCCGCTCTCGTAGGCGCTCTCCGCGATCTGCGCCTGCAGATCTACAAGCCCCAGACGAAAACAGCAGAAGGGGCGGAGGATAATGTAGTGGCCGCGTCGCGAATTTTGAAGCTATTTCTCGTCTCCTGCTACGGGGTGACAATCAGAATTCATGGCTTAGCGAGTCCGCTTCTGGGCGAGGCGATCACTGCTTACGGCAGATATGTCCTTCAATCCACATGGGACTTGGCGAAGAGGATGGATCTCAGACCGAAGTATGGTGACACGGACAGTCTCTTCCTAGACAACCCTCCTGAGGAGAAGACGTGGAAACTCATTCAAGAAATCGGGAGCAAGTTCAGACTTCAATTGGCTTATGACCGCGTCTACTCCGTCTGCGTTCTCAGTACCATCAAAGCCTATTTCGGCATCCTACCCAACGGGGAACCCGAAATCAAAGGTTTAGCCATAGCCAAATCCAACTCACCCCGATTCTTCCAACAAACCTTCCAACAATGCTTAACCCAACTGGCCCTAGGACGCCGCTCACCCGCCGAATTCGAAAACGCCAAACAGCACCTGCCCGACATAGTTACCGAAGCGAACCAGCGGCTTCGGAACAGATCCGTGAGTCTGACAGACTTAGAATATCGAGTTGAACTTAGAGAAGAGCCTGCGGAGAAGTTACGGTCGAAGAGACTTGCGCAGCCCTACCAAGCAGCTTGGTTGCTTGAGCGGCAGGGAAAGTTACCCGGTCGTGGGGACACGATTGAATTCGTGAAGGTGCTTCCTTTCAGATTACAGGGCAGACAGTTCACAGTCAAACCAACGGCACAGACTAATCTGAAGGAGATCGACGTGGACGATTACGTCCTCAGCCTATTCGCGTCACTCTCACAGGTCTTCGACCCCATGAACATCAAACTCCGAGTGAACCCAACCAGCCTCTCCGATTTCGTATAATCCGCATCGAATGATGTTATTTCGACGCTAGAAGGCCTAGAGACATCATAAGCGCGAAGCGTACGATAGAAGAATGAGAAGTTACTAACGATTACCAGGGTGGCAGCTCGTCATGCAACTGCCCATCTAAAACCCTGCAACCAAAAGCCTTCTCGTGGAAGAGCGGATCACCGAGCGGATGCGTAGTCCTCCAGCACCGACACTTCGTCGCCCCACCATGCTGCTTATGCGTGTAAGGTATTCCCGCGACTGCGCATTGGTCACGTATCTGCCTAAACCAGTCTAGGTTGGCTGGACGTGGTGGATGCTTTGCGTCCCCGCTTTCTCCTCCATCAATCATCCAACCGTAATCCGTTAAAGAGCTCGGCCCAGTGAACTGAATTGGGCCCAACAACGGTTCGGCTGAAACCCACCGAAGTGCCCGCGGATGAATTGGTATCTGCCGAAGCATGTCCATGCGGCGGTCAGCCCAACGCTGATTCTCAGCACTAACTCCCAACCAAACATTCGCATACGGCCAGTCGCTTGGAAGATTTTTCTGAATGTTGTCGGCACGCTTGGTGCAAATACGGTATACGTGCTGTGGTGTGTTGCGCATGATCTCCCAAGCGTCTGGTCTCCACCTGTTTGCGACCGGGTGGTCAATGAAGAAATCAGATAGCGGACAAACGAAGACCATTTGAGGCGTCTTCCACCTGTACGGCTTCCTGAAATCCTTGTTGAGCGTCACCTGACCTGATTTCAGCCCATACCATCTTGGAATAATGCGCATCAGGGAATAGCAGTTAGCACACCCAAGGCTTGCGGGGCTACAGCCCTTCCAGGTGCCCCAAGACTCACCCATCTTAGTCGCGATCTTGATGTTCTGAGCCAACTACCTCGACCTCCCAAGCCTTACACAATATCGGTCTGTCCATGAAAACTCTGATGGCCTTCCTCTTGCCAAAGTCAGGTGACATTAGGGTGGATGGGACTTTGTCTTCCTGCCTGCGTCATTGTACGTCCCAGGATTGTTAATTCCCTTGACGTATAGCCATTGAGAGGTCTCAAGGGCTCCTCTAGGGAAGTGGCTGAATCACGTTGAACCTCTTTGATGAGTATGCTAGTCTAGGAGCAAACCTTATCGCGCGACCCGCCCTCCACTCTCCGAGGGACAAATGGTGGTTTTGAGAACTAATGACGCAGTAGAGAGTCGGGCAATAGCTTGTACGTTCTACTACCTAGGCATAGTCGATGGAATGTGCGCGAGCCTGGAGACTTTCAAGGGGTTAAATCCTGAACCTCTGAAGGACGCGACATGGCAAACCACATTGCGAAGTTACTTGCCTCCAGAATTAGCCGCACTCCGACAGCCACACGCAAACAGAGAAGCTGCAGTGACAGTAATAGTTGAAGAATTCGAGGAATTTTTGGCAAGAAGAAAACGAGGAGGGGGAAAAAACCGCCGGAAATGAGCGTTCACAGAGATAACGGAACGGTCGAGATGAAAACATATAGGGAATTGTATTTGGACTTAGAAACCATTATGATATAGCAGTCGTTCATACCATAAAGCGCGGGAGTTTCTGTTCGGCGTGACCGCTCAACCCAACAAGGCGCTACGCTTTACGCACGTGAACTTAGAGAACTGGAAGAACTTCATAGGTGTCGATGTGGACCTCCAAAAACGCGCTTTCTTGGTCGGCCCAAACGCCTCAGGAAAGTCGAATTTCCTTGACGTTTTCCGCTTCCTCCACGAAATAGTATCGGTCGGTGGTGGTTTCCGAGCAGCCGTCCAGAAACGTGGAGGAGTTTCAACGTTAAGATGTTTAGCAGCGCGAAGGCATTCAGAGCTCGCGATCAAAGTTAGCCTTGGCAGCGACGAGGACAGATTAGCCTGGGAGTATGAGCTACGCTTCACGCAAGATAACAACAGGATACCAACTGTTGCCACGGAGCGTGTCGCCAAGCATGGTAAAGACATAATCACGCGTCCCCTCGAAGCCGATCAGACAGATCCCAAACGCCTTACCCAAACATACTTAGAACAGGTCAACGTGAATCAAGAATTTCGCGACGTAGCAGATTTCTTCGAATCAGTTCGTTACCAGCATTTGGTGCCCCAGTTAGTTCGAGAGCCGGACCGTTCCGTCGGTCATCCGAATGATCCTTTTGGCGGGGACTTTCTAGAACAACTCGCGCGGACGCCCGAGAAAACCCTGAAAGCGAGGCTGCGACGGATTGGCGCCGCGCTTCGTGTTGCCGTACCCCAGCTTAAGGAACTGGACCTGGAAAGAGATGTTCGAGGAACACCTCACCTGCGCGGCAACTATGAACACTGGAGACCGCAGGGAGCTTGGCAAACGGAAGAGGTATTTTCAGACGGCACCCTGAGGTTATTGGGACTCCTCTGGGCAATACTGGCAGGTTCCGGACCGCTTCTGCTTGAGGAACCTGAATTGTCACTCCACCCAGATGTAGTGCGATATATTCCCGCAATGTTCGCACGTATGCAACAACGAACTGGTAGACAAATTCTGCTAAGTACTCACTCGACAGATTTGTTGACAGACGAGGGGATCGGTCTCGACGAAGTTCTGCTCCTGCAGCCCAGCGATGACGGAACATCTGTCCGAACCGCGAGTAGTTTCGAAGATATCAAGGTACTTCTTGAAGGAGGAGTCAACTTAGCTGAGGCAGTAATGCCGCATACGGCTCCAAGCAAGAGTAAACAACTCACCCTTTTTGGTGAACCGGTTCCAGGAGAATGAACACCACCTTTAACAAACCGGTGGTTTCTGGAGCGGTGGAAGGCAGCGTTGATGAGGCTGTATTCTCCGCCTTGTTGAAACACGTCGATGCGTTGCCGGGATTGGTGTACGGCAAAAAAGGCAAATCCCATCTCCGTGAGAAGATCACCGGGTATAACAACGCGGCACGTTTGTCGCCGTGGTTGGTAATAGTCGATTTGAACCATGAGGAATGCGCACCATCAATGCGAGCATCTTGGTTGCCTTCCCCTGCTCCACACATGTTTTTCAGAATTGCAGTGCGCGAAATCGAAGCGTGGCTTCTCGCGGATCGTCAATCCCTCGCCCGATTCCTAGCGGTGCCTTTAACCAAGATGCCTGCGAATCCAGATGGGTTGGATGATCCCAAACGCGCCCTGGTTGATCTATCCAGGTTCTCTCGTCGTAGAGACATACGTGAGGGCATGGTCCCAACAGTCAGCAGCCATCGGGAGGTTGGGCCTCTCTACGACTCCAGTCTAAGTGAATTCGCTGAAACAAAGTGGAATCTAGACGCAGCAGCTGATGTATCAGATAGCCTCGCGCGTTGTATAGCGTCGCTTAGGGCGCTCACTGGTTGATGGACTACGCCGACATTTCGCTTCAGCTTTCATTACTGACTATTCTTACGAACCGTTTTCACTTCGAATGTGCATCAATTAGCCCCATGGCGGGCAACTTCGTATCTGCAAGCGCAACAAATATCGAAAGATCGTCAATAGGCGTTTGCTCACGCAGCGCTTTCTGTGAAAGT
>Ga0181521_10008086_pt1 | contig 10897 bp, 4 predicted proteins | sample PEATcosm2014_Bin_32_FD_119764 | JGI IMG/M metagenome (GOLD analysis project Ga0181521, IMG submission 119764) | Peatland microbial communities from MTU Mesocosm Facility, Houghton, MI, USA - PEATcosm2014_Bin02_60_metaG | ecosystem: Environmental > Terrestrial > Soil > Wetlands > Peat | place... | reverse complement strand
CGGCCAAAGCTGCTGCTCGACACAAACCCGTCATCGACAATCGACAGCGCGCCGGCCGCGACGGTCAACCTGCCGGCATTGCCGCTGCTGCCCGTCTCGGCATTGGCCACGATCCCCGCGGCATCGAGGGACAGGATACCGGCGACGGCGACCGTGACATTGCCGCCAGTGCCGGGGCCGAAGGTGTTGACGGCGATCTCACCGCCATCGGCGATCGACAGCGTCCCCGCCGTGACGTTCAGATTTCCGGCCGGGCCGGTGCTCCCGAGACCGGCGATCGCCGAGATGCCGGACCCGGCGCCGTCGATCGAGGCGGCGCCCGCGACGTTGACCGCGACGCTGCCGCCGGCGCCCGAGCCGATCGTGCTGCTCGAAATCTCGCTCGCATTGGTCAGCGACAGGCTGGCGGCGGTGACGGTCACCCCGCCGGCGTTGCCGCTGCCCGCCGTATTGGCCGAAATGCTCGACAACCCGTCGAGCGAGAGCGCGCCGGCAACATTGACCAGGACGCTGCCGCCATTGCCCGAACCAAAGGTCGCGGAGGAAATCTCGCCGCCGTCGGTCAGCGATATTGCCGCGGCCGTGACGCTGACGTTGCCGGCGTTCCCCGTGGCCTGCGTCCCCGCGCCGGCAGTGATCGCCGACCCGTCGATCGAGATGGCGCCATCGACCCTGACCGACACGGTGCCGCCGGCGCCAGAGCCAAAGGTGGCGGTCGAAATCTCGCTGCCGCCGGACATCGCCAGCCCGACCGTGCCAACCACAACCGACACCGTCCCGGCATTGCCCGAGCCGACGGTGTCGCTGCTGATCGCCGCGCCGTCGGTCAGCGACAAGCTGCCCGCGGTGACGGTCACCCCACCGGCGTTGCCGGCACCGCCGGTAACGGCCAGGATGCCCGAGCCGGCGCCGTCGATCGACAGTTGGCCGCTAACCCCGACCGACACGGTGCCCGCATTTCCATTGGCTGTCGTGGTGGACCTGATCCCCCCGCCGTTGGTCAGCGACAAACTGCCCGCGCTGACCGTCACCGCACCCGCATTGCCGACGCTATTCTTATTCGCATCGGAGCCAATCCCGGTAACGAATGTGCCTTCATCGGCCCCATCAATCGACAGAAGGCCGCTGACGGTGACGGAGATATCGCCGGCATGACCAAGGCTGAAGGTGCCGGTACCAATCACCCCGCCCGCGGCCAGCGACAAGCTTCCCGCCACCACCGTAACCTGATCCCCATTGCCGCTGCTCCCCGCCATCGCCCGGGAAAAAATGCCCGAGTTGAGATGCCCCGTCGCCCCGGTGATCGACAAAAAATCGGCGACGCTGACCGAAACAGCGCCCGCATTCCCCGCGCCGTAGGTATTCGACCTGATCTCCCCGCCGTCGGTCAGAAACAAGTTTCCCGCCACCACCGTTACCGCACCGGCGGCGCCGAGGCTGCCCTGCTCTGCGTCGGAGAGAATTCCCGAGATATCTGTGCCAACTGCCCCGTCGATCGAGATCGCACCCGCGACATTGACCGTGATGTTACCGCCGGCGCCCGAGCCGGTGGTGCTGCTCGAAATCTCGCCGCCATTGGTCAGCGACAGCGATGCGGCGGTGATCGTCACCGAGCCGGCATTGCCGGTGCTCGTGGTATCGGCCAGGATGCCCGACCCAAGGCCGGCGACCGATAGTTGGCCGCCGACGCTGACGGAAACTGTGCCGGCATTCCCTCCGGCAACCGTGCTGGATCTGATTTCCCCGCCATTGGTCAGAGACAAACTGCCTGCGCTGACCGTTACCGTACCCGCATTGCCGACGCTATTCTTATTCGCATTGGAGCCAATCCCGGTAACGAATGTGCCTTGATCGGCCCCATCGATCGACAGAAGGCCGCTGACGGTGACGGAAACATCGCCGGCATGACCAAGGCTGAAGGTGCCGGTACCAATCACCCCGCCCGCGGCCAGCGACAGGCTCCCGGCCACCACCGTAATCTGATCCGCATTGCCGCTGCTTCCCGCCATCGCCCGGGAAAAAATGCCCGAGTTGAGATCGCCCTCTGCCCCGGCGATCGACATAAGACCGGCGACGCTGACCGAAACAGCGCCCGCATTCCCCGCGCCGTAGGTATTCGACCTGATCTCCCCGCCGTCGGTCAGAAACAAGTTTCCCGCCACCACCGTCACATTGCCGCTTTGGCCGGGTCCGTAATTGTCGGCGCTGACGATGCTCGCATTGACCATCAACGACCCGGCGTTGACAAAGACGCTGCCACCCGGCCCCGAACCATAATTGTCGGCGCTGATCAGGCTGGTATTGATCATCAGCGCACCGGCGTTGACAAAGACGCTGCCGGCGTTGCCAACGCCGCTCGGGTTGCTGACATCGAGCAGCGAACTCGCGGTGAGGTTGACCGCGCCGAGGCTGGCGACGGTGAGCGCCGCCTGGTTCGCCGGGTTGACCGGCACCTCGCCGATCCCGGCGGCGGCCGTGACGCCCACCGTCCCGCCTGGCGCCTTCAAGGTCGCGCCGGTGACCGAGACCGGGCCGCCGACGAGGCCGATCGTCTGTTGGGCTGGAACAGCCAGGGTCGTGCCGTTGACCGTGATCGCCGCCGGGCTCGCCGTCAGAAACCCGAACGCTGCCGGCGGCGCCGCGCTCAAGGTGCTGCCGCCGGGGTTGGTCGCCTGGAACTTCGTCCCGTCGGCCATCTTCAGATAGTTCGCGGTCGAGGCGTAGAAGCTGCCCGACACGTTGACCGTCCCACCCGGCCCAAACACCACCCCCGAAGGGTTGATCAGATAGACATTAGCGCCGGGGATCGACGAATTGATCGTCCCGTTGATCGAGGATGGGCTGCCGCCGGTGACTCGGCCGATTACGTTGGCAACATTTGCCGGCCCTGAGAAGTTCGCGCTCTCGCCGCTGCTCAGGCCAAACAGGCCGAAGCTTTGGAACAGATTGCCGCCGACCTGCTTACCGAGATTGGCGCCGATCGTATAATTGGGGCCGATCAGGGTCTGGGCCGCCGACAGGGTCCCGTCGATCGTGATGTGCTGGCTCGTCGCCGGCCTCGGCGCCAGAGCGACAACGGCCGTCGCCGCCAGCAGACACATAAACACCCTGCTTCCCGGCACGCGAATAGTCTCCCGCATGCGACAATTCAGACGATCATGGGGAATGTCGGGGTGGCTGTCCAGCAGATGACCCGCCGCAAAGTCCGCTAACCGGTCAGATCTCTCAATTCAATGGCGGAGCCGCGAACGGCAGGAATCGGCGGATTGCGTTGAAAAAGTCGGGAGTTGCCGGGACGCGGCGGACGATAATCGAGCGCGCCGGCCAGATCCGAACAGAGGGTACCGGCCCCCACCGCGGGACGCTCTATCGGGTCTGCCAGATGCCCCCGCACCCGAAGGCATCAGATGTTCCCCTCTACGGGGACACCCCAAGCAATGCGATGTCCCGCACACGGATCGCGATGTCCCCCTACAGGGGGACCAAACAGGAGAAGAACAGGAAAAGGAACAGATTCTAGAACAGCAGTCCGAGTCTGATCGCTGGGCCGCTCGGGAGGCTGGCGCCTGGCAGCGCAGCCTTCAACTGTGGCGCGCGACGTCTACTTGGGACCGCGATTAGGACAGTTTGACCAGTGACGCCGGAACGGCGCCCCGCAGCAGAGTCTTGCGGGCCTCCCATTCGCTCTCCCCCTCCAGCGTCTCGAGGAATTTCACCTCACCGGCAACGAGGAGCGCGATCGGCAGGCCATCGCGATAGAGCAGGCGGTTCCCGGTTAAGGCCGAGAGCTTCGGGCCGGGGGTCAGGATTCCGACGAGGTTGAGCGGATCAGCGCCTGATAGCGACACCCATGCACCTGAAACAGGCTTGCGTCTGGTCTCGCGCAGCAGTCCGACCGCCTCTGGGAGCGCGAATTGCTCGCCGGCGAAACCGGCGACGAAACGGCCGCCACGGATGTCGCCGCGAGCTTCCAGACGGCGGTAGACGCGCAACAGATCGCGCCACGGCGGGAGCCAGGCCGCCTCGCGCTCGATCAGGCGCCAGAACACGACGCCGTAGCGCCGCAGCAAGGTCCGGGCGAGATGCTCGGTTGCCTCGGCGGCGGCCTTTGCCTGGTTCTCCGGCGCGCGCGGGCGGCGGGCGAGCGCCCAGCGTCCGGCATTCTCCATGGCAAAACTCATCGCCCGACGCCGCCGCTGGCTGCCGCTCGAACTCGGCGACAGCAGGGCGCGCAGACCGGCGAAGCTGTCCGAAGTGACGATGCCGAGCGCCACCAGTTCAGCGAGCGCCTCCTCGACTTGCGGGCGCAAGAGGCCGCTGCCCTCGGCGATCTCGTCGAAAAACGAGGCGCCCTCCTGTTGGATCACATTGACAACCCGGCGTGCCTGAGCGCCCGGCTCCGCAGCGTCGGCGGCCGGCGACAACTGTGCCCACAGCGCGCCATTGCGGCGCGCGAGCAGGGTGATCGGCGTCGTGCGAACCGGCGTCACGCCGCGGCTGCTATCCTCCGATCGTCCACCATGCGGTCGAAGCCGCGCCCAGGCGACGCGCCCCGACAGGCATAGATCGTCGAGCCAGGCGGGGTCGTAGCCGGCAAGACGCGCCGGCAGGATCTCCGTCTCCCAGGCGCCGGCCGGCGCTTCGAAACCTTCGAGCTGGCCGACGAGCGCGGCGAGAGCGTCGGGGCCTTCCATCCGCGCGCTGGGCGCGACACGCTGCCACTCGAACAGGAAGCGCAGGAAATCGCGCGCGGCGATCGGCTCGATTTCGCCGCGCAGCCGCTTGACGGTGTAGCGATGGATGCGGGCCAAGAGCCGGCGCTCGCACCATTCATCGGTCTCAACGCGCGGCGTAAAGCGACCGCGCAGCGCGAAGCCCTCGGCCTCCAGCGCGGCGAGCGGGACGGCGATATCATCGGCGCTCAGCCCCAACGGCGTCGCCAGCGTCTCGCAGGCAACCGGCCCGAGGCCTTCGAGCCGTCCGCGCAGGATCTCCACCAGCGCCAAATCCGGCGACCACTCTCGCTCGGCATGAGTGGCAGGCGCGGCAATCGGTGGATCGAGTGTCGCCTGGGGCCACAGCGCCTGAAACTGCGGGAGCCTCTCGGCTGCGCCCCATAATGTCGTCGTTCCGCCGCACTGCAGCCGGGTGACCCGCCGGCTCGCCGCCAGTTCGCCGAGCCACCCAGCCCAGCCCGGCGTGTTACCGACCTCACCGGCCGCAAGAAAGCCCAGCCAAACGAGCGCGTCGTGCATCTCGTCGGCGTTCGCCGGCGCCGGCCAGGCCTCCTCGCGCACTCGGGCGATCGCCTCGGGGTCGAGCCGGCCGAGATCGGCCGCCTCCTCGGGCGCCAGCCAGCGGCGGCCCATCACCGCCTGGGTGCGGCGCTCCTCCAACGGTGCGTCGTCGAGATAGGCGTAGGGCCGCGCCGAAAGCACTTCCAGTGCCAGCGGTGACGGCTCGGTCAGATCACGCGCCACCACCCGGACCGTGCCGGTTTCGATCGCGCCGAGCAGTCGCTCCAAACCGGCAAGGTCCATCGCCTCGCCGAGGCAATCGTCGATGGTCTGGCGCACCAGCGGGTGATCGGGAATCTCGCGCTTGCCCGGCACATTCTCGGCGCAGGCGAGCTGGTCGGGGAAAATCGCCGCGACCAGATCCTCGGCCTCCATGCGTGCCAGTTGCGGCGGCACCTTCTTGCCGCCCCGGAACCGCGGCAGGGCCAGCGCCACGCCCGAAACCCAGCGCCAGCGGGTCATGAACATCGGTGCGTCGAGCAGCGCCTGAATCAGCACCTCGCGCACGCTTGCCGAATGCAGGTAGCGCGGCACCTCGTCGAGCGCGAAGCTGTGTACCGTCGTCAGCGACAGGCTGATGTTGTCCTCGGTCGCCGCCGCCTGGAGCTCGAAATTGAAGCGGGTGCAGAACCGCTTGCGCAGCGCCAGCCCCCAGGCGCGGTTGAGCCGGCTGCCATAGGGCGAGTGGATCACCAGCTGCATACCGCCAACCGCGTCAAAGAAACGCTCGAATACCAGTGTGTCGAGCGTCGGCAGTACACCGAGCGCGGCATAGGCGGCGGCGAGGTAATCGACCACCTGACGCGCGGGCGGCTCACCGATGCCGACTTCGTCAACAAGCCAGCGCAGCGCGCTCTCGCCGCTGCTATCGTCCTCCAGTCGCGCTGCTATCTCGCCGCGCAGCCGCGACACCGATGCCGACAACTCGTCGCTGCGGCCGGGCGCTTCGCCTAGCCAGAACGGGATGTTGGGGGGAATGCCCTGCGCGTCCTCGACCCGCACCGTGCCCCGTTCGACGCGCTGGATGCGATAGGCGGCGTTGCCGAGCTGAAAGACGTCGCCGGCCAGGCTTTCGACCGCGAAATCCTCGTTGACCGTGCCGATGATCTGGTTTTCGGGCTCGAGCAGGACCTGATAATCGGCGGTGTCAGGGATCGTCCCGCCCGAGGTCAGCGCGGTGATCCGCGCGCCTCGTCGAGGGCGCAGCATACGGTTGACCGCGTCGTGATGGATGAGCGCGCCGCGCCGCCCGCGCCGTGTGCTGAACCCCTCGGCAAGCATCGCGACAGCGGCGTCGAAATCCGCGCGCGGCAGGTTGCGATAGGGCCAAGCGCGGCGGATCAGTGCGAAGAGCCCATCCTCGCTCCACTCTCGTGACGAGACCTCGGCGACGATCTGCTGCGCCAGAACGTCGAGCGGCACTTCGGGGATGGATAGCGCGTCGAGTTCGCCGCGCCGCACGCTGTCGATGAGCGCCGCGCATTCGACGAGCTCGTCGCGCGACAGCGGGAAGAGCCGGCCCTTCGGCGTGCCGTCCACCGCGTGCCCGGACCTCCCGACGCGTTGCAGAAAGCTCGCGATCGAGCGTGGCGAGCCGATCTGGCAGACGAGATCAACGTCGCCGATATCGATGCCGAGTTCCAGCGAGGCCGTCGCGACCAAGACCTTCAGCTCGCCGCGCTTCAATCGCTGCTCGGCGTCGAGCCGCGCTTCCTTGGCAAGGCTGCCGTGATGCGCGGCGATGTGCTCATCGCCGATCCGCTCCGACAGGTGTCGCGTCGCGCGCTCCGCCAGCCGCCGCGTGCTGACGAAGATCAGCGTCGTTCGATGCGCCTCGATCAGCTCGGCGAGGCCGTCGTAGACCTGGGCCCACACCTCATGCGACATCACCGCCTCAAGCGGCGAGGGCGGTAATTCGAGCGCGAGGTCGCGCGCCCGGCGGTGGCCGGTGTCGATGATCGTGCATTCCGGGGGCCGCTCATCGGAGGCGCCCGCGCCGACCAGGAACCGAGCCACCGCCTCGATCGGCTTCTGCGTCGCCGACAGGCCGATCCGCTGCAGCTTGTCGCCGCATAGCGATGTCAGCCGTTCGAGCGACACCGCGAGATGCGTCCCGCGCTTGTTGGAGGCCAGCGCGTGGATCTCGTCGACGATCAGGGTGCGCGTCGTCGCCAGCATCCGCCGGCCTGATTCCGAACCAAGCAGCAGGTAAAGCGACTCCGGCGTCGTGACGATGATATGCGGTGGCTTGCGAGCCATCCGCTGTCGCTCGCCGGATGGCGTGTCGCCGGTGCGCACCCAGGTGCGGATATCGACCGCCGGGTGTCCCTGCGAGTGAAGCTCCTCGGCGATACCGGCCAAAGGTGCTTCGAGGTTCTTGTGGATGTCGTTCGACAGCGCCTTCAGCGGCGACACGTAGACGATTTGCGTCGCGTCTTCGAGACCGCGAACGAGCCCCTGCCGCACCAGCCCGTCTATCGCAGAGAGGAACGCCGCCAGGGTCTTCCCTGACCCGGTCGGCGCGGCAATCAAGGCGTTGCGGCCGGAGGCAATTGCCGGCCACGCCGCTGCCTGCGCGGCCGTCGGCGCTGCAAAGCAGCGGTGAAACCATGCGGCCACTGCCGGGTGAAACAGGGGATCGAGGGTCATGGACGGAGAATTATGTCGGCTGCTTCTTCTGCGATGCAAGCCACGCAGATCAGGACCACGACAGCATCCACCGACGGTGAGTGGCTTATCGCTTTGGCTTTTCTGTCGAGCTCAGAACACGGTTTACCAAGGACTGGGATATTCTGAACGTGCGAGCGATGGCCGCAGGTTCGATCCCCGCCTTGAACGACGCCCGGATAAGGTTTGCTCTTCCGTCCGGGATCTCGTCGATCTCTCTCGCCGGTGCGGCGCCGGTCGGGTCGTTCAAGCCAAACCCGTGGGGGCTATATGACATGCTCGGCAATGTCGCGAACTGGGTTGAGGATTGCGTGAACAGCTACAGCGGCTACAGCGGTACGCCAACCGACGGCAGTCCTAACACATCGGGCGACTGTGCATCCCGCGTCGTTCGCGGCGGCTCCTGGAGCAGCGCCCCGCGGCAGGTGCGCGCGGCGAAGCGCTTCGCCAGCGAACCGGACGCCCATTACTTACACCTTGAATCTATGCCTCTTTCCCTCTTGAGAAACGTCACGGCAGAGAGAAGAAAGCGGCGGGTCAAGGGGCGGGAGCCCCTTATCGCGTTTTTTGAGGGGGAATCGACGATGGAATGGCCGTTCGCCACCAGCCTAAGACGGCCCGGCCGCCGTCAGCCAATGACCGGTGTGGGGGGCATGAAGAGCCGACCACGTTGGCTCCGACGACTATCCGCCGAGGGGCCGACGCCTGCCGTAGCGAATGTCGGGTATCGGTCGCACTGTCGCCGTCGCTCGTCGGCCCGATTCGCGGGAGAAGCGGGCGCCTTGGACAGGACGGTTCAAGTGCTCTCCCGCAACCCAAATCGGGCGAGGCGGGGCAATATTTCACCGCAGAAATAGGGCAATTCGTCGAGATAGTTGACGAATGAAACTGCGATCCCGGTCAACCCAGCAGCGGCGAGGCGCGCCATCTGCGATGCCACCGTGTCGGGATCGCCGATCAGCGGCAACCCGCCCATGCCATTGGCCTGGTGCTGCCTCAGGCGCTGGAACTCTTCTGGCGTGTGCGTTTGCGGAGTGACGTTGCGCATCGCCAAGATATTGTCGACTGCCTGCCAGTCGGCGTTCTCGACAACGCAATGATGATAATACTCCTCGGCTTCTCGGGCAGTCGGACGACAGGTGACGACGCCCACCGTGTAGACGTCGATCTCTCTCCCGCTCTGCTGCGCGAGCGTCTTGATGTTGTACACGTGCTGCGCGGTCTCCTCGAACGATATGCCGTTCGAAATGTTCGAGAACAGCGCGTCGCAGTTGCGGATTGCGAAAGCTTGGCCAGTGGGTGATGCACCGGCATTCATGATCACCGGGCGCGTACCGCCATACGGCTTGGGCTTGGCCCGAACTTTTCTCAGCGAAATGAAGCGCCCGTCGAAATCGAAATCTTCCTGCGACGACCACGCCAATTTGATCACGTCCAGCCATTCCTGGGCGTATTCGTAGCGCGTTTCGTGATCCCGCAGGGTGGCGCCGAACATCTCGAACTCGCCCTCGTTCCAGCCGCAGACGACGTTGAGGCCGAAGCGGCCCTCGCCGATGTGATCAGCGGTGACAAATTGCTTCGCGGCAATCAACGGGGTGATCAGCGGCGCATGGACTGTTCCGAAAACAGTCAGCCGCTTGGTCTTGGCCAACAGACCAGCGGCCCAGGTTACCGTTTCCAGCGTTTCACCCTGGTAATCGGTATCGCCGCCGTAACCCTTCCATCGTCCGATCGGCAGCATGAACTCGATGCCGGCCTCGTCCGCTATTTGTGCGAGCCTCAGGCAATCCGGCCAGTTTCCGGACCAGCGCTCCGGCGCTAGGGTAACCGCTCGACCGGAAGAGCAATTCGCGCCGAAAAGGCCAAATTTGAGCTTGTTCGCGCTGTACATCGCGGCGCGCTCGCCGTTGTCGATCGTGCGCTCCACTGCTCCCTCGCGCGTCTGCCCGTCCGCTCCGCGAAAGCTTGGCCGAGTCCTCCGCGATTTGCCAGGCTCGACAAGAAGCGCCGAGCACGGATCCTGTCGCCGCGGCAGCTCGGTGCCGAGACCACGAGGCTCCCGTCTGGTTCAGGAACCTAGCGCCGTGCTGACGCCGTATTGCGTCTCAAGGGGCGACCGAGTCATGCTGTACCAGCTAAGGGAAAGGCCGGCATGAACGATCCCGTCGATGTGCTGATCATTGGCGCCGGCGCGTCGGGCGCGGCCGTGGCGTGGAGCCTCGCCGAGACCAAGATGCACATCCTCTGCCTCGAACAAGGCGGCTGGATGAACCCCGCGACCTACCCAAGCACCGGCCGCGACTGGGAGGCGCGCGCGTTTGGCGACTATTCCCCCAGTCCCAACATCCGCGCCCAGCCCGAGGACTATCCGGTCAACGACGACAACTCGCCGATCAAAGTCGTGAACTTCAACGGGGTGGGCGGCGGCACGGTGATGTATACCGCGCATTTCCCGCGCCTGCATCCGTCCGACTTCCGCGTGCGGACGCTGGACGGTGTGGCGGACGACTGGCCGGTGGATTACGACACTCTGGCGCCATTCTTCGAGGAGAACGACCGGATGATGGGGGTCTCCGGTCTGGCCGGCGATCCTGGCGTGCCGCCCAGGAGCCCGCCGATGCCGCCGCTGGCGCTCGGCCGCTCCGGCACGATGCTGGGAAAGGCGATGAACCGGCTCGGCTGGCACTGGTGGCCGTCCGACACGACGGTCGCGACGGCGGATTACGAGGGGCGCGCGCGCTGCATCAATCTTGGCCATTGCACCCCCGCCTGCGCGCAGGGGTCGAAGGCAAGCACGGACATTACCTACTGGCCCGTCGCGCGGCGCGCCGGGGTCGAGCTGCGCACGCATTGCCGGGTGCGCGAGATCACCACCAACGAGCACGGCATGGCGGCGGGGGTCGTGTATTACGACGCGGATGGGGTCTAGCAGT
>Ga0181521_10008082_pt1 | contig 10898 bp, 5 predicted proteins | sample PEATcosm2014_Bin_32_FD_119764 | JGI IMG/M metagenome (GOLD analysis project Ga0181521, IMG submission 119764) | Peatland microbial communities from MTU Mesocosm Facility, Houghton, MI, USA - PEATcosm2014_Bin02_60_metaG | ecosystem: Environmental > Terrestrial > Soil > Wetlands > Peat | place... | reverse complement strand
TTGTCGTCGCCGGTGACGTTGACGTCAGGGCTGCCGTTCCAGCCGCTGTAGAAAATCATCTCGCCGTCCCAGTCCTGGAAGACGAAGCCCAGGCCCGGGCGGTAAAGGGCGGAGTAGTTGTGATTGTCCCAGTCCAAGTTGCCGGCATAGTAGTTCACGATGATGTAGTCGCAGAAGTCCGGCAGGTTGAGGTACTGCGACATCAGCGCGTAGGCCGTGGGGTTGGCCAGCGCCGTAGGGCTGGCCGTCCCAGTGCCGGCGATGTTGCCGTAGGTCGCAATGTTGAACATGGCGTCCCAGGGCTCCATCGTTCCGTAGTTGACCTCAAAGCCGTCGGAGGCGTAATGGTAGACGTCGTAGTCCGACTTCTGGCCGCCGAAGTAGTAGGCTGCATAGGCGGCGTCGATGTGGTTCACGGCGTTGTAGACGCCCCAATACAGGCCGTTGACATAAAGCTGCACCCAGATGCCCGGCGTATTCGGCGTGCCCAAGGCGGTCAGGGTGTCGCGGACCCACTCGTCGTGGATGAACGCGGTGTTGGCCCCGCCCCACGACCAGCCGTCGTTGAAGCCCTGCCGCAGCACCAGTCCGTCGGGCTCGTAGCCGCTGCCGAACAGGTTCTCGGCCATGTACCCTGGGCCGTCGGGCTGGTCGAACGCGATCTGGAAGGCGTGCTTGGAGTCTGGCCCCGAGTTATATATCTCGTCGCGTCCCACGCCGCCGTACATCGACAGGCCGGCCAGCCCGCTCCAGGACGTGGTCCCAGTGAGCGGATTGAAGTACTCCAGAGAACCCGGCACCTCCAGGTTGTGGTTCATCGAGTTCGAGTAGATGCCCAAGGAGCCCCACATGTCGGTGTTCGTGGTGACGATCGACATCGTCGGCAGCAACGCCAGGGCGTCGGCAATCTGTGCGGTCGTGTAGCCGGCCACCGGCGACATGGCGTAGTCGGCGGGGACGCTCACGCCGTCGAGCGTGCCGTCCCAGGCCGTCGGATAGCCGGCCGGCGCGGCCGACTGCGTGGCCACGGCCAGCGGGAACACGTAGGTCTGGGTCTGGTAAGGCGCCGCCACGCCGCCCACGACCATCGCCGCCTGCACGACCGTGGTCGTGCTGATGGGGATTGCCGCCGTGTACAGCGTCCCCGACGTGGCGGTCATGCTCGATCCGCTGGCATTCGAGGTCGGCCTCGACGGCAAAGTGTACGTGAAGGTGTTCGTCCCCGTGACGGTGATCGGGAAGGGGCCGTCGTAGACCGAGGGCGTCGCGCCGGCGATCTGGACCGTATCGCCGGTGGCGTAGCCGGAGACCACCTCGTTACCCGTGTCGCTCGTGGTGGTGGTGTCGAAGGCCGCCGAGGTGGTCACCGTGGCCGTCGTGCCGCTGTAGGTGATGCTGCTGATCGCTTGCTGGACGCCGGGCACCGCGTTGTTCATCGTATAGTAGATCGACGTGCCGGAGACGTTCGCCGTGAGCGCCAACTGGAACGCGGAGGAATACAGGCCGTCGGGCTGGCTGAAGGCGAGGCTGGCCTGCACGTCGGCCAGCAGGTTGGGTGTGCCCGGCGAGGGCGTGGAGTAAATGAAATCGCCCCCGATCACGCTGGTGATCTCGGCCAGCTCCGGCACTGCCAGCATCTGGTCCTCAGTGAACGAGTCCATGAAGACCTGGATGGCCAGCACGTTGCCGGTGGCGGTCAGGTGGCCGGTGGTCGACGAATTGAGGAAGCTGGAGATGTCGACGTCCTCGTAGGTGTTGGCCTGGACGCTGCTGGTCTGCATCGTGGTGGCTGTCGAGTTCCAGGCCGGCGAACTGGGGGCGTTCTCGCTGGCAATCTGCACGCCGTTGAGCCAGGCCACGTAGCCGTCCACGTACTTCATCCGCAACATCAACGAAGTCAGCGACGACAGGTTCGAGACGCTGAAGGGAATCCGCACGTACAGCGAAGTGGCCCCGGCCGTGCTGATGGCCGACTGGACCGCCGCGTGGACGTTGGTCGCGATGGCGGACGCAAAACTGCCGCTGCTGCCAGCGCCCGTGAATGGCGTGCTGCTGACCGCCAGGGCATACGTCGTGCCGCTGGCGCCGCCGCTGGCAGTGATGCCGTAGGGGGGGTTGGTAGAGGGGCCGTTGCCGACGAGGACCGAGTTCGAGTCGAACGAGGCCACCCCCGAGGAGCTGCCCTCCTTGGCGGCATAGAATTCCACGCTCGCCCCGCCCGTGTCCTGATAATAAACCAGGTTGATCGGGTACGTGCCCGCGGCCAGGTACGTGGTGCCCAGCGTGTCGCCCGGCGAGCGCGGGCCGGAATAGGCCAGCGTCGTGCCGCTGCACGTGGTATAGGCCCCGCCCGGGCTGCCAAAGTTTGCGCCGGTGATCGTCAGTTGGAAACCGTCGTCGCTGTTGACGCCGAAGGTGTAGTAGCCCGCCTGGGCCGACGTGATCGTCAGCGATCCCGTGGCCTGCAAGACGTAGTTGTCCAACCCCTGGCCGATCGACATTCCCGGGAAGGCCTTCTCCAGGCTGCTGCTGGTGAAATGGCCGCCCCCGCCGGTATCCATGAAGTCTATGTACGGCTCGGTCTCGTTGTAAACCGAGGTCTGGTCGGCGGGCGTGCTGATGACCTGCTCGGCCGTGGTGATGCTGCCGACCCCGATGTTCGCATGATAGAGCGTGCAGGCGAAGCCGCTGACGCCGCAAAATCCCAGTCCCGTGGCGCCCGTCGCCCAATTCCCGGCGCCGGTGAAACCCGGCAGCGTCCAGTTCGTTGCGGTCGAGGTGCCCGTGTCGACCAGCGTGCCGTTGGTGGGACAGTAGTACGACGCCGTGGCCCCCGCCGCCACGACGTCGGTTTCGTTCACCGTTTCCAGCGGACCGTAGCTGGTGTCGGAGCTCATTGCGGGATACGGCATCGACGAAATCAACGTGCCGCCCGAATCGAGCAGCTCCAGCGTGGCGCCGGACTTGCTGAGATTGTAGCCCGTGTCCAACTCGCCCAGCGGGTTCTCGCCGGTCGTGTTCGTATCGGCCGAATCGCAGAAGATGACGCGGGATTCGCCGGGGCCCAGAATGACGTTGCTGGGGAAAGTCCAGGTCTTGGGAGTGTTGCTGCCGGCCTTCTCGTACCACAGCGTCCAGCCGGAGAGATTGGCGGCCGCCGTCGGGTCGGGATTGTACAGCTCCAGCCAGTCCGCGGTGTTTCCCAACGTGTCGACGATGCCGCTCGCGTTCCCCGGATCGACCTCGCTGATGATCGGGCTGAGCGACAACAGCCGCCGCTCTTCCAGCGACTCGATCCGCAACCGCCGATGTTGCCAGAACCGCGCGCCGCCCGGCCTGCGCCTTTGCCCTGAGATCCAGCGACGGGTAGCAGAACGCTTGCAACGTCTCCGGTCCATACCAGCACCTCCCCCCAGCCATCTTGCCTCAACTCATGCCGCCTGCGCGACGCCGAGCCCACAAACCGTATTCTAACAGAAACTCGCAATATTATGTGGGATCAATTGACCGTAATTCTCCTCCCGCATGACCTACATGGGGGGGTGGCCGTATGGTCCTGCGATGTGCCCGCCGGTGCAACGATACCTGTCAGGAGGTACCTTAAACCATGCTAACGGGTCAAAAAAATGGCCCGCGGGTGCGGCGTGATCGCGGTTGTGGTGTGAATCCCCGGGGCACCCACAGCCGGCGGCTCGTCTGTCGCCGAGCGTTGATCGACGCGGCCCATGCCGGACCGCTGCGCGGACGGCTGGTCCCGGGTTTTCATCGAGGTTGCCGCCAAGCGGGACGCTCGGCCCCGACTTGCAGCGCGGTGTGCGGCGGGCTATGCTGCCGGAAGTGGAAATCATGTTAGCGGGTAAGTTGGGCCTTTCCACACGCACTTTATCATGATGAATTGCACCTTGCTCACCGCGGTGACTGTCCTGATCGCTATCCGCACGGCGGTTGCCGCCGACTTTGCCACGGAGGTCATGGATGCCACGTTCAAGTTGTCGCACCCGGATTCTACGGCGACGTGTTTCCTGGTGCGGCGGGAGGCGCCGGACACGAGCTATTATCTGGTGACGGCAGCTCACGTCCTGGAGCTTACCAAGGGCGAATCGGCGGTTCTCGTTCTCCGCCAGCCGAAGCCCGATGGCTCGTTCGAGCGCCGCGAGCACACCATCCCCGTCCGCCGCAAAGGCAAAGAGCTTTGGGTGCGCCACGGCAAGCAGGATGTCGCCGTGCTGCGGCTGGCCGGGCCGCCGCCCGTCGCCGTGGCGGCGTTGCCCGCATCCGTGCTTGCCGATCAGGCCCGGCTCAAGACCGCCGGGGTACACGTTTGCAGTCCGCTTTTTGTGTTCACCTATCCGCAGCGATTCGAGGCCAACGGCGCCGGTTTCCCGGTAGCCCGGCAGGGGATCTTCGCGAGCTCGCCGCTCCTGCCCGTGCCGACTCACCCCACCTTTCTGGCCGATTTCACGGCGTTCGCGGGGGACAGCGGCGGCCCGGTCTTTATCAGCGCGGCCGACGGTCATCCGCTGCTGGCCGGAATCGTTGTGGCACAGTCCCACAGCGAGGAGCGGATGAAGAGCGAGTATGAGGAGCGCACGATCCGTCGTCCGCTCGGGATCGGCACGGTCCTCCACGCGGAGTATGTCCGCGAGACCCTCGAGGCAGCCGCCAAACAGAACGCACCGGCGGCCAAGTAACCGGGCCCAAGCGCCTAACCCGGCGCTGCGGCGAACCGCTCCGGGCGCGTCAAGCGCTCTGGGCACACGCCAGGTCGTGCTGCCCGTGAACCTTCCGGCGGACCCAGCGGTTCAGCCGCAGGAGTTGCGCGCGGACCACCGCAGCGGGGAAGTGAGTGAATCGGTAACTGGTGGCCACGGCGGTCTGCCAGTGCCGCTTGGAGTCGTGGGAGCCGACGCCCAGGTCACACGAGCGATCGCCCCGCCGCCAGCCGTCCTCGAGCACGAGGTACTGCAAGACCAGCCCGGGCCGCAGATGGGCAAACTCCGCATCGAAGCCCTTTCGCAGCCCGTAGAGGCGGCCGTCGTAGTGGTAGTGGTAGATGAAGGCGACCGGCCGGCCGGCCACCAACAGCAGGCCAAGGTCCACCGCGCCCCGACGGGCAGCCGCGGCGTGAACGTCGCGGAGGAAACCGGCGACGCCCGGGTGCGAAAGGGTCGTCCCGTCGGTTGCATCCCCCTGCCAGCTCCGCCGGGCCACCGCAACACACGCGTCGTACAGGTCCCAACGGGGATCACCGTCGCCTTTGAGGCCGGGCGATGGGCGGTGGCGCACGAGCGTCACTTCCCCTTGATCGGCCAGCCGCCGCCGGCAACGGTCGACGTTGTGACGGAATTTCTTGTCGCGGCCGGCCCAATAGTCCTCCCAGGTCCCGGTAGTGTCGATCTGCCCCGCGCGGTCCCATGCCTGGCGGCAGGGGCGGAATCCGGCCTGGCGCATCGCCCACTCCGTTTGTCCCTCGTCGCAGCCGTCCTGATCGACCCAGCGAAGGTCCAGCACGTCCCAGTCGCGCCGGGTTCGGCGGACGTGCCCGAGCCCGGCCAGGAGCGTCGCCGCGGGGTTCGGGCCGATCGGGCCGTAAAACGTCCCCCAGTCGTGCAGCGGATAGGTCAGCACCCGAACGCTGCCGACCCGGGTCCTCTCGGTCCGCACCACCAAGGGGAGGATGCCCAGGGGCCGCTGGCCATCCCGGACCACCAGCACCCGGAGCCGCTGCCCGGGGCCGTAATGCCGCCAGTAGCACTCCAGCCAGTCGCAGGACTGGAAGAACGTGGCGCCGGGCGTTTCGCCCAACAGGTGGTTCCAAAGCGGCCGGAGATCGGCCAGCCGCACGGGGTCGTTGATCTCTTCAATGGTCGTCATCGGTTGTCAGTTGCCAGTTGCCAGTTGTCAGTAGCCGGCGGCTAACAGCCGCCGGAAACAGCCGCCGGAAGCGGAAGGGAGCAACCGCCGTGCCGGGGTGTCTTCTGCGGGCGGACTTGCCGCGGACGGCGGCCGTATCTGACGGCCGACCGTACCGTTCGCGGCTGAAGACGGCACATTTCATGGAAGCCCGAAGCGCAAGCGAGAGAACCATTTACATCCATCGCTCCCGCTTCGGGCTTGTATCAGTCTCGGCCGTCAGCGGTATGAGCAATTACCTCGCCGGGTGGGCAGGTGGTCTACGTCGCCGTCCGGACTGTGGCGTTGCAAAAAGGCAACGTCGGCGGTGCTTGGGCCTCCCCGGGATCGCCCCTTTCCGCCGCCGGCCCGGCATGGTCCAATGGGACTTTTCACCCGGGCGCCCCCTGCCGGCTTCTTTCACGTGTTCGTGCGAATAAACGGGCGGCGTTCCCACGAAAGGATTCATGGTACCCCCGCGATGAACGATCCAGCCCCACTGATCCGACAGCTTCGAGAGAACATCTGCCGCGTGGTGCTCGGGCAGAAGGAGGTGGTGTGGCGGACGCTGGTGGCCCTCCTGGCCGGCGAGCACATCCTGCTGGAGGACGTGCCGGGGGTGGGCAAGACGCTGGTGGGCAAGGCGGTGGCCCGCAGCCTCTCCGGCGAGTTCCGCCGGATCCAGTTCACGCCCGACCTGCTGCCCGGCGACATCACCGGCAGCAGCCTTTACAACGCCCAGACGCAGGAGTTCGTGTTCAGCGGGGGCCCGATCTTCGCCAACGTCCTCCTGGCCGACGAGATCAATCGGGCCACGCCGCGGACGCAAAGCGCGCTGCTGGAGGCGATGAGCGAAGGGCAGGTGTCGGTCGACGGCCAGACGCACCCCCTGCCCCGCCCCTTCATGGTCGTCGCCACGCAGAACCCGGTCGAGTTCGAGGGCACGTATCCCCTGCCGGAGAGCCAGTTGGACCGGTTCCTGCTGCGCTCGGCGATGGGCTATCCCTCCCGCGAGGTCGAGATGCAGGTGCTGGTGAGCCACCGCCGGGGGGAGCCGGTGGACGATTTGCAGCCGGTGTTGGACGGCCCGCAGGTGGTGGCCTTGCAGGAGGCGGTCCGCGGGGTCGAGGTCGAGGAGTCGATCCACGGTTACCTTTTGGACATCATCCAGGCCACGCGGGACTGCGAGGAGCTGCACGTGGGGGCCAGCACCCGCGGGGCGTTGTCGCTGTACCGCGCCGCCCAGGCGGCCGCGCTGTTGGCCGGCCGCAGCTACGTCGTGCCCGACGACGTGAAGGGCCTGGCCGTGGCGGTGCTGGCCCACCGGGTGATTCCGAAGGGCTATCTCCACGGCTCGCAGCGCGAGGCGGTCGAGGCCCTCATCGAGCGGCTGGTTGACGAGGTGAGGGTCCCGGCGTAGGGAGCGAGCGAACAGGAGGTAACGGAGAGAACAGAGACGCCCTTGGCAGCCACGCTACTTGCCCCTTGCGGGCGGGTGGCGCCCGGGACCGCGACCGCGGGCCGCCTCGCGCGGGCGGTTCGCCAACTGGAACAGCCTGGCCGGCGCGACGATCGGCTGGAAGTAAAGAGCGGGATACAAATAGTCCTCGCCCGATTCATCCACAACGCGGAGCAGGCCCTCGCGACGGGCTTCCGCGTCTCGCTTGACTTTGTACACCCGGAAGGGCTCAAGATCGACGTTCGCGTTGCCCTGGACGCAGACCACAAAACGGAGGTCGGGGGAGGTCAATCGCGGAAGACGCACCCCGCCCTTCTTACTCAACGAACCTCTTCGCGATGACTTCAACTTGGGTAATACTGCCGAGGATCTGGAAGAACATACGCGTAGCCCGCATACTATCATAGTCGGACCGTGATTCGGCTGGGATAGCGCCCCAGTCGGAATTCGGTCGTCCCGGATTGAGGCAAGAGCCCCCCATGCCCCTTCGCCGTCAAACCCGGTTCACCCGCGAGGGCTGGTATTATGCACTGGTCTTTGCGATGGTCTTTGGCGCGGCCCTCGTGAACGAGGTGAACCTGCTGATGGTGCTGGCCGGGATGCTGGCCGGGCCCCTGTTGATCAGCCGCTTCGTGGCGTTCCAGATGCTCCGTGGCCTGGTGGTGCGGCGGAGGCTGCCGCAGGGCGTCTGCGCCGGAGACCTGCTCTTGGCCAACGTGACGGTAGCCAACCCGCGCTCACGGCTGGGAAGCTGGGCGCTAGTGGTCGAGGACCAAGTGGCGAGAACGGGGGCCGTGAGCCAGGTTCGCGACTCGGAAGCCGCCGGACCCAGAGGGTGCCCCGAGGTCTTCTTCCCCTACGTGCCGGCGGGACAGACCAGTAAGGGGGCCTACCGGGGCCGGTTGGCCCGCCGCGGCCGATACCGCATCGGGCCGCTGCGGCTGGCGACGCGGTTTCCCTTCGGGCTGCTGTTGAACCGGATCACGCTGGGCTCGACGGCCGTGCTCACCGTCCTGCCGCGGCTGGGCCGGCTCACACAACGCTGGATGGCCCGGCACCACGAGTCGTTTGCCGGCACCGAGCGCCGCGAGCAGCGGCCGGGAAGCGAAGGCGATTTCTACGGTCTGCGGCCCTGGCAGCGCGGCGACAGCCGCCGCTGGATCCACTGGCGGACCACCGCCCGCCGCGGAACGCTCATGGTGCGGCAGTTCGAGCAGCCCCGCAACCGCGACCTGGCCGTGCTCGTGGACCTCTGGCAGCCGGCCGCGGGGCAGGAACACGCGGAGGCCGTCGAGGCGGCGGTCAGCTTCGCGGCGACGATCATTGCCGAGCTGTGCCGCAAGGGAGGCAGCGACGTGTACCTGGGCCTTTCCGACCCGGCGCCCCGCCTGGTCGGCGGCCCGGCCTCCGCCGTCCTCCTGCAAGACCTGATGGAGCGGCTGGCGGTGGTCGAAGCCCAGCCGGGCGACCCGCTCGCGCAACTCCTCGCCGAGGCCCTGCGGCAAGTCGGCCCGGGCACGGAGATCGTGTTGATCGCCACGCGGCCGGTCGATTGGTCCGACGCCGCGCGGTTCGGACAATTGGCCGCGGATCCCGTGCGCCGCGCCGCCTTGGGACGCATCCGCACCGTCGATGCGTCCGGCCCGGAATTGGCCACCTATTTTCAACCAGAGTGACGCTCGTGTGCCACTGCTTGCCTGCTGCCGCCTGACCTCTCCTGTCGCGAAAATCGTATTCGGCAGCAGGCAAGCAGTGCCACACCCGTCGGCATGCCTGGAACCTTCGCCATGGACCTTCACAAGCTGCTCTCGGTACACATAGCCGCGCTGGTCGCGTTGGGGGGCCTGATGTCGGCCATGGGCCAGCGGAATGCCTGGCCGGCGGTCTTGCTGATCACGGGGGCGATGGCTTCGGTGGCCGTGACCGACGTGGCCGGCTGGTTCCGCCTGGGCCGCAACGCGGCCGCCGTGGCGGCCCTGGTGATCCTCCTTTTGTTTGTGCGGTCCGGTTTCCGCCTGGACGGCGAGGCCCGCCTCCTGGCCCTGGCCGATCTGCTGGTCTACCTCCAACTCATTCTCCTGTTCCAGAAGAAGGACCGGCGGATCTTCTGGTGGCTGGCCGTGATGAGCCTGTTGCAGGTGATCCTTGCCGCCCGATTCAGCCAGGGCGTCGGGTTCGGCCTGCTGCTGGTGATCTACATGTTGATCGCCCTGACGGCCATGACCCTCTTGGTGCTCTACCAGGGCCAGCCGGAGGCCGCCCGCCGCCGCCTGCGGCCTCGCAGGGCCGGCCAATCGCCCAGGACGGACCTCGGCGGCAAGCCCGCGTTCACCAGCAGTCAGGCCGCGAGTGGCCGGGCGGGGGTAGTCCGCGAGCTGTTCGCCCGGCTGGGCGTGATGGGCGCCGGCATCCTGGTCCTGGCGGGGGTAATCTTCTTCACCGTCCCGCGGCTCGGCCAACCCGCATGGCGCGGCGCCGTCCTCGGCGCCCGCGAGCTGGTGGGCTTCTCCGACAAGATCACGCTCGGCGAGCTGGGCGAGATCCTCGAAAGCCGTGACGAAGTGATGCGGATCCAGTTGCGCGACAAAGCCACCGGCCAGCTCGCGGCGGCCCCCAGCGAGCTGTATCTCCGCGGGGCGGTCGTGACCGAGTACGCCAAGGGCCAGTGGTTCCGGGGCCGGCCGGGGCCCGCCCCGAGCAGGCCCGAGAACCCGCGGCCAAGACCCAAATCCCAAAACCTAAGACCTAAGACCCAAGACCCCAGCCCGCTCGCCCCGGTAGCCGCCGCGGTGGGGTTGCCCCTTGTCGTCCGCCAGCGGATCACCATGGAACCGCTGGACCGGGACGAGCTGTTCTCGATCTGGCCGATCGTCCGGCCCGTGCGGGACAAGCGCGTCGAATTCCATCCCGAGACCGAGCGGCTGCTGCGGAGTCGCACGGCCTGGCAGGACCTCCGCGGCCAGCGGTTCTCGTGCGAGGTGGAGACTACGGGACTGGCTGGCGGGGAGCAACCGCGGCTGACGCCCTGCGAGCAGCCGGTAGACATCGACGTCCTGACGGTGATGCCCAAGTTGCCCCGGCTCGAGGCCCTGGCCGACGCATGGCTTGCGGAGCGTCCGGCGCTGGGGCGCCGCCGGGCTCAGGCGGCCCTTTGGCTCGAGCGGAAGTTCACGGCCGACGACCGTTTCCAATACAGCCTCCAGGGTCAGCCGCGGGACTTGGCGATCGACCCGATCGAGGACTTCGTCTCGAATCACCCGCGGGGCCATTGCGAGTACTTCGCTACGGCGCTGGCGATGATGCTGCGGAGCCAGGGGATTCCGTCGCGGGTGGTGCTGGGGTTCCGCACGGACGAGTGGAACTCCGTGGGGAAGTTCTACCAGGTGCGGCAGTTGCACGCCCACGCCTGGGTCGAGGCCTATCTGCCGCCGCGCGAGCTGCCGCGCGGACTCATGGAGGGCGACGATCGCCCGCGGTGGCGATGGGGCGGCTGGCTACGGCTGGACGCCACGCCCGCGGCCGATATCGGCACGGCGGCGGCCGACCG